>Ga0154635_116_pt1 | contig 55487 bp, 57 predicted proteins | sample Rifle2008BG13ft_FD_116064 | JGI IMG/M metagenome (GOLD analysis project Ga0154635, IMG submission 116064) | Solincola sediminis RBG_13_55_18
GCAAGGCGGACCTGCCGGCCAGGGTCATAAAAGCGCCCTTAGCCACTGACGAATTCTCCCGAGATTTCATTCACCCGTCCGGCTCGCACGATACGCTTCATGCCATCCGCCATCGAGTGCGCCCTCCTCTGCGGCTCGGGCAACCTGTAACCTTTCGAACAGGCGAGAACCATGTCGATCGCCGTCTCCAAATCGATCAAGTGCCCGACCGATACATAGAGCGGTTTCACACTCTGCCGCGTTCTCAGCACGGCCCCGATTCGCCTGCCCTCATAGAGCAATGGGCTCCAATCACCGACCACGGACCCCGGCTCCTCGGCCTCTCCGATCAGCCTCGACTTGGCGCAACCGATGGTCGGTTTTTCCGTGATGATGCCCAGGTGGGAGGCGATTCCCATACCCCGGGGGTGGGCAAGCCCTTGTCCGTCCACGAATATGACATCCGGCTCCCGGTGCAAGGCCTCGAGGGCGGGGAGGAGCGCCGGCAGCTCGCGAAACGATAGCAGGCCCGGTACATAGGGGAAGTCCACCTCTACCACGTGGCGGCTCTCCTCGATAACTTCCATGCTCGGAAAATCCATTATCACTACCGCGGCCAAGGCCAGCCGGAGTTCCCGCAAATAGGAGATGTCCGTGCCCGCCACCCTTCTTATCGTTTTCGGATCAAAGCTCAGTCCGTCTACGACTTGGCCTCGCAACTCCTCTTGGAGCCGCATGGCTTCCTTTACGGTCAAATCGAATGGATGGCTGCGAGACAGTTGCATGAGGAATGGGAATAGAGCCTGCGCACGACCTAGCAGTCTTCGTGGCGAGGGTTTTTTCTTACGATCTTCATGGCGTTCGTAACAGCTACTGCTATATCCGCCTTGAACTGGCTGACCAGCTCGTTGACCTTTGTATACACGTAGCCCTTGTCGGTCACCACGTATTTCGGAGGCAGGTTGTTCAGGGCCAGCGCCTTTATGTCCATCAGGCAGCGCTCACACTTGCAGATGTCCTCATCACGCGCCAGTATTTCGTCCATGGTCGAGTCGACCACTTCTTCCATGTAATTCTTGAAAAGCAATCTCATACCTCCTCGCTAGCCCACCTATAAGAATAATCTATCACAGCAAAAGTCACTGTGCTTGGTTTATGGCCGCCATTCCCGGGTAGTGCTATAATAACGCCTGCTCGACGCGGCTCCTGCTCCCGGCAAAGGCCGGGGGCCGAATAGACCAGAGGAGGTGAACATGCGCGAGTACGAGCTGATGTCTATTGCCCGGCCGAACCTCGAACCGGAGCAGTATGAAGCGATGCAGGATCGCATCTCCAAACTCATAACCGAGGGCGGCGGCGAAATAACGGGCTTGGATATATGGGGCAGGAGAAGGCTCGGATATCTCATCAAACATGAAAGCGACGGCTACTATGTCGTGCTTTCATTTAAAGGCGAGGACGAGCTGATCAGGGAACTCGATCGAGTTCTTTCCATAAGCGATGATTTCCTTCGCTTCAAGATCTTTCGAAAAGGCAAGCAGAAATAGCCTCTCCTCCGGATTTCTTGTCACTACCGGACTGTAGAATCAAGCTGTCCGCTGGACGATGGAAATCCCCACGGGCGTGTGGTGGATTGAAAAGGTCGAAAGGGAGGCTATGATGGCTGGACTTAATAACGTTGTACTGATCGGCAACCTGACCAGGGACCCGGAGCTCAGGTACACACCGAGTGGGCTTCCGGTCTGTACTCTGCGCCTGGCCGTAGGGCGTAATTTCGCCAACAGCCAGGGGGAGACGGAGACGGACTTCTTCAACGTGGTCGTCTGGCGGAATCAGGCCGAGAAGTGCGCCGAGTACCTGGCCAAGGGGCGCCAGATCGCCGTGACCGGAAGGCTGCAGAGCCGCAGCTGGGAAGCGGCCGACGGCGGCAAGAGGAGCGCCGTCGAAGTGGTGGCCGACCGGGTGGTATTCCTGGGACGGCGTGAGCGAAAGGAAGATGACCTGGAGGGACTGGTAGAGGTGGACCTCGTGGACGGGGATCTCTCTACTGATCTCGAAGCCAGAATAGAAGACGAGGTCGCATTTTAAAGGCGGAGGGGAATCCTTCTCCAAGACGACCTCGAGCCGCGCCGCTTTGTGAAGGGCCAGCCTCCATTCTGGAAAATAATGGTATCATTGGATATAAGTAAACTGACGAAACGGGAGGAGTAATGAGTCCGAATCCGAGTAGAAAGCCTGGCGGCAAGCCAGAGAGGAAGACGCGGGAGGGATATGCCCGCAAGCCCCGCAGGAAGGTTTGCTACTTCTGCTCAGAGAAGGTCGACTTCATAGACTATAAAGACCTTTCTCTCTTGAAGAAGTACGTGTCCGAAAAGGGCAAGATCCGGCCGCGCCGTGTTACCGGAAACTGTTCACAACACCAGAAGAGACTGGCGCAGGCGATAAAAAGCGCCCGTGAAGTGGCCCTTCTGCCTTATACCAGCCGCCAGAGCGAAGTTAAATAGATTACCCTTGGCGCGGGCATAGCAATTTAATATACTGAGGTATGCTCGTCCCTCGCAGGGCGTGGATTGAAACACAAAGTAACAATCAAGGAGTAAGGGCGTGAAGTTAATCCTGATAGAAGACGTCACTGGGCTGGGCTTACGAGGCGAGTCCGTCGAGGTGAAAGACGGCTACGCCAACAATTTTCTTATACCTAAGGGCCTGGCCGTCAAATCGACGAAGGGAAAAGCGCGAGAAGCCGGGCAACTGGCCAGGGAAAAGATGGCCAAGGCGGACCGCGAGCTGAAAAGGGCGGAGGAGAGCGCTCAAGAGATCTCCGGACGTACCTTTGAAGTTACGGCCAAGACCGGCGAAGAGGGTCGGCTCTTCGGGACCATCACAGCGAAGGACATAGCGGTGCTGCTCGAAAAAGAACTGAAGATGCAGGTGGACCGGAAGAAGATTCACCTCGACGAGCATATTAAATCGGCCGGTTTTCATGAGGCGCGTATCAAGTTACACCCGCAAGTGGAAGCGATTATCCACCTGAAGGTCCTGCCGGAATAACTTCGGCTCTGAGCCGGCCTCCAAGCAGTCTTGTTTGTTGTCATCCCTGGTTTGATTCAGGGTGAGGATTGAAACCATGAGCAAAGTGGTGCAGGCCTTTGACCGCCAAGATCATCTACCGCCGCACAGCATGGAGGCCGAGGAATCGGTGCTCGGATCGATGTTGCTTTCCAGCGAGGCGCTGGTAGATGTATCGGAGATTCTGACTTCCCACGATTTCTACAGAGAATCACATGCCCTGATCTTTGACACTGCGCTTTCCCTGTTCGCCTCCGGAGAACCGGTTGACCCTCTTACCGTCGCCGAATTGCTCCGCTCGCAGGGCAAGCTGGAAAAGGTTGGAGATCGTTCTTACATTTTGAACCTGATGTCTTCGGTCCCGACTCCCGCAAATGCCAAGTACTATGCGGAAGTAGTTATGCGGCTCGCTACTTACCGCCGGCTGATAGAAGCGGCGGGCAAGGTAGCGGCGGTCGGCTACCGAGCACCGGAAGGGCTGGCGGAAGCTCTCGACCAGGCGGAAGGCGCAATCTTCGCGGTGGCACAGCGGGAGAGGCGGGAGAGCATAAGGGCCATCAAGGACCTTATGGAGACCACGTTCGAAGACCTGGAGAAGATATCGCAGGGTGAGATCGAGTCCGGAATCAAAACCGGTTTCGTCGACTTGGACGAGCTTACTTCCGGACTGCAACCCTCCGACCTGATTGTCGTGGCCGCGCGTCCCTCCATGGGGAAAACCTCGCTGGCATTGAACATTGCCGATCATGTGGCGGTGGAGGAGCGGGTGCCGGTCGCCATCTTCAGCCTGGAAATGAGCGCCCAGGAATTGACGCGACGAATGCTCTGCTCGCGCGCTCGCGTAAACAGCCAGAAATTGAAATCCAGCTTCCTGGATGACGATGTTTGGCAGCGCCTCTCCGATGCGGCCGGAGAGCTTACTTCCGCTTCCATTTTCATAGACGACAACGCGAGCATCGGCATCATGGAGATGCGTTCCAAGCTTAGACGCCTCAAAACTCAACACGATATCGGGTTGGTGATCGTGGATTATATCCAGTTGATGAATTCCGAGCGCATGCACGAGAACCGCGTCCAGGAAATCGCCTCCATATCGCGGGGGCTCAAGGTCCTCGGCCGCGACTTCAACATACCGGTAATCGCCGTCTCCCAGCTTTCACGGGAACCGGAGAAGCACAACCGCAAGCCCATCCTTTCGGACCTGCGGGAATCGGGTGCCATTGAACAGGACGCGGACCTGATTGTCTTTATCCACCGCGAGGAGATCTACGACAGGGAAAACGAAGAGGTAAAGGGGAGGGCCGACGTGAACGTTGCAAAACACCGAAACGGCCCAACCGGACCGGTAAAGCTCACCTTCCAGGCCCAATTCGCGCGCTTCCTCAACTATGCACGCCGCGAGGCGGATCGTTCCTGACAAGGAAAGGTCTTCATCGCACGCCGTAGAAACATCGCATAGAGGTTTCGCCTTTCGATAGTCCGAATGGAGGGCTGCATGAAAAGACTTATAGCCATCCTGATTGCCGCCGCCTTCATCCTCACCCTTATGCCGGCCGGTTGCGGCGGGGACAAGGGGAAGGCCCGGGAGTATATGAACAAGGGCGACGCGATCATTTCCGATCTTAACACCCGATATGTGGAGATAGGCAGCCGTGTCGATACGCTGGTCAGCGAGTACAGCCAGGGTATCAACACCGAGACCATTGGTGTCAAAGACGAACTCGACGAAATCAAGGGCTTGATAGGCCAAGCACAAGTTGGTGCGGCAGAGGCAAGGGTAGACTACACCGGCATCCTCGAGTTGCAGGGCGTGCAGGACTATGCGCAATATGCGGAGTTCAGGCTGGAGATGCTGAATAAACTCAGCCAGGTCGACGGTGTTTTCAGCCAGAACCTGGCGTTGATAAATTCAGCGAATACAACCGGCCAGCCGGCCGATGTCGCGCAGCTCGCGAGCCTGGGCGCGCAACTCGAAACACTGGGGACCGAGATAAGCGCTTTGGACCAGCAAGCCGGCGACTTCAAGGTAAGAAAGAAGCTTTGATCTTCAGGTTACCTTTCGAACGCTCCTTCATCATAGTTTGTCCTTTCGCCCCGGCGGCAATAAAATGTATTGCATTGTCTTTGTCTGAAAGAAGTGGGGAGTCGACGTGAGAGGATATCTTGGAGTTGACGTAGGTTCGGTTAGCACCAATCTTGTCTTGCTCGATGAGCAGGGAGGGGTTGCCGCTTCCGTTTATTTGAGGACCCAGGGCCAGCCCATCCGAGCGGTCCAGGAAGGCTTGAAGGAGTTGGGGGCACAGTTACCCTCGGACGTCGAGGTGATGGGTGCGGGCACCACGGGCAGCGCTCGTCAATTGAGCGGAATCATCGTCGGCGCCGACATTGTTAAGAACGAGATAACGGCCCATGCAGTCGCGGCCCTGCATGTCGTTCCCGAGGTGCGTACGGTGCTGGAGATCGGCGGGCAAGATTCAAAGATAATCCTTCTGCATGACGGCATAGTCGTCGATTTCGCCATGAACACGGTCTGTGCGGCTGGCACCGGTTCCTTTCTGGATCACCAGGCCGCGCGACTCGACATTCCTATCGAGGATTTCGGAACGTATGCCTTGCGAGCGAAGAACGGCGTCCAGATAGCCGGCCGCTGCTCGGTTTTCGCAGAATCGGACATGATTCACAAACAGCAAGTCGGGCACGGAATCGAAAGCATTATTCTCGGCCTCTGCGAAGCTCTTGTGCGCAACTACTTGAACAACCTCGCCAAGGGCAAGGGCATACAGCCGCCTATCGTATTCCAAGGTGGCGTAGCCGCCAATATCGGAATGAAGCGGGCTTTTGAGGAAGCCCTGGAGGGCGAGATCATTGTGCCAGAGCATTTTAGCGTGATGGGGGCCATAGGATCGGCGCTTCTCGCCAAAGAACTCGATCCTCCCGCATCCAATTTCAATGGCTTCAAGATAACGGAGATCGATTACCGCACCTCCAGCTTCAATTGCAGGGAATGCTCCAATAATTGCGAGATCGTAAAGATCATGGTGGAGGGAGATGTCCTTGCCCGATGGGGTGGCCGTTGCGGCAAGTGGGAGCTGGATATCCCCGGCGTTTCCCAAACCGTCCCCGCCCATTAAGACCTACACAAAGGTGTCAGGCACCTTTGTGTAGGTCTTTTTATCTATGCATCGCAAGACCATACCCATTATGAACCTACACAAAGGTGCCAACCTACACAAAGGTGCCTGACACCTTTGTGTAACCATTGTCACTGGCACCATTTACCATTTAATTCATGATAAGTCTGGATACCGAAGCCAAGCTTGCCTTCCTTGGCCATGCCGCCCGCCATGACCTCTGCGGGACCGCTCAGGTGAAGGCCAGGCGTAACCGTGCCAAGCCCCTACCTCACGGCCTCTACCCGGCTGTGCTCCCCAACGGCGGCGTTGCCTGCCTATTCAAGGTGCTGCTTACGAATGTCTGCGCAAACGACTGTGCTTATTGCCAGAACCGGCTGGGCGGGAGGGGTAGGGAGACATCCTTTCGCCCCGCTGAACTGGCCCGGGCCTTTATGGACCTCAACCGCCGTGGGGTTGCACACGGCCTTTTCCTGAGCTCGGGCATCCCCGGTGATCCCGATCAGGCCATGAAAGACATCGTTGATACGCTGGAGATCCTGCGAGCCAAATACGAGTATAAGGGGTATATCCATGCAAAGGTGCTTCCCGGCGCATCGAGGGGGGCTGTGGAGCGGGCCTGCCAACTGGCTGATCGCGCATCCATCAATCTGGAGTTCCCCAACCCGGAACGCCTTTCCGCTGCCTCAAGCCGCAAGGACTTCGAGAGCGGCCTGCTGTCACGCCTGGCCTGGCTAGGCGAAATCCATCGTGGCGGCTTACTGAGGAGTGGCCTGACAACGCAGTTCGTAGTCGGGGGGGCGGGCGAGAGCGACGGCGAGATCATATCGACCCTGAACGATATCTATGCCCGGCATTCCCTCCGGCGGGCTTACTTCAGTTCCTTCAATCCGCTCCTGGGTACTCCTTGGGAAGACAGGCTGCCGGCCTCTACGATGCGCGAGCATCGCCTTTACCAGGCCGATTTCCTCCACCGCCTCTATGATTTCGCCTGGAAAGAAATACCATTGGAGGAAAATGGCAGCTTGCCATTGGATAAGGACCCGAAAATGGCCTGGGCGCTGCTTCACCCCGAATGTTTTCCGGTTGAAGCCAATAAGGCCGGCCTGAAAGAGCTGCTGCGCGTGCCTGGAATAGGGCATAAATCGGCGCAAAGAATAGTGGATTTACGAAAAGAGGCTAAACTGCAGGACCTGCGAAAACTTCGCCGCTTCGGCGTGGTTGCCTCCCGGGCGGCACCCTTCATTCTTCTGGACGGACGGCGGCCGCCTAAGGACGATTGGCCTGGACAGAGGGAACAGCTCACATTGTGGAATGATTTCGCGGATGCCGGCTAACCCTCGCCGGTCTCGCTGAGGACCACTCGGTGGTCCATTAGCTCCACCTCGCTTATGCGCGCCGAGACGAGTTTCTGTTCGCCGAATACGTCCACGAGGAGCAGCTTGTCGCCCTCCGGCTTGAGTTCGACAACGTCATCCATGATTCTTTCCAGCTCACCGCCCCGATTTAAAAAGACCACAGCCTCACACATGGCCTTCTCCTTCCTTCTTGCTCGCTCCTCTTACCAGTTCGACAGCTTGTTCGATCAGCTTCGGAAGCGGCGTCTCGTTTGTACCCAGAATCTCGATGCGTGGGTGGGTGAGGGGCAGGAGGATCTTCCTGCCGGGCGCCGAGGCAATGGCCGTAGCCATTTCCGGGGTCAGCTCGCCCATCATGGCATTGGGTACCAATATGGAAAGACTTCCCATAATCACATCCGCCTCTCCAATGCACACCCTGACAGCATTCTCGCCGGTCGCCCCGCGGTTGGCCCGTGCCTTCATCATGTTTCCGGTGGCGATTGCATTGGCGCCGAGGGCTATTATCTCGGTTTCCTCCGGCAGGTTACGGCGGAGTTCCAGTATGATCTGCTGTCCGATCGAACCGCCCATGCCGTCGACGACGGCGATCTTCATTTTGTCTCCCCTCACCCGATCAGAGCCAGTTCCGGAACTCCTCCTCGAAGGCCTTCTTCGGCCTGGCCCCTACGATACGCTTTACAGGCTCGCCCTTATCGAACAGAACCATGGTAGGAATCGACTGGATCTCGTAATTGCGTGCTACGTTGACTACTTCATCAACATTAACCTTTCCTACCTTGATCTTACCATCCCATTCGCTCGAGGCTTCCTCGAGGATGGGGCCCATCATCTGGCAAGGCCCGCACCAGGGAGCCCAGAAATCGACCAGTGTGGGAAGGTCGCTCTTCAGCACCTCCTGCTCGAAATTGGCGTCATTCAGCTCGACAATATTTCCCGCCATCTTTACACCTCCTGTCTAATCGCCTTGTCTCATATATAAGCCGTCCCTTTGATGTTGTCGACATATGCCTGAGCGGCCATTGCGGCCCTGGCCCCTTCTCCCACGGCAACCACCACCTGCCGGATGGCCCCCGACCGGACATCTCCCGCCGCATAGATTCCGTCGACGCTCGTCTTGAGATCCGAATCGGTGACAATGAATCCGTTGCCATCGAGCTCGACAGTCTCCTTCAGCGGTTCGGTATTCGGAATATTTCCCACATAAAGGAACACTCCGTCTACTTTTATTTCCTCCTCGCCTCCCCCCTCCGGACCAGCGAGCACCAAGCCACTCACGGTTCCCTTTCCCAATACTTCCTTGACGACCTTGTTCCATTTGACCTCGATATTGGGATGGGCGAGCACTCTCTCTTGTAATATCTTTCCCGCCCTCAGGCGATCGCGGCGGTGGACGATGATCACTTTCTTAGCGAAGCGGGTCAGGAAAAGCGCTTCCTCGGCGGCCGAGTTGCCCCCACCTATCACCGCTACCGTGCCGTCCTTGAAAAAGGCGCCGTCACAGGTTGCGCAGAAGGACACACCTTTCCCCAGGAACTCCTCCTCGCCGGGCACGCCCAATGGCGCCGGCCGCATTCCGGTGGCTATTATGACACCCAGCGCCCGCAACTCGCCCTCATCCATCTCGAGTATTTTGACGCCGTCTTCGTCCTTTATTGAGTTGAGGGGGTTATAGGCGTTGATTTCGAGCCCGAAGTTCTCGGCCTGCCTCCGCATGCGATCGACCAGTTCGAAGCCGGAGATGCCCTCGGGGAAACCCGGGTAATTCTCTATCCTCTCGCTCAGCGCCGGAGACCCGCCCGGGCCCTGCTTTTCCACTAAAACGCTCTTCATGCGGGCACGAGAGAGATAGATGCCGGCTGTAAGACCCGCCGGCCCCCCGCCTACGATGACAACATCAAGAATACCTTCGGCCATCCTTACTCCTTGCCTACCTTATCCAACATGTTATTTGCCTCGGGTACGATTATAAACCAATAGCGAGCGGCTGAAAGCTGGCCTGGATCATATAAACCTACACAAAGGTGCCTGACACCTTTGTGTAGGTTTTAGAGGAGGAGGGAGCTGACGGTTTCTTCCAGGTCCTTGAGGGTGCGGCAAACCCGTGCTTCGCGGCAGTAAGGCAGGTACTCCTCCATTACGCTGTCCCCGGTGTTCCAGAAAGGTTTGGTCTCCGGGTTTAGCCAGATTATTCCCTTGGCCCTTTCGGCCATCTTCTCCAGCGCCCAGACAGCCGGGTCATTGTAGTTGTTGCGGGCGTCACCGATTATCAGAATATACGTTCGATAACCGACGTCCTGTAGATAACGTTCGCAGAATTCCTGGAAGACCCAGCCGAAATCGCTTCGCACATTATAAGGGATGCTCGCCTCGGAGAGGGCGAGCCTTACGCCTCCGCCTATGTCTTCATCGCGAAAGAAAGAGGTCACCTCCCCGAGGGCGTCCACGAAAACAAAACTGCGAACCTTGGCCAGGCAGTCCTGGACTGTGTATACGAACTGCAGCATGAACTGGGACACACGCGAGACGGATGAGGAGATGTCACAGAGGACCATCAGGTCCGCCTTCTCCTTCCGCTTCTTTCTCCTCACCAGGTTGAAAGGGATGCCGCCATGGTGCATGTTCTTCCGCATGGTGGCCTTGACGTCGAGCCGGCCCCGCTTGGCACGCTTGTCTCGGAGCGCCATCTTGTTGCGAAGCTTGCGCGCCAGGATATCAACAGCCTGCCTCATCTGCTGCAGCTCTGTTTCCTCCAGGCTGGAAAGCGGCCGGTTCATCAAGCGCTCTACCCTATCCGGAGACGGCAACTGGTCGGCGTTGCGCGCCTGCTCCCTCTCGACGTAGCTCCTCACCTGACGCCTGAACGCCTCACGATTCGCGGCGAATACATCGGGGAGGGCATGGACTTCAGAATCCGGCCAACCTTCCTCAGACAGCGAGGACTGTAACTCCCGCAACCTATTTCCCATATTATCCCAATCGATACTGTCGAATATCCGTCGGGTGAACATGCCCACTTGCATGCGGGTCATCAGACGGCTGAAGTCCATATCTCCCGCCATCTGCCTTATCCACGATTCCCATTCACCGGAATTTCCGGAGAGCAGCTGCGAGAAAAGGTCCTGGGGCTCCTGCATAATGCGCTGAACAAGGTCCTCGCCGAGCTCCGAGGCCGCCTCGGTTGCAGCACCAAGCGCGTGGAAATAGAGAGGGAACAACTCTTCGAAGATAACCTGGTCCTGGTTCCTTTTTATCAATGCCGCACGCAGCGCGGCTCGAAAATTGGACGGATCGGCGATTCCCACCGCCAGCAGCGAGCGCATCGCATCCAGGCTTTCCGCGGTCGATACAGAAACCCCGCGGCCCCGCAAGCCGTTCACGAAGTCGACGACCCGTTCCTCCATCAAGCCTCCACGATATCGCGCAGGTTTTCCTTTGCCTTTTGGATATCTTTTTCGTACTTGAGGACGAGGTTCATTGTGGCCCGGACCGTTTCCTGGTCGAGGGTCTTCGCGTTTAAAACCACCAGGGCGCGCGCCCAATCAAGGGTTTCGCTTATTCCGGGAGCTTTTTTCAAGTCCATGCCGCGAATCCTGTGCACGGCTTTCACAACCTGCTCGGCCAGCTTTTCGCTTATGCCCTGCACCTTGAGGCGAACGATTTCCAGCTCCTGCTCCCACTCGGGAAAATCGATAAACAAGTGCAGGCAGCGCCGCTTCAATGCATCCGACAATTCCCTGGCATTATTCGAAGTGAGTATGACGAGTGGGATGTGCCGGGCTTTCAGGGTCTCCAGTTCGGGTATGCTTACCTGGAAATCGGAGAGTATCTCCAGCAGGAATGCTTCAAATTCGGGGTCCGATTTATCGACCTCGTCTATCAGTAGGACGGCGGGTTCATCGGACAGGATGGCCTTGAGGAGCGGCCTCGGCACGATGAACTTCTGCGAGAAAAAGACCTCGTCCTGCCGGGCCACGCGGTCTACCGCTTCGGCCAGGCTCTTGGCGCCCTCCAATTCCTCGGCCAGAACGTCTTTCAGGATCTGGGTATAGAGGAGCTGCTTCGAGTATTCCCATTCATAGAGAGCTTTGGCCTCGTCCAATCCCTCGTAGCACTGCAGCCTTATAAACTCGCGCCCGAGCGCGGCGGCGGTTACCCTTCCCAGGTCGGTTTTTCCGACCCCCGCCGGTCCTTCCACCAATACCGGCTTCTCGAGCTTTTCCGCCAGGTAGATCACCATTGCGATATCGCGATTGGATATATATTTCTCGGCGCCAAGCCTCTCCTGGACCTCCTCGATACTGGTAAACATCCTAGCGCCCTTTCTCCCTCTCCCTGTTCAATTCCGAATAGAGCCGAGTCCCGATCTCGAGGCCGCGATCTATGAAATCCGGCCCATAGCGCTTCCCGGTTTCCGTTCTGAACGTCTCGTTTATGCGTTCTATCCCCTTCATGGCGGGCGTGAAATGATCCATAAGAGCCGATAGCGGCACACTGGAGCGCGCCACCATCGACCATACCGTCTCCGTAAAATTATCGGGCCCCCACCTGAACTTGTCAGCATCATAAAGAGCATCGGACAAGAGCTGCTGGCGGGGATCGTGGCAGCGTCCGGTCGGTCTGAACGCCTCGTGGTTCCTTATGGCATTGGCAACCGCCTCCCTCGCGCCCGCGTCAAGATTGAATCCCTTGAGGATCTCCATGGCTTCTTCGGCGCCCTTCCGGGCATGGTCGGCTTCGTCCCGTCTTATGTCATGGAAAATCCCGGCGAGCTGGGCGAGCAGCAACAGACTCTCGAGGTTCTCGTCTGCGGCGACCCCATCCATTTCGATTATCACCAGCGCCCCCGCATCTATGGCGACCTTGCTCGCATGGGATAGCCCGTGTCCCAGAAGGTCACCGCGCCGCTCGATAATCTCGAGGCCGGCCTGGACGATAGGGTTGGCATCGAAGAGCTTGCGCGATGCCTCAACCTCGTCCAGCTTCTCCGCATAGAATAGTGGCGGAGCGATTGCCGCCGCTATTCTTTGTGAGAGCTTCTTGGCCTCCAGATATTCCGCCTGCAATAAACCGGCCACCTTTCAAAGCTATTTTCCGGCCGCCTTCGCGACACCTCAATTTTAACCCAAGCCTGGCCTTTCAGGGTGGCTCTTTTCAGGTTCCTCATCATAAATATCGGGCCTGATGCGGCTTGCGCGCCGCCTCCAATTGGCGGGGGCAATAGAGGTGAATAGGAGGTTGCCGGCGACTACCCAGAGGGTGATGGCGATTATCGCTACCGCGCCCCAACCCGCGGCCAGCGCCCATATGCTGATGGCTATTGCGCTTGCGGCAATCGCTATACATGAGCCTATTATTCGTCTTAGGATTTTCCCCAGGCGCTGAGATGCATCCCAGGGGGAGAGCGGGACTTCTTCCGGGTCGGTTTTTCTCGTAAGGGGGCGCGATATTATCGTCAGGAAGGCCACGTCGGGGACGCTTGCGAATACCTGCATAACAGCTCCCACCATGGTCACATTTATGAGAGTCATCATGCCCAACAGCATTACCCACAGCAGCATATCTTTCCTCCAGCCGGCTCGTTGCTTCTTGTTAAACTAGGCCTGGCTGTTCTAAATTTACCATGGTGATGACAGGTGCTCGATGATTATTTCGCCATATTGAACGGAAAACGTCCGGCTCGCCACAGCTTTTCATCTCACATCCCTGCAGGCGCCGCTTCCCTCGATGAAATCGGGGAGAGCGATCTTTGGCGCTTGCACGAGGAGGCGATGGTCGCTTTTTATGAGGCTTGGAACTCGTGCATAATTCCCCCTCGGGACCCGAAACCCTCCCTCCTCGACCTCAAGGCCGCCATCGCACGGCACATGATCGAGGACTGCCGCCTGTGCGAGAGAAGCTGTGGTGTCAACAGGGAGGATGGGGAGTTGGGATATTGCGGTGTGCCCGCCACCCCACGCATCGCTTCCAATTTTCTCCATTTTGGGGAGGAGCCCGAGATCGTCCCTTCGCATACCATCTTCTTTTCCGGTTGCACCTTCCGCTGCGCTTACTGCCAGAATTGGGATATAGCCATGGATGCCCGCTGCGGCAGTTCCGCGGACCCGGCTGCGCTCGTCGCAAGTATTCGCGAGGGCATCGTTCAAGGGTCCCGCAATGCTAATTTCGTAGGCGGCGATCCCACTCCCGCCCTGCACACCGTTCTCGATACACTGGCGGTGCTCGATCCGTACGCTCCGAACCTTCCTGCAATCTGGAATTCCAACATGTACGCCTCAGCCGAGACCATGCGTCTCCTCGACGGCGTAATCGATGTTTATCTGGCCGATTTCCGCTATGGGAACGATGATTGCGCCCTGAAGTATTCCTCGGTTGAAAACTATTTCGGCTTGGTATCGCGCAACCTCGTTACTGCCCATGAACAGGGGGAGATAATGCTGCGTTTGCTCCTGCTACCCGGCCACTTGTCCTGCTGTGCCGCCCCCATAATGGAATGGGTGGCTTCCCATATGCCGGATGTTTATTTCAACCTCATGTTTCAGTACCATCCGGACTACCGCGCTTCACTCTATCCCGAGATAGACCGGCGCCCTTCTGCCGAGGAAAAAGCGGAGGCTCTGGCGCTCGCCAGGCGCTTACGGCTCAGAATCGGATAGGGCTCCACAAACGTACCCGTCCCCAATGTGAAACCTCTATGAGTCCGTATCGGGGGGCATGGCGATGCCCGCCGCCTCAAGCCTTTGCCTGAGGGCCACGATGGCATCAGATTTTAACTCCGGCAGGTTGACTTCAACGGGGTCCACCCAGAAATGGGCTTTCAGGCTTATGGAGCTGTCTCCCAGAGTCGTTGCTATCACCAGGGGCGGCGGTGTGCGAAGGATGCCCGCAACTCCCGATAATGCCTGCGACGCTTCCTGTATGGCCTTCCTTGTATCAGCCGTATAGGAGATACCGACATCGAACTCCAGCCGACGCCTGCGATTGCGATTGTTGTTGATTACAGCCTTGGTAAAGATGCCAGCGTTGGGCACGAAAACCTGCCTGCCGTCGAACATCCGGATCACTGTGTCTCTCACTCTGATGTCCTCAACCGAACCCTCTACGTCCCCGATCTGCACCACGTCGCCGACCACGAACGGCCTCTGGAGTATGAGGATGACGCCGGCGATGAAGTTCTCGATGACATCCTTCAGGGCAAAGCCTACTCCCACGCTCACCAGACCAAGGGATGCGACCAGGACGGCTGCGTTTATTCCCATAACCCCCAGCCCCACCAGTATGCCCAAGATGAGGACGGCCACGAAGCCGAGGCGGGAAATGACTTGAGCTGCGTGTCCGGAAGGCCTCACTTTGCTGATGGAGCGGTTCAAAGCGAAGCGAACGATGCGGGCGGCGAGGTAGAAAACCAGGATGGCCAGTAGCCCCGTCGCCAGCGAAGGCAGCCGCGTGACGAAGGAATCCCAGAGGTTTCGCAAGGCGTCGACGAGCAGGTTCGCGGTCATAGCACCCACGTTATCCTTCCAGGTCCATCAGGACAAGCCGGCATCCTAGGTCGCCGGCTGTGGATACAGTTGCTGCAGCCATTGCTGCATGTCGTTTGGAAGGTTCTGCGATACCCATATGTGATCCGGAAGGCTGTCGCGAACGTAGGCGGAGACGGTGTCGCTCCCGGCCTTGACCATTTCCTGCAGGGCGTTCCTCAGGCCGTCCTGGGCGCTGAGGAAATCCGTGCTGTTGCTTCGCATCTGTGCCTCCGTCGTTTTAACGACAACCCAAACCTCATCGGCACCCGTGATCGCGCGAGCAACGGTATACGACCTGCGATAGCCCGGCAGTAGAAACACCAGCAGAATTATGGCTATCACTATGATGGTGACTACGTTAACGACTATCGCCGCTATCAGACTCACCTTGCGGCGTTTCTTCTCAACACGCGGGGGTCCCGTGGGCGCGGTCCCCGTTCCCTCATCACGCGGTACCGACGGCTGCCTCCCGGTAGCCTCTCCTTCTTCGTATCTGTCCATACGATCACCTCCAAAGATTTATCTTCTCCGCGCGGGATGAATTCCCCTGCTCGCCATGTTGAATACGCGGCCGGTTGTGGCTTTTCAGGTTTCCTCCCGATTATCATTCCCTTGTGGCCTGCAAAGGTTTCCACCGCTTTGGGAATAATAACGTGTAATACTATTATTTTTCCGCTTGCGATGAATTGAGGTGGTTGTTGATGTCCGAAACCGATATGGCCCAAATCCCGCCGGAGCCACCGACGCGAGGGTCAAGTTCCTCGGATCGAGCAAGGGTCGATTTGAGGACCATTGTCGTCGCCGCCATTGTGTCGGTGCTGATTGCGGTGGCGGTTCTTTTCGCGGTGCCCGCCGCTCTGGGAGCCAATCCTATTCGAGTCCTCCAGGGCAAAGAATCTCCGCAAGTGCGGGAGGTGCGGACCGTCCAGGAGCGGGTGATCCAGGGAGGGAGCGAGGCTGCGGTCGAGGCGACAAACAAGCTCCTTCCTTCGGTCGTAAACATCAACGTCCAATTGGGCAGCCAGGGCGGAGGCGTAGGATCGGGGATCATCTACCGTCCCGACGGCTATATCATCACCAATAACCACGTGGTCGACGGGGCGACGTCGATAAGCGTTTCCGTATGCCCCACCTGTTCAAGCTACGATGGCACGGTCGTCGGCACCGACCCGATAATGGACCTTGCCGTTGTTAAAGTGAATGCGAACAATCTTCCCACCGCAACCCTGGGTACCTCGTCGGATCTCGTACAGGGGGAACTGGCTATCGCAGCCGGAAGCCCGGAGGGGTTTCAAGGAAGCGTAACCGCGGGGATCATCTCCGCCTTAAATCGCAACGTGGATTCCGGTACCGGGAATGCCCTGCTGAACGTCATCCAGACCGACGCCGCGATAAACCCGGGCAATTCAGGAGGGCCTCTTGCAAATTCCAGCGGGGACGTGGTGGGAATCAATAGCGCCATCATCTCGCAGGGCGGCGGAAACGAAGGTATCGGCTTCGCGATTCCCATAGACGATGCCATTCCGATCATCGACCAGCTGATTGCCACCGGCTCGGTGACTCATACCTGGTTAGGGGTCACGGGAACGACTCTCGATAGTTCCATTTCCGCCCAGCTCAATGCTCCCACCAACCAGGGAGCACTCGTGGAAAGCGTCCTCGAAGACACCCCGGCATCGAAAGCGGGGCTCGAGGTGGGCGACATCATCATCCGTGTTGATTCCCAGCAGGTAGATTCCATGGCAACCCTGCTCTCTGTGCTGCTCCGGCACAAGGTCGGAGACAAAGTAAACCTGGGGTTATACAGGGGAAGCGCGGAGGTGGGGCTCGAAGTAACCCTGGAGGCAAAGCCCTCAACCTAGACCTCCTCAACATGGGGTCAGGCCTAAACATAAACATCTTTAGAAAAGAATAAATATAATCGTCCCCGAAAACCTATAAAATGTTTATGTTTACATGCTGACCGACCCCATGTTGAGGAGGTCTCTTGATAGCCAAAGAACTACGCGCTTTGATTGTGGAGGCGGTTTCCCGGGTGATGCCCGTGGCCGAAATGCCGGACTTCGTCCTGGAAAGGCCGCGCCACAAGAGTCATGGCGATTGGGCCACGAACATTGCCTTGATGCTTTCAGCGGATGCAGGGCGGACTCCCCGGGAAATCGCCGATGCAATCGCCCTCTGCATGACCGAGCAGGCCGAAAAGAAGGAAGGCGGCATCCCCACCCTTTCCTCAATCGAAGTGGCCGGCCCCGGATTCATCAACTTCACACTGGACCGTGATAGAATCCGACTCGAATTACTGCGGGTCGCACAAGAAGGAGAGGGCTACGGGCGTTGGGATTTCGGGAACGGTCTCCGGGTTGTAGTCGAATTCGTCTCGGCCAATCCCGTCGGCCCCTTGCACATCGGGCACGGGCGTTGGGCAGCACTTGGAGATGCGCTCTGTAATCTCCTCGATGCCGCCGGTTATAACGTCGAACGTGAATTCTACCTTAATGACTACGGCTCTCAAATGGAAACATTTACCAGGTCAGTGGAAGCCCGATATCTGAACCTGGCCGGCGTCGATATCGATTTCCCGCCGGACGGCTATCGTGGCGAGTATATCGTCGAAATCGCGCGCCGCCTTTTCGAAGAGGACGGCGGGTTGCCGGCCGACGAGGATAGTGCAACCCGCCGGGCGGAGCTGGGTGAGAGGGCTTATGCGCTGGAACTCCGGCACATCGAGGACTCCTTGGCCGCCTTCGACGTACGCTTTGACACCTGGTTCAGTGAGCGCGAGCTCCACCTGAGCGGTGCGGTCGAGGACCGGGTGAGAGAGCTGCTCGATAACGGCCTCGCCTATGAAGAAGAGGGCGCCGTCTGGATGAGAACCTCGAACTATGGTGACGACAAGGACCGTGTTCTGGTGCGGAAAAACGGTATGCCCACCTATTTCGCGTCCGACATCGCCTATCACATGAACAAAATCGACCGCGGCTACGAGCATCTGATAAATATATGGGGAGCCGATCACCATGGATATATAGCCAGGATGCAAGCAGCGCTCGCCGCCCAGGGCCACCCCCAAATGTTAGAGGTCATCCTCGGGCAATTGGTCAACCTGAAGCGAGGGGGCGAACCGGTTCGCATGTCGAAGCGAACGGGAGAGTTGGTGACCTTCGATGAGCTGTTGGAAGAAGTAGGAAAAGATGTCGCCCGCTATATCTTCCTTACCAGGAGCCAGGACTCGGCGCTCGATTTCGATATAACGCTGGCCAAGGAGGAGAGCATGGAGAACCCTGTGTATTACGTGCAGTACGCACATGCGCGTATATGCAGCATTCTCCGCTATGGCAAGGAGCAGGGTGTCGTACCTGGTGACGAGCCGCCCCACCCCGAAGCGCTTCGGCTCTTGGACCAGGAGGAGGAGCTGGACCTCTGCCTCAAGCTCTTCGAGTTCGAGGAGCTGATAAGAGACGCTGCGCTGGCTCGGGCGCCGCACCGTATCACTCGCTACCTGGAAGATTTGGCTGCCGCCTTTCACGTTTTTTACGGCCGCCATCGCGTCATCAGTGAAGATGCGGATCTCACGGCCGCCCGCCTGTTTCTGGTTCGCTGTGTCCGGCAAGTATTCCGGAACGGCCTCGCAATCTTAGGAGTAAGCGCTCCCGAGAGGATGTGACCGGGCGGCCTCAGCCTTGCAACCTTTTCATTATCCAGGACAGGGCTTTTTGCATTGCGGATTCGTCGAACCTCAACCTGTGCCCTCCGCCTGCTACGGTAAAAAGCTCCTTCGGATCCCTTGCCGCCTCATACAGCCTCCCAGCCTCTTCCGCCGGCACGACCTCGTCCTGGTCACCATGGATGATCAGCAGTGGCGTCGGGCTCACCTTCTCTATGTAATCGAGGGGCCGGCAATCCAGCATCTCTTCGTAGTACTCTTCAACGGAGGCCGGGAAGCCGGGATCGCGTATGATGCCGATGTCACGGGCGTGTTTGATAAAGGCGACCAGGCCTTCCCTGTTTATGAGCCTCGTGAAATCGGAGGGCGAGGACAGGCTCACGAGCGCCCTGAGCCGTGGGCCCTTGCCGGCACATATGATGCTAACCGCCCCGCCCCCGCTGAAGCCCATAAGGGCCGCGCGGACGGCATTGCAGTACTTGAAGGGCCCGTGGCTCGATTGCAAGGCCTTTAGGACCGCATCCAGATCTTCGATCCATCCCGGAAGGGAAAAATTACCCTCCGATTCGCCGGTCCCTCTGAAGTTGAACCAGCAGGCGGCCGCGCCTTCTTCTGTTATTCGGCTTGCGAGGCTGTCATAACCGGGCTCATCCGGGCTCACCTCGCCGCTCGGGATACCGTGGCACAGAACGACCACCGGCCAAGTGGATGCGAAGGACGGCAGGGCGAGCTTGCCGCGAATGCTAAGCCCCCCCGAATCCAGCGAAAAGTCTCGAACCACAGCCATGCCTTGCCTTCCATTCCTTTACGATAGATTCTACCTCTTTGCGCTTTCTGTCATATATTTACAATGCAAGTCGAGCTGTTCTTGTCTTGCTTGCTATTAATATTTACCCCGGCCGCCGATAAATAAAGGTGCGCCTGATCAAGGAGAACAATAAAACACATGGATACTCGCGATCATGAAGAACTGCGCCGGCTCGCTGCCGGGCTGGCGGAAAACATCCGCAAGGTAATACGTGGCAAGGACGAGCAGGTCGAGCTGGCACTGATAGCCCTCATCGCCGGCGGTCATCTACTGGTGGAGGATGTGCCGGGGGTCGGCAAGACGATGCTGGCCAAATCCCTCGCGCGCTCGCTTGCCGGCAGCTATTGCCGCATACAGTTTACGCCCGATCTGCTGCCCTCCGATGTCACCGGCACTACCGTTTTCAACCAGAAGACTTCCGAATTCGAATTTCGTCCCGGTCCGGTTTTCGCCAACATAGTGCTGGCTGATGAGATAAACCGGGCGACACCGCGTACTCAATCGAGCTTACTCGAAGCCATGGATGAGAGCCAGGTAACGGTAGACGGCGTCGCGCATGCCCTGCCGCAGCCCTTTTTTGTTATCGCGACCCAGAACCCCATGGAATACCACGGAACATACCCGCTCCCGGAAGGGCAGCTGGACCGGTTCTGCATGAGCATAAGCCTCGACTATCCCTCACACGAACATGAGAGGGAGATCGTGGAGGATCAGCTCCTGGAACATCCCGTAAACCACCTCGTCCCGGTGCTCGAGGCCGATGATCTGCCCGCGCTCCAGTTCACATGCCGCTCGGTCCGCGTGGATGGAGACGTGCTTAACTATGCGATCAACCTGGTCAGGGCGACGAGGGACGGCGAAGGTCTTGTTCTCGGCGCCGGGCCCCGCGGCACCATCTTTCTCATCCGCTCGGCGCAGGCGCGAGCCTTCTTGCGGGGACGCGATTTCATCGTACCGGATGACGTCAAGGCCATGGCGCTTCCCGTCCTGTCCCACCGCTTGATACTCGCTTCACGGTCCAACGGACTGAGTTCCTCGAGGGTTGTCATGTCGCGGCTCCTTTCCCAAGTGCCGGTCCCGATCCTCTAGGAGGGGCGAGTTGTCCCGCCGATCCTTTGCCGTCATAGCCCTCTCCCTGGCCCTCGTTCTTATTGGTATAAATTCCCAAGCCGGTTGGCTTTTCTGGCTGGCGAGCATGCTCCTCGCCGCCCTGTCGGTATCCTGGCTGCTTTCATTGTTTCAGGTAAGGGGCCTTACATTCGAGCGCCGGCACAAGCAGGAGATCGGCGAGGACCAGCTTCTCGAGCTCACGCTTTCCATTCAAAACCGCAGTCGCATACCTCGCAGCTTGCTCGAGGTGCTGGACGGCGACCCTTCCCGTCCCGGCGAAAAGAAGCCTCGCTTGAAGCCGCCCCGGAAAACGATCCGCGAACAATGGCACGATCCTTCTGCGGCGGTTAAGCCGCCACCGGAAGAGGCGGGTGGCCAGGCGGCCTTCCTGCTGGAGAACATGCCCGGCAGAACCAAAATCGACTTGATGTATAAACGCGGATCCCTTCGGCGCGGAGTCTTCAACGATTGGCCCGGCTTCTTTTATTCGGAAGGGATCCTGGGCCTTACCCGCCATAGCAGCAGGGTTTCTCCCGCCTCCCGGTTGGTCGTTTTCCCTTCCTATGCTTCACTCAAGTCGTTTCCCTTCATTGACTCCTTGCTCCATCCCCACCATACGCCGCATGGGGTCTCCGCCAAAGGCGCGGGGATGGATTATTACGGGGTCAGGGAGTTCCGGGCGGGGGACGCCTTGAGGCACGTGCACTGGAGGACAACCGCGCGTCGGGGAGAGCTGGTCGTAAGGGAGTTCGAAACGGAGGTGGGTGTGCCCCTTCTCATCCTGATCGATACCCAGCCCAGGACCGAGTCGCAAGGGACCTGCGATGCGCTCGATTCGGCCGCCAGACTGGCTGCAAGCATCGCTCGCTATGCCCACTATGCTGGCCACCCGGTGGCACTGGCATCCTACAAAGGGGATAGCCTCGATGTTTTGCAGATACCAAGCTTCCGGGGTGCCTTGCAGTGGCTTGCCACCGTGGAGATGGATGCTCGCATCGGGCCCGAGGAGCAGGTGGAAGGCTTGGGAAGACAGATCCGGCCCGGCTCTTTCTTCTGTCATATTCTTCCTGCCGTCCGTTTCGATCATGCGCGGGCGGCCGCCGCGCTGCCCCCGCAAAGCCACACGGCCCTCGTTTTTATCGATCTGGCCTCCCACGCCGCCAACGGCTCGCAGATCTCGAGCTCGGCCGGTGGTTCAGCCCAAATAGTGGCCGACCTGCAGCGCGCCCCCTTCCCCGGTCTGTTCAGCTTGTCGTTATATCGTAAGGGTGATGATTTAAGAGAATGCCTGGAAAAATCGCTGATTACTTTCGCAGGCTCTCGATTCCGAGAGAGGTAGAAGACTCGCTCGCCCTTCGCCTGTCGGTCTGGGCGGCGGTCGTACTTTCTATCATGGCGCTCGCGACGCAAGCGGCGATAAACCGCGGGCTTGCTTTCGCTTGCATCCTGTTGCTTTCTCTCGGTTCTTATACCAGTTGGCGACGCCGGCACAAACGGAACACGGTCATAAAGATTTTCATAGCCGTCTTCACCCTGGCGGCGCTGGCCTCTTTCCTGAGGCAGGTATACCTGCAGCCCTACGACCCACGGCTCCCCCTGGCTGAACTATTCCTATGGGTTCAGGTTCTGCACAGCTATGATCTGCCGCGCCGGCGAGATCTGATGCTGGTTCTCATAAGCTCTCTGATATTGCTCAGCCTGGCCGCCTCCTTCGCCCTTTCCGCCGGCTTCGTATGGCTGTTTCTCCTCTGGTTGACGGCGGCCCTGTCTTCCATGTATTTCGCTCAAGCGTCCCGGCTGCTCGGCCTGTCGGCAACTCCTGTGCGCGGTGCCCCCCCGCCGCCCTCATGGAAGCGCCTGCCGGTCCTGCTGCTGGTCCTCCTGGTAATGATTACCAGTGGCGGCCTGGCAATCGGGGCCGTCTTGCCGCGTCCGGCATTCAACGTTCTGCGCACCCTCCCCTTCTCTCTCCGTCGTGCCTTCAGCCCTTCATCGGGATTCAAGTTCAATAATCCAGGCTACCCGAGGCTTCCCGTTCGCCCGCCGGAAAACCCCTTGGAGGTGAACCCCGAAGCCTATTTCGGCTTCAGCACCTTCCTGGACCTGAGGTCCCGGGGACAAATGGTTGATCTTCCGGTTATGAAGGTTCGATCGACAGCGCCGGCATATTGGGGAGGGATGTACTTTCAGACTTATAGCGGGGATTCCTGGCTTGCGGCAGAGGAGGAGCCCGCTCTGCTCCATGCCATCGAGCAGCCCTTTTACATCGAGTACGGTCCCGGCTCTCCCCATCTCGGGGGTCATGAAGTCGTACAGACCTACTATCTTGAAAGCGAACAGCCCAACGTCATCTTTTCTGCCTACCGGCCCAGGCTCATCTACTTCCCTTCGGATTACCTTTATCAGGACAGCTCGGGCCTCAAGAGCCCTTACAACCTTTCCGAGGGCACGATTTACAGCGCCGTCTCGGACCTCATCGTGCCCGGCGAAATGAACCTTTCTTTGAACATAGAGGCGGACGAGGAGACTTTCGCGCCATACCTCGAGCTGCCACACCTGCCGCAGCGCGTCCTGGATTTATCAGCGGGGATAAAGGCTGATTTGCCCGGCCCCTACCAGCGGGCTCTCGCCATCGAGGATTATCTGAAATCGAATTACACCTATTCGCTGGACGTAGACCCCCTGCCGCCCGGTCAGGATGCCGTGGATGATTTTCTCTTCGAACAGCACCGGGGCTATTGCGAGCATTTCGCCAGTGCTTTCGCCGTTCTCTGCCGGCTGCAGGGGATTCCCTCCCGCGTGGTTACCGGTTATGCCACCGGGGACTACAACCCTTTCTCCGGACTCTACGAAGTGAGTCTTGATGACGCTCATGCCTGGGTGGAGATCTATCTCAGGGGCGTGGGCTGGCTGACCATGGACCCCACCCCCGGCTTTTCAATACCGCAACCCTCACAGGGCTCCGGCTCGCTATGGATATTAGGCGATTTGCTGCGTTGGATGGGAACCCGTCTTGCCGCCCTGTTCCCCCCTTCGCTGCTTTCCGCTTTGAAGGGCGTCTTTCACGCCATGGCTTCGGCCTTCGTTGCTGCCGGCAGGGGCATAGCTTATGCGATAAGACGCCTGCCCTGGCTTCCCTTCGCGCTCGCGCTCGTACTGTCCCTGTCCATGCTCTACGTACTCAGCCGGCGAAAACGAAGATGTGTTTCCCCTGAGGGCATCCTCGATCCGGCTGTGGCCGCCATGGGGAATTTCCTCGCAGTTCTTGCATCGCTGGGAATCGAGAGGCACCCGAGCCAAACCGTCGAGGAGTATGCCCACCGATTATCCTCGCTGGTTCCCGGCCTCGATATCCAACTCGAGTTGGGCTTGTTCGAGCGCGTGCGTTACGGCAGAGAGGCGTTGCGCCTGGAGGAAGCGATTAGCATAAACACGGGGCTGAAGGCGGCGCTGGAAAAAATTAACATCTCGATCAAGGGCCACCCCGGCTAAACCGGGAGCGTTGATCAGTGGGGGATGTCTTCCTCCAGCTGCAGTTCCACTTCCTGGCTCATCGCCCTCGGGATATAGAGAGGGCGCTTGAAGAGGTTTCTCATATCCGTCCAGGGTGAATCGCTATCCCCGGCCCTTTCTGCCACCTCCCGGAAACTATTCACCTTGGCATCGAGGTTATCCACGTGATGAAGCACTACGGCCTCGAGTGTCTTGGGTCGTTTCGGCGAACCCCACTCCAATTCACCGTGATGGCTGAGGACCGCGTGCCTCAAACGCATTGCCAGGTCCCCGGGGAAGCCGGCTATCGTCTTGATCTTCTCCCTTATCATCTCGTCGGAGATAAGCAGGTGACCCAGGAATCTGCCGGCATCGGTGAAGTCTATGCCGCGTTCATATCCCAGTTCTTCTATCTTGCCGATATCGTGCAAGGCGGCGGCCGTGACCAGCAGGTCTCGGTCAATCTCGGGGTAGAGATCACATATGATGCGGCATATGCGAACGGTGCTGGCCGTGTGCTCGAGAAGGCCCCCCAAATAGGGATGATGGTAATTTTTAGCAGCTGGCGCCGAGGTGAAAGCTTTCATAAAATCGTCGTCGTCGAGGAAGGCTCGCAGCAATGCCCTCAGATGAAGGTTCCTTACCGCCTCCACGGCCAGACGCAGCTCACCCTCGAGTTCCGCCCGATCGGTCCCTACCACACGCAGGAAATCCGATGCATCCACATCTTCCTCGTCGTGCTTCCGGAGAGACGTGATTACTACTTGCTTCTGGTCGCGAAACTTTTCGACCCTCCCGCTTACTGCAATATAATCCCTCTCGGAGAATGTGTCTTTGTACCGATTCACCTGGTCCCACAGGCGAGCTTCGACCCGGCCGCTCTTGTCGAGGAGCTCCACCGCGAGGTAATCCGCGCCGGCCTTCGTCTTTCGGAGTTCCTTGCGAGAGACGATGAATATGCTCTTCACCTCGGAGCCCGGCTCCAGCTGCTTAACTAGTTGCTTGGGCAATTCGTCCTCCCATCTCCCCTGCCGCCCATTATTTCTTCTTTTCGGCGTCCCCGATTTCCTCTCAGGCAATCGGCATTGCTTCGCTTGAGGCTCGGACGGCTGGTTTTCTCACCCTTCACATCCATGATAGCTTGGCCTGATGACATCAAGGAAAATAGAAACCTCCCCGTGGGGAGGTTTGTTTGTGGTGGGCCTAACTGGACTCGAACCAGTGACCTCACGCTTATCAGGCGTGCGCTCTAACCAGCTGAGCTATAGGCCCTTGTACAAAGAGAAATTATAGCCGCATGAAACACCCGCTACAATGGGGTCGGTGCCTCAACATCAACATTTTTCGAGCTCAGAAGAGGTGAAGCAACGACACAAGGAAAATGTTGATGTTGCAGGCCCGACCCCCCACGCCTTCTCGGTCAGCCCGGGCAGGCCCGAACCCCATTGTGGAGGTTATTCACACTATTAACAATATGTTGTGCAAAAACTCTAAGATAACCACTATATATTGTGTTATTCGCTTGCAGTTACACCTTCCGGCAGCTCGAAGTTCGCTGCCGTTACGTCAGCGATGCGCCGGTATTCCCAGGATATGTCCTTGAATATCTCTCCCCGTGCCGCCGCCTGCCATGAAATCGGCAAGAACTTCTCTCCCAGGGACGCGGTGATCGACCTCCCGTCCGAGGTGTCCTCCCTGAACCGGTCTCCCTTCCAGAACGATTGCAGGTCGAAGTAGGGCTTCATATAGAGGTGAGGCATGAATGCCGCCCGTATGACGGCCTGGTCGTAGGTAATCGTCTCGTAGGTCTTTTCGGTCATGTTCACCTGCCAGTTCTCGCCGCTTACCTCGTTGTGAATTATCAGTCGTGGCGTGCCCTCCATCACGATGCGGAAGGATCCGGCCTTGAAAATGCCGACGCCTTTCACGTTGCCGTCCTCCACCGCCTTCACCTGATAGCTGCTCTTGGTTGTGTTTTGAATGGCTTGCTCCAGGGGGGAGAGGTCGCTTTCTTCTTTGCCGCCGCAGCCGGCGAGCACGGCGACCCCTGCCACGATGAGTGCGGCTGCCAGCACCACGACGGCCCTTGCTCTCACTATCATCAACCTTTCAATACGCCCAACGGCCTCATGCGCGCCACCTTCCTCGAAAGGCCGGCTCCCTCGCATACCTCCACTATTTCATGGATGTCTTTGTAGGCTTCGGGCGCTTCCTCGACCAATCCCGATATCGATCCCGATCTCACGAGGATGCCCTTTTCCCGCATGCGCTCAACCAACTCGGCCCCGCGCACCTGCTTCTTGGCGGCCTTCCTGCTCATGGCCCGGCCCGCACCGTGACAGGTGGAACCGAAGCTCTTGGCCAGCGCCTCCTCGGTTCCCACGAGCACGTAGGAGTTGCTCCCCATGCTTCCCGGGATTATAACCGGCTGGCCCGCTTCCGCATATCTTTTAGGAACCTCGGGGCGGCGTCCCGGAAAGGATCGCGTCGCACCCTTTCGATGCACCATCAAACCCACGGTGTTCCCATTAACCTGGTGCTCCTCCGGCTTTGCCAGATTATGGGACACGTCATAGAGGAGCTCCATTCCCAGGCTGCGCGCCCCGCTACGAAACACCTTCTCGAATGCATCGCGGACCCAGTGGGTCATCGCCTCCCGGTTGGCCATTGCGAAATTGGCTCCACAAGCCATTGCGGCGATATAGTCCCGTCCCTCCTCCGACTGGTTCCCGGCAAAGGCGAGTTGCCGGTCCGGCAGCTCATAGCCGGAGCGGGCGATCGACTTTCCCATGACCACCAGGTAGTCGGTGCAGACCTGATGCCCAAGTCCCCGTGAACCGGAATGGATCATAATCACGACTTGTCCCTGGAAGAGGCCGAGTTGATCGGCGCTTCCATATACTTCATCCACCTCCTGAATTTCCACAAAATGGTTGCCGGAGCCCAGGCTCCCGACCTGGCCCTTGCCCCTCTCGAAGGCTCTGTCGCTTACCTTGGAAGGATCGGCGCCCGGGTAGCTTCCTTCCTCCTCCATGACTTCCAGGTCCTCCTCCCATCCGATCCCCCTGGCGATCAGTTCCCTGGTGCCTTTCTCGAGCAGGCCTTCCATTTCACGCCGGCTGAGGATTATCCGTCCGCCCTTGGCGCCTAGTCCCTTCGGGATCAGGCGGTTGATCTCGTCCATCAAGGCATCTAACCGGTCATGCACGTCGGCCAAAACGAGCGAGGTCTTGAGGAGCCTGACCCCGCAGGATATATCGAAGCCGACTCCGCCCGGCGACACCACGCCGCGCTCGAGATCGGTCGCCGCAACTCCCCCTATCGGAAAGCCGTAGCCCCAATGGATGTCCGGCATGGCAAAGGAAGCTTTCACGATCCCGGGGAGGTGGGCCACGTTCATCACCTGCTGCAAGGCGCGGTCGTTCTCCGCCCTTTCGAGAAGTTGACGGTCGGCAAAAATAATACCCGGGACTCGCATGCCCGCCTGAGCGTCCATGGGTATCTCCCAGGTAAAGTGATCGATTTCTCTGAGCCTTGTGCTTACGGCCATAAAGCTCCTGCTACCGAAACGCTTCTAAACGTCGAATATGACCTGTGCGGACCAGTGCCCGTCTTTTTCCCCTACCTCGAGCATATGGTAGGTCGCTGCTTTTATCTCCATCTTCACGCCGTGCTTCTCCGGGTCGAGCCGTTCCCCTATCCCGGATCCCGAAACGCTTGTATCCGATATCTCATCCACCTGGAAATCGCCGAAAGCCCACCCCTCGGCTTCAACCCGAAACAGTATCTCGGAAAGCCAGGCCACGAGGAGCGCTTCGAGGTCGATTCCGCCGGCTTCGATCCGAACTCGCTCCCGCTGCTCGACCCCCTCCGCTTCGATCATCAGGGACATCATGCCCAGCGCGCAGTTCTCGAAAACCCCGGCGAGACTCGATCCGTAAGCTCTTATTCCCGCATCGGCGGTGTGCTCGATCGCCTCGTAGCGTATCAGCCCTGTTCCCCTTGAATCTCTTCTTCTCCCTCTTCTTCTCCCTCTTCCTCTTCCTCGATCTCCGACAAGCCTTCCTGCGAAGCGAGGTGGGCTATCGATGCAACTTGGTCCTCGTCGCGCATGTTCATGATGCGAACGCCCTGGGTCGCCCGGCCCATACGCGATATATCGTCGATGGGAATCCGTATTACGACGCCTTCGACCGATACGGCGATCAATTCCTGGGCCTCTTTCACCACGCGGGCATCGACCAGCAGCCCCCGGCCGCCGCCGAAAGTGATGGTTCGTACGCCCTTACCGCCTCGGCGGTGCTTGGGGTATTTCGATATGGCGGTTCTCTTCCCATAGCCCTGTTCGGTTATAACAAAGAGGTCCGCATCTTCGCTCGCGATTCCCATTCCGATCACCTCGTCGCCGGGACCCAGGGTTATGCCCTTAACGCCCGTTGTGTTCCTCCCCATCGAGCGACAGTCCGTTTCGGCGAAACGTATGGCCTGACCGCTGCGGGTGATGAGTATGAGGTCGCTCGCCCCCGTTGTCAGCCGCGTATCTATGACCTCGTCGCCCTCCAGCAGGTTTATGGCTATGAGCCCGTCCTTACGCGGTGAATCGTAATTATCGAACCTGGTCTTTTTTACCAGCCCCTTACGGGTGGCCATAACCAGGTAAGCGTCTTCGGAATATTCCTTGGTGGCGATTACCGAACAAACCTTCTCGCCACCCGTCAGTGGCAGCAGGTTAACCAGCGCCTGGCCCCGGGCGGTCCGCGATCCTTCCGGCAGTTCATATACCTTGAGCCGATAGGCCTTACCCTTATTGGAAAAGAAGTGTATGTAGTGGTGCGTGGAGGCGATAAAGAGCTGTTCCACGAAGTCGCCTTCCTTGAGGTTGGTGCCGGCGACCCCGCGCCCCCCCCGCCGCTGCGTACGGTAAGTGGTTATCGGCAGTCTCTTCACATAGCCGGAATGGGTGATGGTTACCACCACTTCCTCCTCGGCGATGAGATCCTCGATCTCCAGGTCCTCGTACGACGGTACTATATCCGTCCTGCGTTCGTCGGCAAACCGTCTTCTTATCTCCCGCATTTCCTCGATTATGATTCCTCGCAGTTTCGCCTCGTCCGCGAGAATATCCTTTAAGCGCGCAATCTCCGTCTTCAGCTCATTGTATTCGGCCTTCACCTTCTCCTGCTCGAGGCCGGTCAGCCGCTGCAGCCTCATCTCGAGAATGGCCTGCGCCTGCTCGACGCTCAGCTTGAACTTGGCGACCAGCCCCTCCCTCGCGTCCGGCACTGTGCGCGATTTTTTGATGAGCTCGATCACCGCATCGAGGTTGGCGAGAGCGATCAGTAAGCCCTCCAGTATGTGGGCGCGCTTTTCCGCCTTGTCGAGGTCAAACTTCGTACGCCTGGTCACAACCTCGATCTGGTGGGCGATGTAATGTTCGAGCACCTCTTTCAGAGATAGAGTGCGCGGAACTCCGCCCACGAGCGCGATCATAATGATGCCGAACGACTCCTGCAGCTGGGTGTGCTTGTAAAGCTGGTTCAATATCACCTGTGGTGCCGCATCCTTGCGCAGCTCAACCACCAGCCGCATGCCCGACCTGTCGCTCTCGTCGCGAAGATCGGCGATGCCGGTAAGCTTTTTGTCCCTTACCAGTTCTGCGATGCGCTCCGTCATCCTGGCCTTGTTCACCTGGTAGGGTATCTCGGTGACGACGATCCTCGCCCGTCCGGACTTGGTCTGCTCGATGTGGGCCTTGCCCCGCATCCTTATCACTCCACGGCCGGTCGTGTAGGCCTCCCTTATCCCCTCCATGCCCATAACCATGCCGCCGGTGGGAAAATCCGGCCCCTTGACCAGCTTCATCAGCTCGATCGTGTCGATCTCCGGATTCTCTATCACCGCTATGGCGGCGTCGATCACCTCTCCCAGGTTGTGGGGGGGGATGTTGGTGGACATGCCGACCGCGATGCCGGACGAACCGTTCGCCAGCAGGTTCGGCAGCCGGGAAGGCAGCACGGTGGGCTCGAGCATGGACTCGTCGTAGTTGGGTACGAAGTCGACTGTTTCCTTGTCGATCTCACGCAGCATCTCGATGCTGATAGGGGAGAGTCTCGCTTCCGTATAACGCATGGCGGCCGCGCTGTCGCCGTCGACGGAGCCGAAGTTGCCGTGCCCGTCCACCATCTCGTAGCGTGACGAGAAGTTCTGGGCCATGCGGACAAGGGTGTCGTAGATGGCCGCGTCGCCGTGGGGATGATATTTTCCCATGACGTCCCCGACCACCCTCGCCGACTTGCGGTAGGGGCGGTTGGGCATGAGTCCCTGTTCGTACATGCCATAAAGGATGCGGCGATGGACGGGCTTCAAGCCGTCTCTAACGTCGGGCAGCGCCCTCCCCACGATCACGCTCATAGCGTAATCCATGTAGGACCGGCGCATCTCCTCGTCTATTTCAACCGGTTTTACTATCCCGCCAAGAGTCTGTACCATTTTCCCTCCAGGTATAGATTACTCGCTCATTCGAAGGCTATATATCGAGGAAGCGTACGTTCTTGGCGTGCTTCTGAATGAACTGCCGCCTGGCCTCTACGTCGTCACCCATGAGGGTGTTGAACATCTCGTCCGCCAGCAGGGCGTCCTCCAACGTCACCTGCATGAGGATACGTGCCTCCGGATTCATGGTCGTATCCCAGAGCTGTTCGGCGTTCATCTCACCCAAGCCTTTGTAGCGCTGCAGTTCGCATTTCTTGCCGTCGAATCTCTTTCGAAGTTCTTCCATCTCGGCGTCGTTGTAACAGTAGTAATCCTTTTTTTCGCACGTCACCTTATAGAGTGGCGGCTGGGCGATATACATGTATCCGGCTTCGATCATCTCCGGCATGTAGCGGAAAAAGAAGGTCAGGATGAGAGTTCTTATGTGTGCCCCGTCCACATCGGCGTCGGTCATGATTATGGCCTTGTGGTAACGCGCCTTGTCGATGTCGAACTCCTCGCCGATGCCGGTCCCGCAAGCCGATATCATGGCCTGGATCTCGGCGTTGTTGAGTATCTTGTGCAGTCTCGCCTTTTCGACGTTCAAGATCTTTCCCTTGAGCGGCAGGATGGCCTGGAAGCGCCTGTCACGCGCCTGTTTGGCCGAGCCGCCCGCCGAATCACCCTCGACCAGATATATCTCGCACATCGAGGGGTCCTTCATGGTACAGTCGGCTAACTTCCCTGGCAGAGAGGTGCTCTCCAGCAGTCCCTTCCTGCGTGTGAGCTCACGGGCGTGCCTCGCCGCCATGCGCGCCTTCGATGCGCCGACGACCTTGCCCAGAATGCCCTTGGCGTCCCCCGGATTCTCCTCCAGGTATTCTGCCAGCTTGGTGTTCAGCGCCGACTCCACGAAGCCCTTCATGTCGGTGTTGCCCAGCTTGGTCTTGGTCTGGCCTTCGAACTGGGGCTCCTTCAGCTTGACGCTGACTATCGCCGCCAGCCCCTCGCGTACGTCCTCGCCCAGGAGGTTGAGGTCCTTCTCCTTCAAGAGGCCCTTCTTCCTGGCGTAATCGTTGATCACTCTGGTAAGCGCCGATTTGAAGCCGGCCAGGTGCGTTCCTCCCTCGTGGGTGTTGATGTTGTTGGCGAAGGTGTAAATGCTCTCCACGTAGCCCTTGTTCCATTGCATGGCAATTTCTACCAAGGCATCGTCCTGCTCCGCGCTCATGAAGAAAACCTTGCCGTGCAAGGGGTCCTTGGCCGCGTTGAGGTGGCTTATGAAGTCCTTGATGCCGCCCTCGTAGCGGAACACGACCTGCTCCGCCTGGTCTTTCCTCTCATCCTTAATCTCTATTCTGAGACCACGGTTCAAGAAGGCCATTTCGCGCATTCTCTGCGCGATGAGGTCGAAGTCGAACTCCACCTCCTCGAAGATGTCCGGATCCGGGGCGAAGCTGATGATGGTTCCCGTTCGCTTGCTTTCCCCCACCACCTGCAGTTCAGATGACGGCGCCCCCTTTTCGTACCTCTGCTGATATACTTTGCCGTCCCTTCCTATCTCGAGTATCAGCCACTTGGATAGGGCATTCACTACCGATACCCCAACCCCATGCAGGCCGCCGGACACTTTGTAAACCTTGCCGCCGAACTTGCCGCCGGCGTGCAGTGTGGTAAGCACGACTTCCGCGGCCGACTTCTTCTGCTTCTCCATCATGCCGACGGGAATTCCCCTGCCGTCATCGATCACGGTTATCGACTCGTCCTCGTGGATGGTTATCCAGATGTTTGCGCAAAATCCCGCGAGGCATTCGTCGATGCTGTTGTCCACAACCTCGTAGACCAGGTGATGCAACCCCTTGGAGCCGGTGCTGCCGATATACATGCTCGGGCGTTTTTTGACAGCCTCCAGTCCTTCGAGCACCGAAATGCTGCTCTCGTCATATATTTCTGTTTTTCTAATGGCTCCAGCCATAGCGCCTCCATATGCTGTTGTTGATTCCCAAAACTCTTTTAAAATTATAGCATTTTAGGGTGACTTTCCGCCCCTTGATCGTCAATCCTATAACCTTTCACTTTACGTTTACTTTTTTAATTACAACCTGCCGAATTTCCAGCCCGAAACCCTCTCTGGCCTGGGTTTTTATGTTCTCTACCTGGTAGTGCAGCTCCTGGACCCAGGCGTGTGATTCCGCTCCAACAAAGAGCCTCCCGTTTTCCAGCTTATAGGGGAATGTCTTCTCAGCCATTCTCTCGCCGACTATGTCCTTCCAGGCATCTTTCAGCCTCAGCACCTCCCGGAGCTCCTGCACGCCCTCCTCTTCAAGCAGCTGCGCCATGAGGTCTTTTATCTTTTTCAAGCCGGCTGCCCTCCGTTGACGGCGGTCTCCGCTTCAAATTCAAGCCATACCCTGTTCGTCCCCTCCAATTCCGGCAGATCGTCGGTAGAAGTAACTATGGCCTGTTTCCATCCCCTTAACTCTCCCAGGACCGCACGTCGGTTCTCGGCATCGAGCTCTGAAAGGCAGTCATCCATGAGTGGCAGCACTTCCTTTCCACACTCCCCTTCCAACAACCGCGCCTGCGTGATCCTCCAGAGGATGGTTGTCAATTTTTGCTCTCCCTGGGAGCGCTGTCTCCTGACGTTCTTTTCCCCAAGAAAAAACAATATTTCGTCTCGGTGCGGCCCTGTGAGGCTGCTCCCCCTTCTTATTTCCGCATCCTCCAATCTCTCCATTTTCTTTATTATTTTTTCCTGGCCGTCATCGTCATCTCCCATGGTTGAATAATATTTAATGTCCAGTTCGGGCATGCCCCACTCCCTACCCGTGCTCGCCATTCCTTTTTTCATCTTGTTCATGACCTCTCTTCTCTCGGCCATGACTTCTCTCCCCGTATCTATTAACAATGGGTTCCAGCTTCTTATATATTCTCTTCCCCGCAGACCTTTTCTCACAGCCTTTATTGCTTCATTTCTCTGTCGTAACACTCTTCCATATTCTTTTAAGGTCTCTTTATAACCCCTCTTTATGGCCATAACGACCTCGTCCAAATATTTTCTTCTGACCTCCGGCCCTCCCTTTACCATCCATATATCATCGGGCTGAAAACAAACAGCCCCCACTCTCTCAAGCCTTCTTTTTCCCTTAATCGCGCCTTCCTCTTCTATTGCGAGCCTCAGCAAAACTTCCCGCCCCACATCGATAGTGCCGCTGACAACCGCTACATCCCGCCCTTCCCTTATCATCTCCTTGCCCTCGGCACCTTTCATGGATTTTCCCTCTATCAACAAAAAAAGGGCTTCGAGAAGATTCGTCTTCCCTCGCCCGTTGCCGGCTATTATCACATTTATACCTTCTCTAAATTCTACACTCCTACTCTCATAATTTCTAAATTCAACAAGTGTGATATTTTTTAACACTTTTTAATGCTGTTTATATCCTTATGGGCATTATTATATACAGAAAATCATCGCCTTCTTTTTCCATTATTATTCCGGGCTTCAACGGTTCCGACAGTCCCAGCGTTATTTCCTCTCCATCGATACAACCGATACCGTCCTCCAAAAACCGGCTGTTAAACGCGATGTCCATATCCTCACCGTCATAGACAACCGGCAATTTTTCCTTTCCTTCGCCAACCTCACGCGATTCGCTTTCTATGGTAAGTTCGCCTCCACCGACCGCTAATTTTACGGTGCTGCTGATAAGGGCCGCCCTCTTCAGGGCTCCCGCTATCCGGCTCTTGTTAACCCCGACTTTCTTTTCTATTTCCTCCGGAATAAATTGACTGTATTTCGGAAATTTTCCCTCTATAAGACGGATTATATAATCGCAGCCCCCCACACTGAATCTTACCTGGCCTCTATTCTCGTCCCTATATAAATCCAGCTTTTCGGCCTTACCCGCCAACTTTGAGAGATTTAACAAAGCGGCGCTCGGTATTATATATTGCCCCTCTTCCTGGGTCTGAAAGCCTTCTTTTATCGTCTTTATAGCGAGTCTATAACTGTCCGTGCTCACCATATTCAGCTCGCTGTCACCGATCTCCAATAACATTCCCAGGAGTGTCGGCCTCTTCTCGTCCCGGGATGCCGCCCGCGAGACCTTTTGCACCGCAGGTAGAAAAACAGCGCTTTCAATTTCTTTTATGACCGGGGTTTCCACTGAAGGGACGCTCGGAAAGTCCTCCGTGGGCATTGTGTACAATCTGAACTGGCCTCCTTGCCCTTCAATCACCATCTCGTTCCCCACGAGTTCGACCACAATTCTTTCCTCGTTCATATCCCTGAGGAAGTCCATAAACACCTTTAAATTCACAACACAAGTGCCGCTGTCCGAGACGTTGGCCTGGCATCCGCAAATGGTATAGGACTCGAGGTCGGTGGAGTGAAAAACAAGGCCTGTATCGGATGTATCGATCTTCACTCCTGAAAGTATAGGCATCATGCCCTTTAAGTTGGTTGAATATTGAGCGTTTTGAATAGCCGCTAGCAGGTCTTCCCTCAGGGCACTGAAATTCATATTTGTTTTTCCTCCTATGACTACTAATAAATATTAATAATTAAAATATTCGTATTAGTATAGCGTGTGGAAACTGTCTAAAAACCATTAAACTGCTGCTAAAAACCCCTTTATACCTCTGCGTTGTTCTGTGCACAAAATGTCTAAGGTGTGGACAAAAAGGGCGTCCCGCGAATACTAATATACTTATTAACATAAACACCAACTTATGCACACCATCATCAATAACTTTTAAACAGAATATTAACCCTGCTTTATCTTGTTTGTGAGTTTCTGAACAATATTATAAATGTCTCGCTTTTCCTGCATCAAATCGCGTATTTTTTCAACCGAGTGTATAGCGGTGGAGTGATGTCTGCCACCGAAGGAATTACTAATGACGGGCAAAGAGGCGTCGGTCAGCTCTCTGCAGAGGTACATGCAGACCTGTCTGGCGGTCACCAGCTGGCGGGAACGGTTGGGACTGACGAGCTGGCGTGGAGAAATACCAAAATAATCTGAGGTTGTTTTGATAATGCGATCAATGGTAATTTCGCGAGACTCTTCTTCCGGGAGCAAGTCGCGGAGGACGTCCTTTGCCATATCGAGCGTTATGGAATTTTTGGTCAGAGTGGAATAAGCGACGACACGAATGAGGGCACCCTCCAACTCCCTGATGTTTGCGTCGAACCTCGAAGCAATGTAGTCGATTACGTCATGCGGCACTTCCCTCTTATCGAGATCCGCCTTCTTTTTGAGGATGGCCATGCGGGTTTCCAATTCTGGTGGTTGAATATCGGTTATAAGGCCCCATTCGAATCGAGAGATAAGACGGTCCTGCAAAGTCGGGATCTCTTTCGCAGGACGGTCGCTTGAGAGAATTATTTGTTTGTTGTTGTTATGCAGGTCGTTAAAAGTATGAAAGAACTCCTCCTGCATTCGCTCCTTGTTGGCCAAAAACTGGATGTCGTCGACCAGGAGAACGTCTATAGAGCGATATTTCTTCTGAAAAGAGGGTATCTTTTTGTCCCGCAACGCGTCTATATAATCGTTGACAAATTTTTCCATAGGAATATAGCTGATCTTGAAGCTGGGATACAGCCGCTTGCTGTAGTGTCCGATGGCATGCATCAAATGTGTTTTTCCCAGACCGACCCCTCCATAAATGAAGAGGGGGTTGTAGGATGTGGGATTCTCCGAAACGGAAAGCGCGGCGGCGTGGGCGAAGCGGTTACTTGAACCTATTATAAAGGTTTCAAATGTATATCTTGGGTTGAGATCGCTGGATGGATTGTCCTCCGCGAGCATGGTTACATCTAGATAGAGGGTATCCCGGACGCCGCGCTTCCTGCGGTCCTTAAGGACCAGCTTGACATCGTCGACGCCGTCGTAGACCTCGCACGCGACTTCCTGTATTAGGGGAAGATAACGCTTGTCGACCCATTCCTTCGTAAAGTTGTTGTTCGTGCAAATAACGAGCGTCGAGCCCTCTATTTTCTCCGCCTGGATGTTTTTGAACCACATAGAAGAGGGATCAGCGACGCGCTCCTGAATAACATCCTTACATTTTTCCCACAAAAGGGTCGTTTTTGCTGACACTGGATCATCCCCCCGGGAAGGTTAGCTCAACACACCTCGGCGCTATTCTATTACAGGGACAAAAGGCTTCGCAAGTACGACCTTCCGACGTCCGAAAGGCCCCGTTTACCATTTTTTGCCATATAAATAAGGCCTGATTCCTGCAATTTTACCAGCTCACGATGTGCGGTGCTGATTCCTATATTCAACTCGGCGGCCACATCGGAAGGGCCGAGCGACTGCCCCTCGGATAGGAGAAAAAGCACGTTGTTCTGCCGCTCGTTAAGGCAAAAAGAAGCGACCGAGGAACTGCTTTCAGCTGCTCCGGAGCCATTGCTCAGGGAAAGGCGAACGTGGGTACCTTCTCCGTGGATGGAATGGACGTGGAGGTCGCCGCCCCGCGAACGCAATTCCTCGCCGGCAAGATGAAGGCCGAGTCCGACGCCCCTTATATAAGAACGCTGGAGAGCCGTCGCCGTTGAATAGCCTGGCATCAAGGCCATCTCGACACTGCTAATGCCGGGACCGGTGTCGGAGACATAGATGTTCTTGAAGGATGTGTCGAGGACCACAGATCCGGCGCAGGGAACGGCGTGGGCGAAGTTATTCACTATTTCAAGCAGCGCCAGCGTCGGCGGCTCGATACCCCTGGCGGCCAGGCACTCCGACAACAGCTCGGTGAGTTGATCGGCGAAATCCGGAAAAGAGGAAGCGGTCACATCAAACAACTGGTAATCACCATCATCATTCGGGAGAGCCGCTCTGACTCGAGGCGCGGGCAGCGACTCGCAGACAGAGGCCTTGACGGCGGCATCGACCATTCTTTTCACCCCTCTTCTTCAGTCTGTGAAAAGTACCTGTAAAGCGTGGCGGAAAGGCGAAGGAAAAAGGGAAACAGAACCCTTTATGCACAGGGGAGCCGCACTGGCGGGTGCCGTACGGCACCTAAATGAGCGGGTAGTTGCTTTCGCCTGCCCGGCCGCGGGGTCGGGCTGCGATGGCCATAAAGCGAAGGTGTTCAGGGCAAACATAGTTTATGCACAATAATATCCACAGCTGTTGATAACTTTCTCCGATTGCTAAGAATGGTATGAAGACAGGGTGTCATTATAACAGCGCAAAACCTTGGGATTAAAGAGGTATTTGTGGCAGGGCAAATCAGCCTCAGCCCGGCACTATGGGCAAGAGAGCTCGCTGCCAACCTGGGCTTATAGTGAAACTTCGGGGCAGTGCCTCAAAGAAATCGTGGCCTCACTGAAGACCACCATTTTAATAATCGTCCATGAGCGGCCGGACATGTGGGGGCGGCGGCCGTTTGGCCTCCTTTTCAGGCGGGTGAAACCAGGAGGGAGCGCGAAGGGACCCTTCACGGGAGGCCTTACCGCCAGGAAAAGAGCGGTTTATGGCTGAGAGCGGCGGGAGGCGGGGAGATGCCCGTTTACAGGGCTTTTGCTTGACACCCCAACGACCCGCCTATATAATTCTGCATGTTTTTTTGGAGGAAAAAATGAAGAGAACATATCAACCAAATACCAGAAAAAGGAAGAAGAACCACGGCTTCAGAAAAAGAATGAGCACGAGGTCCGGAAGGGCTGTTTTAAAAAGGAGGAGGCAAAAGGGCAGAAAGAGGCTGAGTGCCTGAAAGCCTTATGGAAACCCTGAGGAATTGCCGTGACTTCCGAAGGACCGTGGAAAACGGCGGTAGGGAAATTCTGGAAACCATCATTGTCTACAGGCTCCCCAATCACTCGGGTACTAAGAGAATCGGCATCTCTGTTACAAAGCGGATGGGAAACAGCGTCGAACGAAACCGGATAAAGAGAAGGATCAGGGAGGCGATCAGGCTAAACGCCTCCTTTTTGCCAACAGGGGAAGACATTGTAGTTGTCGCCAGGCCGGAAAGTAGGGCCGCGACATTTGAGAGGATAGTAAGAGACATTAGAAGGATACGTGAGGGAAAAGTCGTTGAAATCACGGATAAACAAAGCGCTGGCACAACCAATGATGGTGGCTATTAGGGCCTACCAGATACTCCTGTCGAGCTGGCTACCACGCAGGTGTCGTTTTTACCCATCTTGTTCGGAATATGCGCTGCAGGCATTGAGCAGGTATGGTGCCTACAAGGGAGCCTGGCTGGGCTTAAGGAGGCTTGTGCGGTGCCACCCGCTAAATGCTGGGGGCTATGACCCTCTACCGGAGGCTGAGACTTAATGGGCGCGATGATTGTTACGCTGAGTGTGTGGGGCGACGTCTGGAATGCGATTGTGGGGGCTCTCAACTGGTTCCTGCAGGGCTTTTTTTCACTGACCGGAAACTACGGAGTCGCTATAATCCTGCTGACGCTGATGGTCAAAGTGATTCTCCTTCCCCTCACCGTAAAGCAGACGCGATCGATGATAGCGATGCAGAGAATACAACCTGAGATCAGAAAGCTTCAGGAGAAGTATAAAGACGACAAAGAGAAGCTTTCTCAGGAGATGATGAAGTTCTATAAGGAGAATAAGGTAAATCCGTTTGGCGGGTGTTTGCCGCTTGTCCTGCAGCTACCGGTCTTCTTCGCTCTTTTCACCGTGCTGCGAAAATATTTATTGACGTCACCGATCCTGCAGCTGGGAAACACATTCACTATACTCGTGGGTTATCCGGCCGGGCTACTGGCCAAAAGCTCGAACTTCCTTTGGATTCGAAGCCTTGCGGATACGACAAGGTCAGCCGACCCGACCTATATACTGCTTGTCCTTCTGGCTGCCAGTACATGGTATTCACAAAAGCAGGTCATGACAGATCCACGGCAACGAAATATGATGATAATAATGCCCATAATTACTGCTTTTATCGGCCTTAGCCTGCCGGCAGGAGTTGTCTTGTATTGGATTACCACAAACGTTCTTCAGATACTTCAGCAATTTGGGATGCAATATTACGATAAGAAACACCCGAAAGAGGGCCTGGCCCCCAGGGTAATCGAAGAGAAGAAGCCTGTGGCAAAGCTGAAAGCGCAAGGCGCAACAGGCGCCAAAAGCAAGCAGCCCGTGAAGGGAAAAGGCCTTCTCGGAGGAGGCGCTTCACCTGGCAAGGGCAAGGCACCGCCAAAACCGGGGGGCGCGCGGCAGGGAAAAGGCGGCCCAACAACGAAATCCTCGCCTTCCAAGGGCGGTACAAAATCGCAGGCAAGAAAGCCTAAATCATTGCCGCCAAAGCAAAAGCAGGGCCAAAAGGGAATTCCCGGCAAGGGAACGGCGAAGAGGAAGAAATAAAGGAGAGCCTGATGGAGACGGAAGAAAGGGCCATTACGCCGAAGAGCGTCGTCGTCGACATAGTGAACCTCATGAACATGAGAACGAGAGTTACGAGCTGGGAGGATGAGGAGGAGATCCATGTTGATGTATGGGGCGATGACCTGGGGATTCTTATAGGCAGGGCCGGGTCTACGCTTCAGGCCCTTCAGGACCTGGTCTCAACAATTGTAAAAAGAAATGGGCAAGAAGGGCGACGGATCGTAATAGACGTCGAAAGATATAAAGAGAGGCGTAGGCAGAAGCTGAGGGACTACGCTGAAAGAATGGCAGAGAAGGCATTAATAACAAGAAAACCCATAAGCCTTGAGCCCATGACTCCTCGTGAGCGGAAGATAGTGCACGATACCATAAAGGATGTTGCTGGAGTCGAGAGCAAGAGCGAGGGCGAAGACCCCGAGAGAAGAGTAGTAATTAGCCCCGCCTAAACAAACCACAAGAACCGCATGTTTCACGTGAAACAAGAGAGAAACGAAGGTACATTCACCTCAGAACGCTTCTTCATTTTGGATAGCCCCTGATACTTAAGAAAGACCGCCGCTGATTCAGAGATGGCACCCAAGGTTAAACCCTAAATTAAAGGTAGAAAGCGTTGCCATTATGGAAGGGAAATAGAAAATCGGCGGTAGCCGAGGATTATCTGCGAGAGGGACAAGAACGTCCGGTACGGCGGCGCCATCCCTTGTCCAATAACTGTGAAAACACGAAGACCACAGACGCCCCGTAGCGCGACCGCAAAAAATGCTGGGGTAGATAGCGGGGAATGAGGGGCGTTTCACGTGAAACATAGACAATCAAAGGATTGGGAGGCGAGGACTTAAGAAGGATAATACAGCAACGCAGAGAAAAAAGAAGGAAAAGGAAACCTGGGAGCGGGGTGAGCAGTCATATTAACAATGGAAAAAGAAGCGATCACTGGTAAACTGGACCTGGCCGTAAGGCGTGCTGCCAGGAAAATGGGAGTAATTCCTGAAGAAACAGGGATAGAAAGATTGCAGCTATACGCCGAAGAGCTCTCGCGATGGAATAGAGCATATAATCTTATAGGTCGCAGGATAGGCGAAGAAGGCATGATTTCCCTCATAACAGACAGCCTGACCCCGCTATTAATAAAGGGATTGATTACCGAACAAAAGGAGATATTGGATATTGGAAGCGGCGCCGGGTTGCCCGGGATACCGATCTATCTATTTTCGGGGCCGTTCCCTCTAACATTGGTTGAATCGCAGAGGAAGAAAATCACTTTTCTGAGACACACCAGAAGACACCTTGATTTGAAACAAGTGAGAATCTATCCGGGTAGGTTTGAGGAAATGGCGCATATAGAGGATAATTTCAGCAAATTCGATTTAGTTCTTGCTCGGGCGGTTACCGATCCGATGAGAATCTTGAGACAAGCGAAGCCCGTAATGAGCCAGGGGGGGCGCATGGTCCTCTTCGTGGGCAAGAATGACGCGGAGCGCTTGCGAAAGGCGAGTATTGATCTCGAAAAAAGCGCGGGGTTGAAGATTGAGGGAATAAGGTCGACCGAAAGCATAGTCGGCAAAGAGCATTATCTGGTCGTAGTGGCGAAGCGATAAATATCCAAAATAAGCAGATATGAGGAGATCTTTTGGGTAAGGCTATCGAGAGGGTGGGGCGACCCACCCTAAAGCAGGCAGATCAGGGAGAAGAGGTGGGATCTGTGTTAGAAACAAGCGCGCAATGGGCATCGCGGCCCACCAAGGTGGTGGCTGTGGCCAATCAAAAAGGGGGGGTCGGGAAAAGCACAACCGCAATTAACTTGGGAGCATTCCTGGCTTTAGAGGGGGTGAGGGTCCTTATAATTGATCTGGACCCGCAGAGTAATGCGACAAGCGGGTTGGGGCTAGGCCGAAGAGACAGCGAGACAGATATTTATGATTGCCTGGTCAACGAAGTTCGTATGGATGAGATCATTGTTGGTACGGAGACCGAACGGCTGGACCTGGCACCGTCTTCTCTCAGGTTGGCGGGGGCGGAAGTTGAATTGGTATCGGTTCTGTCAAGAGAAAGCCGGCTTAAGAAGGCATTGGAGGGAACTAAGGCTCGATACGATATTATTTTGATCGATTGCCCGCCGTCGCTGGGCCTCCTGACCGTTAATGCCCTCGCAGCCTCTGACGAGGTGATTGTTCCGATACAATGCGAATACTACGCGCTGGAGGGCTTGGTTCTATTGCTGAGGACAGTCGAAAGAATAAAGGTATACCTCAACCCCGACTTGAGGGTAGGGGGGATACTGCTGACTATGCACGATACGCGTACAAATATTTCGAAACAGGTCATGGAGGAGGTCCGGAGGCAATATCCGAAGGAAACCTTCCTCACGGTGATTCCCCGCAATGTCCGTCTCAGCGAAGCGCCGAGCCACGGCAAACCTATTTCACAGTACGATCCTGATTCACGAGGAGCTTCCGCATATAGAAGTTTAGCGAAGGAAGTGATATCCAATGGCTAAGAAAGGCCTGGGCAAAGGGCTCGGAGCGCTGATATCGTCAGGCACAACCGGAGAGCAGCCCCGACATGAAACGATCCCCGTAGATAGCATAAGCCCCAATCCACTGCAACCCAGAAGGCGATTTCGGGAAGAGGGCCTGGAGGAATTAGCGCAATCCCTCAAAGAACACGGCGTCGTGCAGCCGGTCATCGTGAGGCAGTCAGGGACCGGATATGAGCTATTGGTCGGGGAAAGAAGGTGGAGAGCGGCGCAGTTAGCGGGCATAAGATCGATTCCTGCCGTGATAAGGGAGGCGGAACCCTCAGAACGTCTTGAAATCGCCCTGGTCGAAAACCTGCACAGGGACGATCTCAATGGAATCGAGGAAGCGACAGCCTATCGGCAGCTCATGGAGGAATTTGGCCTCTCGCAGGATGACGTCTCCCAGAAAGTTGGAAAGAATCGCTCAACCGTGGCCAACGCGCTTCGCCTCCTTCAACTTCCAGTTGAGGTTCAGGCTGCTGTGGTGGCGGATGAAATATCGGCCGGCCATGCGCGGGCCCTGCTCGCCCTGCAAGGAACTCCGCAGCAAGCCATATTGCTCAACCGCATTGTCGAAGATGATCTCTCTGTCCGGCAGGTCGAAGAGGCGGTGCGCAAGCGCGTCGGGGGAAAACCGGAAGCGGAAAAGCGCGAGAAGCCTCAGGCGCTGACTGAGTATGAAGAGCTGTTTTCCGCTAGCCTGAAGGCAAAGGTTAAGGTCATACGGGGGAAACGGAAGGGCAAGATAATAATCGAATTCAAGAACGACCAGGAACTGGAGAGGTTATTGGGTGAAATGACCGGCGTAGGTGCCGGGTCTTGATTCTTCACTCCGACTATTGACTTTCCCAGTTGCCGGTGAAGAATCAAGACCCGGCACTAGGAAGATTTTTCCAGAGCAAGGCTTACGAGCTTCTTTACCAGCTCCTTGAAATCAAGGCCGGCGGCTTCGGCCGCCATGGGAAGGAGGCTTGTCTCCGTCATCCCCGGGCTTATGTTCAGCTCCAGCACTTGCGGAACTCCGTCGCCGTCTATGATGATATCCACCCTCGAGACATTCAGGCAGCCGAGGGCTACGTGTGTGCGGAGCGCGATATCGATTGCCGCCTTGGTAGTGCCGTCATCAAGGCGGGCCGGGCAGTAGTATTCGGTAAGGCCCGGGGTGTAGCGCGCTTCGAAGTCGAAGAATTCGCTTCGGGGCACCGTCTCCACAAGAGGGAGGGCCTCGAGCTGGTCGTTGCCGAGAATGCTGGCGGCCACCTCGGTCCCATTGACAAATTTTTCCAGCAGGACCCTCTCATCATAATGCAAGGCGGATTGCACCGCGAGCGGCAGCGTCTCTAAGCTGGTTGCGAAGTTCACTCCGAGCGCGCTTCCCTGGGCCGCGGGCTTGACGACCAGAGGAAACCCCAGCTTCTCGGCCACCGCGGACAGGGCGTGCACGGCACCCATTTCCTGAAAGGTCGCCTCGCTCAGAACAAAGAAGGGCGGCGTGGATATACCCTCATGCAGAAAGATCTCTTTCGAGAGGGCTTTATTGAATCCCATGGTGCTGGCAAAAACTCCCGGTCCGGTATAAGGAATGTCGAGGATCTCCAGGAGCTCCTGCACCGTTCCGTCCTCACCGAACTTTCCATGCAGTGCGATATAGACAAGGTCGGGATGCTCGCTCTTCAGTGTAGGGACAAAGGATTCATCGACGTCGAGCTCCAGGACGTCATAGCCGAGTTCGGACAGGGCATTGCACACCCTGCGACCGGATCGCAGCGAGATGTCCCGCTCGAGAGATCTCCCACCCATCAAGACACCAATACGCATTATCCTCAACCCCTCCTAACCCTCTCCGACTCGGCCCTCAATGAAGTCAGCTTCTCTTGTCGAGACCGAGCGCTTTGGCGAGTGACACCTCGCGCTTAATGACCTTGGCCAGGCGCTTGATGCCCTCCTCGGCCATCTCGTCATCGGCATAACTATAATTCAAACGCATACAGTTTTCCCCGCCCTCGCCGGGAAAGAAGCCGCTCCCGGGCACGTAGGCCACTTTCATCCCTATGGCGGATGCCAGCATCTCCGAGGTATTCACATAATCGGGGAGAGAAGCCCAGAGAAAAAAGCCCCCTTCAGGGCGAGTCCATTCCGCCAGCCCGGACAGGTGCTCATCCATAGCACTTAGCATGGCATGACAGCGATTCCTGTATATCTCGAGCAGCCGCCGCACCTGCCCCCGCCAGTCTTCCTCTGAGAAGTAGATATGTGCGATTCGCTGTGTAAATGATGAAGTGCACAGGTCGGCGGACTGCTTTGCCAGAAGAAGCTTGTTCAGGATAGGGTGGGGGGCCGCGATCCAGCCGATGCGCATTCCGGCGGAGAAGATCTTGGAGAGCGTTCCCAGGTAGATGACACGCTCCCGGTCCATACTGCGCAGCGTCGGGCCGGCCGTTCCCTCGAAGCGGAGCAAGCCATAGGGGTTATCCTCGACTATGAGGCAATCATAATCGCGCGCCGCCTCAATCAGTTGAGCCCGCCGTTCGGTACTCAAAGTGATGCCTGCGGGATTCTGGAAATTCGGAATCGTGTAGATGAACTTTACATGATTGCCCCCTGCGTCCAGTTCGCGCAGCATGACCCTGAGCCGATCGATTATCATGCCGGCCTCATCCATATCGACGGCATGGATGCGCGGCTGATAGCTCTGGAAGCTGTTCAGTGCACCTACGTAACTGGGTGCCTCGACAATGATATGGTCGCCGGGGTTTATAAATATTTTGGTAATAATTTCCAGGCCTTGCTGGGCCCCATTGGTTATCATTATGTCTTCCGGAAAACAAACCGTACCCTCTTCGCGCATCACCTCGACCAGGCTGTGCTTGAGCGGCGCATAGCCGTCAGTGGGGCCGTATTGCAGTGCTGCGGCGTAGTCTTCCTCAAGCACGCGCCTGACGGTTCGCAATATTACTTCCGGATCGAAGGCCTGCGTAAAAGGCAATCCTCCGGCCATGGATATGATGTCCGGCCTGGCCGTCACCGCAAGCAGATCCCTTATCTGAGAGGAGAGCATGCTCGACGTGCGATGAGCGTATTGCTCGATAAAGGGATCCAGAGTAAATCTGGGAGACATCGCGAAGCACCTCTTAACGCCGGCTGCCAGGACCACTCGCCTCATTTATGAGATGTAGTATAGCAGCAATTTGCGTAGGCGGGATGCAATAATCGCGCTTCAAACAGCCGGGGTCGCATCGGGACGCCGGGACATGCTCGGCGCGGGCCGACAGAGAGAATACCAAAGGGGCGCTGCAGCTCTTGAGCACAGCGAAGCCCTCAAAGGGAGAGCCGCAAGGCCCGCGTCAGTAATTATTAAGGAAGGTAGGGGCAGGGTCGATAACTGCATTGCAGGTAGCGAGTTGAATGCGCGTGTAATGGCGCTTGTGCGGGGGTCGCCCAAGCTGTTTGGCAAAAGAGAGTGGGGCCGGGCGGCACGCGCGTAGATGGGTTATCTACGGAGAGCAAATGGAGATGCCAGAATATTACAAGAGCCCGGATGAGATGACGGCCGCCGATATCGGGCTCGACCTGCTCCTCAGGTCGCTCGAAGAGGAGTTGGGACTGAACTTCAAGCAGTATAAGCCCAACTACCTGAAACGGCGCATAGGCGTGCGGATGAGAGCAAAAGGTTGCTCCGATTACATGCAGTACCGGCAGTGCATCCGCCAGGATCGCGAAGAGGGCGGCAGGCTTATCAATGACTTGACCATAAACGTCACTGAATTCTTCAGGGATCAAGAGGTGTATGAGGCGATCAGGGAACAGGTATTACCAGAGACAATCAATTATAAGAAGGAGACCGGGATATTGAGCATCAGGGGCTGGAGCGCCGGTTGCGCCACCGGGGAGGAGCCGTACTCGCTCTCGATGCTTTTTCTGGATGCGCTCAAAAAGGAAAGCGCCTGGGATTGGGCACTTCGCATAACTGCCAGCGACCTCGATGACAAGGTGATCAAAAAGGCAAAAGACGGAAGCTTCGAAGAGGCAAAGGTGCTGCCCGGCATGTCCCTCGACGAATACTTTGACAGAGAGAAAGGGCAATACCTGGTGAAGGAGGAAGTAAGGCGGCCGGTGAGGTTCGTCATCCTCGACCTAATGAAGCCGCCGCCCCTGCGCCACCTCGATATCGTGCTTTGCCGCAACGTGTTGATTTATTTTGAAAAGAGCAAGCAATATCGCATACTTTCCATTTTTAACAACTGCCTTCGCAAGGGAGGGTTCCTGATCCTGGGCAAGAGCGAGGCCATCATGGGTGCCGGTGATACCGGCTTCATACCCTTCAACAGAAAAGAGCGGATTTATCGAAAAGAAAAGGACATGCAGGAGGCGGCGTCTGAAAAACCTCGCCTAAGAAGCGAGAGGCGGGGCGTGCAGCCGCCTGATGGACGCAGCCATTCAGCACCGGACAAGGAAGGTCGAAGTAATAGTGGAACTCGGCGCATTGTCTTGAAACCGGAAGCGGATCAAGAAGCAAATACTCGGGACAAGAAGGGAGAAGGCCACGATAGGGATAAAACTATATAAAGAGGCTGAAAGAGGCCGCTTGGCCTTCCTTCTTTTGAAAGCAGGCGATTTGGGCCGAACTGAGAGCCGGGGGGCTCCGGGGAGGCATGGAGCCCTTGGAGGGTGCGTGCAATGCTAAGGACCGGCTCGAAACCGCGACACCGCAACAGGGTGGGGTCGCGCCAGCAGGCCATGATCACAACCGCGATCTTCATGGTTGTCGTCCTTCTATTTTTCGCGGCGAATGTGCTTATCCTCGCGATCGGTGCATCGAGAGCAGGTTCGGCGCAGAGCCTGATAAAAAGCTGGCTGGTGGTTGCGATTATCGTTCTGGTGCTGGGTCTCGGGGTGGGAGCACTTGCCGCCTACTCCTTCCTCAAGTGGATATCGGGCACAATCAGCGAGATGAGCTGGCAGGTGCAGCAAGTGGCGGCGGGAGACGGTGACCTGACTCGACAGATCGAGGTAAGCGACAGGAGGACTTTCGGGGCCCTCGCCGATGCCATTAATGTAATGATAAGTGCACTGCGGGGTTCGGTTGCGGAAATAGGTAAAATTGCCTCTGAGCTCAACGGCAACGCCGACCAGATGTCGACGGTTATACAAGAGATGAATGCCTCCGGCCAGGATATCTCCAGCACTATAGCCCATATAGCAAGGGGCGGTGAGGAGCAGGCAAGGAGGGTGCTCGACACCTCCCATGCCATGGAAATGATGAGCAGCTCCATGCAGGAGATGGCGGACAAGGCGGACCTTTCCAATCAGGCGGCTATGGATGCGATAGAGATCGCGGAGAGGGGTGCGGAGGCGGCGGTCGAGACTGCCGGAGCCATGGACATAATCCGAACGGCGGCGGAAACAGTGATGGAGGCGAGCACCGGGCTGGAAGAAAGGTTTATGCAAATAGGCATTATAGTCGACGTGATAACCGGCGTGGCCGATCAGACCAACATGCTGGCCTTGAACGCCGCCATTGAAGCGGCGCGAGCCGGCGAGCAGGGACGAGGGTTCGCTGTTGTCGCCGAGGAAGTAAGAAGTCTCGCGGAGAATTCGCGTAAATCGGCGGAGCAGATTTCGAACCTGATTCGTGAGATACAGGCCGGTGTCAACAAGATGCGGGGCAGTATCGATTCCGCAATAGATCAGGTACAAAGCGGAACGGAGGTAGTGGAAAAAGCTGGAAAGGCCCTGCAGGAAATAGCGGTCTCGATCCAGAACACCTCCCAGTTCGCATACGAGATAGCCGAAACCACGCGGCAGCAGGTGGCGGGCAACGAAGATGCCCTTAAAGCGATTACGGAAATAGCCAGCATAGCGGATGAGACAGCCGCCTCCTCCGAGGAGGCTTCGGCGACGGTCGAGGAACAGACCGCGTCAATGCAGGAAATGGCGGCGGCAGCATCGGAGCTGGCTTCGATGGCCGATAAGCTGAATCAACTGGTAAGTGGGTTCCGCGTATGAGTGGGGGTTGATATGGAAGATCTGAAAAAGATACCGGATACGGCCCAGATTAAAGAATTGCGCCGGTTCCTTGTGGAGGCCGCCATGATCACCCTGCCCCTCGGGCTTGCCGGCAGTGTGGGAGTAGCCGTGGCTGGAGCGAAATTATCGTGGAACCCCGTGCTCAGCGGTCTGTTGTTTGGAGCGGTCGTAGTGACAGTGGTGATGGCGGCGGCAGTCGCCTTTGTCGGGAGGCAGTACCTGGGCTCATTAAAAGAGCTGGTGGATATTCTGCACAGGCTGAGAGACCGCGACTTTACGGCCAGGGTTGACACCAAGTCCCGTTCCTTTACCGGAGTAATGGGAGATTTTGCGCATTCAATAAACGACCTGGCCGACTCTATGCGCCTGATCATGAAAGAACAGGCGGAGACGGCCAATCAGCTAACCACGGCGAGCGAAATGATGTCGAGTGTATCGAAGGAGACTACCGAGACCGCCCAGGAAACGGCAAATACGGTTTCTCAGCTGGCCCGTGGCTCCGAGGAGCAGGTGCACTCGATCATGCAGGCACAGGTGACGGTGGGAGAGATCGTCGAGGAGATATCGCGGGTAGCCGAAAGATCGCAGGAGGCTAATATGTTCAGCGCCCAGGCGCAGGACACGGTCGGCAAGGGTGTCGTAGCCGTACAGAGGGCTACGCAAAAAATGCAGCAGATAAAGAAGACGGTGGATGCATCGGCGGGCGCCGTGCGTGAGTTGGGCGAGCATTCCAACCAGATTGGCTTGATAGTCGATGTGATAACTTCGATTGCGGATCAGACTAACATGCTTGCCTTGAACGCGGCCATCGAAGCGGCGCGGGCCGGAGAGCAGGGCCGAGGTTTCGCGGTTGTGGCCGGTGAAGTTCGGACCCTGGCCGAAGGGTCCGCCAAGGCTGCGTCCCAGATAGCGAATCTTGTGCGCGAGATTCAGAGGGGAATCGAACGAACCATCGAAGGCATGGAGGGCGGCACTCAGGAGGCCGATGAAGGCAATATAGTCGTAGCCGAGGCCCAAGCAATGCTGGAAGATATAGACCATTCCTCGACGAGCATCGGCGAGAGGGTCTCATCAATATATACAGCCACACAGGACATAGCCGAAAAAAGCGGTAAAGTGGTCGACGTCATGAGTTCGATCGCTAATATCTCCGAGGAATCCGCGGCTTCCACACAGGAGGTTTCTGCATCTATTCAAGAACAGACCGCGGCCATGGAGGAAGTCACGGCGGCGGCTCAGGAACTGGATGATATTGCCAATCGCTTGCGCGAGATACAGAAGGAGTTCAGACTCTGAGACATTATTTTCAACGCGATTGGGGCCGCGCGGTTCGCGCTTGAGGGCCGGCGGCAGGCCAGAACGGGAGGAGATCTGAATGGCGGAAGAGACTGGGACAATCGAGGAAATCCAACTGGTTGTCTTCAGCCTGGGGCGCGAGGAATTCGCGGTCGAGGTCACCCAGGTCAGGGAGATCATGCGCATGGAGGAAATAACCCGCATGCCGAAAAGCCCTTCTTTCGTTGAAGGTATCATCAATTTGCGGGGCCAAATAATCGCCGTGATCGATCTGGCAAAACGCTTGAACCTCGATTCCGGCGAGCGGACCGCGGAAACCAGGATCATGGTCGTCGAAGCGGAGGAGATCAGAGTGGGAATGATTGTGGATGCGGTCTCCGAGGTGCTGCGGGTCGCCGGAGATGCCATCGAGGGGACCCCCACGGTGGCGGCAGAGGCATCAGTCGCCTACTTGCGGGGGGTCGTAAAGCAGGACAGCCGGCTCATCATCTTGCTCGACTTGACCAAGGTGTTGTCCCTTGAAGAGATCTCCCGGCTGAACTTTTAAAGAATGAGTTCAATTAGGCAGATAAGACTAGGAAAGGAGGAAAGGATGGCTCCGACCGTGCTGATCGTCGACGACGCCCTCTTCATGCGCATGATGATCAGGGATATCTTGTCGAAGGACGGCTTCGAGGTGGTGGGCGAGGCCGAGAACGGCGTGGAGGCGGTCGAGCGTTTCAAGGAGGTCAAGCCCGACCTCGTTACAATGGACATCGTGATGCCTGAGATGGACGGCATCGAGGCGGTCAAGCAGATAATGAAGTTTGATCCCAATGCCAGAATCCTGATGTGCAGTGCGATGGGGCAGCAGCCCCTGGTTGTAGAAGCGCTCGAAGCGGGGGCTAAGGATTTCATCATTAAGCCATTCCAACCCTCGAAGGTCATAGAGGCAGTAGAGAAAGCTCTCAAAGACTAGCGTAGGTCTTCCCTTAACGAGGGGAGGAGGTGAATCCTTTGTCCCAGAAAATTCGGGTACTTATAGTGGATGATTCCGCCCTGGTGCGAAAGTTGCTCCGGGATGTAGTATCCGCGGATCCGGACATGGTCGTGGTGGGAACGGCGTCGAACGGCGTCGAAGCTATCCGATGCATCGGGGAACTCGAACCCGATGTTGTGACCATGGACATCCACATGCCCGAGATGGACGGCCTCACTGCCCTCGAATATATAATGCACAAGCACCCATTGCCCGTAGTCATGCTCTCGGCCCTCGCCCAGAAAGGCGCCGAAGCCACGTTCAGGGCGCTGGAACTTGGAGCCGTGGACTTTGTCACCAAACCCTCCCATTATCCCTCGGCGATAAGGGAGGTCCGCGACGAAGTGATTCTCAAGCTAAAGACTGCAGCACAAGCCTCCAAGTCCATAATTCACGGAGGCGGTGCGAAGCGCGGGCCGAAAAAGAAGCCGACCCTTGCCGGCCGGGCGACGGCCGGGCATAAATTAGTAATTATTGGCGCCTCGGCCGGGGGACCCCGCGCGCTTGCCGAGATCATGCCCCAGTTCCCCGCCAAGACCCCGGCTCCGATCATCATCGTGCAACACATGCCCAGCGTTTTTACGAGATCCTTTGCTGAGCGGCTGAACATCATATGCGAGATGGACGTTAAGGAGGCGGAGGAAAGCGAAGAACTCCAACCGGGCTGCGTCTTCGTTGCACCGGGAGGGAAGGACATCATCATCAGCATGGAATACGGAGATCAGGGCCGGGTCGAGTTGATGAAGTCCCAGAGCAAAGGCGGGGCGACACCGCGCATCGATATCACCATGATCACCGCAGCCGAGACCTACGGTCCGGAAGCTATCGGCGTAATCATGACCGGTATGGGGTCGGATGGGGCGCACGGCATCGAGATGATAAAGAAGAGCAAGGGGGGGACCGTCGCACAGGATGAGGAAAGTTGCCTGGTCTTCGGGATGCCCAAGGTTGCAATAGAGAGGGGCTTCGTGGATCACGTGGTACCCCTTGAGAGGATCCCCGAGACCGTGTTGCGGCTTCTCTAACAGTAATATAGGTTGTTTGCCGGAGAAGGATTCCGACCATGGATATGGATGTTTCTCAATACAAAGATCTCTTCATCAACGAGGCGCAGGAGCACCTCGAAGCCCTGAATCAAGCTATGGTCGATCTCGAAAAGGATCCCGGAAACCCCGATGTGCTGACTGAAATATTCCGGTCCGCCCATACCTTGAAGGGCATGTCCGCGACCATGGGCTTCGATCAGTTGACGGAGCTCTCCCACGAAATGGAGAACGTCCTGGACGGGTTGCGGAGTGGGGATATAGAGGTAGGGACGGATATAGTCGATTTGCTTTTCAGCTGCTTCGACATGTTGGGTTCGATCGTGTCAGGGATAGCGCATGAAAGCGGAAAGACGGTGGATACCAAGCCACTTATAGAAGCCCTGAGGGCGGTTTATGGCGGGTCGAGCGTTAGCGAGCCCATTAAGACAAAAGCGCGTAAAGCCAAGCCGCCGGAGCCGGCATCCCGGGAGGAGCAGGCGGAGCCTCCGGAGGAGGCGGGGGAGGGCGAGGACGAAAGCGGCGCAGAGAAGACCTTGCGCCTGAAGATCACCCTGGATCAGGACTGCGTACTCAAGTCGGTGAGGGTGTTCATGATTTTCAAGAAACTCTCACAGATCGGAAAGGTGATCAACTCCCGACCTTCGATCGACGATCTCGAGGATGAGAACTTCGAGCGCTCATTCGAAGTCTTTTTCAGTACGAGCGAAAGCCTCAACGCCGTCCGCAAGGCGCTTATGACCATCGCCGAGGTGCAAGGGGTCGAAGTCCTGGCGTACGAAGAAGGGGAGGAAGAGGTTGAGAGCCAGACGGTCGAGACAGGAGCGCAAGCCTTCGAGAAGGCAGAGACGGAACAGCCTGTGGGAGACGCGGCCGCGGGCGCGGCTCCGGTCAGGACTCAGAGTGTCAGAGTAAATATTTCCAGGTTGGACAACCTGATGAATCTCATCGGCGAACTGGTTATCAATCGCACCAGGCTGCAAGAGATATCAACGTCTCACAACATTCCCGAGCTGAAAGAGGCGCTGGCCCAGACGGTACGGCTCACGGCCGACCTTCAGGATGAGGTGATGAAGACCCGCATGGTGCCCGTGGAACACATTTTCAACCGCTTCCCCAGAATGGTTCGCGACCTGGCCAAGAACCGGGCGAAGGAAGTCGACTTCTCTATCGAGGGCAAGGATATAGAGCTCGACCGCACCATCCTCGACGAAATAAGCGACCCTCTCATGCACCTCCTCCGCAATGCGGTGGACCACGGCATTGACAGCCCGGAGGACCGGGAGACGAGGGGCAAACCCCGGCGCGGGAGCATAAGGCTGGTGGCGAGGCGCGACCGCAATTATGTTTCGATCGAGGTTTGTGACGATGGGCAGGGGGTCGACGCGGAGAAGATATTCGACCTGGCGGCGAGCAAGGGAATCATAGGAAGGGAAGAGAGAAGGGCTCTGGGCGGTGAGGATGTCCTTCGCCTACTCTCCACGCCGGGCTTTTCATCCGCCAAAGAAGTGAGCGGTGTATCCGGAAGAGGCGTAGGACTCGATGTGGTCAAGAACAAGGTGGAGTCACTCGGAGGCATGTTGTTCATGCAGAGCATCAAGGGAGAGGGAACCACCTTCGCCATGAAGCTTCCGCTCACCCTGGCCATAATTCAAGCGCTGCTTGTCAATGTGGAGGAGGAAATTTATGCGATCCCGCTGGGGGTAGTCGTCGAGACGGCCGTCATCTCGCCGCATGAAATAAAGTCGGTTTCCGATCAAGAGGTAATATTTTTGCGTGATGAAACCTTGCCGCTGGTCCGCCTCCCGAGGCTGCTCGGTGAGACCAGGGAAAATGGCCATGAGGCTTTCCCCGTGGTTGTGGTGGAGGTTGCCATGAGAAACGTGGCCATAGCGGTCGATGATCTCATGGGGCAGCAGGAGATTGTAATAACCAGCCTGGATCGTTTTCTTAAAGTGATTCGGGGTTTTGGGGGAGCGACCATACTGGGAACAGGAGAAGTAGCGTTGATCCTCGATATTCCAAGCCTGCTGGCTTAGGGCAGGCTCGGCTTTAAGGGGCCCGAAAGGAGGAACTATGCAAGAGAGCAGAGGACTTAGCCCCCTGCAGCTTGACGCTTTGAGGGAGGTGGGAAATATTGGTTCGGGAAACGCCGCCGTCGCCCTTTCGACCATGGTCGATAAGAAGGTGCTCTTGAGTGTACCCCGAGCCTCCCTCGTGCCTCTGGTCAAGGTGAGTGATCTCGTGGGAGGGGCGGAGACTCCCGTGGTGGGTGTCTATCTTCATATCAGCGGTGATGCTTCGGGAAGCATGCTCCTTCTGCTGGCCGACAGCAGCGCCGCCGAACTAGCCCACCTGATGGTTGCCGATCCCGAAGAAGAGCTGACCACCGTGGAGCAGTCGGCTTTGCAGGAAACCGGGAGCATACTTGCCGGCTCTTACCTGAATGCCCTTTCGCAGATGACAGGCATCCTGCTCCGGCCCTCGGTCCCTGGATTCGCCATGGACATGGCGGGCGCCATAATTGATTTCATCCTGGTCGAGATAAGTCAGTCGGAGGATTACGTTCTGGTTATTGAGACCGAATTCGACATCAGCCAGCACAAGATACGGGGGCACTTGATCCTCTTCCCCGATCTGGGCTCTCTGGATATCATTCTTGGAAGACTTGGAGTGAGTGGTTAGTGACAGATGATCTGATAAACGTAGGCGTGGCCGAATATTATGTCACCCATAACCCGCATGTTCTGGCATGTTTCGGGCTGGGGAGTTGCGTCGGCGTGGCCTTGTACGATAAACGTAAGAAGGTCGGCGGCCTCGCCCATATAATGCTCCCCGATTCGAAAGCCATTACCAAGCAGGGGAATCGGGGCAAGTACGCAGATACGGCGATTCAGGATATGTTAGAAGAGATGGAGCGGCTGGGCGCCAGGCGGCGGGACATGAATGCCAAGGTGGTCGGGGGAGCTTGCATGTTCTCCATTCCAGGGGCGATCAGCCCGCGAAACGTACCCGGTCCTGCTCTCGGCATGCAGATAGGTGATCGCAACATAGAATCGGTTAAAAACATCCTCAAGGAACTTGGTATACCATTAAAGGCGGAGGACACCGGCGGCAGTCATGGTAGGACGATGAAATTCGATATATCGAACGGGGTTGTAACAATTAGTTCGATCAAGCATGGATTGGTGGAGCTGTGAAAGACGACCTGAAAGGTGAGGGAGTGGAGATATCGCGGGAGGCTGTGGCGACACTTGCTGCACAAGCCGCGTCCGCGGTTCCCGGTGTAGCCGCTTGCCAGCAGAAAACGGTGGAGAGCATTACTTCCCGAGTAAAGAGGGAATTCGTCCATAAGGGAGTGAAGGTCGAAAGAGAAGACGGCTCTTACCGGCTCAGCGTCTACCTTCGGGTCTGCTACGGTGTCAACCTCCCTTCACTGGCGTATGAGGTGGCCAGGAAGGTCAAGGATTATGTGGAGGGACTAACCGAGGTCGCGGTCGATGAGGTAGAGGTCGTGATCGAGGACGTGGAGATGCCGGACTGACCTTGTTAAGCTTGGGGTCGGGCCTCAACATCAACAAGCTTTAAAGCATTCGCAACTTATATGCTGAACCCTTTCTTT
>Ga0154635_153_pt2 | contig 54688 bp, 52 predicted proteins | sample Rifle2008BG13ft_FD_116064 | JGI IMG/M metagenome (GOLD analysis project Ga0154635, IMG submission 116064) | Solincola sediminis RBG_13_55_18
GACCAGTTCTTCTCATTGCCGGCTTATCCCCTCGATACGGTATTCGATCCGACTGGTGCCGGTGATACCTTCGGAGGCGGATTTCTGGGATCGCTATCCAGGTATCCCGAAATGAGTGGGGATCAGATCAGGCGCTCTATTGTCTACGGCAGCGTTGTAGCTTCTTACGTCGTCGAGTCCTTTTCATGCGATCGCCTGGCTCGCTTGTCGAATGATGATGTCGAGGAGCGCTACCGCGAATTCCTGAACATGACTTGTTTTTAAGTACAGCCTGGCTAATGAGGAAAGGGGGAGAGGTGGAACGGAGGTCGAGCGAACTCTTCGAGACGGGCGAAGTGGTCATCTTCGATAAGAGGCATAGCCTCTGGGAGATATGGAAGAATTTTTTGATAGGAGGGGGTGCCATCGTCCTGCTCGCGCTGTTGCTCACGAAATTCAAGCCGGGGCCCAGCGAAACCGGCGCTGCTTCCTATGGTTACATCATTCTGATCAGCATACTCGCAGCTTTCGCACTGGTGGCTTACGGGGCGATTCCCTTAATCAAGATCAGAAAGATCGAAGGGAGACATCCCATACTGCCTGCCGGCGCCATGATTCTCGCTGCCGGCGGCTGGATCACCTTGTTCTGGTTTCGCAACAGTGCCGCTTTCGCCGACAAATGGACGATTGTGGCTTGGATCGCCTTTTTCGTCGTTACCGGAGTGTGGCTGTTATACCCCATACTTAAATGGTACTTCACCCATTTCATCCTTACCGACCGCCGCCTGATATTCAACTCGGGTATATTAACGAAGAAATGGAAGTCTATTCCCCTGGACCAGATAAACGATCTTGCCTGCAGCCAGAACTTGTGGGAAAGGATCTTCCGCTACGGTGACATCGTTATCGAGTCGGCCGGGGAGTTCGGCCAGGAGGCCTTTACCAACATCGGCAATCCAGTAGAGGTGAGAACCCAGATTCTGCAGCAGAGGCGGCTCTACGAGGAAGGGCAGTCAAGCCGCGCCAGCCGGGAGATAGCCAGGGAAATGAGAAGCGCCCTGCAGGAACCGGGGATGCACCGCACTACCAATCCCGCCCAACCCGCTGCGGCGCAACCGACCGATCTGGAATTGGTGGATGGCCTGAAGAAACTTGATGAGCTGCGCCGCAGCGGCGCTCTCACCGAGGAGGAGTTTCAAAAGGCCAAGAAGGAACTTATGGGTGAACTTTTCGAAGAGTAAGGAAATCTTGAGGCTTTGCCCGACTAGCCTTCCACTTTCTTGGCCAGTTTCTTGCTCAGCTTCTCGGCCTTCTTCATGGCCTTGCTTCCCACCTTTTCCAGGTGGATCAACTTCTTTTCGAGCTTACCTTTTGCCTTTTCGACCTTCTCTACCCTTTTTTCGGCCTTCGATAGTTTTCTGCGCTTACCCATTGATACCCATCCTCCTTCCGGGATGCTTGATATGCTGCCGTGATTAAGAGAGTATACCATTTATCTCTTCATCCCAAGTAGGCACTATTATTCCCCGGCCCGCTTATCTGTTATCCTCGGTACATGGCGGATACGAGCGGATTGGTCGATTATCACCTGCATACGGCAAGATGCGGGCATGCCCTGGGAAATATGGAAGATTATGCCAGGCGGGCAGACGCCCTGGGTCTTGCCGAAATCGGCTTTTCCGATCATTTCCCTATGCTGCATATCGAAGACAGGGCGCTCGCCATGGGCCTGGAGGAGCTTCCGGCCTACGTCGAGGATGTCGAACGGTTGCGGGCAGCCTTTCCGCACCTGGGCGTGAGATTGGGGATAGAAGTAGACTTCCTTCCTGAGACCGTTCACCGCATCGGTCCTATGCTCGAGCCCTTTTCTTTCGACTACGTGATGGGCTCGGTCCATTATGTGGACGGCTGGGGTTTTGACGATCCACGCTGTATTGAAGGCTACCAGGGCCGCGATATATTCGCGCTCTGGGCGCGTTATTTCGAGTTCCTCGGCGAGGCGGCCGAATGCGGCCTTTTCGACATCCTGGCCCACCCCGATCTCATAAAGAAGTTCGGGTTCAGGCCGGAAGCGGACGTCAGCTTGCTGTACGAGAACTGCCTCGATCGGGTGGCCAAAGCCGGTCTCGCCGTTGAAGTGAATACGGCCGGATTGCGCAAGCCGGTCGGCGAGATATACCCTTCCGAGGAATTCCTGAAAGCCTGCCGGGAAAGGGATATCCCGGTGGCATTAGGCTCGGATGCGCACCAGCCGGAAGAGGTCGGGGACCGCTTCAACGAGGCGCTCGAGTTGCTCCTGCGCGTGGGATACGAGGGGATAACCGTTTTCAGCGGCAGGCGGCGCTCAACCCTTGATTTCAAGAGAGGGCTTCGAGGGTAATCCTTTCCACCTGGTCTTTTGTGAAGGGCTTTTCGAGGTAGTCGTCGACGCCTTCCCGCCTTGCCTGAGCTATGGTCTGCGGCGAGGAATAGGCGGTCATGAGAATTATCTTTATTTCGGGGTAATCGCTCTTTATGATGCGAGCGAGCTCTATGCCGTCTATCTTGGGCATGCGGATATCGGCGAGAATGATGGCCGGTGGATCCTCCTTGACCTTCTCGATCGCCTCCGCGCCGTCCTTGGCTTCCCTCACCGAAAAGCCGGCCCTTTCCAGCCATCGCGATACCAGGTGCCGGACACCTTCGTTGTCATCCACGATAAGCAGTTTAGTAGTCTCCATGCTATTCAAAGGCTACTCCCCCGGGTCGGAAGCTTGAGAATGAACGTAGTCCCCAAATTCTGCTGAGAGCGTACCTCTATATCGCCTCCTGTGTCCAGGAGGATCTTTTCTACAATAGACAAACCAAGCCCGGTACCTCCATCCTTGGTTGTGAAGAAGGGATCGAAGATGGAAGGCCTTATTTCTTCCTTTATTCCGGCTCCGGTGTCCTCCACCCTCATCTCCACGAACCCGTCTCCTGAATCGTGCAGTCTCACCGTTATCACGCCTCCATCGGGCATGGCCTGCATGGCGTTTTCCAAGAGGTTGAAGAGGACATGGCGTACGTTTTCATGTGTGATGATTACCGGAGGCGAATCGGACTCGAAGTCGCCGTTTATCTTCACGTTGTCCTTGCCGTTAACGTGAATGAAATCCGCTATCAGATCGGGGAGTTCCGATTGGAGGTAAAGCTCGGCCTGCTCGCTTATGGGGAACGGGGACTTACTGAAGCTCAGCATTCCCGATATCCACTGGTTGCTGAGCGCCGCCTCTTGTTTGATCATGTCCAACAGGCGGCGGCGGTCCTCTTCCGCCTCGTCTTCCACCAATTCGTCGGCAAGCCCTATGATTGCGAACAAGGGATTCTTGACCTCATGGGCGATCTTTGCCGCCATCTGTCCCAGGATGGAGAGATGGTCCTGTTGCCTCAAGCGAGATTCCATATCCTTGATCGACGTTATATCCATGAAGACCATTGCGGCTCCCATCCTTTCCCCCTTGCCGAGGTGTAGCGGAAACGCGTTGAAGTTGATGGTCATTCTGCGGGCGTTCGGGCCTTCTATCACCATTTCATGCCGGCGGAAGATGCGCTCCTCATCAAGGCACAATTGCAGGATCGGTTTGATGAAAGCCAGAGCCCTGAACTTCTCTCGCTCGGGTACCAGGTCGTTATAATTTACTCCTATGACTTCCTTCGGTGCGATCTTGAGAATATCGGCCGCCTCCTGGTTGAAGAACATAACGTCTCCCTCGTTGTTCACAACCAGGACCCCGGCCAGCATTTCCTGAATGAAGTGATCGGTGTACTCCTGGGTGTCGGCCAACCATTCCAGTGTGCGCTGGCTCTGTTGATAAAGGTCGACATTGATCATCGCCACTGCAAGTTCATGACAGAGGCTGGAAAGTAGCAGCACCTCATCCTGCTTGTATTCGTGTTCGTCGCAACAGGCGGTCACGGCCACCCCGACCATCTGGCCTTTGGCCTTGAGCGGCATGATTATCTGGGACCTCGGGCTTTGGCCTTCGCTGTATGTTTCAGCAGCTTTGGGGTCCTCCGCCATATCCTTGCGAATCAGCATCTGGCCGTTCTTGAATGATTTGCCGATGCCGCTCTTGCCCACGGGGATCTTCAAGCCTCGGACCGCAGTCTCCATGAAGCCGCGGTGGGTCAGCACCTGCAGGCTGGTACCGCTATCGTCCGGGATAAGGACCACGCCGATGTTCGAATTGGTGAGCGTGAGCATCACACCCAAGATGTTCTCGACCAGCTCTTGCAGGTCGAGTGTGGAACTTACCGCACTCACCGCGTCAGCCAGTATGCCGAAGCGCAAATTCAAGTCGGTTATTTCGTTTATATAGCCTTTATTCTGCTCGCGGTAGCGGCTCCACTCCACTGCCAGAAAAATCACCAGGGCGAGCACGCAGAAGCCGAGGCCGCCGGCCAGGAGATAGTCGGTTGGAGGCGAGATGACGGCCGTGGTCGTTATGATGCCAGTGACCAAGATTGCGATGGTCACCACTATAATCGGCAACAGCAGATCCTTGAGCCCTTTCTTCGGCCCCACGCCTCTCGAACCTCTATTGTACATTGCTCTCCTCCGGTACCCCCTCACTCTTTATCGGCAGGAAATTGGGGATATGAAATATGGAGGTCAAGCGATCTGCAAGCAAAACGTGAAGCCTTAAACGCTTGGTGAATGACCGTATTTACGAGCTAGGTGCCGAGGCTTTTTCCCAGTCGGTCCAGCATTTCTTTCGGCTCCATGGTGTTGCCAAGCGGGTAATATCTGGCGCCCATGGCGTCGGCTATGCGGCGGGCATGGGTGATCACGGTGCCGGTGCGCTTGAGGAGGAAGCTGGCGGAGGTGTCGAATACGACGGAAGCGATTTTTTCATCACGTATCTTTCCCGCCAGGAGGAGGCTTTCCTTAACCGGATCCTTTTCGGTATAAGCGACGTTTCCGTAACCATCGGTTATCAATACCAGTAGTGGAGATATGCCGGTGTTCCGCTTCAGCTCTCTCTTCGCCACTTCCAGCGCGAGGGCGAGTCCGTGGCTGAGGGGAGTTGCTCCTCCGGTGGCGAGCTCCTTCAGCCGTATTTTGGCTATCTGGGCGCTGGAGGTAGGGGTAAGGACCAGCTGGGCTCCATCATCGCGAAAAGATATCAGTCCCACCTTATCCCTTTTCTGATAGGCATCGACTAGAAGATCGCTAACTACTTTCCTGGTGGACTCTATTTTTTCCCGAGATCCCATCGAGGCGCTGGCATCGAGCACGAAGAGGATGAGGTTGCCCACTTTCCGCCTGCGCACCGCCTTGCGCAGATCCTCCCGTGCGATCTCAAAAGGTTTTTGCTGGGATGCGCTTCTCGCGGCTGCCGCCCGCAGGGTGGCATCGATAGCCACATTTCCTGCCTTCAAGGTTTGGTTCGCCTCGGGTATTGTGTGGCCTACTCGCCTGCCATCCTGCGAATCCGCGACGGCCGTGTTCCTCTTGCCACTCGCCGATTTGAGGGATTTGACCACCTGGCCCTCTAATATTGGAGTATCCTCAGGACCGCTTGCCGGCTTCATGCGGAGAAATTTTTTCTCGGTCCGTTCACTTGGTTTTATTTCGAGAGGAAGGGATCGCGAAGCCAGGGGGATCAGGGCATGTGAGCCTTCCGATCCGGGCAGGTTGATCAACTTCCCCTTCTTCTCGATCACTTCTCGCAGGCACTCCATGCCCTTTGGATGGTCGAAAGGCGTTTTCCCCAATCTGTGGGGAAATGCCATCTCAGCCGCCTCCAGCGCATGTTCCTGCGTAACATTTAAAGAACCCTCGAAAGCGGCGAGAGCCATTGCAGCCCGGCAGGTCGCTATATCCGCCCTGTGCCCGCAGACCCCCAGTTCGACCGCGATATTGGAGACTAATTCAAGGACTGCATCGTCGATTTCCACCTGCGGCAGGAGCTTGCGCGCCGAAACGATTTTCTCACGGACCTCCCTCTGCTGCGGCTCGAACTCCGCTCTGAAAACCTCGGGATCGGCCAGAAAGGCATTGCGCCGCCGCATGATTTCGATGCGGGAAGCCGCATCGGATTCCCCTTTTACCTCTATGCACAATCCGAAGCGGTCCTCGAGTTGCGGTCTCAGGTCGCCCTCCTCGGGGTTCATGGTTCCTATCAGCAGGAAGGAGGCCGGGTGGGAGTAGGAGACGGCTTCCCGTTCCACGATATTCACTCCCATAGCCGCGGCGTCGAGAAGAATATCCACGATATGATCGTCGAGCAGGTTCACTTCATCGACGTAAAGGATAGAGCGGTTGGCCGCGGCGAGTAGGCCTGGTTCGAAGTCCTTGGTCCCTTCCTTCAGTGCCCTTTCGAGGTCCAAAGTTCCCACCACTCTGTCCTCCGTAGCATTGAGTGGAAGGGTGATGAAGGAGGCCGGGCGCGTCGTAAGAGGGAGGGGTTGGGCATCTTCCCAAGTGGCCAGGCAGCAATCGCACATCTCTTCGTTATTGTGAGGATTGCACGAGAAGGGGCAATCCATTACCGCATCCATTTCGGGGAGGAGTTCGGCCAGCGACCGAGCGGCACTCGACTTGGCGGTTCCTCGCTCGCCCTTTATCAAAAGCCCACCGATACGAAAATCGACGGCATTAACGAGCAGAGACCTTTTCATTTTTTCCTGCCCGACGATTGCCGAGAAGGGATAAAGAAAACGATCGTATTTCATTCAACCACCTTTTATACAATATATAGTTTTCATGCTCGCTTATCAACACTATATGTAGTGAATTAAATAGGAAAGAGCTTGTGCCGATACCATCATTGTTGTTTTGATGATCCAGCTTCAGGAGGAGGTAGGTAGATGGAGATTGCCCTAAGCAAGGCCGGGGATATGGGCGAGATTGCAGTGGTTAGAGTTTCAGGCGTGGTGGACTCGGAAACAGTTGATCGCTTCGGGGAGACAATAAATGATGTATTCGCCGACGGCTGTTACAACATCGTGCTGGACATCGACGGCCTGACTTATATTAATACGGCCGGCTTGAGCATTATCGCCGATGCCTTCAAGAAATCGAGCCAGAACAAGGGACAGCTCAAGATCCTCCATGCCGGTGAGGCCATCCGAGAGCTTCTGGACGTTGTGCGCTTCACCAAGATCATCGATATCTACGAGAACGAAGAGGAGGCCCTCGGGAGCTTCAAGTGAATGGCGAGAAACTTGAAAGGTCTGACGATAAACCCTCCGGCTCCGGAGCCGCGCCGGCCATTAATGGCGAATTCCGGCGGGCCGGCCGGGTTCTCGACGGTTCCCTCGACCTCGATCTCCGTCTCAATCGCGTAGTCGAACAGGCGATAGAATTACTGGGTGCGGACAGGGGAAGCATCATGCTTCTCGATGAGAAGAGCGGCGTCTTGTCGGTACGGGCATCACGGGGCTTGCGGGAATCGGTTGAATTCAGTGTGCGTTTGGGAGAGGGCATATCGGGATGGGTGGCCAAACAAGGTTCGCCACTGGTCTTGAGTGATGCGGTTGCCGACGATCGATTTCAGGGCATCAATCCGAACATCGTAAGCGCGTTGGCGGTCCCACTGCGGGTTGAGGGCAGGGTTATCGGTGTCCTGAATGTTTCAAGCTCTACACACGGGCGCTACTACGATCACGTCGATCTCGAATACCTTATCTCCTTCGCCGATATGGCAGCCGCCGCCATTGAAAATGCCCAACTGTATCAGGCGTTGCGGCGCGACCAGGAGCACCTGGCCAAGGAGCTGCGAATGGCGAGTCGCATTCAACGCTCGATCATTTCAACGCAAATGCCGTGCGCTTCCATACGGATGGTATCGCGCCTTATGCCGGCCTCGGCGGTCGGAGGCGATTTCTTCAGCATCGTACCCCTTTCACGCGATTCGCGTTTCTGCTTCTACTGCAGCTCTCAAATACAAGATCGCTGTCAGAAGCTGAGGTCCCAGTCCTGTCCCAATAAGTTCGGCCTTATGATCGGGGATGTGGCGAACAAGGGCATGCCCGCCGCTCTCATCATGTCGGTTCTTACGACCATCCTTTATCAGGCGGGTCAACACTTGAGTTCACCCCGGAGCATCCTTAACGAAGCCAACTCCGCGTTTCGGAGGTTCTTCTCCGAGTCGCAATACGGCTTTGCGACACTATTCTACGGCTTCTATGACAACACCGATAACAGGCTCACCTATACCAAGGCCGGGCACGAAGCTCCGCTCCTCGTACGTCAGGGGAGCGGCGAGATCGAATACCTGGAGGGCGAGGGATTTCCGGTCGGTTTGATGGAAGACGGGTGCTATCAGGAGAGGACGGTAAAACTTGAACGCGGGGACCGTATCCTCCTCTACACCGATGGAGTAACCGGCGCCCTTAACGACAGGGGCGAGGTACTCGGGAGAAAGCGCTTGGTGGAGTTGGTTAAAGCTCACGCGGGCGAGGACATCGAAGCTTTCCTAGATGCCCTGGGAGATGAGGTGATGCTCTTCTCTGGCGATGCCCCGCAGCCTGACGATATAGCGGTGATGGTGCTGGAGCTGGAAGATCTCTATGACCTGACCATGACGGTGGGAACCGACGTCAAACAGATACGCTATGTGATCGACAGTGTCCTCGAGACCCTGCAAGGATTCGAGGGATTAAAGGATCCAATTACCCTGCGCCTCTGCCTGGAGGAGCTCCTTCATAATGCGATGGAGCACGGCAATCGCGGCGATGAATCCAAGAAAGTATATATAACAGTGAAAGCCGGGCCGCGGCGGGTCGTCATTCGAGTTCGGGATGAGGGCGAAGGATTCGACCACCTCCATGTTAAGGCTGAGCATCCGGACGAGCCGACTCTTTCGGAGCGCGGGCGTGGCTTGATCATCGTTCGCTATTACGCCGATGAGCTGAGCTTCAATCGGGAAGGCAATGAAGCAACCCTGGTTTTTTCGTCTGGCTCAACAGGCGGACCTGAAACCTAGGGTGTTAACCCCCCAGAATTTTGGCTCCATGCTTGAATAAATAAGCCCCCAGTATGTTCAGATGAAATATCTCGGCGACAGCGCCGTTTTTGGGACAGTGGGAAGGTTATGCTATTATTAACCCTGAATTGGTTAAGAAAAGGGTTGTAACAACATTGGAGGATATGATGGCCAGAAGAATAAAAGCCCTGGTGCTGAGTATCATTCTGGTATCCCTTCTCGTATTCATAACCTTGGGTACGGCTGTTGCCGACCCGGTCCAGGATAAGAAAAACGAGCTCGATCGCATCAAAAACGAGGTGCAAAAGATCGATACGCGTTTGGAGTCGGTAACGGAACAATACAACATGACCAGTGTGAGGGTGCAGCAAACCCAGCGGGAAATCGCCCAGAAGGAAGCGGAACTGGCGAGCCTTACCGCCGCGCTGGAACAGAGGAGGGAAATCCTCGGTGACCGGCTGAGGGAACTATACAAGAGTGGCAATGCCGACGTGCTGGAGGTGCTTACCGAATCTCGAACCGTGGAAGACCTCTACATCAATGTCGACAGGGCACAGCGAATAGGGGGAGAGGACGTCAGCGTAATAGCGTCGGTAATCGGCGTCCGGGAGCAGGTAGACGCAGCCCGAGACGAATTGGCCGCACGCAAAGGAGAGCTGGATCAGACGGCCTCCGAACTCGCGGGCCAGAAGGCTCAGATAGAAGGCGACCTGCAAAAGAGGAAGAATTTGGTAGCCGGGGTCGAATCGGAGATTAATAACCTGATGGCTCAGGAAGAGGCCAACCAGGTTGCCGCCCGCAATAATAATCGTACCAACCCCGTGTATCCTTCTCCGACAAGGGCTATCCCGAATCCACCGCCCGCGCCTCCTTACGCGCCGACCGTGGTCCAGATAGCCTATCAACAAATCGGCAAGCCTTATCAATATGCCGGATCCGGCCCCAATGTTTTCGATTGTTCCGGGTTGGTTATGTACTGTTACGCCAAGGTGGGAATCAGCCTCCCCCACAGTTCTTACATGCAAGCCCGCTGCGGCGTTCAGGTTTCATACGAACAGCTCGAGCCGGGGGACCTCGTCTTCTTCCATGGCTACGGACACGTTGGGATGTATGTAGGCGGAGGGCAGTACATCCACGCACCTCATACTGGCGATGTCGTACGGGTGGCAAACTTGGGCGCACGCCGCGATTTTTGTGGAGCCTGCCGTATACTATAATGTCTCGTAGATCCGCCGGATCGACTTCAAACCGTATTGCTTCAAGGGGAGTTTGAATTGAACTCGACCATCGTATTCTACGATCCACTCTATCTCGATCACGATAACGGCTTCGGCCATCCGGAACGCCCGGAAAGGCTGGAGTCGAGCCTGGAGATGATAAAGAAGACCAAGTTGTCCGAGAAGATAAGGATCATCTCGCCGCGGGATGCGACTATCGATGAGATAAACATGGTCCACCCCATGAATTACATCGATAAAGTGAAGAAGATGGCGGAATCGGGCGGCGGCTGGCTGGATGGAGATACCCCGGTGAGTCCGAAGTCTTTTGCGGCGGCACTGAAATCGGCCGGGGCTGGGCTTGAAGGCCTGGAGCGAATCTTCTCGGGCGACGCGCCCAATGCTTTCTGCTTGGTAAGGCCGCCGGGGCATCATGCAACCTCCACTCGCGGAATGGGCTTCTGCATTTTTAACAACAATGCCGTCACATCGCGCTACGCAATGGAGCATTTCGATGTGTCGCGAGTATTCATCCTCGACTGGGACGCCCATCACGGAAATGGGCTGGAAGACATCCTCTATGATGACAAACGCGTCCTCTATATTTCATTGCACCAATACCCGCACTATCCGGGTACCGGGACCTACCGGGAGGTGGGAAGCGGAGCCGGAGAAGGCTACAATGTCAATTTCCCCTTCCCGGCCTTTACAGGTGAGGATATTTACCTGGAGGCTTTTGATCGGGTAATAATGCCGATCGCCCGCCAGTACGAGCCCGAGTTGGTGCTCATATCCGCAGGCTATGATGGGCATTTCAATGATCCACTGTGCTCGATGCTCCTTACGGCGACTACTTATTCAGCCATGGCGGAGCGGCTGCAAGCCCTTGCGCAAGAGTATTGCGGTGGAAAGATGCTGGCCTCGCTTGAAGGCGGCTACAACCTATTGGGATTGGCCGCTTCCGTGAACAATACCATCGCAGTCATGGCCGGGGATGAGACCAGGGTTGTTGAAGAGATGGATTCCTTTCCCAGGGAGCCGACGGAGCGGGGTCTGGAGATAATAGAGGCGACCAGGGAAGCCATCTCACCCTACTGGAAGATTTAAACTGGATGAGGTGTTGAACTTGGGGTCGAGCCTCAACATCAACAACCTTCAAAGAAAGCGGTTCAGCATAAGTTGCCAATGTTTGGAGGCTTGTTGATGTTGAGGCTCGACCCCAAGTTCAACACCAAGTTCAACAGACCCCACGTTGCAGCTGACCCCTACGTAAACCCATGGTATATTAAGGTTTGCAGGCGAATAACCGAAAAGCGCTGTTGAGGGGGGATAATGGATATCCAGAATCTACTGCAATACATGGTTGACAAGCAGGCATCCGACCTTCATATCAAGGCGGGTGGGCCGCCCTATTTTCGTGTCGACGGCCAACTCATCAAGCCGGATTTCCCGCGCCTTTCCCCAACCGATACGGTCGAGGCGGCATACGCCCTGATGAATGAAAAGCAGGCAAAAAAGTTCGCCGAACGCAACGAAGTCGATTTCGCTTATAGCATAGCGGGACTGGGAAGATTCCGGGCCAACATATTCAAGCAGAGGGGCACGGTTGGAATCGCCATCAGGCGGGTTCTCACCACGGCGGTTCCCAGTTTCGAAGAGCTTGGTTTGCCTCCGGTCCTCCGCCGGCTCTCGCAAGAAAGAAGGGGTCTCATCCTGGTCACCGGTCCGGCTGGATCGGGCAAGACCACTACTCTCGCCGCCATGATCGACTATATAAACAGCAACGACCAGATGAACATAATAACCATTGAAGATCCCATCGAGGTATTGCATGTCGATAAGAAAAGCATAGTAAATCAAAGGGAGATCGGAAGCGACACCGAGGGATATGACGAGGCGCTTAAGTACGTGACCCGGCAAGACCCAGATGTGATATTGATCGGCGAAATGCGAGACCCTGAAACGGTTACCGCAGCTATGAGCGTAGCCATGACTGGTCACCTGGTTCTAAGTACCTTCCATACCATTGATACCACCGAGACTGTGAATCGCATAATCGACTTCTTCCCTCCACAGCAGCAGAAGCAGATCCGGCTCACTCTTGCCAGCGTCCTCAAGGGCATCGTATCTCAGAGGCTGCTTCCCCTGAAGGATCACAGCGGGAGGGTCCCCGCGGTGGAGGTTCTCATCATGACCGGCCGGATGGCAGAGGCATTGATCAACGAGGAGCCGACTACGGTTATGAGGGAGATCGTCTCGGAGGGCGAGTTCTATGGCATGCAAACCTTCGACCAATCTCTTGTCGATCTCTATCGTTATGGTCTCTGCGATTACAAAGAGGCCGTCTCGGCTTCCACCAGCCCGCACGATTTCAGCTTGGCGGTAAAGCAGCTGGGGCTGGAAGTAGAAGAAGACTTGCTGAGCAAGTAACAAACCTTCATCCGCCGGCAATGTTTATGTTTAGGCCGGACCCCTATTACTTGACCCCTATTGCTTAGGGGAATAATACTTAGTCACTGGAAGCTGCGATATCTGCAAGGGCCTAAGGAGGTAGTCATGGATAAGATATGGTTGAAAAATTATCCCGCAGGGGTTCCCCCCGAAATCGAAGTACCCGATATCGATATGGGAGAGATGCTCGGGCAGACCGTGCGTAAGTATCCTACGAACACAGCCATTGCTTTTATAAACAAAAACATCAGCTACCGGGAACTGGATCTCTTGAGCAACCGTTTTGCCGATACGCTCAAAAAGTTGGGTGTCGGTAAGGGTGACAGAGTGGCTCTATTGATGCCCAATATCCCTCAGATGGTCATCGCTTATTTCGGCATCCTTAAGTTAGGAGCGGTGGTGGTGATGTTCAATCCCCTCTACTCCTATCGCGAGATCGAACACCAGTTGAATGACTGCGGAGCGAAGGTCATGGTGATACTCGATCGCTTCTGGCCGGCAGTAAGTGAAGCACTCGAAACTGCGAAGCTCGATCATCTGATCATTACTCGCGTCCGGGATTATTTGAAGTTCCCCTTGAATATCCTCGAACCGCTGCAGGAGAAGATCAAGCACGAGCATGTGGAGATTGAAGAGCAGCCTCAGAAATACGGCCTCAAGGGCATGCATAAAATGAAGGACTTAATGGGCGATGCGTCAGACGAGAAGCCGCAGGCCGAAATAAACCCGACCGAGGATCTGGCCCTCCTGCAATACACGGGCGGCACAACCGGAGTGGCCAAGGGAGCCATGCTCACCCATCGCAACCTGGTGGCCAATACCTTTCAGTGCCGGGCGTGGTTTCCGGAAGCAAAGGAGGGACAGGAGGTAACCCTTTGCAGCCTGCCGTTCTTTCATGTCTATGGTTTGACCGTCGATTTGAATTCGGGAATCCAACTGGGCAGCAAACTAGTGCTCATCCCCGATCCGCGCAATATACCCATGATCCTTGCCGCCGTTAAAAAAGAGCGTCCCACCCTATTCCCCGGTGTCCCCGCCATGTATGTGGCGATAATGAACGAACCGGACGTAAAAAGCGGAAAGGTGGATATTACTTCCATACGCTTCTGCCTGAGCGGCGCCGCCCCGCTTCCCATGGAGGTTCAGAGGGAATTCGAGCGCGTCACTGGAGGGAAACTCGTGGAGGGCTTCGGGCTGACGGAGGCAAGCCCGGTTACCCACGCCAATCCCCTGGATGGAATCCGCAAGCAGGGCAGCATTGGAATGCCCGTTCCCGAGACCGAGATCAAGCTCGTGGCGGTTGATGACCGCGATCGGGAAGTCGGTGTCGGTGAGATAGGTGAGCTTGTGGTGAAAGGTCCACAGGTAATGAAGGGTTATTGGAACATGTCGGAAGAGACGGAGATGGTCCTCATTGGCGGGTGGCTATACACAGGAGACATTGCCCGCGCCGATGAAGATGGATTCTTTTATATTGTCGACCGCAAGAAAGACATGATAATCGCCAGCGGATACAATGTCTATCCGCGGGACGTGGAGGAGGTACTGTTCGAGCATCCCAAGGTAGCGGACGTAGCGGTGGCCGGCGTGCCCGATCCCAAGCGGGGAGAGACGGTCAAGGCCTATATCGTGCTCAAGGAGGGAGAGTCGGCCACGCAGGAGGAAATAATCGCATTCTGCCAGGAAAGAATGTCAAAGTATAAGGTGCCGACCATAGTAGAGTTCCGAAAAGAATTACCCAAGACACCGATAGGCAAGGTGCTGAGGCGTCAGCTTATCGAGGAGGAGAAGCAAAAGCTGTCGGAGTAAACGGCGAGCGGTTCATAGGGAAGCCAACCACCCGCGTTTTTCACTTATAATTGATTTATGCTTGCTCGGACTACAAGAACAGTTTTGCTGGCGGCCTTCCTTGCCGCCTGCGTGGCGGTCGTGGTTATCCGGAAGAGCCGGGTAGCGGCTGGGGAACGGACCTGTGTCGCCCTGGAATGGAGGGAAGCCGGTGACTCCGATCTCTTTTAGAGGACTGCCTTGAAAGTACTGGTACTGGGGGCAGCCGGGAGATCGGGCCGGGCCCTTATGCCCGGCCTCCTCGCCCTTTCCGGCCTCGACCGCGTTTTCCTGGCTGACTACAACGCCGAAGGTCTCGGCCAGATGGCCGGCGATCCGGCGATCAGCATCATCGGACCACGCTTTCTTGACGCCGAGAACGAGAATAGTTTGAGGCAGCGGATTTCCGAGGTCGACGTGGTCCTCGGTTGTCTCGGCCCCTTTCACCGCCATGAACGGCGAGTCATAGAGGCGGTGATCGATACCGGGAGAGATTACATCTCGCTCTGCGATGACCCGGAGGCTACCGCCTATGCCCTTTCGCTCAATCAGCAGGCAGAGGCCAGGGGTGTAACCGTCCTCTGTGGTTGCGGTATCTCACCCGGCATCTCCAATCTACTCGCCTGCAGGGTTGCCTCGCGGTTCAAATCACTCGAGAGCCTCGACTTGGCCTGGTATCTCGAGCCGGGGAGCAGGCTGGGAGCGGGCGCCCTCGACCACGTTATTAAATCCATGTCGGGCAGCGCTCCCTACTACCATCATGGCCCGGCCAAAGCACGTCCGGGCAGTTGGGAGGAATATGTGGAGTTCCCTCCTCCTGTCGGGCGGCAAGCCGTCTCCTTTCTCGGGCATCCCGAGCCTGTCACCCTCCCTGGTGTTCTCACGGAGGCGCCCGAAATCCGCTTTAAAGGCGGCGTAGGCGGGAGGAGCACGTCGCTGGGCTTGCAGACTCTTGCATGGATGGGGGGCGACGAACAATCGGCACTCCTCAGCATGATGTTGCGGACCGCGGCCGGACGCTTCGCCCGCAACGAAAGCGCCGCTTGCCTCTCAGCGATAAGGGTGACGGCGATCGGACGGGAGAATGGGCGCGAGGAGAAGAAAATACTCGGTCTCTCGGGCGATTATTACCACATCTCCGCCCTCATGATGTTGACCGCCATCGAACAATGGCGGTCGGGCCGGTTGCCCGCCGGCGTTCACACACCCGAACAGGTGCTGGACGAGCGCGGCGTTTTTTCACGCTTGCGCGCCTATGGCTTGCGCTTTCTGGCCGCTGAAAGCAATACTACTGTTTCCAGCCGGTTGATATAATTAATTCGATCAATTGGGGTCAGGCCTGAACATAAACAGGTTCAGGCCTGGGATTCTTGCATGATACCCCTCTTGAACCTGTTTATGTTCAGGCCTGACCCCAATTGGACTGGGAGGTGAAGCGATTTGCGCGTGTTAGTAGCCGGAGGCGCGGGATTCATCGGATCGCATCTGTGCGAGCGTCTTCTCTTGGAAGGCCACCAGGTGACGTGTATTGATAATCTATGCACGGGCGATTTGAACAATATAGAAGGAATAAAAAGAAACAGCTTGTTTCGCTTCATCCTCCAGGACGTTGCCTTGCCTATAAGCCTCGAGGTCGATGTAGTCGCCCACCTCGCCAGCCCGGCCAGCCCAATCGATTATGCGCGCCTGCCGGTAGAGACCATGCTCGCCAATTCCCTCGGTACCTACCAGCTTCTTGAGGTGGCGAGGAAAAATGGGGCACGGTTCCTCATGGCTTCCACTTCCGAGATTTACGGTGACCCCCTCGAGGCCCCGCAGCAAGAGAGCTACTTCGGAAACGTGAATCCCAACGGCCCGCGCAGTTGTTACGATGAATCCAAGCGTTTCGCCGAGGCAATCACCTCGACTTATCGCCGTATGTATGAACTGGAGTCGGTAATCATACGCATCTTCAATACCTTCGGGCCCAGGATGCGGCGGGAGGATGGCAGGGTGGTACCTAATTTTATCCAGCAGGCTCTGGCCGGGGAATCACTGACCGTTTACGGAGACGGCAGCCAGACCCGTAGCTTCTGCTACGTCGACGATCTGGTCGAAGGAATATGGCGTGCACTTATCCGTGAAGAAGCTGTCGGGCAGGTGATCAACCTGGGAAACGATGCCGAGATGACCATTCTGGAACTCGCGGACGAAATCAAGAAGATTACGGGGTCCGAGTCCGAGATTGCTTTTCAGCCGTTGCCTGAGGATGACCCGCGCCGGCGCCGCCCTGACCTTAGCAAGGCGAATTCACTGCTGTCCTGGCAGCCGAAAGTTTCATTACAGGATGGGCTCAAGCGAGTAGTGGAATGGTTCATGTCGGAACCGGGGAATTAAGCCGGTTCTAGAATGCCGGTGAAGGCGCGGGGAAGGCCCTGTTGCGGGAAAGCCTCCACACCCGGTGTAAGAACCAGTCGTCGCGGTTTTCGTCGCAGCTAAGCAGGTAGAGGTCTCCATCATCCGCCCTTACCCGGAAACACGCCCTCCTTGCTTCGCTGTCCTTTTGCTCCTCGAACCAGCTTCCCTCGATATCCATTACCGAGAATTCACGGCCGGACAGCATGAAACTCAGCGGCCGCTCATTATGCTTGAAGCCGGAATAGCACTTTACTTCTACGGGATGGTTGGCTTCTTCGGTGGGTGCGAAGAGGGTCTGCGTCGTGTTGCTCACTGGTTTGCCCTTTCGAACAATTCAAGCTAACATCGTCTGCTTCGTAAAAATATAGCACAGGTTTTCTATTAATCAAGCCCGCCTCAGCTGCGGAACCGAAAATAATACCGCGGTATTAGCCGGCCATTCGCTTACTCGGCCGTCAATTCGCCGCGATATTGCAGGAGCTTCTCGTCGCTTTCCAGGTCTTTGCCGTTACCGAATTCCGCCGTCGTGAGCGTACCCTGCGGCGCGCCTACCAGGAAGTCCTCCACCATCTGCCTCGCCACATCGTCGGAATATTGAACCGGTGGCGATTTCATGAAGTAGGCTGACGGGCCAAGCAAACCGCCCGACATACCCCGGTCCATGGCCACCTTGCAGCACCTGAGGGCGTCGATTACTATTCCCGCCGAGTTGGGCGAATCCCAAACCTCCAACTTGAATTCGACTGACATCGGAACGTCTCCGAATTCCCGTCCCTCCAGGCGTATATAAGCCCACTTGCGATCGTCCAGCCATGCGACATAATCGCTGGGGCCTATGTGCACGTCATCCTTGTCGATGTTGTGTTTCAGCTGGGAGACGACGGCATCCGTCTTGGATATCTTCTTCGATTCCAAGCGCTCGCGTTCGAGCATATTCATGAAGTCCATGTTGCCGCCGATGTTCAACTGCGAGGTACGATCGAGGACAACTCCCCGATCGTTGAATAGCTTCGCCAGAACACGGTGCAGTATTGTCGCCCCTACTTGTGATTTGATGTCATCCCCGACTATGGGCAGGCCGTGACGCCTGAACTTACCTTGCCATATCTCTTCTTTGGCGACGAAGACGGGTATGCAGTTCACAACACCGCAGCCGGCTTTAAGCGCCTCTTCGACGTAGAAATGGGCAGCCTTCTCGCTGCCTACCGGCAGGTAGTTGATGAGGACGTGAACGCCATGCCGTTTTAAGACTTCGGCCACATTCACCGCTTTTGACGGATGTTCGTCGATCACCTCGTGATAGTACTTTCCCAATCCGTCGAGCGTCGGCCCCCGAAATACCTTCGCGGACATGGGTGGGACCTCACAAATTTTCACCGTGTTATTGCGGCCCAGGAGAATAGCCTCCGAGATATCCTTGTCGACCTTGTTGGAATCTACATCGAAGCCACAGACGATGTCGATGTCGCTTACGTGGTAGGGGCCTATGTTCACATGCATGAGACCCGGGATCAAATCGCCCTCCCTCGCATTGCTGTAATAATGTATGCCCTGCACGAGGGAGGAGGCGCAGTTGCCAATGCCGACTAAGGCCGCTCTTAACTTTTTCATCTATAAACCTCCCGTAAAAAACCTTTATATGCACCCCTTGGAATTGGGATTATTCTCGATTTGCCGGCATTTCTATGCCTGCATTGGAGTAATTTTTTCCAACGACTTATCGTCTATGACCGATCGGTCACCTCCCTTCCCGCGTTTCCTCTTGACCTGGCGCCCTTCTTCGCGCTCCTCGATGGACTCTTTCTCCTGCTCGATCATTTCATTGATCCAGTTGACGTCGCTTTGCATCAGTTCCTGGCGGTGCCTGTACAGGCCCTGCCGGTAGCTGTCGGAGTCCTTGTAACGCGGCTTGACCGGGCTTGCCAGGTCGGTAATCTTGTCTATCAGATAACTCCTGCGTTTTTCCAGGAGCCACAGCCTCATTTCGGGTTCCATATATTGGAAGAAGGCCAGCCGCAGGCTGAACTTATCGGCGTCGTTGATCTCGGACGCCTTGCGGGTATCGATGAGCAGCTTCTGAAAAAGCTCCTCACCCGCGGGTGTTATACGATAAACGTAGCGGTTGCGGGTTTTTTCTTTGACGGTGTAAGCTTTTTCGATTGCGCTCTTCGTCTCCAATCTCTTGAGAGCCGGGTATAGTGAGCCGAAACTTATTTTCCAGAAATGACCCAAGAGATCGGATAGGCGCTTCTTTAGCTCGTAGCCATGCATGGGCCTTTCCTTCAGAGCGCCTAATATCGCCATCTCCAGCACTTTACATCCTCCTTGAAGATGCCTATAATCTGCCGATAAAGGCACCGAGTTAGTATATCGTTCCGATATATCTAACCGATATATCTAACCGATATATTAACTCCTTTCATTCTTTCCGCGCAACCCCCCCAAAAAAAACCGAACCTCCACAAAGGTGTCAGGCACCTTTGTGGAGCCTACTTGCCGTAGTCGTGTAGATAGCCCTCTATGTAGTCGCGAACCTCGGAGGCAGGCCGGATGATTCCGAAATGGCCTTCGCACAAAATGTCCGCCTCCTCATCCAGAAGCAGCCTCATGGAAGCGGCCCATTTATCCAGATCGGAACCGAAGGCAGCGTAAAAGGGGCCGTGTATGTCCTGGCCGAAGAGGATACGGAAGAGGCCGTTGTCGAGCAGGACAGATATCGAGCCCGGTGTATGACCCGGTGTGTGCAGCCAGCGCAAGTTGGCGGCGCCTTCTTCGAAGCTCCCTCCGTCCCCTTTGAGATGGAGTTTTACCGGGGTGGGGGAAAATTTCGTGCCGTACCAGTTGGCGGCTGTCAGGCGATTATCGCCCTCCTCGACGGCGCCGGCATCCAACTCATGGATAGCGGCGGTAAGGCCATACCGTGACTGCAGATAGGGAAGTCCTCCGATGTGGTCGATGTGGCAATGGGTCAAGATGATGAGCGATATGTCTTTGGGAGAATATTCCAGGGATTCCAGATTGCTCACAACACGCTTCATATCCGCACCGGAACCCGTATCTATGAGGATCGGCCTTCCCAGATCTACGAGGTATGCGCAGCAATCCTCCGGCGCCGATAATTCGGGCCCCGCGATCTGATAAACTCCCTCCGTAACTTTTATGGTTGTCATGCCTTCACCTCCAGCACCCATTATATCCGGCCTGAAAAAGTGGAGTCTCAGACATTTAATCGAAGCAACCATTTTTTTCTCGCTGCGTACAATTATAATAAGGGAGAAAGGAAGGCCCAATGGTAATACATAGATGGTTGGAGTTCCCAACTGAAGGCAACGGCCAGATCGTCGAGATCACCGACGAAGTAAAGAGGCTGCTCGAAGGGACTGGTCTGGAAACGGGGATAATAAATGTATTCGTCCCCGGCGCGACCGGCGCCCTGACTACCCTCGAGCACGAGCCGGGCGTTTGCAGAGATTTCCTGGAACTCTTTGATTTCATAGCGCCGGAAAGTCGTGATTACCATCACAACCGAAGGGGAGTCGACACCAACGGACATTCCCATGTCCGGGCAGGCCTTCTCGGGGCTTTCGTGACCCTGCCTTTCGAGAAGACCGAACTCCTCCTGGGCAGATGGCAACAGATAGTATTCGTCGACTTCGACGAAGTCCCCCGGGAACGAACGCTGGTGCTGACCTTTATCGGAGAATGAAGGTTGGCTGTTAAGGATGCATGATTTTAAATATTCCGATGGTGAGCTGTTCTGTGAAAACGTCGCACTTGCGCGCATAGCCGCGGAAGTGGGCACGCCGGTTTACGTCTACAGCCGGCATACCCTGACTGACCACTACCATCTGCTCGAGGATGCTTTCTCCGGCTTCCCGTCGCTCATATGTTACTCAATCAAGGCCAACTCCAATCGGTCTGTTATCACGCTGCTCGCGAATGAGGGTGCCGGGGCGGACATTGTGTCCGGCGGTGAACTCTGGCGCGCTTTGCGGGCCGGAGTGCCACCCGAAAAAATCGTCTACGCCGGGATCGGTAAGAAAGCGGGGGAAATGGTATCCGCTCTCGAGGCGGGAATACTCATGTTCAATGTGGAATCCCTCACCGAACTCGAAACCCTTAATCAGGTCGCCGGCGAGATAGGTAAAGTCGCCGATATTGCGCTGAGGGTGAATCCGGACGTGGATCCCGATACCCATCCCTATATAGCGACCGGGTTGAAGGAAGCGAAGTTCGGCATAAATATAGAACAGGCGCTCGCTATCTACGAGCGTGCGGATTCCCTTCCCAATATCCGAATCGTCGGCGTTCACCAGCACATCGGTTCCCAGATAACCTCGGTTGAACCGTTCCAGGACAGCCTCTCCAAGCTGAAGGAATTGCTATCGGCACTCCAAGATAGAGGATTCGATATTCGATTCATAAATATCGGTGGAGGTTTCGGCATCCCTTACCATCAGGAGGAAGTGCCCAGGCCAAGCGACTACGCCGAAGCTCTGGGACCGATCCTTAAAGAAACAGGTTGTCAGGTCATCCTGGAGATAGGGCGCATGATCGTCGGAAACGCCGGAGTGCTCATGACCGAGGTCTTATATCGCAAGCAGACCGGGGATAAAGGTTTCCTGGTTGTGGATGCGGCGATGAACGATCTGATAAGGCCGAGCCTTTACGGTTCGTTTCATGAGTTGCTGCCTTTGACCAGGACTGACGCACGCGAGGAGATAATGGACGTCGTGGGACCGGTCTGCGAATCCGGTGATTTTCTGGCGCGGGATCGCGCGATACCCCGCCTGGAGCCCGGTGACCTACTCGCCGTTATGAGCGCCGGTGCCTACAGCTTCGCCATGTCCTCCAATTACAACTCCAGACCACGGGCGGCGGAAGTGATGGTGGACGGCAGCGAGTACAGGGTGGTCAGGGATCGCGAGTCGTATGAGGACCTGGTGCGGGGAGAGCATGAGTGGGAATAAACGCGGCATTAGGGGGAGGTGAGCGAGATCGACGATGCGTCTCCAAATGTGGGTGTTGTTTACAACGGTGACGGCTCACAAGGCCTGCCTTACTTCTCGGTCTTTTTCGGGGAAGAGATCGAGGCTGATGAGCTGGCATTTACGGCGGGTGTCTGTTCTGAACCGGGAACCCCCGTACAGAAGGAAGCGACCAGCTACGCTATCCGCCTCCTCATGGAATTCTTCACGCGCATCGGACCCGAACTCATCCTCTCTCAATATCGTTCGATGCTGCAGCGCATCTTCCGGCATATCCATCTCAACCTGATAAAGAAATGGCCGGACCTCGGCGGTCTCGAACTATCCGTGCTCGCAACCAACAGCTCGACGGGTTATGCGGCAAGGAGCGGGCATGGTAATATTTACCTCTTTCATGATGAGATGGCCAAACCTCTTTTCCCGCAAGCGGAAGGCCCCGATGTTCCGCTACTTGGCACCCCGGCATGGCAAGATTCGGAAATCGTGGAAACTCCGTTGCAGGCCGGTGATATGGCTATTCTCTTAAACCCGTCTGCCGCGCAGGTGATGGGTATACGCGATCTCACGATGATTCTCCACCGCGCCCCCGAAGCGACCAAGGCATCCCTTTTTCTCTCGGCCATTGCCGAGCGCAAGGGAGCCCGGGGCCCGCTTTCCGCCATTTTGTGGGAAGTGCCCAACTATCAGGGGGCGGGCATTTTGACGGAGGAGGGCTTGGGCGAAGCTCAAGCTGTTGAATTAGGGGATGAGGGAAAAACCGAACACGCAGATCAGGCTAAGAAGCACTGGCTGAATCTCTGGAGGCGCGGAAAATAGGTGCCGTGTCTTGAATCTACACCTTCGCGAAGGTGGAGATTCAAGACACGGCACCTAGTGGCGTTTCTCCCACTTTTCGAGATAAGCGACCTGGGATAGCGTCGAACCCGCCTCGATCTCCCCCCGCAGGCGGTTTTCCTTTTCCAGGACGTCCATGGCCCGGTTGGCTACTTCCACGACTTTGTCCCGGGGTATGAGGATCACGCCGTCATCGTCCCCAACCAGCCAGTCTCCCGGGAAGACGCGCCTGCCACCGATCTTTACGGCGACATTTATCTCGCCGAAACCCTTCGGCTCGCCGGCGGTCGGCATTCTTAAACGCGAGAAGGCGGGAAAATTGAGGCTTCTTATTTCAGGGGTATCCCTGATCGCCCCATCCAGTACCAAGCCGGCCGCCCTCTTCTGCATAGCGCTATGGGTCGCGAGCTCGCCCCACACAGCCGGTCCGATTCCTCCGGCGTCGATCGCCAGAACGTCTCCCTCCTGTAAGAGGTCGATGGCCTCGACCGGTTTTGCCCAATCGCCCGGATAAGTCCTTACCGTCAATGCAGGACCGGCCATCTTGATTCCCGGAAGGATGGGAACGATGCCCTCCAGTTCTCCTGTGCGATGCATGGCATCGGATATATTTGCCGTTGACACCAATATCAAGGCGTCACGCACATTTTCGAGATCGGCCCTCTTATATAATTCCGTTCTTATCGTTTCCCCGCTGCGCATGGCACGCTTTATCTCAGCCGTAGCCGCCTTGGCATCCTTGCTCTTGATGACCGCTCCGCCCACGATAATGATATTCGCGCCGCCGGCTACGGCTTTGGCCGCCGTTTCCGAGTTTATGCCGCCGGCGACTGCGACCGGTATGCTCACGGCATTCGCTACGACTTTCAGACGTTCGAAGGGGTCGCCGCCCCGCATCTGGACGTCGATTGCCGTATGGATGGCGATGTAATCAACTCCGAGCGCTTCGACTGCGCGCGCTCGCTCTACCGGATCCCCCACCTGAATCAGATCCACGATGATCTCGGCGCCGTAATTGTCCGCCGCCTCCACACATTCCTTGATGGTGGCATCGGATGCCGCGCCCAGCACGTCTATTATGCTCGCACCCGCTTTAGCGGCCGACTCCACCTCGGCCCTTCCCGCATCCATGGTCTTCATGTCGGCGATTATTACTCGATCCGGGAAGCGCTGCCGCAGAGCGCGAACGGCATTCAGGCCCTCGCTCTTGATGAGCGGCGTCCCAGCCTCGATCCAATCGGCGCCCCCCGCCACCGCTTCCTCGGCGACCTTGATCGCGCGCTCGATGTCTACGAAGTCGAGGGCTATCTGCAGCACTGGCTCCTTGAGTTTCATAATGGGATTATAGCATGGGCATAACGAGCTCAAGCGCCGCCGATTGCAGCTTCAGGGAAGCGGATCATGCTGATAGAATATCCTTAATCTGAGTGAGGCGAGTACCGCCAGGAGATGGAGAAAGCTATGGCAAGAAGAATTGAGCGCATCAGGCTCGGGCAGATCGGTTGCGGAACAGTCGGATCGGGCGTTGTCCGCATACTGCGAGACAACAAGAACGATATAAAGATCCGGACCGGTTGCGAGATCGTCCTGGAAAAGATAGCGGTCAGGGATTTCTCCGATCCACGTTACGTCGAGGTCGGAGAAGAAATGCTCACCACCGATGCGATGAGCGTAATCTCCGACCCCGACTTGGACGTGATCATAGAGGTAATCGGAGGGATAGAACCGGCGCGCACCTTCATTCTGGAAGCGATTACCAGGGGCAAGCACGTGGTTACCGCCAACAAGGCACTCATGAGCAGCCATGGCGGTGAAATCCTGGCGGCGGCGGAGGAAAGGGGCGTGGACGTCGCTTATGAAGCCAGCGTGGGCGGCGGCATCCCTATACTCCTGCCACTCAAGAACAGCCTGGCCGGAAACCTGATCAGCCAGATTCTGGGAATCGTGAACGGCACTACAAATTATATTCTTACCCGGATGACGGAGGAGGGGATCAACTTCTCCCAGGCATTAGCCAAGGCCCAGTCGTTGGGACTTGCGGAATCCGATCCGAGCAACGACATCGAGGGCCGGGATGCCGCGGCGAAACTGGCCATCCTGGCCTCCATGGCCTTCAACTCGCGGGTTACGATAGAGGACGTCTATACCGAAGGGATAACCTCTATTACGTCCGAGGACATCTCGTTCGCGGCGGACCTGGGCTATGTAATCAAACTTCTCGCTATCGCCAAGAACAAGCCGGACGGCATAAGCGTCAGGGTTCATCCGACTATGATATCTGAGGATCATCCATTGGCATCGGTGCGAGATGAAAACAATGCCATCTTTGTGCACGGCAATGCGGCAGGCGAACTCATGTTCTACGGCAAGGGAGCGGGCTCGTTGCCGGCGGCGAGCGCCGTTGTGGGCGATGTGATTGGTATAAGCCGGAACATGCTGAGGGGCGGCCATATGGTCGGCTGCACGTGTTTCTACGAGAAGCGGATAAAAGACATGAAAGACGTTGTATCACGCTACTTCATGATCTTCGAGGTGCCGGATAAGCCGGGAGTGCTGGCGAGGATAGCCGGGGTTTTCGGCGAAAACCAGGTGAGCATCAATTCGGTCATCCAGCATGGCATGGCGAGCCAGGCTCGCCTCGTGTTGATAACCCATGCCGTAAGGGAAGAAAGCATCCGGGCGACCATCGCCGGACTGGAGAAGCTCGAGGAGATCAACCGTATAGCAAGCCTGATAAGAGTCGAAAGCAACGGGGCGGAGGGAGAGGATGAATAGCGGCAGCGGCTGGCGGGGGCTGATAGAAGCCTATAGGGAATTGCTTCCAGTAAATCAGGATACCCCGGTTGTCACCCTGCTGGAGGGGAATACACCGCTGATCGAGGCGAAATACATAAGCGGTCAGTTGGGCGTGAGAGTCTTCTTGAAATATGAAGGGCTGAATCCGACCGGCTCTTTCAAGGATCGGGGAATGACATTGGCGGTGAGCAAGGCCGTCGAGGAGGGCGCCAGGGCGGCGATGTGCGCGTCGACGGGGAACACCAGCGCTTCGGCGGCGGCGTATGCGGCGAGGGCCGGGCTGGAATGCGCCGTCCTCATACCGCGCGGAGCCATAGCGCTCGGCAAATTGGCGCAGGCCCTTATTCACGGAGCCAAGGTTATTGCCGTGGAGGGCAACTTCGATGAAGCACTGCAGCTCGTGAGGAAGATAACCGAGGAATATCCCATCGTCCTTGTGAATTCACTCAACCCCTATCGCATCGAGGGTCAGAAGACGGGCGCTTTCGAGATCTGCGACGATTTAGGGCGCGCACCTGATTACCATTATATTCCAGTTGGAAACGCGGGAAATATAACGGCCTACTGGAAGGGGTACACCGAGTATCGTGAACGGGGCCGGATTGACTCATTGCCCTCTATGATGGGATGGCAGGCGGAGGGAGCCGCACCCATCGTACGCGGGCGGGTGATCGAGAATCCGGAAACCATCGCAACCGCCATCCGCATAGGCAACCCGGCGAGTTGGGAACGGGCTTCGGCAGCCGCCTCCGAATCGGGCGGAGTTATAGACATGGTTTCAGACGAAGAGATATTGGACGCCTACCGGCTGCTGGCCGAACGTGAAGGAATCTTCGTCGAGCCCGCATCGGCCGCCTCCGTGGCCGGACTCTACAAGACGTTCCGCAGCGGCGGCCTACCGCCTGATTCGCTGGCCGTTTGTGTCCTCACCGGGCACGGGCTCAAAGACCCCGATCTTGCCGTGAGGAGCGTTGAGGAACCGCAATCAGTGCCGCCCCGGCTGGAAACTATCCTCGAGATATTGGGGCTGTGATGAAATATATCGTACTGGTGCCGGATGGGGCGGCCGATCTGCCGGTTGAACGATACGGAGGCTTGACGCCACTTCAGGCCGCGGCTACTCCCAATATGGATTTTCTCGCAAAGAACGGCATTTGCGGCACGGCAGTGACAATACCTCCCGGCATGCCTGCCGGGAGTGATGTGGCAAATTGTTCCATTCTCGGCTATGACCCCCGTCTTTTTTACAGCGGCCGGGGACCGCTCGAAGCGGCCAGTATGGGGATAGGGCTGGGGCCCGAGGACGTAGCCTTCAGGTGTAACCTGGTAACCGAAGAGAGCGGAGTGCTGGTCGATTTCAGCGCCGGCCACATCTCATCGCAAGAAGCCGCCGAACTCATTGCCTTTTTGAATGAACGGCTCGGTGATGCCACCGGGTCTTTTTACGCGGGCATCAGCTACAGGCACTTGCTGGTCCTTAGTGGAAACCGCTTCCTGAAAACGCGATGCATACCGCCCCATGATGTCGTGGGATCAAGGGTGAAGGAGATCTCGCCGCAAGGGGAAGGGGCTGAACAACTGGTATCGCTGATGGAAAAATCGCGCCCGCTCTTGACAGATCACCCCGTAAATAAGACCAGGCTCGACAGGAGTGAAAAACCGGCGAATATGATCTGGCCCTGGGGGCAGGGAAAGACGCCCGCTTTGCCTACAATCCCGGAGAAGTATGGCATCGAGGGGTCTATTATTACGGCTGTAGACCTCCTTAAAGGCCTGGGGTTGCTGGCGGGACTCGAAAGGATCCATGTGCCCGGCGCGACCGGCTATTACGACACCGATTACGAGGCTAAGGGGCTTTACGCTGTTGAAGCCCTATCCTGCAAGGACTTGGTGTATGTCCACGTCGAGGCACCGGATGAGGCTGGCCACGAGGGGGATTGGGAAGCCAAGGTCAAGGCCATAGAGTGTTTCGATCGGTTGACAGTGGCCACATTACTGAACGAGATTTCACGCATCAGCGAGGATTTCCGCTTCCTCCTTCTTCCCGACCATGCCACGCCGGTAGAAGCAAGGACGCACACCGCGGATGCGGTTCCCTTCGCTCTCTACGGCCTGGATATTATCCCTGACGCCGGCTCTTCCTTCGATGAAGAAGGGGTCTTGGGCGGCAGCTTGCTGAATTACCCGGGATGGCAGTTGCTGGATCTGGCGATAGGCTCGCAATCATGATGCAACCCTTGCCATAAAATGACATCTGATTCGAAGCCTTTTACAGCCTCGCAGGAACGTTTTATGTTATATTAGTTAAAGAACAATATTGTGGAGTGAATTTGAATATGCCGAGGATATATCCTGTCACCAGATCCCCCGTCGTTATCGCCCATATCTCGGATTTCCATGTCGGTTCCTACCATTTCGTGGCAAACCTGATGCAGCGGACCATTTTGGAGCTGAACGAGCTGCAGCCCGACCTCATTGTCATGACGGGAGATCTGACCAATGAGGGCTTTCGCCAGGAGTATATGACCGCCAAATCCTACATCGACGATTTGGAGTGCCAGCGCGTGGTGGTCGTGCCGGGGAATCACGATTCACGCAACGTCGGTTACCTTCATTTTCAGGAGCTCTTCGGCCCCCTCTTCAAGGAGATCGAATACGAGGGCGTCTTCGTGATGGCGGCCGATTCGACCGAACCCGACCTCGATGCTGGAAAGATAGGGCGCGAGCGCTACGCCTGGATTGTAAATAATTTACAGGACGTCGAGGGCTTCAAAATATTTGCACTCCACCACCATCTGCTGCCGGTGCCGGGCACGGGCAGGGAGAGGAATATAGTCTATGACGCCGGGGACATCCTCGAACTTCTCATATATTGCGGCGTCGACCTGGTGCTCACGGGGCACAAGCACGTGCCCTATGTCTGGCGGCTCGAGGACATGTATCTCCTCAACGCCGGGACCATATCCTCGCTTCGGCTGCGCGGACATACCAAGCCCTGTTACAATATTATTGAAATCCGTGAGGATCTAGTCAGAGTCTTTCGCAAGAACCCTTTTGGCGATAAAGACGTCATCGCCCAATTCGGCGTCGGTGTTCCCGAAAGCCAAAGGGAGATTTCCGGGGTCGTCAGGGAGATCGTCGGGACTGATATCTAAGAAGCGCTTCGTTTACTCCTTCAAACGATAAATCAGGAACGTTTGCCCTCTATTTGAAATCGGTGAGAGCCAATGAAAAATACGCAAAAGGCCGTCTTTCTGGTTGATGGGGAACACCATCCGGCTGCCGTCCGTGAAGCCGTTACGGAACTGGAGACCAGACTGGATGTAAAGGCGATTGCGCTATATTTCCTGGGAGGAACCGAAAAAATCGAAGACCTGTCACAATTGGCAATGCACGGGATCGAACTGGTTGTTCCAGCCGACCCCTTTCGTGAATTCGCGGATCATCTCAACCGGTTGCGGCCGGAAATCGTTCTCGATCTAAGTGATCTTCCGATTCTCGGACCCGCCGCGCGCATGGTGCTTGCCGCTCGAGCCCTCGCCTCCGGTGTAATCTATGCCGGCTCTGATTTCCAGTTTTTACCTCCGCACCGGGAACGGATTTTGACCAAACCATCCTGCTCCATCATCGGCACCGCAAAACGTTGCGGCAAAACCGCTGTTTCGGCGGAGATGGCGCGCTACTTGGTGCAGCAGGGCCGCCGTCCCGTAGTAGTCGCAATGGGAAGGGGAGGCCCGGCTGAGCCGCATCTGCTAGAGGACACGAAAGTAACGGAGGACTTTCTGTTTTCGGAGATGGAGAGGGGGATGCATGCGGCTTCGGATAATTACGAAGACGCCCTTATGGCGGAAGTTACGACTGTGGGCTGTCGCCGCTGCGGCGGCGGATTGGCGGGTGAAGCTTTCGTAACGAATTGTGTGCAGGGCGCTGCGCTCGCCGATTCGCTTTCATGCGACTGCGTGATAATGGAGGGAAGCGGATCGAGCATTCCTCCTGTCGCCACCGACACCTGCGTATGCGTCGTCAGCGCCGCCCAGGATATGGAGGAGGCACTCGGTTTTCTCGGACCCTACCGGCTCTTGATTTCGGATGGGGTTCTCATTACAATGGCTGAGGAACCTTTCGCGCCTCCCCATAAATTAAAGCAGCTTCGTGAGGGGATTGAACAGATAAATTCCGATGCAGTTGTCCTAAATGCGGTTTTCAGGCCTCATCCCTTGAAATCCATCCATGGCAGGAAAGTATTCCTTGTTTCAACCGCGCCGGAAGCAGCCGGGCCGATGATAGAAGGATATCTGCGGGAAAGGGAAGAATGCATCGTGGTGGGCAGGAGCCACGCCCTCTCAAACCGAAAGTTACTGCGGGAGGAACTCGAGGAGTCCCGGGATGCCGATGTACTGCTGACCGAGCTGAAGGCGGCGGCTGTTGACACGGTTGCCGACTGGGCGCGGAACAAGGGTAAAGAGATAGTTTATTTCCATAATATTCCTGTTCCTTTAGACGATGAACCTGGGCTCGACGATTTTTTTGAAAATATATGGAAAAAACCGATGGAGATTGATCTGAGATCATGACCGCTGAAGAAGGCCCTAAGACGGCCAGGATAACCATCCTCGACGAGGAACATCACAGCCTCCCCTTTTCAAAAGGGCTCACCGCCAATGCCATCATGGCTTCCGGGCTCGCGCCGGGCCAGGCGTACAGCGTGGCGACGGAGGTGGAGGAATATCTAGTGGGAAAAGGGCAGCTCGAGGTGCAGGCCAATGAGCTGAGAAAGATAATCTTCAATTTGCTTAAGGAAAAAACAGGCAAGCATTACGCGGCTAATTACTGGCACTACATCTCGTTCAGCAGCATGAACAAGCCCTTGGTCGTTCTGATAGGGGGGTCGACGGGGGTTGGGAAGTCGACGATTGCAACCATGCTGGCAACGCGGCTCAGCATCGTGCGTATAGTATCGACGGATGCCGTCCGTGAGGTTATGCGGGCTTTCTTCTCACAGAACCTCATGCCTACTATTCACACTTCGTCCTTTGACGCCGAATCGGCCCTGATTCATCCCCTGCCCGCGCATATCGAACCGGTGGTCGCGGGGTTTCGCGAGCAATCGCTCTCCGTCCTGGTGGGGGTACGCGCGATCATTAACAGGGCGCTCAAGGAGGGAACGCATATTATTATCGAGGGAGCTCACATAATCCCCGGCTTTATCACCCCGGAGCAATTCCCCGAGGCATATATAGTCCCCCTTGTGGTGACGGTCAGCGATGAAGAATTGCATCGCAGCCATTTCTACATTCGTGAAATCGAGACCCAGGGTACGAGGCCCTTTCAGAGATATGTAGCCCATTTCGACAACATTCGTCTGATTCAGGATTACATCCTGGAGATGGCCGATGAAACGAATGTTAAAACATTTGAATCGGTTAATCTCGACGCCACTATTTCAGGGGCGGTCGATTACATCATCAATGCGGCCTACGGAATGGCCAAGAAAGAGGCGGCGGATAACGAGGCTGCCCAGATGATTGTCTAAGGGCTGCGGACAGCGGAGGTTACTATGAAGATTTTCCTGGATACGGCAAACGTCGATCAAATAAGGGAGATCAATGATTGGGGAATACTGCAGGGTGTAACGACCAACCCCTCCCTGGTTTCAAAGGAAGGTCGCTGCATGCGCGATTGTCTCGAAGAAATCGCAACCATCTTGCGGGGGCCGATAAGCGCCGAGGCTATGAGTATGGATACCGAGGGGATGGTTCGCGAAGCAAGGGAACTTGCGGGTATCGCCGAAAACATCAACGTAAAGATTCCGATGACCGCCCAAGGCCTGGCGGCGGTGAGCCGCCTGTCGAAAGAAGGCATCAAGACCAATGTGACCCTGGTATTTTCTACCAATCAGGCTTTGCTGGCGGCAGCCGCCGGGGCGACTTTCGTCAGCCCTTTCGTTGGCAGGCTCGATGATATCGGAAACAGTGGAATGGCGGTGGTTGAGGAGACCGTCGATGTGTTCGATACTTATTCCATCAAGACGCAGGTGATAGCCGCCAGCCTCAGGCACCCCATGCATGTCACGGAAGCGGCAAGGGCAGGCGCGCATATCGCAACCATTCCGTATGACGTAATTGTTAAAATGATCCGCCACCCCTTGACGGATCTGGGGATCCAAAGATTTCTGGAGGATTATGAAAAAATCAAGGACCTTTGAAATTTTATCCGAATACGCTTTGAAAAGGAGGTGAAATCTTGGAAAAAACATTAGACCGAAATGAACTTGAGGGAATGCTTCTAGCAGATTTGCAGGGAGTTGCCCGCGAGCTGGGTTTGACCGGTATCACCGGGATGCGTAAGCAGGAACTGGTTGAGAGCATAGTCAACCGCAGGGTTGAGAACGAGGGCTTGTTTCTACGCACCGGAATTCTGGACATATTGCCGGAGGGATACGGCTTTCTACGCAGCAGGGGCTACTTGCCCAGCGAGGATGACATATATGTGTCGCTCTCACAGATCCGGCGTTTCCATCTAAAGCGTGGCGATGAAATCCTAGGCCAGGTGAGGCCGCCGAAGGACAGTGAAAAGTACAACGCTTTGTTGCGAATCGAAAAGGTCAATACCGACAATCCGGAGGTTTGCCGTGATCGTAAGCACTTCGAAAAGCTTGTGCCCCTCTTCCCGACCGACAGACTGCGCCTGGAGACCAAGGACGAGGTGACCGCGCCTCGCATAATCGACCTCATCGCCCCTATCGGCAAGGGCCAGAGGGGGTTGATAGTATCCCCGCCGAAGGCGGGAAAGACAACCATCCTGAAGCAGATAGCCAACAGTATTACCACCAACAATCCGGAGGTAAAGATGCTGGTTCTGCTGGTGGACGAACGGCCGGAAGAAGTGACCGACATGCAGCGCTCCGTAGATGGGGAGGTCATAAGTTCCACCTTCGATCAGCCATCCGATAATCACGTCCAAGTGGCGGAGCTGGTACTCGAGAGGGCCAAACGCTTGGTCGAGCACAGTCAAGACGTGGTTATTCTTCTCGACAGCATAACCAGGTTGGCGCGAGCCTATAACCTGTCCACGCCGACCAGCGGTCGCATCCTGTCCGGTGGAGTTGATTCCACCGCCCTCTTCCCGCCCAAGCGCTTTTTCGGAGCGGCGAGGAACATCGAGGGAGGCGGCAGCCTGACCATCATGGCCACCGCGTTGGTGGAGACGGGATCGCGCATGGACGAAGTGATATTCGAGGAGTTCAAGGGTACCGGCAACATGGAGTTGCACCTCGACCGCAAACTAGCCGACAAGCGCATATTCCCGGCCATCGAGATCGACAAGTCGGGGACGCGCAAGGAGGAGCTCATCATGTCTCCGGAAGAAGCGCAGGTTGTATGGAAGCTCAGGCGAGTTGTCCATGCGCTAGATCCCAATGCAGCCATCGAATTACTGATCGAGAAAATAAAGAATACCAGAAACAACGCGGACTTCCTCAGGGAGATCGAACGGGCGCCCATATCATAGGTAAGGGAGAGACTTTCTCTGAAAATGGGCGCCTTCTTCCAGATTATGGCATCTGCAAATGCTTTCGACAGGTGGCAAATATAGGAAATACCCTTTCCATTGCCCTGTTCAAGCCTATTTTGCCTTGCTATAATCAGGGCGTTATCAAAATATAAAAGTGAGGTCTTGAGGATGAAAAAAGAAATACACCCCGAGTACGTGGAAGCCACCGTGACCTGTTCTTGTGGCGACACGTTTAAGACCCGTTCGACCAAACCGGAACTGCGGGTCGAGATATGCGCTCAGTGCCACCCCTTTTATTCGGGAAAGCAGAAACTGGTGGATACCGGAGGAAGGGTGGAACGCTTCGAGCGCAGGTACGGCAATGCCAGGCCGCAACGCAAGAAGTCCTCGGAGGACAAGGCGAAGAAGACCGAGACACAGGAATAGCTTGCCTGCATCATTTCCTCCCCCCGCTTGTTTCGTTCTATCCGCTAAGCCGGCTGAAAAAAAGAAGGCGGACACCAGGGTGGGTGGACAAGCGGTGATCGAGGGGGTCATGATGCGAGGCCGGAGATTCTGGGCGCTGGCGGTCAGAAAACCCGACGGTACCATATATTCCCAAGTGAAACCGTTGCGGTCATTCCTGGTCCGGCATCCCTCCTGGGACAAGCCCTTTGGGCGTGGGATCTTTATTCTTGGCGAGAGCCTGGCCCTTGGCTGGCGGGCTCTATCCCTATCGGCCGATATTGCTTTAGAGGAAGAAAATCAGAATCGGGCGAGCGGGCGCAAGGCATTCGGAACCATCGAAAAAGCCTTTTCGCTCATAGTAGCGATCCTCTTGGCAGTGGGGTTGTTCATTGCCCTTCCCACCTGGCTCGGACCGCTTCTTGTCGGGCGCAGCAGCCCTGTATGGGCTTGGAACCTGGTCGAGGGCGGCATCCGCATCGCAATCTTCATCGCCTACCTGGCCCTGGTATCGCTTTCGAAAGAGATGCGACGTGTATTCGAATACCATGGGGCGGAGCACCAGTCGATTCACGTCTGGGAAAAAGGTGAGCCCTTGGAGCCCGATGCTGCTTTGCGCGAAGGCACCGAGCACATCCGCTGCGGCACGGCGTTCATCCTTCTCGTGCTGGTTTTGACCGTGCTGGTTTATTCATTTCTGGGCAGGCCGGCGCTGTGGTTGCGGATATTGGAGCGGCTAGCCATAATCCCGCTTATCGCCGGCGTTTCCTACGAGATAATGCGCTTGGCGGACCGGCGGCGGTCTCGCCTGCTCAAGGTTATAGTGGTTCCCGGTCTGGCCCTGCAAAAACTGACTACACGCAGACCGGACAGGGAGCAGGCAGAGGTTGCCCTTACGGCCCTTCGCTTGCTCCTCGCCGAGGAAGGCCGGGGCGAATGAGCTGACCGAGAATAATTTGAAAGGGAGTAGCTGCGTTGGATTCGGGCCGGGTCGACGCCTAAACATCAACATTTTGTCAGCGTTTTCAAAGGGATTACGTGATGACGTTAAGAAAATGTTGATGTTTCAGGCTTGATCCCCCACGCCTTCTCGGTCAGCTAAGAATGAAGGTGATGATATGAGCATGATGGATAGATTGAATCAAATAGAATCTACGTTCCTGGATCTCGAGCGCCAGCTGTCGGAGCCGGAGGTGTACCAGGATCGCCAGCGCTATAGGGAACTTACCCGCAGCCATTCCGAACTGGCGGAAGTCGTGTCCGTTCTGAGAGAGTACCGCGCGGCTGTCGCGGAAGCACAGGAGGCGAGGGACCTCATGAAGGAGGAAAGCGAACCCGAGATGGCGGACTTTCTGCGCGATTCCCTTCAGGATGCCGAGGCCAGAATTGAGGATTTGGAGGAAAGGTTGCGCATGCTGCTCATCCCAGCCGACAGCAGGGATGAGAAAGACGTCATCATGGAGATACGGGCGGGGGCGGGCGGCAACGAGGCCAGCCTGTTTGGGGGCGACCTTTTTCGCATGTATGACAGGTATGCGGACCGCAACGGGTGGAAATTGGAGATCTTATCCTCCAGTCCCTCGGACCTGGGAGGCTTTAAAGAAATAATCTTCGCGCTGCATGGCAAGGGCGCATACAGCAAACTCAAATACGAGTCGGGGGTGCACCGCGTACAGCGCATACCGGTTACCGAATCGGGCGGCCGCATCCATACTTCCACGGCCACCGTGGCCGTGCTGCCGGAGGCGGAGGAGGTAGAAGTGAAGATCGAGCCGTCGGATCTGCGCGTCGACGTCTTTCGTTCCACCGGTCCCGGCGGGCAATCGGTAAACACCACCGATTCAGCGGTTCGTATGACACATGTGCCGACGGGCGTCACCGTCTCCTGCCAGGATGAGAAGTCGCAGCTGCAGAACAGGGAGAAAGCCCTCCGAATCTTGCGGGCCAGATTGCTTCGCGTCGAGCAGGAGCGCCAGCAGAAGGAGCAAGCCGAGGAGCGCCGCTTGCAGGTCGGTACGGGAGATCGATCGGAGCGCATACGCACGTACAATTACCCTCAGGGGCGCATCTCGGATCATCGCATCGGGCTTACCACTTATCGCCTCGATGAAGTCCTTGACGGCGACCTGGAGGAAATCATAGAGGCGCTGGCGGTTGCTGATCGGGCGGAAAAACTGAAGGAACTGGCTCGGGGAGAATAAAGATTTGGATAATAATGTTTTGAGAAACATTCCCGGCCTTATCAAATGGGCCACCGCGTATCTGGAGCAAAATCAGGTGATCAAGCCCCGCCTTAACGCCGAGCAACTACTCTCGCACTGTACGGGGCGCAGCAGAGTCGACCTCTACGCCTATCCGGAGTGGCCCGTAACCAAGGAGATCAGCGAAGCTTTCGAGCGGGTGGTCATGCGTAGGGCCGGCCATGAGCCCCTGCAATATATAACCGGCATCAAATGGTTCAGGTACCTGGAACTGGCGGTCGATCCCAGGGTTTTGATACCGCGGCCGGAGACCGAGATGCTGGTCGAAAAGGCAATAGAGACAATCGCGAAGATGCCGGGCCATCCGCTTGTCGCGGATATCGGGACCGGTTCGGGATGCATCGCCCTGTCCATCGCAAAGGAATGCCCGGCCGCTGTAGTTCATGCGACCGACAGGCATAAGGCGGCCTTGGAGGTGGCGAAGGCGAATGCCGAGCGATCGGGTCTTTCGGAAATCATTCTCTTCCATGCGGGAGATCTTCTCGATGCCGTGCCCCGCGATTTGCTAGGCAAATTCCAGGCCATCGTTTCCAATCCTCCCTATGTCAGCGAGCCCGAGTTCCTGAGCCTGCCCAGCGAGGTGCGCGAGCACGAACCGAGGCATTCTCTGGTGTCCGGACCGAGCGGTACCGAGATTCAACTACGCCTCATGGAAGAGGCACCCGGCTGGTTGGACGAAGGTGGCTGGCTGCTGATAGAGGGAGGGGAACATCAAGTGGTCGAGCTCGCCGAGCGGGCGATTACACTGGGATATGCTCATGCAGAGGTAATCCAAGATCTGAACGCGGTACCGCGTATCTTGAAGATGCAAGCAGCTTGAGACGACGTACCAAGGTATTTTGCTTGAGGGCCAGAAGATTTTCAATAAGGAACGAACCTGGCAATTTGACCGTCTCAACGGCGTTTCCCTAGAATATAAGGAGAGTCATTCGAGTAAGGTGGTAAATGAGTGCTTTGGAGAGCCAGGGCCGCTAAGGCAAGGCCCGCCCGAATCGCGTTTCGCTTAGCCCTCGCTGCGGTAATCACCTCCCTGCTAATCGGGCTTTCCGTTATGCCCGTTTCAGCGGATGAAATAAGTGATAAGAAGGGGCAGGCGCAAGCCGCTGAGCAGCAGCTCAATTCCCTGCAGAGCCAGCTCAACCGGCTGACATCCGAGTTGAATCAGACGCAGTCCCACCTCGCTTCCCTTGAGACCAGTATCGATAGGAATCAAGCACAACTGCAAGCGAGCGAAGCGGAATGCCAGCGCTGGCAGGGGATACTTTCAGACAGGCTGGTTGCGATGTATAAGGAAGGCAACTCAGCCGCTATGGAAGTCCTGCTCGATTGCCAGGACTTCGACACCTTCATCAACTCGTACGACTACATGTCGCGTATCGGAAACCATGATGCTGAGGCAATCTCCAATACGAAGGGTCTTATGCTGCAAATACGGCAGAAGAGGGCCGAGCTCGACGGACAGAAGGCTGAGCATGAAGCCCAACTGGCGGGCTTGAAGAGCCGGCAGCAATCGATCCAGAGCAAATTGAACGAACAGAAAGCGCTGCTGGCTGGACTCGATAAGGAGGTCGCCTCGCTCCTGAGCTCCCGTTACCAGAGAAACAGTGCTAGCAGCGGAAGCGGGGGCACGTCCCAGACGCCTATAAATATCGGGCCGGTGAACGGACTTTATTTTCCGGTTGCGGGGCCGCATAGCTATACCAATGACTGGGGTGCTCCGCGGTCGGTGGGGCGCACCCACAAGGGATGCGACATCATGGCTTCGATGGGAACACCGTGCGTAGCAATAACCAGCGGGACGGTCGAGCAACGAAGCGGCGGCAACGCCGGACTGTATATAGCGCTACGGGGTGACAACGGCCATCTGTACTATTATATGCACCTCAGCAAATTCGTAGCCTCCGGGCGTGTCAGCGGGGGCCAGCTGATTGCCTATGTGGGTGATACCGGGAATGCCAGAGGCTGCCCGCACCTGCATTTCGAATGGCACCCCGGCGGCGGAGGCCCGGTAAATCCTTACCCGCTCCTCTGCGCCATCGACGGCTAGCTACCCCTGCCCCCTTTGTTAAGGCCAATTTAGTTAGCTTTTTTTCAGGCCGATCAGCCCATCGATACGATCCAGGTCGATACAGCAATCGATGAGTTCCTGCACCCTCTCCAGCTTGCTCGGCTCGTGGGTACGTGCGCTCTTCACTATCATCTCCGCGCGCTCCGCGGTAGTAAAAGTGTCGGTGCTTACGAGAATCACCGGCACGCCCAATTCCTCCGCCCGGCCAAGGATGGTTCCGGCCGGCATGAGGTTACCGGTAAGGATAAGACATTTCGCCTTGGCCTCCATGGCTGCCAGCTGAATATCACTGCGGTCTCCTCCGGTAACGACTGAGATGTTCCGCCGCCTGCGAAAAATGCTCAGGGCATGTTCGGAGCTCATTGCGCCGACTACGATATCCTCGACCAGGTTATCCAGGTGTTCCTGTCCGGTAAGAATTTTCCCATTCAACAAGCGCGCTAATTCCTCAACGTTAATCGACCGTAATGTGTGGTCGTAGGGCACGCTGCCCAGTATACGCAGCCCGTCGCTCTCCAGTCGGGGAGCCAGGATATCCTTGAGGAAGCTCTCACGGTTCTGGGGCACCATATTGAAAATTGTGCCGATAAGCTCATCTCCGAAAGCATCGTGCACGGCGATTATATTATCCGCAAGGTATACGTCGTTGAAGCGTTCCACCAGAATCACCGGCGCTTTAAGCGCCGAAGCTATATGGCGGGCGGAAAGGCCGAGAAAAAGTCCCTGCGTCCAAGTGAAGGCACCCTGGATAATAACCAGATCCTTACCCTTGCTTACTCGTTCGTAGGCTCCCATGACCGTCTGCACCAGGTCCCCGGGCTTTTTCTTCAGACTCTCTCGGATGAATTGCGGAGTGAGCACGACCGGGCAGAGATCGTCCAGGCTTTCCTCCAGACCAAGGGTATGGCGCATGAAGGCGGCATCCTCATCGGTAGCTTTACCATCCTCCTGATAGTAGCGGTTTCCCAGAGGCTTTATATAACCTACCTTGAGACCTTCCTTCTGGAAACGCCGCCCCAACCCGATGCAAATGGTATGAAGGCCGGAGAGGCCGGCTCCTGAGATAAGGTAAAGATTAACCATTCAACTCACTCCTCCAATATGATTCTGGCATCCGCGGCCAGGCAACCCTGCGTGTCATCCATTACCCGCAAAGGATTTATATCAAGTTCGTTTATATCGGGAAAATCGGTCACCAACTGGGAGACGCGCAGCATAGCCTCGATAACGGAGTCGATATCAGCCGGCCGCTCGCCTCTGGCACCCTGCAGCAGCCAGTAGCTCTTGAGCTCGTGCAGCATCTCTCTGGCTTCCTCCTCGCCGATCGGCGCCAACCGCAAGCTCACGTCCTTCAACACCTCGACGTAAACACCTCCCAGCCCGACCAGGAGCAGAGGGCCGAACTGGGCGTCGCGATTCATACCGATAATCAATTCGCGCGATTCCGGCAACATTTCCTGTATCAGGATGCCCCAGATATCGGCGTCCGGCACCATTCTCCGGGCGTTGTCCGTAATCTTTTCATAAGCCGAGATGAGCTCATCGCTGTTGTTTATGCCTACCGCCACCCCCCCGACATCGGTCTTGTGCAATATCTGCGGCGAGGCAATCTTGGCCACAACGGGATAGCCTATTTCCCGCCCGGCTTTTATACCCTCTTCCAAATTAGTAGCGAGCATTGTTTTCGCGACGGGAAGCCCGTAGGCAAGAAGGATCTGTTGCGCCTCGACCTCCACCAGTTCCTTGCGGTGCTCGTCCCGCATCTTTCGTATAACTTGGCGCACCCTTTCCTTGTCAACCTGAAACCTGACTCTCGTGTCCCGCGGCCGCATCAGGAAATCGTTATAGGCTTTCATGCAGCGAAGAGTGCCAACGGCTTCCTCCGGAAATCGAAAATTCGGAATGTCGGCTTCGTTGAAGATCTCCTCGGCCTTGTTCACGTCCGGTCCCCCCATAAATATGGAGAGCAGTGTCATGTCGATGCCCTGCGTGCTCTCCACTATTGCGGTTGCCACATCCTCCGGCTTGGTAATCGCCTGCGGTGTCAATATCACCAGCAGAGCATCGATGCCTGGGTCTTTTATTATAGTCTGAATAGCGACCTTATAGCGGTCCGGCCCTGCATCTCCCAGGACATCTACAGGATTGTATGCGCTGGCCGCTTTTGGCAGGGCGTTTCTCAGTTCCTGCGCCGTTTCTTCCTTGAACTGCGCCAGCGTCAGTCCTCCACGCTCCAGGGCATCGGATGTGATAATGCCCGGCCCGCCCGCATTTGTGACTACCGCCACCCTGCCGCCTTTGGGCGGCGGCTGGTTTGCGAATCCCCTGGCCATCATGAAAAGATCCTTGATGGTATCCGCCCTCACCGCTCCACACTTCTTGAAGGCAGCCGTGTAGGCGCTCTCCGATCCGGCCAACGTGCCCGTATGCGAGGACACCGCCCTCGCTCCTGCCTGGGTCACACCCGCCTTGAAAACAATAACCGGTTTGGTTCGGCTGACTCGCCTCGTGACTTCAAGAAACCGTTCCCCATTCACCACCCCCTCGAGGTAAGCTGCGATGACGTTCGTATTACCGTCGCTTTCCAGCGCTTCCAGGAAATCGCTCTCATTCAGATCCATCTTATTGCCCAGGCTAATAAATTCGGAGAAACCGAGGCTGTTTTCCTCTGACCACCCCAGGACCGCCGTGCATAGCGCCCCGCTCTGTGACATGAAAGCCACCTTGCCCCGCATAGGAGCCCGGTTGGCAAAAGTCGCGTTGAAGGGGGTGTTGGTATCTGCGATACCCAGGCAATTGGGGCCGAGAACGCGCATTCCGTTCTGCTTGACGATGGCATAGAGCCGCTTCTCCCTGCGATACCCCTCCTGGCCGGATTCCTTGAATCCCGCCGTTATGATCACTACCCCCTTGATGCCTTTGTGCGCGCATTCCTCCAGGACCTGCTCCACATTTTTTGCCGGCACGATTATTATCGCGAGCGCCGGCGTTTCCGGCAGATCGGTGATGGACGGGTAGCAGCCGAGTCCCTGAACTTCCTTGTGGGAAGGGTTTACAGGATATATTTTTCCACCATAGCCCGATTTGATTATATTTTCGAGGACAACAGTACCCACTTTCCCCGGGCTTTCAGAAGCCCCGATAAGCGTTATCGAGGAAGGGCGAAAGAATTCGTCGAGCAGCTTCCGTCTCCTTTCCTTAGTACAGCATTTCATAAATACGGTCGCATTCGACCGCCGCTGCATCCGCGCCGGCTTCGTTCCGCTCCCTGCGACATACTCGCAGAGTATGCCTCAGTCGCGCGCCTTGCCGGCGCGGCGCCCCGGCGCTCTCGGTGCGTGACCGTATTTATAAAACGCTGTACTTAGTAACCGGATTCATGAATACGGTAACATTCGAACGCCGATGTATCCACGCGGCTTTCGGTGTTTGACCGTATTTGTGAACCGACGTCCCCTGAACCGGATGTTCCCAATCAATCTTACCCGCACCTGCTAAAGTTTATTCGTCTCCGAACCCGGTTTGACATTCTTTGACTCATCTATATGGCTGACCTATAATACGATTTTGTATCCAATTAAGGTCATTCGGTTCATATAAGGACGGGGAAATGGAAGATCAAATCTTCGAGGCAAATGGTTCCGAGGAGTACCGTGAGGAGAAAGAGGACGATGTCGTCCTTACCCAGCATGGCTACAAAAAGCTGCAAGAGGAATTGGAGCATGTGAAAAATGTCAAAAGATGGGAAGTCGCAAAGCGGCTTGAGCAAGCGCGGGCCTTCGGCGACATAACGGAGAATTCCGAGTACGAGGACGCCAAGCAGGAACAAGCTTTCGTGCAGGGGCGCATCCTTGAAATAGAGCGAATACTCGATAATGCCCGCGTAATCCGAGAGGATGAGATAAACCTCAATCAGGTAACCATCGGTTCTCTAGTGCATATAGAAGACATGGAGCGTCGCGAGCGGTTCAGCCTCCGAGTGGTAAGCGCGGCCGAGGCTCGGGGCGACCAGAAGTGCATTTCGGATCAGTCTCCGGTTGGAAAAGCTATCATAGGCCATAAAGCTGGAGATACGGTGAAAGTGCAAGTACCATCCGGCATGATAAAGTACCGTGTGCTGGAGATAGAGCGTTAACCGGTTGACCAGGACAGGAGAACTTTGTCCGATAATCCCGCATCCCTCGATCTTCAAGATGAAGGCGAACTGGTTCGCCGTCGCATGGAAAAGTTGGAGGAGTTGGAGAAGCTGGGTATCCAGCCTTACGCCCTCCGCTATCCCCATCCGGATAACGCCGCCGAGATAAGGGAGCGTTTTTCGAGCCTCGAGGACGGGGAGGAAAGCGAGTATACTGCCCGGATGGCCGGCCGAATAATGGCTATACGCAGGCATGGCAAGGCGAGTTTTTCCGATCTCGAGGACGGTTCGGGGCGCCTGCAGGTTATGGCATCGATAGACAGCCTGGGTGAGGAAGAATATGAATTATTCCAGGAATTGGATATCGGAGATTGGGCCGGCTTCGAGGGCGTCATCTTCAAGTCCCGGCGGGGAGAGCTTACGCTGCGGGCTTCCAGCTTTGAGCTATTGAGCAAGAGCCTTCGCCCTTTACCCGAGAAGTGGCACGGCCTCAAGGATGTGGAGGTCCGATACCGGCAGCGCTACCTTGATATGATCGTGAATCCGGAGATCAAGGAAACCCTGATAACGCGGGGAAAGACGATAAAGCGCTTGCGATGTTTCCTGGATGAACATGGTTTCATCGAAGTTGAGACTCCAATGCTGCAGCCGATACCGGGAGGAGCGACCGCCCGTCCCTTCTCGACCTACCATCAGGCTCTGGGGCAAGATCTCTATCTGCGGATAGCACCCGAACTGTATCTGAAAAGATGTGTGGTGGGCGGGCTGGAGAGGGTTTACGAGATTAACCGCAATTTCCGGAACGAAGGCATATCGTACAAGCACAACCCTGAATTCACCATGCTGGAGTTCTATATGGCCTACGTCGATTACCTCGATCTGGCGGCTTTTCTGGAGGAAATGATCGCGGACGTGGTGCGGTCGGTCAAGGGTGATCTGGAGTTCTCCTACCAGGGCATGAACGTCGATCTGACTCCGCCGTGGCGGCGAATCGGTCTCCTGCAGGCGGTAAGCGAGGCTGTAGGACAGGAAATCACTTCGAACACGGCCGAAGAGATATTGCGCGGGTTGGCGGCGAAGCACGAAGTTCTCCTGGAGAAAGGGTGGGGTCTGGGAAAGATAATCACCGAGCTCTTCGAAAAGCTGGTCGAGCCAAACCTGTGGGAGCCGACGCTCGTAATGGACTACCCGAGCGAGGTATCCCCCCTCGCGCGGCCCCACCGTAACGATTCCTTTCTTACTGAGAGATTTGAACTCATTGTGGCGGGCCGCGAGATCGCGAACGCCTTCTCCGAACTGATCGATCCCCTCGAACAGCGCAGGCGCTTTGAGGAGCAGGCTCGGCAACGGGAGAGGGGAGACGAGGAAGCCCACGTCATCGACTATGATTACCTGAAAGCCCTGGAATATGGAATGCCTCCGACGGGAGGTCTGGGTTTGGGAATAGATCGCCTGGTTATGCTATTGACCGACTCTCATTCGATCAGGGAAGTAATCCTTTTCCCCCACCTGCGCACTGAATCTTGACGCATCCGAAACTTAATTGCCGTTCGCGCCGTCAAATGGCCCATCCGCCGCTCGAATCAACCGGTGACGGCCTCTTTTTGACATTTCACCGCTGGTTTTCAAGGTAGCGAGATTTGTTGACGATTTAGTAGGTGAGAAGCCACCCGGGAGTCGGCAATAATGAGGGAATAAAGCTGGAACAGGACTTGATGCTGAACATGGCGAAACGTGTCAAAAAGGAATATAAATTGAATCTGATAACTGTCAAGAAGCGTGTGGAATGATAATTACTGAGACGAATACTTAGAAGAATGCTGTTATGGAGGGAGATATCGTGTTTCAAAGGTTTTCCGACCGGGCGAGACGGGTGGTCGTATTGGCCCAGGAAGAAGCCCGGATGCTCAACCACAATTACATAGGGACTGAGCATCTCCTCCTTGGATTGATTCAAGAGGGCGAAGGCGTTGCGGCCAAGGCACTGGAATCGATGGGTATAAGTCTGGAGGCGGTACGAAGCCAGGTAGAAGAGATAATAGGGCGGGGCAGTTCCGCGCCGACCGGCCACATACCGTTCACTCCCCGGGCAAAAAAGGTACTTGAATTATCCCTGCGCGAGGCGCTACAGCTGGGGCACAACTATATAGGGACTGAGCATATATTGTTGGGCCTTATTCGTGAGGGAGAGGGAGTCGCAGCCCAGGTGCTGACTAAATTGGGAGCGGACCTGGATAGAGTTCGCAACCAGGTGGTTCAGCTTCTGACCGGAGCCGCCGCCACATCAAAAGAACTGGGGCCGGCCGGAGAGGTTGCGCCGCCGGGCAATCTGCTGCTCGACCAATTTGGGCGCAACCTGACTCAACTGGCCATACAGAGCAAATTGGACCCGGTAATCGGGCGTGAAAAAGAAATAGAGAGGGTAATGCAAGTTCTCTCGCGGCGTACCAAGAACAACCCGGTGTTGATAGGAGAACCGGGAGTCGGAAAGACGGCGGTTGTCGAAGGGCTGGCGCAAGCCATAGTAAACAACGAGGTGCCTCATCTCCTGGCCGGAAAGCAACTCTACACCCTGGACCTGGGTGCGCTGGTTGCCGGATCGCGCTACCGCGGAGATTTCGAGGAACGCCTGAAGAAAGTCGTTAAGGAGATCCGCAGCCGTGGTGACATCATCCTCTTCATCGATGAGTTGCATAACCTGGTTGGTGCGGGTGCGGCAGAGGGCGCGATAGACGCGGCTTCCATCCTGAAGCCGGCGCTGGCGCGAGGCGAGTTGCAGACCATCGGCGCTACGACACTTGATGAATATCGCAAGCATCTGGAGAAGGATGCCGCGCTGGAGCGGCGCTTCCAACCTATCCTCGTCGAGGAGCCGACGGTCGTACATACCATAGATATATTGAAAGGCCTGAGAGATCGTTACGAAGCGCATCACCGCGTCTCCATAACCGACGAAGCGCTGGTTGCGGCGGCCAGGCTGGCGAGCCGTTACATTTCGGACCGCTTTCTGCCGGATAAGGCGATCGACCTGATCGATGAGGCAGCCTCCAAGTTGCGCATTCACGCCATGACGGCACCCCCCGATTTCAGGGACCTGGAGGAGAAGCTCCAGAAGGTGCGCCAGGAAAAGCAAGCGGCCATAGCGGGCCAGGAGTTTGAAGAAGCGGCCGGACTGAGGGATAAGGAAAAGGATATCATCAACGAGATGGCCGAGCTCGAGGACGAGTGGAAGATGCCGCTAGGCTCTCACCAGCTGCAGGTGACCGACGAGGACATAGCAGACATCCTTTCGTCCTGGACCGGGATACCGGTGTCGCAGCTTACCGAAGAGGAAAGCAGCAAGCTGCTACGCATGGAAGATGCGCTGCACGAGAGGGTCGTCGGCCAGAACGAAGCGGTAGTGGCGGTGTCGCGCTCGATCAGGCGGACCAGAGCCGGCCTCAAAGATCCCAAGCGGCCTGGAGGATCGTTTATATTCCTCGGGCCTTCCGGAGTGGGCAAGACCGAGTTGGCCCGTACATTGGCCGACTACCTGTTCGGGGACGAAGCCGCGCTTATCCAGATAGACATGTCGGAGTACATGGAGAAGCACGCGGTGTCGAGGTTGGTAGGTTCTCCTCCTGGATACGTCGGGTACGAGGAGGGCGGCCAGTTGACCGAGGCGGTTCGCCGCAAGCCCTTCAGTGTGGTGCTGCTGGATGAGATAGAGAAGGCGCATCCTGATGCCTTCAACATGCTCCTGCAAATTCTTGAAGATGGCAGGCTGACCGATTCCCAGGGCCATAAAGTCGACTTTCGCAACACAATCATCATCATGACATCGAACCTGGGAGCACGGGATATCAGCAAGGGGACTTCACTCGGATTCAGCACCCAGAAAGAGGGCGGCATGGATTACGACAGGATGAAGGACCAGGTGCTGTCCGAGCTGAAGAAAGCCTTCAGGCCGGAATTGCTCAACCGCATCGACGACGTCATCGTCTTCCATGAGCTGAGCCACGCCGAGATCAAAAGCATCGTCAACCTGCTCATGGAGCGGGTGAAGGAGCAACTGGCCGAGCAGGAGATAGAGATCATCCTCTCCGACGAGGCCAAGGAACTGCTTGTGGGCGAGGGTTACGATCCGGTGTACGGTGCCAGGCCGCTGCGCAGGGCGATCCAGAAATTGATCGAGGACCCGCTCTCTGAGAAGGTTCTGGCTAAGGAGTTCCTGCCGGGATCGGCAATCCTGATTGCCGCCGAAGACGGAAAGGTGGTCTTCGAAAAGGTAGAGGCGCCCCAGAGCGGAGCCGACCTGGTCCAGATGACCTGATAACAATGATTCGAGCCTGCGGGGTTCGCCCCGCAGGCTTTTTTAGTATGCGCTGTATCAATCCGCCCGGATTCCTGATACCTTTTTATTATGATTGAAAAGGTAGTTCGTAAGGGCAATATCCATGATTGGGATTCAACAAAGCAGAATCTTGATTACTGGTTGAGCCGTCCTCCCGAAGAACGGGTTGCCGCCGTCGAACATCTCCGAAAACAATACTATGGAAATACGGAACGACTACAGAGAGTTGCTCGCGTTATTAAACGCGCATAGGGTTGAATACGTGATTGTAGGGGCTCATGCCCTTGCCTTTCACGGGACTCCACGTCTTACCGGTGATATTGATATATTTGTTCGCCCGTCTGCCGATAACGCTGAGAGAATTCTATCCGCATTGGATGATTTCGGTTTTGGCTCTCTGGATCTCGCAATCAATGACTTCGAGAATCTCGATTCCGTAGTTCAACTCGGTGTCCCTCCGGTTCGCATTGATATCCTGACATCAATAACAGGAGTCACCTGGGAAGAAGCAGATGCGGGGAAAATAGAGGGATCATACGCCGGCCTCCCGGTTTTTTTTCTCGGCAGAACGCAATATATTGCCAACAAGCGCACATTGGGCAGGAAAAAAGATATCGCTGATCTGGAATCACTCGGCGAAGGATAACCTCACCCAAGCCTGAAAGCCATCCCCTGATTAGGTTTGACACTGCCCGCCTTTATAATGTCAGCAGTGGCGGCGATGATGGGAGTCGGTATGAAGGCGACAAGATCGATCTACGCTTGTGAAGAATGCGGCGAGGGCTCGGCGCAGTGGCTTGGACGTTGTCCGGCCTGCGGTGCCTTCGGAACCATGCGTGAGGAGAGGAAGGAACCGGCCAGGGGACGCGCCGCATCGAGCAAGAGGGCGCCGATCCAGATGAAACAGGTTGGAGAGGAGCCTTTGCGCGTCGAAGTGGGCATCGCCGAACTCGACCGCGTGCTGGGAGGTGGAGGGGTTCCGGGGTCGCTGGTCTTAATAGGGGGCGAGCCGGGCATCGGAAAGTCCACCCTCCTCCTGCAAGCAGCGGGCTCCCTCACAAAGCATGGCTTCAGGGTATTGATGGTGAGCGGCGAGGAATCGGCGTCCCAAATCGCGTCGCGGGCAAAGAGGACGGGAACTACCAGCCCGGAACTCTACCTATTATGTGAGACTGACCTCGAGGAAGTCATCGAAAGGGCGAGAGAGCTGCAGCCCCACATCCTGGTTATCGATTCCATCCAGACCATGCGTTTCCCCGGAGTCGATTCCTCTCCCGGCGCGGTCAACCAACTCAAGGAATGCGCCTTCAGGTTGCAGGAATTGGCAAAAGAGATTGATGCCGTCACTTTTGTCGTCGGTCATGTCACCAAAGAGGGCGCTCTGGCGGGTCCGCGGCTGATCGAACATATAGTCGACTGCGTCCTCTATTTCGAGGGGGAGAGGTTTGATAGCCTGCGCATCCTTCGAGCCGCAAAGAACCGTTTCGGCTCGGTAAGCGAACTGGGGATCTTTGAAATGACCGATGCCGGCTTGCGCGAGGTAGAGGACCCGTCCGCTCATTTCATGGACCGGCGGGATCGACCGGTGGCCGGAACATCGAGGGTCGTGGTCATGGAAGGCAGGCGGCCTCTGGTCGTCGAGGTGCAGGCCCTGGTGGCCCCGTCCAAGCTCCCGACCCCTAAACGGATCGCCTCCGGCATCGATCACCGCCGTCTGGCCATCGAGGTAGCAGTGCTGGAACGGAAAGCGAAGGTAAGGCTGGGCGAAAGGGACGTTTACGTCGGCGTCTCCGGTGGCCTCAAGGTAGCTGAACCGGCGCTCGATCTAGGTGTCTGCATGGCCATTGCTTCCTCCCATCGTGATATTGCGCTGCCCCTCGATACCATATTCCTGGGCGAGATAAGCCTTACCGGAGAAATAAGGCCGGTGTCCCGGACGGAGGAAAGACTGAGGGAAGCGGCACGGCTTGGATTTGGCTCCTTCGTAATATCATCGAAGAGCAAGCCGAGAAATGTTCCCACCGGCATTCGAATCCATCGGGAGCCGGATATTTCCAGTTCCCTGGTACGCTTCGGCTTGGGGTAAGAGGCACTTGCGGTCCTGCCAGAGTAATCGCTTCTCGTTTATAATATAGAATGCTATTAAGTCGGATATTTCGAATATAGGGGAATTCTTTCATTGGACGATCACCTCGAGGACCGCGAATTTCAGGATGTGCTGCGGCTGATAGCGCCGGGGACGGAGCTCCGAACGGCACTCGCACGCATCATCAACTCGAAGCATGGCAGCCTTATCGTGGTCGGTGATTCCGACGAGGTACTCGCCCTTGTAAACGGCGGGGTTGAGCTGGACAGCGATTTCACCGCCCCCATGCTTTTTCAGGTCGCCAAGATGGATGGCGCGGTTGTGCTGGATGAGAGCCTCTCAAAGATAAGGTTTGCCAACGCTCACCTCGTTCCCGACCCGAGCATTTCCACAAAAGAGGCGGGGACCCGCCACAGGACGGCGGAGAGGGTGGCTAAACAGACGGGAAGACTGGTCATCGCCGTCTCGGAGCGTATGGAAATCGTTACCATATATAAAGACGACTGGAGCCATGTCATACTCTCCGTCCGGGTGCTCATCAGTAAGGCAAGCCAAGCTCTTCAGACCCTGGAGAAATATAAGACGCGCTTGGATCAAGTCTCCGCCACCCTGACCGCGCTGGAATTCGAAGATATGGTCAGTCTGCATGATGCAATAAATGTGCTGCAGCGGGCGGAGATGATGCAGAGGATCTACAATGAGATCGAAGTCTACCTGGCGGAACTGGGCACGGAAGGGCGCCTCATCCAGCTTCAGCTCGAGGAGTTGATGTCGGGCGTGGAAAGGGAAAGGCGCAACGTTATTCGCGACTATCGCTTGGAGGGTGGGGGTAAGTCGCTGGAGGCTGTGGAGCGCAGCCTGGCCAGACTTAGCGACGAGGAGCTGCTGCAGTTAACCAGTATCGCTCAAGCCCTGGGCTATTCCGGAGCCCACGACGAGCTGGACCGGAATGTTTCTCCCCGCGGCTACCGGATTCTTGACCGCATCCCGCGTCTTCCTGCTTCCGTTGTCGAAAAATTAGTGAAGAACTTCAAGACTTTCAGAAATATCATGATGGCCAGCGAAAAAGTGCTGGATGACGTCGAAGGCGTCGGCCGCGCTCGCGCCAGGGCTATCAAGGAAGGTCTGAGACACATAGCAGAATCTTCCGTAGTGGAAAGATACGTCTAAAGACGGCGGTCTCCGGGGCCAAGCATTTGCCATATATTAACAAATTCCATTCAGGCCCGGGCCCATATAGCCCTCGGTTTGTTTGACACCCCCTCAAGCGCGAACCTATAATTAGTCTAGTTAAACAGGTGTGGAGGCCATTGAATGAAGCAAGCCGACTGCGCGGAATTTCAGAAAACAGTATCCGAGTTTCTCGTCCAGAATAGAAGTATCCTGGATGTGATGACCAAACTGCAGGATGCGGCTACCCGCGTAAATCGGGCTCTCGCGAAGACCGTCACGGCCTGCGGGTGCCTTCGCGTCGAGGCCAGCAAGCAGGAACTCCCGGAAGACGTCACCTTTTCCCACGTTGCGGAATACGTACAATCTCATCTCCAAGGCGAACTTTGCCCAAACTGCGCTGATGTCATTGAAACGGAACTCGGCAATGCCATGTTTTATCTCGCGGCTACCTGCTGCCTGCTGAATCTGGATCTAAAAAACGTGCTGGAGCGCGAGAACGACCGGATCAATACGCTTGGAGTGTATAGCCTTACATAAGGTTTTTATAAACGCTGAACATGCAAAATGAACGAAATCATCGGCGAATTGGTAAATGCGACCGTCGTGGTCTTGTGAGTCCTGACCTCACATAAATCACCCCGATCCAATGCTGATTGTTGTTATCCATAAGAAGTCTGTTGATCTGAAACGACCTGAGAGGTGATGAGGGTGTTTGATGTTGGAGATGTTGTTGTTTATCCTCACCATGGGGCAGGCCTAATCGAGGGAATAATCAAAAAGTGCGTAGACGGGGAAGACGTGATCTACTTCGTCCTGCGCATGTGCCAGGGAAACCTGAAAGTAATGGTTCCCGCGGATAACTCGATTCAAGTGGGGTTGAGAAACGTGATAGGGAAGGACGAGGTGGATAGGGTATTCGATGTTTTGGGCGAGGATCAAACGCCGATGCCCACCAACTGGAACCATCGTTACAAGAAGAATCGCGATAAACTACGCAGCGGAGACGTCTTTCAAGTGGCAGAAGTGGTCCGCAACCTGACCCTGAGGGATATGGAGAAAGGCCTTTCCTCGGGTGAGAAACGAATGCTCAACCAGGCGCGGGATATTCTTGCCAGCGAACTGATGTACGCAGTTGACGTCGAGGCGAGCGAAGCCCTGCATATGATTGAGGAAGTCTTCTCCACCTCGGTTTAGCTACACCGGAAACCGGCCGAGAAATACTATTGAGCTATAATGGTTCTTAGACTTCGGGTCTTATCATTCTTTTCATCCGGCCCGGAGAATACGCCGAGAGGAGGGTTGCCTGGCCAGGAGCTGGTGTTATAAAAGCCTATGGTCGTCCTCGTCGTTCGGTTGATCTTCATGACCGTCGGGGGAATCGGTGGCTACGAGCTTGGGCATCTGCTTAGGAATAATTACCTTGCGAGTTATGACCCGATTTATCATTTAATCGGCTTCATTGTTTCCATATTAGTTTGTGTAGGACTTGGGTTCGTACTCGGAGGGGCCTCAGGCAGATACCTGGCCAAGCTGCTTAACCGGTTCGAGCATTCCATTCAGGATATCCCCGGCACTGATTTACTCCTGGGCGCGTTTGGAATAATCGCAGGTTTCTTGATTGCCTTCCTGCCCTCGGTAATCCTTTTCCGAAGCTATCCCGGCTGGCTATTCGCCCTGGTGCTCTATGCGATTTGTGGCGTCCTCGGCTATATAGTGGCCGTTCAAAAAAGGGATGATATCTTAAACTTCTTGCGCCCTTCCCGCATCCGGGAAGCCGATGCGGAGATCGATGAGAAAATATCCGTTCCGTCGAGGATCCTCGATACGAGTGTGATAATCGATGGCCGCATCACGGACATATGCTATTCGGGGTTCCTCGAGGGAGAGCTGATCGTTCCCCGTTTTGTACTAATGGAGTTGCAGAAAATCGCGGATTCGGAGGATCCCTTGAAGCGCAATCGAGGCCGCCGTGGGCTCGATGTCTTGAATGCTCTGCAGAGGCAGGATAGGGTGGAAGTGCGAATAGAAGAGCATGACTTTCCCGAAATACCCGCAGTCGATTCTAAACTCGTAGCCCTGGGGAAAGCATTGAATGTCCCGGTCATGACCAATGACTTCAACCTCAATAAGATAGCGGAACTGCAGGGGGTGCGGGTGCTCAATATCAACGAACTCTCCAACTCCCTGAAGCCGGTGGTCCTGCCTGGAGAATCGCTGATCATAAATGTTATCAAGGATGGCAAGGAGGCGGGGCAGGGCATCGGTTACTTGGACGATGGAACAATGGTCGTGGTAGAAGGCGGAAAGAAGTCGATAGGGCGGGAAGTGGAGACAATGGTCACCAGCATTCTGCAGACGCCGGCGGGCAGGATGATCTTTGCCACGCTGAAGGAGAAATAGACATGGGAGCGGGCGTAGCAGCGATAGTGGCGGGTGCCGGCCGCGGGGAGCGCATCGGAAAGCGAGAGGGGAAACTGTTTCTCGAGCTCTGCGGCGTTCCCGTAATCGCGTGGTCCCTGCTCAACCTGGATGCCGTACCTGAAATCGAGGAGATAGTGTTGGCCGTGAACGGGGAGGACCTGGAACGGGCGGATGCTCTCATCGCGTCGATCGGATTGGAAAAAGTTGCCAGGACGGTGGAGGGCGGGGAATTCCGGCAGGAATCGGTCTTTAAGGCTCTACGATCCCTTTCCTCCAACCCGGAGATCATCATCGTGCATGACGGCGCTCGGCCGCTGGCACCCCCTTCACTCTTCGAAAAAGCTGTCAGGGCTTTGAGGGAAAGCGATTGCGAGGGTTTGATAACCGCGGTGCCGGTAGTAGATACGATCAAGGAAGTAGAAGGGGGCTGGGTGGTAAAGACACCGGAGCGCCGACGGCTCTGGGCGGTTCAGACACCGGAGTGTTTTCGCGCGCAGGCCTTGATCGATGCTCACGAGAAGGCAAGTCAGGAAGGCGTGTGGGCGACCGACGACGCCGCGCTTCTCGAAAGATATCGCTACCGGGTGCGGGTCGTGGGGGGAGAGATTACCAACTTGAAGATCACCTTTCCGATAGATCTTATTACCGCCGAAGCCTTGTTGAAAAAAGGAGGGTTGGGAGTTGCCGTTCCGCGTGGGACTGGGCTTTGACGCCCATGCATTTGAAGAAGGCCGCCGCCTGGTGTTGGGAGGAGTCGAGATACCTCATACTTCGGGCCTGGCGGGCCATTCCGACGCAGACGTGCTCACCCATGCCGTAATGGACGCCCTCCTGGGTGCTTGTGGAGAGAGGGACATCGGGGAGAATTTCCCCGATAGCGACCCGGCTTATACAGATATATCCAGCCTTACCCTCCTGGAAGAAGTCGCCGGCATTGTCGGCCGGAATGGTTTCAAGATCGGCAATATCGACAGCGTCATCCTCGCCCAGGAGCCGCGCCTTTCCCCTTATATTGATGACATGAGACGCGGGCTCGCTCAGGTACTGGGGATTTCACTTGATGCGGTCGGCGTTAAGGCGACCACCTCGGAGGGCCTTGGTTTTACAGGGCGCGGCGAAGGTATAGCCGCAATGGCCATAGTCTTCTTGCAAAGTCTGCACGGAGAATTATTACAGACCTAGCTCTGCGGAGATCGCCTGCATGGCCTCCAATGCCATAGCCAGGAATTCATCCGGATCGAAACCTGCTGTTTCACATTCCATAATGACTTCGCGGCGCGCACCTCGGGCAAATGCTTTTTCCTTCATCCTCTTGCGAAGCGAGCTCACTTTCACTCCGGCCAGCCGCCTGTCCGGCCGCACCAGGGCGGCGGCCACGATGAGACCGGTGAGCGTTTCGGCGGCGGCAAGCGAATGTTGCAGAACCGTCGATCTTTCCCCCAGGCGGAGGCCTTCGGCATTATGCATGCGTACGGCGTCGACCAGTTCTTCCGGTGCCCCATTTTCCTCAAGCATCCGTGCGGCAACATCACCGTGCATGGCCATATCGGCATTCGTCAATTCGAGATCGAGGTCGTGCAGGAGTCCCGCGAGCCCCCACAGCTCCTCGTCCTCGCCTTTCTCCTGTGCCAGCCGCCTCATCACAGCCTCGGTCGCATAGCAATGCTTGAGCAGATTTTCATCCTTCAGATTATCGTGCAGTAGTCTCAATGCCTGGTCGCGATTCATGCTTACCTCCGAATGCATATAAAAGGGTATCAAAACATCTTAGGTATTGCGCTACCTTTTGGCCGGAGTGATCGATATACTATTTTTTTGAGGCCTGTTGAGAAAATATATAGTCTTGTACTCGGGTTGCAAGGAGCTAGCTTTGCTGATATTGGGGCTAATCTTTCTGGTCGTGGGCGTGCTGGATTTCATTTTCTTTAAACACATTGGCCGTTACATTTATAGTTTTGGCTCCATTCAAACAAAAGCCTCATCGCAGCAGCAGCTAAGTCGCTGGTTCTTTTATATAAGCATTATCGAAATAGTTGTCGGCACCGTTTTCGCATTCCTTTCCTTCATGTAGTAGATTTTCTGTTTCACTGACACTTGACACCGCGAAGGCTCGGTTATATAAATAATTACCTGGGTGAGTGAGGGCTCACTCTCCCTTAATAAGTAGGCAGGATGCGGATGAGGGATCGCAGAATCGCATTGCTCCACCCTCTTTAGTTCCCGGCGTGAAAGTAATGGCTTCAGTCTTAGGGGATGCATGAACAAAGAAAACCGCTATAACGAAATTATCCTCTCATCTATCGATGTCTTTGCCCGTACGAACTACGAGAAGGCGACGACCGCCCTGCTGGCCCGGGAGGCGGGCGTGGCTGAGGGTACACTCTACAAGTACTTCCCCAGCAAGAAGGAACTCTTCCTCGAATGCAGCCGTTATATCAACAAGCAGATGATCTCCGGTTATGAAGCAGTCTATAAAGAATATCGCGATCAACCGCTCGAAATGCTGAAGAGGGTTGCGCAGAGTTATCTTGATTTCGTAAAGGCGAACCCGAGCATGAGGAAATTTCTGGCCTTCGTGTTGAACAACACTTTCGATGACGATTTTTTAGCGGAACTCAAACACTTCGTCGACCTTAACCGTGCCGCTACGGAGAGCATGATTCTCAGGGCGAAAGAAAAGGGAGAGCTCAGGTCGAATATCGACATTCATATAGGCGCCTGGTTTTTTGTCGGCGGTTATTTGACTCTGATAATGATGGCCGAAATGGGTGATGAGGCGATTAATGATCCTGATTTCATAGAACGCTTCGTC
>Ga0154635_140_pt3 | contig 48038 bp, 51 predicted proteins | sample Rifle2008BG13ft_FD_116064 | JGI IMG/M metagenome (GOLD analysis project Ga0154635, IMG submission 116064) | Solincola sediminis RBG_13_55_18
GCGTGGATGAAACGACGGCTACCGGTTACTATCCGACCAGCCTTACTGCATATGATGTCACAATCGAAAGCGGCGGCGAGGAGACCGTTACCTTCACCGAAGCCCCGCTTGGCTCGATTTCGGGACACAAGTGGCTGGATGCCGACAGCGATACGATATGGGACACTGAAGAGAAAACGGTAGCCGGCATTACCATCAACCTCTATAGAGGCGAGATATTAGTGGACAGCAAGGTTACCGGCGAGGACGGAAGCTTTTCCTTCACCGGCCTTCTGCCCGGTACTTACACGGTCAAGGAACAGGCAAAGGCGGGTTACTTCGCGACCACTTCCGATAGTGTGCTGGTCACTCTTGTAGCCGGCGACGAAGCTACAGTCGATTTCGGCAACAACCAATTCGGCCGCATCGAAGGCTTCAAGCTCCTTGATGCCGATGGTGACAGCGCCCAGGACAGCAATGAAAGCGGCCTGGAAGGTGTCCAGGTCACGCTGACCGGATTAGAAGGCATAACCCGAACGGAGACTAAGACAACCGGTCCGGACGGCACCTTCTTCTTCGATAACCTGGTACCCGGAAAATATCTCGTAACCGAGACTGTCCCCGCAGGACACTATGCGACACGAGACATAAATATCTCGGTAGTCGTGGAGCCGGGTCAAAGCATCCCGGTAATATTCTCCAACTGCTCTTACGGCAAGATCATCGGCAACAAGTACCTGGATGACGGCGATAGCTTACTCGATGCCGCAAAGGACAAGCCGGGAGCGGGCGTCAAGATAAAGCTCACCGGTACCACCTTGAAAGGCGAGAATGTGTCGCTCGAGCCGCTTATAACCGGCGAGGACGGAAGCTTCAACTTCCTCCTCCTTGAAGCCGGCACCTATCAGGTATCCGAGGAATTCGACCAGACGAAGATGACATCGATAAAGCCGACCAGCGTCACGGTTTCCCTGCTGCCGGCTGAAACCGAAGAGGTCCAATTCCTGAACGCGGAAACAACGGTATCACCGATTGTTATCGAGCCTGAAGTGGAAGGAACCGTGCTCCCGCAGACCGGTATGAATCAATTGCCGCTGCTCATCGCCGCGGCGTTAATGATCATGCTTGGTATGGCATTCCTGCTGGCGGGACGCCGGCGCCGCCTCTCTGAATAACACTAACGCACATAGCGTCACACCGCATTGAAAGGGCCCCCTCGGGGGCCCTTTCAAACTTAAGGAGTGGTAGGCTACACAAAGGTGTCAGGCACCTTTGTGTAGGTCTCTCAGATATTGTAACTTGGGAGCGTCAGGATGGATCGGTACCTACACAAAGGTGCCTGACACCTTTGTGTAGCCTACCAGGGGAAGTTGATTGACGGATCGTCGTAGGGCAATCGCTCCTCGTCCGGACTGCCTGGATCATAGGAGCGGGTTGTGTGATAGAAAAGACCGATTGGTTTGTCTCCGAGAACGCGGTAGCCATGAGCGACCCGAGGCGGAATGACGATCAACTTGGGTGTATGCTCTCCCGTATAGATCACTTGGGTTTGTTTGTAGCTGGGCGAGTCTTCCCTCAAATCATGCAGTACGACCATGGCTTCACCATGGGCCACATACCAGAGGTCGTATTGAATAGAGTGCCAGTGAAAGGCCTTGATGACGCCGGGATAGGTCATTGTGTATGTTGTCTGTCCAAATCGCTCCATGAGCCCGTCGTCATCGCGCACAACCTCCAGGAGGTATCCGCGTTCATCGCAGTGACGCGTGAGCTCCTTGATTATTACCCCTTCTAAGGTGCCGTTTTGCACTTGTTTCATTTGTTTCACCCGAATTAAGATTAACTGAGCAAGCTTGCTAAGGCAATATCAGGATTATTCCCCAAACGCTCAGGTTATAGCTTTCCATCTCGGTTTCATGTTAACTTTTGAGTATCACAACGGGGAGGCCGAACAATATGCGCGTCATCATCTGTGGAGCGTCGGGGCAACTGGGAACCGAACTGGTAAAGACTTTTGAAGGGGCTGGGCAAGAAGTCCTGGGTTTCGACCGCGACCTCGACATAACCGATTATGACCGGGTGAGGGAAAGAATACCCGAGCTTCGCCCGGATTTATTGATCAATGCGGCGGCTGATACGGACCTTGATCGGGCCGAACTCGATCCGGAGCCCTCTCATAGAGTCAATTATACCGGCACACAGAACCTTGCCCTTGCCTGCCGGGCGACCGGCTGTCCCATGGTTTTCTTGAGCACCGATTATGTTTTTGATGGAACCAAGGGATCAGCCTACAATGAATTCGACCTTCCGAATCCGCAGGGAGTCTATGCAAAATGCAAGCTGGCGGCGGAATCATACATGATGTCGGTGCTCGAGGAGTATTTTATCTTTCGAACCGCTTGGCTTTTCGGAAAGGCCGGCCAGCGCAATTTCATCAAGAGTATTCTATACAACGCCAAGTCCTACGGCAGCTTGAGCGTCGTAGTCGATGAGGTTGGAACTCCTACCTATGCCGCCGATCTGGCGGAGACGATTTACCGGGTCTGCGCTTCCGGGAAATACGGTCTGTATCATGCAACAAACGAGGGCATCTGTTCACGCTTCGAGTTCGCACAGCGGACACTCGAGATCGCCGGCTGGGACGATATTACCCTCAAACCGATAATCCACGAGGAACTCGGCTTGCCGTGCCCGCGCCCCGCAAACACAGCACTCGATAACCTCAACCTGCGATTGCAGGGCTTTCCCCCCATGCGCCATTATCACGAGCCTCTAAAGGAATATGTAGAGTGGCTTCTGGAGGAGGACGGCTTCCTAGACGGCCGCTTTACGAACGCGAAGAGAAGCGATACAGATAAGTAGCGAACCAGAGAGAGCAAGCCACAAACCGGATCCTGTCCCCTTGAGGTAATCGATTACTCTAATGTCCGGCGTCTTCTGATACCCTATGCCCCCGAATATCCTCAGGCCAATGAACAACAGAACCATCAGAAGGCTGAGCCAGGCCAGATCCTTCATCAGCCGGGTCCAGATCTCTGATTTCCCTATGCCCAACAGCAGCAAGCCGTCAGCGCAAAGAACGAGTACGGTCAGGACCGTCAAGGCGATTCCCTCCGGAAAGGTGATGCCGTAGAGAGCACGGCTGTTATTCAGGCTATTCCTTATCCATGGAAGCATCGTTGAGACTATTATCAGTAGTCCAGCGGTGATGGCGACAATACTCCAGCGCATCGTACCTACGGGATCAATGGGCCGGTCGGCCGCCCGCAATTGCGGGGAGGCGCCGGCGACAGCGGTTGCCGCAGCTGATGGGCCGGCCGGCCTGGCCATCCTCACTTGATAAGGTTCGGGTTGAGGAGCACCCGAGCCGGGGAGCCGGCCGGATGCCTGATGATTGCGCCCGGGTATTTTTTCGCCGCGGGTCATGGCCTCCAATTCCTCCCAGCTAGAACGAGTAGAACGGCTGAGGGCGACATCTTTCTGATCGTCCTCCTTATGATAGACTTGCGCGATCAGCTGTCTCCATTCCCGGTCGCGCTGAAAATCGGACTCAGCGGAGCCGCCACCGGACTCGCCCGCCGTATCCAGCTCCTTCGCCCGCTCCAGCTCGCTCTGGAGGGCTTCTTCCTTATCAAACGGGCGCTCCTTCTTAACGGTGCTCATGCCGAGATTCGCCCTGACATCCATGAGATCTTCGCTCAAGGCCTTCATGTCCGCATAGCGCGCAGTGGGCTCCTTTTGAAGCGTATGATGTATGATGCGGACCAAGCCATCCGAGATATCGGGCCGGATTTCGTTGAGGGGCAAAGGATCCTCGGAACCGATTTTGTAGATGATGGCATAATCATTTTCCGCATCGAAAGGCCTCTTGGCGGTGAGGAGTTCGTACATGGTAACTCCGAGCGAGAATATATCAACCCGGTGGTCGTAAGGAATACCTTTCACCAACTCGGGCGCAATGTAGTTCGGGGTCCCCATGATAACGCCGGTGTGGGATTTATCGCTCACCTTGAGCATCTTGGCGATGCCGAAATCAGCGACCTTGATGTTGCCGTTCTCCAATACGAAGATGTTGTCGGGTTTGATGTCCCTGTGAATCACTCCCCTTTCATGAGCGTATTGGAGAGCTTCGCTCATCATGGGAGCGATGGAGAGGAGTTCCTCCGGGGAGAATATCCTTTCGTTCAGAATCTGCCTGAGAGTTTTTCCCTCCAGGTATTCCATTACGATGAACTGGCGATCGTCGACCATCAGAATATCGTGAACGGTAATGATGTGGGGGTGGGTGAGACCCGCCGCCGCCTGGGCTTCTCCACGGAAGCGGTCTCTTACTTCCGCCCGCTCTTCTTCGCTCAAGTAATGCGGTGCGACGAGTTCTTTGAGCGCTATATCTCTTTCCAGGAGGGCATCATAGGCCAGGTAGACTTTGCCCATGGCCCCCCGGCCTAGTTCCCCTTTGATTCGATATCTTGCCGCCAATGACTAAACCCGCTTACTCGATTCCGTGATCTTTACATTCTGGGTTATCGACCGGGGACGAGGCTAACCTGAGAAGGGAAAGATTCTTGATCAAGCGCGGAAAAAGAGCTTCAGGGTTCCCAGAAGAATCTCGTCACCATCGGTAAGGACCTTGGGTTCGAAGGGCTCTAGCTGCTCTCCGTTGACAAAGGTGTAATTGGTGCTGGAGAGATCCATTACGTAATAACGGTCCTCCCCCAGCCTGGTGATCTTGGCATGACGCCTGGACACCCCGGCATCCGCCGCGTTGAAAGGATTGAGGTCGACATCCGGATAAGAATGGCTGGCCGAATCCATCCGTCCCAGCGTGTGCTCGGTCTTGTCCTGTAGATCTATGGTCTGTTCGACGCCTTCGATTTCTAAGCTAGCCATAACAATATTAATAACAGGATATCAAGCCGGCGTAAAGATAGGTCAGCCACCCGTCCGGAGGGCCGACCTTTACCCACTTCCTCAGTAATGCACTTCCATGGCCCTTGGCGGACACACCTTTATGCACAACTCGCAGGCGGCGCACTCGTCATCATCGAAGCTGACCTCCATCGTGGCGCGATCTATTGTCAACGCCTCAGTCGGGCAGACTGCTATGCAGGCTCCGCAATGCGTGCATTTGGCTTCATCCCGCTTTATGTCTTGTGAAAGCGGCTGTATCTTGATGCCGCAGCTCTCGAGATATTCGAGACCCTTCAGGTAGTTTTTCTGCTCTCCGGTAACCTCCAATACGAGGATTCCCTCCTCGCGCGGGGTTATGGAAGCCTTGAGAATATTGAAATCGATATCGAAGTCCCTCACCAGCTTGCTTACTACCGGTTTGCCAACCTGCTCATGGGGGAAGTGCAGAACTATCTTATGCCGTACCATCATGACACCTCCTCCGAATCGCACCGTGCCTCGCAGGGCAAGAGATCTACGGGCTGAGTCAAGGTAAAATCGCCGGAACGTATCCAATCCTTGAGGACGCCCGCTATTTCCCTGGCCCGGCTGTAACTCGAGAGAGCGGCCGTCATTACCTCTTTTCCATCGATCTCGATCCGGCCGCTCTTCAATTGAGCATAGTCGACCTCCCCCAGCACCTTGCCGGTTCCCTGCGGATAGTCCAGCGAGTAATCAACGATCGGCGCGATCAAATCCTCGTCCCTGACGGCGGCCGCCTTGACTACCTCTTCGTTCAAAGCGGGAATCGGGATGCCGATGCCAACCGCGAGACTGGCGCCATAACCAACCATTGAATACCCGGTAAGCCAGCGCGGGCTCATACCCCTCAGCTCGCCGGACACGGCTAAGGTTCCCGATGGGCGTATCGGAGCACCGGTTTGAGTGCGGGCGGTACCCGTATTATGCTGCGTACCGTGGCCGACCACATAACCTATGCCGCCTCCAAGGAATATGCGGGTACCCATACCGATTGTCTTGAACAGGGGATCGTTGAACAGCGGCGAGAGCTGACCCGCGCTGCAATAATTGGCATTCCCCAGTTGCGGCCTAAGCACTCCCATGTAGGTGTATAAAACACGGTCGGACAGGTTGACCGCCACATTGTAATTCTGATAGGCGTTGCGTGGATTGTAGAGCCACGCTTCCTTTACGCTGTCCAGTGAAATCTCGGTTTCCCACTGGCGCCCGGGATAGCAATCGGTGCCATACGAATCGGCCCGCAGGTATACCTTCTTTCCCGCGACCAGATCCTCGATAACGTGGCCTCCTCCGTAGTTGAAGCCGCCCGGATAGACTTCGTTCAAAGGATCGTATTCGGCCATCTCGGTTGCCCCGATATATATATCCACAGCCGCGATTCCGGAAAAAACCGGGACGTCGTTCAACCAGGCGCGGCTTATTTTGATGCGAGGTTGAGGGTGGCCGAGATTGATAAACGCACCGGAGGAGCACATCGGACCGAAGGTCCCGGTTGTTATTACGTCCACTTCTCGGGCGGCCTCTTCGAGCCCCTTTTGGTCCACCAGATCGATGATCTCCTCGGCGGTTACCACGACCGCCTCGCCTTTTTTGATCTTCTCATTGATTTCTGCGATAGTCTTCGCCATCTTCCTACCTCCGTTTCGTTAAAAGATACTCTCCCTTGGAAGGTAGGACATGATCCATACCAACTTCACCACCACCTTCATATCATTACCATATAATTCCATGATATCTACTCCTGGTCCCGCATAACAAATACCGCCGGGCGAAGGTGCACGGCGGTATCAATTACCGTTTACCCGCTCCGGGTACGGCGCCGCTTGCGCGATACCCTCGCCTGTGATCACGGAGGCATCCGTCCTCGCCTACTCGCCTTCGCTTTCGACGGGAAGCTCCAGGGCCATCTTCAACCCGCTCAGCGCACCGATTCTCAACTTCCGCTCGGCTCTCTGTAGCGCTCCCGCAGGCTTACTCCTCCCTTTCATCGCCTTTCGCGGTCAGTATGCAGTTGTCAAAATGCCCGTCAAATGGACATATAAAGATGATAAGGCCCGCTCTTGCCGCATGTCAATTAAGCGTTGCCGGCTTGGGCTGATGCCCTATTGCCTCACTATGAGCACCGGGCATTTGGCATGATGCACAATGCGGTTGCTGACCGATCCCAAGAGAAAATTCCCCAGCACGCCCCTTCCATGGCTGCCCATGGCGATCATGTCATAACCGCCTTCCTCGGCTTCCAGCAGGATCTCGCTCGCCGGGTTGCCGAACCTCACTTTGGGCTTTGCTTCTATACCCGCATCCCGTAGAGGTTTGAGGCTGCCCTTCAACATCTCCTCGGCCTTGCGGTCCAGCTCCTTATGTAGTTCCTCGGGCGGTGGAAGGAAGACCTCCGGTGCCACCAGACCGTCCGCCCAGAACGTTGAATAGACCGGCTCTTCAACGACACAGAGAAGGGTCACCCGGCAGGCTGTGTTCTCCAGGAGCTTTATCGCGAAGGGTATTGCCTTGTCGGCGGGTTCGGAACCATCGGTTGGCAGTAAGAGGCTCTCTATCATTCCTTGCTCCTTTCTCGCTTCATATAAGCAATTTCTATGCCGTTGCCGAAATATCCTTATGCGGTCTTTATTTAGGAAAATGAAATCCAAGGGATTATAATTTCGATAAGCCATTAGTAATAGCGGGATGTAAGGGGTAACCATGAGTAGTGATGACGCAAAGAATGATGTTATGTCAATCGAGGAACGAAGGCGCAAGATCGGCGAATGCTACGACCAGTACGAGATCGTGCAGGAGATAGTGCTGGATTGCGAACTTAAGGGAGCCCTGGCAAAGGGCAAGAAATGGATGGAGACCTTTCGCCCTGAAATGGTATGGAGGCTGGCAGGGGACGTTGAAGGAAAGCGAGTGCTGGACATCGGGTGCCAGTATGGGGTCTTTTCTCTCTACCTGGCCGAAAAGGGAGCACAGGTAACCGGGATGGATATATCGCCCAGGTGGATAGCAAGGTGCCAGAGAGAGGCCTGCGTGAAATTTCCGGACAAGGAATTCAATTTCCTGTCCGGGGATGCCCAGGAACTGCCCTTCGAGGATGAGAGCTTCGACGTCGTGGTTTGCTCCGAGGTGATCGAGCACGTCGATCACCCGGGCAACGTCCTGAGCGAAATAAACCGGGTGCTGGCGCCGGGGGGAGTGCTCGTGCTCTCCACCCCGAACACGAAATCATACTATGTAAAATTATGGCAAGTCCTGAAATATGTGCTGCCCATGAAGCAGATCAAGGCGATGGTGATGAAGCTGCTAAGTGTCAGCATGGATGACGCTTACCTGCGTGTTCGCCAGCAATTGCCCGAGGAACGCCTCGGGGAGTTTGACCGCGAGATTGAAAAGTTGAAGGCGATGGCCAAGGAACTGCAGCTCGAAGACGATGATGAGGAAATCAACGAGCACATACGCGAGTTCAGCAACGACGAACTCGAATTGCTCCTCGATCTTATGGGCTTCGCTGTAGAGAAGAGGACCGGCTTTCCCGTCTTTCCCACCTATTACTTCCTGACCCTGCGTATGTTAATAAGGGAAAGGTTCGTAAAGGTAAAAGACGACAGCTGGTGGCGCTACCACAGCTCACCCTTCGTGTATTTCAGGGCGGTGAAGAGGCAACCTGCGCTTTTTCATACCTAAGTACAGCGTTAATGCCTTCTTCTCCTTCTCGCCAGCTTGAAGGAGCCGGCCAGCGATAGCAATCCAAGTGAGATTCCCAACATCAGCATTGCCGAACCACTTCCCGCCCCGCATGCCGATGTCACGTTGAATCCTCCTACGAGCCTTCCCTCCTGACCATCAGGATTGATAACAACAACATCGTAGGAGCCGGGTTCGGCGCCGAAGAGAAAAATGCTGGCTGTGATCTGAGTATCGGAGATGGTATTCACGTTGGCAAAGATCCCACTTCCAGCCTTATCCAATTTTAATGTCGCACCTGATTGGAACTCGGATCCTTGCACAGTAATATCTACTGCGAAGGCGAACTGGCCGGCTTCAACTGGGGTGACGCTGTTAACAATGGGTGCCTCCCCGGCAGGATTCCCGCCGGTAGTTGTCTTCAGGATTACTCTCCCCACTGCCCATGCGGTTGAAGGGTTCACGGCATCGATGTCCCTCATGGTATATGGCACTCCTGAATCTTGTAAGACCCAGTTGACCCCGCCGTCGCTACTCTTAAGAATGCCGTTCTGGCCCACAACCCAAACGTTGTTGGAATCCGCCATATCCACAGCGGAAAGCAAGAGGTCTCCACTAACAGGGGGCGTCCAGCTTTGCCCGCCGTTGTTGCTCACCAAAGCTGGATACCTGGCCAGTTCCGTCAGGCACAAATACATCTGTCCGGCGGGTACTGGATTGCAGATCCCAGGGACGGGACTATAGACAATATCCCTGCCTATTGTGATGATGCTATTGCCATCCGGTGAAGCTATATCCGAGAAATATTCATTATAGGTGCCGAGCTGGTTCGCGGCCCAGGTGGTTCCTCCATTATCTGTCTGCAGAACGATCGGATAATATGGAGCATTTTCATAAGGAGGCAAGGGCTGACCCGGGTTATAACTATGTACTGCGCTTCTTGCCGCCGCCCACGCTCTTTGAGCATCAATCACGCGAATCGCGTTTATATCCCTAGTAGTGCCGGAAGCCTGAGTAAACCAATTTGTACCTCCATCAATGGTCTTAAGGATAGTGCCTCCTGCTCCGACCACCCATGCGGTAGAGGCATTAGCTGCCGATACATCCACTAGGTCTACGGTAGTCCCAGAGTTCTGAAGGGTCCAGTTCACGCCTGCATCGTTTGTCTTTGCAATAAAACCCGCGTTTCCTACGACCCATACATTATTCGAGTCCAAGGCAAAGACTTTACTAAGGGTCGCGCCCGGCACCGGTATGCTCGCCCAGGTTGCCCCTCCATCTGTCGTGTGCACGATCGTATCATCTCCTGCCGCCCATGCGATGCTTTCATTTACGGCTGAGATCGAAGTCAGGTTGGCCGTGGATCCCGGATAAACAACTTCCCACCCCGATCCGGAAGCGGCAAAGGCTTCGCTTCCCGCTGAACCTCCTAAAAACGATGAGGCCAATAGCGTCATGAATACCAGGAAGCTAAGAATTAGAAATACGGACACAGACAATCTCAGATGCTTCATGATGATACCCCCATTCAAATCGCCCTTTTAATCCCTCATTATGAACATTCTTGTTAGAATCACACACCGGATCTAACCGGGTGCCTCTATTATATCAAGAGGAGAGGGTCGAACCTAGACAACCTAATGCAAGTGTCGCAGCCTAGGGCATCTTTTCGACCCGGAATGTCGTGCGCCAGGGTGGAGAGCCGTGGCCGATGTAAATCACGCCGCTTCCCCGCAATCCGAGGCTCTTAGCGTCCTGATAAACGTATATAACCGCGTCTTTGGCGCGTGCTCCCAGTTCTGCGCCTGTGTGGTGGACGTGCATTGTCAATTTATGGGAATCGAGCCCCGCCAGGCGGCCAACCTTATGAACATCCGCATAACACCGTTTCGACTTGAGCATGAGCCAGTCGCCCGCCTCCCTTGCCGTCAGTCGCAGATCCTCGCCCTCTTCACCCAGGCATTTCCCCGCCGTGTCGGTTTCGATGCTGCAATGTATCGCCCGCCTGCAACAATAATCGCCCACGGAAGCGGCATTGATACTCAGATACCTGGCCTTTAGGCCGGCGAAATTACCCACGCGGCCGGCTTTGATCATGAGATGCTTATTCGGCATCCCTTCGGCCCGGAGGCCGACATAGTCGAGATTATCCGGCAGTTCCAGGGAGCCCTCTCCCAGATCGGAAGCTGCTTCTACCGCCAGCGTCGTCAGAAACCCTACGGCTTCCCGCTGCCACTGCATGCGCAATTGTATATAATTGGAAGCTGCTTCATTGATAAGTCGGTTTAGCAGAGCTGCGAGTTCTTTCTCATCGCTGGTCGGCAAGGCTTTCTTTACCCGCGCCTTGGAAATACGATCTCTCGAACGCAGGTTCAGGAAAAACTCGGAGAGATCGTAATCCTGAAAACGCCTGGAGCGCGCTTCCTCTTCCGCCCGATTCGAATCGAGTAGTTCTCTTAACGACTCGGAGTTGCGCTGGAAGACAGGCCTGGGAAACCTCATCCGTATAGCTCCTGCGCCTTCCCCGCGATGATGCGAATAAGGTCTTCGCCTCGGGATACCGGGAAGATTTCGTAGCCGGCATCGCGGATAGCTTCCGCCTTCTCGCTGTATTCTTGATCTACGAGGAAGACCGAGCCGGAATTCTCGGGATGCACCCGCAGGGCTTCACCGAGATAATAAGCGGCCTCCGCGAGATTGGTGATTTCCGCATCGGATATCAGGCAGAAATGCTTGGGCCGGTGGGGCTCGATGGAGGAGAGACTCAGTAATTCACTTACCGGAAAGACCGTACCGCCTCCGTAATAGGTAACCAGTTCTTCCTCGACATTCCTGATCTCCCAGGAAGGTTTTACCACCCGGGATCTCTGTTGATCCGAGTAAACCACCAGGCCCACCTTCGCCCCCAGGTTGCCGGCGCTCCTTGCCATTACGAATCCTGCGAGCACCGCATTGGCCACATCCGTTGTGGGATTTGTCATAGAGCCGGAGGCATCGAGGATGATAATAACATCCGGCGGCGTCTTGCGTTTAGACACCACATCCAGCCTGGTCTTCTCCCATTGTTTGGTCGTCAGCGTCGGCACGGCTTTTCCGGAGGTATAGAGGGTATAGGGTAAATCGAGGTGTTCGAAGGGATCGGCCATACCCCAGGCGAGCGGCGCATAAGGAGCCTCTTCCCCCACCTCGCTCAATACCGACCGAAAACGAACTTCATACCGTCTGGAGAGATCGCGGTAGTACCAGACCAGTGCTTCGTTCTCGCTTCCCGCACCTATCCCTCCCACCAGTTCCTTGAAATCCTGCATACCCATTTCATGAGCCAGGGAACGCAATATCTCCTCCGGCGCACGGCCGCGCATCTCATCTATGCCATGATCCATGATGCGGCTCGTATCCATCTCCTCCGGTTTATCGTAATACTTGTGCAGATAGCCGACCAGAAAGCGCATCTTCTGTTCCCATCCCGAAGCGGCGAAGGGCCTCTCCAGGAAGCGAACGGAGACGTGCTTCGCGTCCTCTCGCATTTCATTCGGCAGCTTACCTATCAATGCGTTGGGACATCCCCAAATTTCCTCGAAACAACCGAGCACGAATTTCCACATCTTACCGGCCCGAAGCCCTTTGGCCCTGTCCAGCGCGTGATAGAGGGAGATCATCTCTTCCATCATGCCGTTTCGTGCCGCATAGGTAACATTTACCATATCGCAGAAGAGGCGCTGTATCGACCTCGCTTCTTCGAATGTGACCATACGCCCCTTGTCCTTTACCTCCTCCAGCGCCAGTTTGCCGGACGCGATCAGGCGAAGGGAGGTGCGAATATCGAAGGGGGCAAGGGCATAGTGAAGCAGCTGATACACGCAGACCGCTTCCAGATTCTGCATGCCAAGTTTTCCCAGAATCTCGGGCACGTTCAGGTATATTCTGTTTTCGCTTTGCTCCCATATCCCGAACTGATCCTTGAGCTTCGCCGCGTGGAGATGGCTCTGCGGATTGAGTACGAGCTCCGGGTCCATTATGCGAGGGTAGCCGCAGAAGGCACGAGCCCGGGAAAGGATAGCCTCGAGTTCCGGCTGCGAGTATTGCACGGTTCTACCTCGCGGTCTGCCTGGATATTTCCCCGTATACCTGCCTCAGCATAGTCGCGATAGGGTATTTGGCGGGCGAATCGTATCCCTTCAGTGAGATCAAGGCTTCGATAACCAGGCCGGGGTCCACGTTGCGATCGCTGAGCGAACGCTCGTATAAATCGAGCACGGCATCCAGGGTCTTGATCATTCGGCGGCTCTTTAAATAGTGATTGCGCGAGGTGGCGAAGAGGTCGGCAACCATGGCGATACGGTCGTTCATGAATTCGGGGTGCTCGATCCATGCTCGGTCGGTTGGAATGAGCTTGAACCAGAGGACATAGGGGATTACAGCTTCCACGTCCTCCAACTCGGCTCCTTGCCTTCCCCGGAACCACGCCAGGGCTTTGGCGTAGCGCTCGATCGTCTTTCCGGCGCGTACGCTCACCTCATTTTCCGTCTTGTAGCAGATATTCTCGGTATTGTGATAATGGCAACCGCCCATGTGCCCGCTCTCCGATGCTCCCCCGTCATCCACCTGGGCGCAGAGGACGGGAGGCTTAACAAACCAGGCAAATCCCTTGCTTTTGCGCTCTATATCAAGAGATGCCAGCGCACAGCCATTGAGCTCCGAGATGAAATTGTAAAGGATGTAGAGGGCTTCGGCGTCCACCTCTACCTGTGATATCTGCGCTCGAATCGCCTCGAAATCGGTGCTCCTCAATTGCAGGCCCATCTCTTGGCGTAAGTGCCCGACGTAGGCCTCTTCATTACCGGTTAGTTTCCTGTCTTCCCCGCCCCCGGCCATTTCCAGGAAATAGGGGTTGAGTGTGGGGGCAAAAACCCCGACATCAATGCGGTCGAGGAAGGGCGGGGTAAGGTCCGATGATGCGACGTCCCGGAAGTTGGCGGTGAGAAAAGTCGCGCCTTCGGCAGCATAGATCTTGGAATCGCCGTAAACCGAAAAGCCGCGGTCCATCATTTCCAGGAGGTTATTGGTTCGGCCCGGGGTGAGGCGGTTTACTTCATCGACCATTCGAAAAGGTGATAGCACGAACTTGCGCGGGATGACTTGCTCCTCGCCTTCCCGCATCAACCTTCCGAGGTGGGGCCGCCCGATCATTTTCTCCTCGGTCAACTCCTGGTGGCCATGAATCGTGGCCTCATGGATTGCCTCCATCACCCTGAAATCCGGGCGGCCTTCGCCGAATGTCTGTTCCAGCAGGGCGCCGTGGACAAAAGCGCCGACAAATTCAGCGGAGGTTGTCTTACCGGAGCCTGGTGAACCGTAGAGGATCATGGTGCCGTTTCGCAATACCGAGGTGAGCAGGGCGAAGAGGAGGGGCGAGTTATAGGCCTCTTCGGCTAGGATTATCGATTCGGTTTCGTTGAGATTGAGCGGTATCTCTCTTTTTTCCCGGAAGCGGACATCCTGATTGAGATTGATGTAGAGCCCGCTCTCCTCGATAGCCTCGTATACGGATCGCAGCTGTTCGCTCAACTCTGTCATGCTCTCCCGCCCTTTTTCCTTCGTTCGGTTTTGCCTTATAATTCTAACCTATATGTATCAGGGGACACATAATAACCATCAGGTGGAGAGAGAGGGGTCCGTCATGGACGCGGAAAAGATGAAAAAATTGCCCAAGCAATTAGCGATCAGCCATTTCTTTGAAGCTATAATCGCCTTCCGAGCGGCCAGAAAGCGCGGCAAGAATCCTATTCTTTATTTCATTTTGACCCAAGTATTCGGTATTTTCGTTCTCATTCCCTTAATGCGGAAACCCAAGCTCGAAAAACGAGACTGAGCAGGGTTCTGCAATGTGTAACCCAGGCATCAACCTAAAGCGAGCAGAGTTGCCAGGATCGTCCACTAATGCTATAAGTTAGTTAGTTATCACTAACCTTTCTCATAAAGGACCCCAGTTGGCAGGGAGCAGGCAACGTTTGAGAGGCCCCGAAAGACGGAACCAGATAGTCGAAGCCGTGATTTCGGTCATGGCCGAACATGGATTGCCCGGGACCACCACAAAACGAATCGCGGCAAAGGCCGGCGTCAGCGAACCGGCTCTCTACAGGCATTTTTCAAGCAAGAAGAAGCTTGTTCTTGAAGCACTCGAAAAAGTAGGTAATACACCCCTTCAAATCCTCGCAACCATGACCGGCGTCGAGGACAACGTCTTCGATCAATTCATTAAGATGAGCGACGGCTTCTATGACTTTTTTATGGACCATTCTGAAGAATCGATGCTTCTTTTCGAGGTGGTGGCCGGGTCTCGCGACCCGGAATTCAGAATGGCCATGAGTGATAAGTTCATGGATTACACGCTTATCATGTCCACGATGTTCGAGGAGGGCAAGAAGGCCGGCTACGTCAGGGAAGACCTGGATACGACCGTAGCCGCTTGGCATATATTGGCACTGGGCATAACCCTGGTCTTCGCATCGGTCATGGGCCTGGGAGACGTCCTCACCAAAGATAAAGCGCTTCTCGCGGTTCGCGAGATTCTTCAAAACATTGCCAGTGACCAAACTGAAGGGAAAAAAGGCCGGGGAGTATAAGGCTCAGCCCCCAAACAGTAGCAGCTCCCCGGCCTATTTTTATAGGGAGGAAAGGAGGTCAACGCATGAAGGCGTTAATAGCCGGCGGCGGCATGTCCGGCTTGGCGACGGCCGTCAATCTGTTGGATCTGGGGATTGATGTCGAGTTGGTCGAAGCTGACGAGATCTTTGGGGGGCGGGCAAGCTCCTGGAAGGACGAGGACGGGGACATGATAGATAATGCGCTGCATGTCTTCTTCCCCTATTATGTCAACCTGCTCAATTTCTTAAAGAAAATGGGTATCGAGGACAATATTCTCTGGAAGCAGACCGAGTTCTATTACATGCAGGAGGGCGGAAGGGAAGCCGTTCTCAAGTTCTCTAATCTCCCGGCTCCGTTGCATGCTCTGACCGCCTTTTTAGGCCTGCTCAAATCCTACAAGGCGATACCTCGATGGAAACTTTTCTTCACGATGGCCGCCATGGGCTCTGCCATCCTTTATTCCGATAAGAAGCTGGAGAAGCTGGATGAGATTACGTTCGGGCAGTGGGCTCACCGTTATTCGCCGAAAGATGCCTTCTTGCCGCTCGAACCCGGCGTTAATGGCCTTACTTTTACACCTTCGTCGATGATATCCGCAAAGGTAATGCTCAACTGGTTCCGCAAGGTGGCCGCATCCCCCGAAAGTGCGCGCGTGGGCTTCGCCAATGGAGGCCTGGGAGACATCTGGGTTGATACCTGCCTGGATTATATTCATGAAAAGGGCGGCAAGACTTCGCTGGGGAAGCATGTCTCAGCCATCAATTTGGAGGGAACAAAGGTAAAGAGCGTGACCATCGGCGGCAGGGACAGGAAAGCCGATATTTATATCTCGGCCATAAGCCCATATGCACTGCGGGGAATCCTGCCGAAAGAAGCCTTCAACCTCCAATACTTCCGCAACCTATGGCACTTCCAGTACGCGCCGTCGCTCTCACTTCAGGTCTGGTTTGACCGCAAACTGACCGATGTGGATGTGACATTTTTTTCCAATAATTGCATATTCAATACTTATGCGGATCTTTCGAACGTGCTTCCCGACATTTTCAGCGGCGGCTCGATGTTCGAAATGGTCCTCTCGCCCGCCGACCATATCCTCGGTCTGCCCGATTCCATCATTTACGATATTGCGATCAAACGGATCAGGGAGCTTTTCCCAAGCGCCACGGGAGCCGAGGTGCGCAAGTATAAGGTGGTGAGGGAACGCCAGGGCGTGTACAGGGCGCTGCCCGGAATGGAAAAACGCCGGCCCTACCAGCGTTCTCCCTATGACAATCTTTACCTTACCGGGGATTACACCAGAACCTATGTCTCCTCCGGAGGGATGGAGGCGGCCATCTGGACCGCCAACCACTGCGCGGAAATCATTGCGGCCGATAAGCTGGGCAAGTCGATCTCGCTGAATATAGAGTGGAAGCCGAATAAAGGGCTCCTCCCCTTTATAAAGCCGGCGGCCTATGCCGGTATCGGTTTGGCCGGTTTGGGAGTGCTGAATCGCATGCGAAAAGCGGGGAAGAGCTCGACCAGCGAGTAAATAAGAGCCGAGCCTACCGTTTAGCCCAGCATGCACCTCATAATGCGAGGCATCATGTAAGGCATGATCTTATCCATCACTTTGGGGAGGATGTCGGGCATGAGCTGCTTCATGGAATCGCTCATAGTAGGCATTTTCTTCTCCATGAGCGGCATCATGCGCGGCAGCATCCAGGGCATCATGATAGGGAGCATCTTCGGCATCACCGGCGGCATGAGGCGGTCGGTCATGAAGAACATGCCTTTCAGCAGTGGCTTGGGGAGGTGTTTGAAGCTGCGCATTCCCTTGGCGAGCAAGGGCGACACACTTTCCATAAATTCCCACATGAAGTCGGCCATCCCCTGCGGACTCATCAGTTGAATCATGACATCGAATACCGCCCAGCTGTCCTGCACTATACGTTCGGGGTTCTCGAGTTTCTCACCCAACGCCTCCGACACCACGGAGGCGAAGTCGAGTATCTTTATGCCGTTGCCCTCGGCCGCATTCCAGACCCTGAGTTGGAATTCGCAGCAGGGACAGGTGCTGATTATGGCTTCGGCCTCAACGTCCCGGGCTTCCTGCAGACGCTTATCGGCGATGCGTCCCGATGTCGGCCTCGTCTCCCCGATCAGGGTGAGGACGCTTCCGCAGCACAGTCCCTCTTCCCGGTTGTGCTCCATTTCGACAAGCTCGATTCCCGGGATCGCTTTAAGCACATCGCGGGGTTCCTCATAAATGCCACCATGTCTGCCGATGTGGCATGGGTCATGCCAGGTCACCTTCATGGGAATCTCGTTCTTGAACTCGAGCTTGCCCTCGCGCACCAACTCCGCCGCCAGTTCGCTTATGTGTCTGACCTCGATGTCCCACTCGAGTCCGAGCTTCTCCGCCCAGCTCTTGTAGTGATGGCCCAGGGTTACCCAGCAGCCGGGGCATGAAGCGTAAAGCGTCTTCACTCCCCTCTTGTTGAGCGCCTCGATATTGCGACGCACAGCCAGCTCAAAGACGTCCCATTTTCCGCTCATGAGGAAGGGTACTCCGCAGCAGGTCTCCTCCTTACCCAGGTGGACGAAGTCGATGCCGCCTTCCTTCAATATCCTTGCCGCTCCGCGGGCTATGTCCTGCTCCACGTAGGATGCCGTGCATCCCGCCCAATAGCCGACATCGCCGGTCTCCGCAGGCTTGATATCTTCCGGCAGCCAGGCGTCGCGATCCTTGGCGAGCCCGGCCCAGATATTGTTTTCCATATCATAAGCTGCGGCCATCATTTCGAAGGGGGGGAAGGTCGGGAACTTGCCGGAGGCGATGAGTTCCCCGCGCATTTCCTCCCAGATCGATTCGATGGGAATATCGGTCTGGCAGGTTAAGTCGCACTTCTTGCAGGTTGTGCACAGCAGAATGGTGTCCTTCATTCCCTCGGTCAAGGGGACTTCGCCCTGGGCATATCCCCGCAGATACTGCATCTTTCCTCGTGGAGAGGCACTCTCCCAGCCACGGCCGGCGAACAGCGTGCAATCTTCTTTACAGTATCCGCACTGGGCGCAAGTGAAGGCGGCCTCCTCCACTTTAGCCGGCAGCTTTCTGCGAATTATGCGAGCTTGCGGAACGAGCCGGCCTACGGGTATCGCCAGGGGAAGCGATAAGCGTGAGCCGAGCATCAGCGCTCGCAATGCCTTGAGACGGGTGAAATCGGCGCAGGACGGAATCATCTTGCCCGGATTTAGCAGGCACATCGGATCGGCCTCCCGCTTGGCTTCTTCCAGTAATTTCCTCTTCCGCTTTCCCAGGCGCTCATCCACTTTGTCCACGAAGTAGAGCCCGACTCCATACGGTGATCCGTAGTGCTTCTCGGCAAGCCTGAGAAAATCGAGGGAGGCGGCGTAGCGGAATAGAAAATCGGTTCGCCGGGAATCGCTGGGAATAAATCCCAGAAACACCGAGGTCCCATCCCGGCCGACGACTACCTCGAGAGCCAGTTCCTTGAGGCGCTTGCCGCTTGCCCGCAGCAAAGCTCCAACTTCAACCGTCGGTACCTCGGCCTCGGCCGGAATAAGTGAAGGCCCGGCCTTCTTGACACGCATGGGATAGAACCTCTCCTCCCACTCGCGTGCCGCCGTATCCGGATTCAAGACTGCCCCGCCGGCGTCCGCCGCCAAAATGTTTAATTCTTCCAGTTTTTCATCGCTATTCAGAACGGCAAGGACCAGGTATTTTCCCTCCGGCAAATAGACGTCCTCGCCTGTCCGGTTCTTCAGGGCTGCGAGTTGTGGGGTGATTACTTGCAGGTGATACACAGGCAGGCCTGATTGCTTAAGGGAATCGATAAGTCCCTGCAGGTTGTGCGTGTCGTCAAAAGCGAACAGGCGGGGTGTTTCCGGTTCGGCCTTTCGGACCGCTATCCGGGCCTCTACGATAAAGCCGAGTATCCCTTCCGACCCGATATAGACTTCCATCTCCTCGCCCGAGACGACCTTCACACCCTCAGGTGTCACCAACTTGAGCTCCAGGAGATTATCGGCGATACCCCCAAAAGCGTAGGCACCGATTCCCGAACCGCCCTCCGCTATCCAGCCGCCCACCGTTGAAGACGGGGCGCTGGACGGATACGCACGCAAGGCAAGACCGTGACTGTGAAGTTCTTTTTCGAGATTGCCCCAGACAACCCCCGCTTCGACGACCGCTTCCTGCTTCCCCTCATCTATTTCCAGAATATGGTTGAGCCTGGTGACATCCACCACGATTCCGCCTCTAACCGGAACCGAACCACCATATCCGCTCGTGGCCGCTCCCCTGGGGGTTACCGGCAGCTCGTGCTTGCGCCCGAAAGCCAGCATCCACTCGAGTTCCTCCGGGTTCTCTACCTGGACTACAGCGTCCGCCAAACCCCCGATCAGTTTGCCGATCGGTGCCGGGAATTCGCCCATATCCCTTGAATATATGTACCTTTCAACGGGATCCAGGCTGGCGCGCTCACCGAATCGTTGCTCGATTCCTTTAAGAAGTGATGCCAGGGAATTTTTCATGCCGACCTCCAGGCGGAATTCACCGATGTTTTATTACTATAATACCCATTAGGGTATAACCGGAGGCCCAATAATATGATTTAGATCATATGGGGAATCCAAGGTGCGAAGGGAACAACGTAATTATTCCTCGGGGCTGACGGGGCCGATGCTCGAGCTGAAACGCAAAAAGACATCTATCGCCTCGCCTATTGCATCTTCAGTGGAACTGATTGGTTTGTCCTTGAGGCATTCCCGCATTCGATGCGTGATAATATGAATTCCAATCCGGTCCATGGCGGAACGCGCAGCAGCCACCTGGGTGAGCACGTCCTCGCAATTCTTTTCCTCTTGAATCATTCGGATTATGCCGCGGATCTGCCCTTCGACCCTATGCAACCTGCGAAGAATCGCCTCCATGGAGTCATCCTTGGACATCATGCCTCCTCTATGATAACCAGAAATTATTATACTGCCTCTCACGACGCGCCCACTACCCGCAGGATTCCCGCCGTCTTTCCGCGAACTATCGTTTGAGCCAGGGAAACCTAAGAATACTGCCAAATTCCAGGGAACGAACTGATCAGGGTGACCGAGAATATTTGAAAAGGAGAGCTATGTTGGATTCGAGCGGGGTCGATGCCTACACATCAACATTTTGCCTGCTCAAAGAATCTTCAGCAACGACACCAAGAAAATGTTGATGTTTCAGGCTCGACCCCCAGGGCCTTCTCGGTCGGCCTTGATGGTTTGACACCGTCAACCAATTGGCATGGAAGGAGGTGTACCGTGGAAAAACGAGTCGGACGGATTACCCATTATTTCGGCAAAGCGAGCGTAGCGGCAATTGAGCTGGAGGATGAGTTGAAGGCCGGTGATATGATTCATATCGAAGGCCACACCTCCGATTGGACGCAAGCAGTGGATTCCATGCAAATCGAGCACAATGTCGTGGAGAAGGCCGGCCCGGGAGACGTGATAGGGCTGAAGGTCGATGGTCATGCACGGGAACACGACGTAGTCTACAAGGTAATTGATGAATAGCCGTGCAAGGGAGATGCATCGCGATTGCTGTCATCATATCGGGTTATAATGACTCCGGTAAGATCGACAATTATGACTACCAGTGGAGATGATATGGAAGAAGCCGTCGGGTTGCATGAGCAAAGAACAGAGTGGGAAATAAGGGGCGGCTTCTGGGAATACCTTCACGTTTTCATTTTTTATGTCGCGGCGGCACTTGCTGTCCTGGCTACCGCCGGCGTCGCTCGTTTGACAAACGGTATTGCCTGCCTCATCCTTCTCGTCTACAGCATGTTCACCGTGTACTCCTCGGCTACCTATGTGATAATCGACCCGGTCTCAAAGGAATTGCTCATCGAGAAGAACCGTTATCTTCTTCCCAAGAAACACCGGATAAATATGGCCGACGTGAAGACTTTGCTCGTGGAGGAATCGGGACGGCCTCCCGCGGAAGCCGAAGGAGAAATATCGAAACGCGATTTATCCTACTCCATACGCATCTGGCTCATTTTAAAGGACGGCCGCCGCCTGAAGCTCTTCAAACCGGGCATGACCGGATCTCCTCAGGAAAATCGCAAGAAAGCCTACCTGATTACGAGCAGCACAGCAGCGATCTGGAATCTACCCGTGGATTATTCGGTAAAACGCAAGGGGCTGGAAGCAGATAGCCTGGACCTGGCAGGGTCGAGGGCGAAATGAATCGTAGGATTTGGAATACGATCTCGCTATCCCTGATATCCCTGATATTGGCGGCTTCCTTGATATTCATATCCGGCTGCAATAAGGGCACCAACAATGCGGCGAGCTGGCAGCGCGACCCTATCGTACCCGGCTATTCCCTGGCGGAGGTCAATGTCGGTGATTCCTTCTCGGCGGTCCAATCGGTCCATGGCGATCCCGATCAAAAACGCGGGGACGGAGGCTACCAGGTCGCCTATTACAGCAGGATCGCAGAGGACGGAGACCTGGACGACCCGGGCGCATGGGAACTGGTGGTGACATTCTACGACGACGGAAACGGCTTACTCGATGAAGCGGATGAAGCAGGCGCCATAGAGGTTTCTGGGAGCTACAGCGGAACGACCTCGGGGGGAATCGGCTTGGGCAACACGGCTCAAGATATCGAGGGCGAGTACGGAAGCTGCGAAAATATCTCTGAAGCCGGGAGTCAACATGATCTATTGCTCTATTCATATGAAGCCAGGGGTGTAGATTTCCTCCTGTCGGCCGGCCGGATAATGACGGTAATGGTGACAGCCTATGGGGGGTTGAGAAGCATAGAAGAGGATGAGAGTTTAAACGGTGTCCAGGGAGGGTTATTCGGTATCTATCAATCGGCGCCTATCGTGCCCGGGCGAACAGTAGCCGGGATAAATATCGGGGACGAGTTCCGGGCCGTAAAGGAGAAGTATGGAGATCCGGATGACTCGGGCTCCACTACGGAAAGCCTTGTTTTTGCGACTTATACCTGGGGCTATGGCAGTTGGAAATTGAATGTCTATATGGAGGATAAGGATAAGAATTCCACGCTGGGGGATTTTGATACGGTAGTCTCGATAAGTGTGCGCTTCCCGTACAAGGGCAAGACCCCGAAGGGAATCACGATCGGATCGGCCGAGACGGCGGTAACCACTGAGTTCGGCACTCCTGACAACCAGACCACTTTCCAGCACCAAGGCGAGGAAACCAAGATCTTGGAATACAACAGCAAGGGGATAGTGTTTGCTCTCAACACATCGTCATCGCAAGTGACGGAAATAGACGTCAATCGGCCGGTTTAGCCCCAATAATTCTTCTTCTCAGAAGAAAGCGTGCTTCAATTCCCTGCGGTTTCTGCGTCCAACGCGGCTTGAATCCCGGACAAGGGATGATGTATCCAAGTCTCCGATCATTCCCCCGAATTTCCGTTTTTGCTCTATTTCCCGATTAAGCAACCCTTGCATTCGTGAGCTGTAGTGCAGGTGGGGAGTGATACTCTGGCCGGCGCTGTCTATTAAGGATTGGGCGGCTATTCGCCCGCTTTCCAATGCCAGCCGGATCCCGAAACCCCAGGGGTCAAGCAGCCCTGTCGCCTCTCCGGCAAGGAGCGCACTGCCCGCACCCAGATTGAATTTCCCGGTTGCCCCCATGAGGTTTATAGCGGATGTCCCCGCAAGTGATTCGCCTTCCAGCTTCAAGCCAAACGTCTCTTCGAGGAAGGCAACGAGCGAATCGAATTCTCCCCGCCAGGTCCCGCTATTACCGTGCATGACCGCGAGGGCGATCAGGCCGTCTTTTATGTAGAAGCGATGCATTCCTCTGCCCCTCTTATTGAAAACCAGTCCAATCCAGCCCGGCTCCCACTCGATCGAGCCCTCAGCGAGGACGAGGCTCACCCGCCCAAGGTGGGGGGCCGCGTACGTGCGAAAGAATTCAGGCCTGAGCGATTGCAGGGCGAGGGACTCGCCCCCATCACAACCGATCAGATAGGTAGCCTCGACCGTCTCGCTTCCCGCTTCGGTCTTGAGCTCTCCACGCACGAGGAATCGCTCGACCTCCAGGTCAAGCACGCGGCATCCGTCCCTCAATTCGCCGCCCGATTCATCAGCGAGGAAGGCATCCAACCGCGCCCGGGAAACCGAAAGCCCGGGACGCGAAAAAGGCAATTGAAAGGTCGAGCCATTCCCGGCTATAAGCTTCGCCCCCAGAGCATCGCGGGGATGTGAAATCGTTTCGGGGGGGATGGTGGTAAAATTTTCCTCAATCAATTCAATCGCCTGAGGCGAAAGAAACCCGGCGCAGCACTTATCGCGCGGTATCTTCTCCTTCTCCAGGAGCAGAACCTTGAACCCGGCTTCGCTCAGCAAGCGGCAAGCTATACAGCCGGCCGGCCCGGCGCCTGTTATAAGGACGTCGTAATGCAATATATTCCTCCAGGATTAACGGATCTCCCAGGCATTACAATCAGCTGGTAAGGCTGCTTGCTGTTTTATGCAATTTGGCCTTATGTAATGCTATCGCGCGATTATAGACGCCGAGATAGGCCTCGGCCATCACACTCGGGCTGAAGCGCTTCTCGGCTTCGCGGCGGCAGGCCAGTGGATCCAGTTCATCAATCCTGTCAATATAGTTCGCCAATTCCTCAGGTGTGTCCCCGAGGAAACCCGTCACACCCTGTTCGATAACTTCCGGGGCAGCCCCCAACCTGGTGGCGAGAACCGGCGTCCCACAAGCGAGAGATTCCACCATAACCAGACCAAACGGCTCCTCCCACTGTATGGGGAAGATAAAAGCCCGGGCGCGGCTCAATATGTCAATTTTTTCCTGCTGTGTAACCTCACCACGATAGACGACCCTATCGCCGTCTACCAGCGGCCGGATTTTCGCATCGAAGTACTCCATATCCCGCCCGGCATCGATTTTGCCCGCCAGGACGATCCGCTTCCCCTTTTCCAATGCCAGCCTTATTGCTGTCTCGGTTCCCTTGGCCTCGCAAATACGGCCCACGTTGACTAGGTAGTCGTCCTTCTCGCTCGCGTAACGGTGCTCCTCCATATCGACGGCATTGGACACGACCCCCAGGTAATTCAACTCGGGTCCCATTTCCTGCTGGCGTTTACTGATGGCCACGTAATAGCAATCATTGCGGAAGGCCGAGTAAAACATACTTATTTCCGGGATGAAGGGACCGTGCAGGGTGTGGACGACGGGTTGGGGCATGAGGCTGGCGAAAGCGGGCCCCAAAAAGCCGGCATGATCGTGAACAATGTCGAAATTTTCACCCGCAATGGCTTTATATGCCTTACCCACATGAATTGCGTCGTATATTACGTCTCCCATGCATAGGGTGGGGGCTTCTTCAAAAAAAATCACCTGGCGGGCGAGGGTTTTACTGTCTCCTGCGGCAAAAAGTGTGACTTGCTGCCCCATGCGGACTAATTCGTCAACCAGAAGCTTTAATAATCTCTCTATGCCGCCATATCCTTCGGGCGGGACCGGAATCCAGACGGGAGCAATTATTGCGATATTCAATCCTCAAGACCTCCTTCAAAATCTTAAAACCATGCGAAAGCGGTGTTCATCATTCTATCAGTTGAGAAAATTCTTCCCTGGCCGCCGATCATTTAATGCTTCCCTTGCCCTGCCTGCCTCTTGCTTGCCGACAACTGGAAGACGAGTAGGTTAATGAAAGTCCCGCTAATTCCTAAGGCAGGGAGGAACGACTTCTCAGCCGGCGAGTGCTGCTAAGCTTCCTCCTAAACCGAGCGCGGAAAATATCAGGAAGATATAAATCCCAACACCGGCTTGAAGGCCTCCAATCAAACCGGGAGCCGCATTCCCGGCCCTCAATATGGATGTGAGGTTTACTATGGCTATTCCCAAGGCCAGCAGAGACAAGGTCAGAGTTATGCCGGCAAAACCCTTCATGCGAAGACCTAATGTCAAAGCGGCAAAAAAAGCTATGGCACCGCCGAGTATAAGCGAGCACAGGCCGGTGAACAGGGGATAGCTTCCCTGATAAATAAAGAACGCATTCGATATCTCTCCCCGCTGCGCGAAACTGCTCCCTGCTTTTCCGAGGTCGTACCAATCCCAGCCCGTAACTGATATAAGACCTCCGGGGGCTCTCGTCCACGAAAGCCAGGTGGCGATAAGGACGAGGACGCCCGCGATTAAGACAAGGCCGGCTCCCACCCAGAAGATAGGTCCCTTTGAGCGGGCCTTCCCCTTCAGGACCGGCGGTGGGTAAGCGGCTTGAGGGGCACCGGCCGGGGGTTGATACCCCGGAGCCTGGGCAGGTGGATAATAAGGAGCCTGCTGCGGAGCGGCGGGAGGCGTTCCCAAAGGCGGCACCGGCGGCGCCTGCGACCCCGGCACGATAGGATGTGTCTGCGTGGGTTGCGATGGGCCTTCCAGGGTATTCCCGCACCTGGTGCAAAACCGTGAACCCTCGCGATTCTCAGCCCCGCACTTCCTACATTCGGCCAATTTCCTCACCTCCATGTCAGGCTTCGATACGATAACTATTATGCCCGAAGCAGCATCAATGTGGAACGGCTTTACAATGAGCGGTTCTACAAAGGGGACTGGTACGTTTGTAGGAGGGGGCTACACAAAGGTGCCTGACACCTTTGTGTAGGCTACACAAAGGTGTCAGGCACCTTTGTGTAGCCCATATATAAGAAGCGGCCTCCCGGGAAGGGAGGCCGCACGGCGTTTAATATTCTAGGTTTCGGGGTGGAATTTCTTCCCCTTGACCTTTTCGGAATATCCGGCATAGTCGAGGTACTTGGTGAGACCTCCCATGTAGAATGGGTAGCCGGCACCGAAGATCATGGCTATATCCAGCTCTTCGGGTGCGCCGACAACGCCTTCGTCCAGCATCCTCCATGCCTCGTCGGTCAAAGCCACGCTTACGCGCTCGCGCATTTCCTCAGGCGTGGACTTCTTTGGCGGGTCGGCCTGCTTCCAGAATTCCTTCACCTCGGGATCGATCTGGCCGTCGGGTCCATAGACCCCCGGCTTCTTCCTCGCCACCAACTCTTTGAGGTTGTCGCTTATCTGGAAACGATCGGGGAAAGCGACCTCCAAGGTCTCCGCAGTATGCAGTGCGATGGCGGGACCGACCAGAGACATGAGCATGAACGGCGGCATCGGTGTTCCCAGCGCGAATATAGCCTGGTCCACCTCCTGGAAATCATTGCCTTCGTCCACCAGCTTCAGCGTCTCCATCATGGAGCGGATGAGCAGGCGGTTGACCACGAAGGCTGGCGCGTCCTTTACCAGAATGGCCTTTTTCCTGATATTCTTCCCGGCACTGAATGCCGTGATCAACGTCTGGTCGCTCGTTTTATCGGCCTTGATGATCTCGAGCAGCGGCATGACGGCCACCGGGTTAAAGAAGTGGAAGCCGATAACCCGTTCGGGATGCTTCAAGTCGGAAGCCATTTCGTTGATCGAGAGCGAAGAGGTGTTGGTGGCCAGAATGGCGGTCTCCTTCACGACGTTCTCGAGTTCCGCGAGGACTTTCTTTTTGATGGGCATCTCCTCCAATACGGCCTCGATTATGAAGTCGCAGTCGGCCATGTCGGCGTAATCCAGCGTGGGCTCGACCAGGTTCAGCATCCAGGGCACGCGGCCCGGATCGATGCGGCCTTTCTCGGCCTGGCGGTTGAGCTCGCCGCTGATGTAGGACATTCCCTTATCCACGAACTCCTGCTTGATGTCCTTGATGACGACGGGGACGCTCAGGCGGCGCAGGAAGAGCAGGGCAAGCTGGCTTCCCATGAGACCGGCTCCGAGTATTCCCACCTTCTGTATCGGCAGGGGCGCTCCCTCGGGGACGCCCACCGGCCTCTTGGCCCGGCGCTGCGTCAGGTCGAAGGAGTAGGCGCCCGCCTGCATCGTCGGGGAGGGGATGAGATCGGCGAGGGCTTCATCCTCCATGGCGAAGCCTTCGTCCACCGTGATGTCCTTGGCCTTCTTGATGATCTCTATAGCCCGGTAAGGCGCCGGCGATACGCCGTGTACCTTGCTATCCGCAACCGCCTTAGCCTGATCGCACAGCGCGTCGACGTTCGACCAGTCCGGCTTGGGCCTCTCGACCTTTTCCTTGCCCGCGAGCAAGCCCTCAACGAATTGGATGCTCTTGTCGAGAAAATCGACCGGCTCGTAGAGGCGGTCGGCCAATCCCATCTCGAAGGCTTTCTTGCCGTTGATCATTTTATTGTTGTTGAGTGCATTATGGATGATGAGCTGCAAGGCCTTCTCCGGACCCGCCAGTTTCGGCGTAAGCGTCGTTCCGCCCCAACCGGGAACGAGCCCCAGGAAGCACTCGGGGAATCCCAGGACGCCTACTCCGGTCGAAATGGTGCGGTAGTCGCAGTAGAGGGATATCTCGAACCCTCCTCCCAGGGAAGCACCGTTTATCGCCGCCACAGTCAGGAACGGCGCGTCCATGATGCGCTTGAAAGCCTTGTGTCCGTTTTGCGCGATTTCGAGCGCCTGCTCCCTGGTCTTTATGTCCGGCACCCCCGTAAGGTCGGCGCCGACGGCGAAGATGAAGACCTTTCCCGTCAACAGCATCGCTTTCACGTCGCCCTGGGCCTCGATCCGGTCCATGCATTCATTCAGGCTCTGCATCGCGCCGAAACCGAATGAATTGGGCTTCTTGTAATCCTCGCCGTTATCCATGGTCACGATGGCGATCTTACCCGCCGGTGAATCATAGTAAGTATCTTTAAAATGCGTTACCAACTCCTCGGGCATCATTTACCTCCTTTCATCCTTCGCCGTTAACTCTTGACGTTTTCCCATATCAACGATCCGCCCTGGCCCAATCCGACGCACATGCTGGCCAGCCCGTATTTGAGCTTCGGGTTCTCCTCGAACTCATAAGCGAGGTGGGCCATCAGGCGGGGTCCGGAAGAAGCAAGGGGATGTCCGAAGGCGATGGCACCGCCCCAGGGATTGATGCGGGCATCGGACTTATCTATACCGAATTCCTGCATGAAGGCGACGACTTGCACCGCAAAGGCTTCGTTGATCTCCATTACATCCAGGTCATCCATCTTGATACCGGCTCTTTCAAGAGCCTTTTTGGTGGCGGGTATGGGACCCAGGCCCATAACTTCCGCCTTGACACCCGCGAATGCATAATTAAGCAGGCGCATGCGAGGCTTGAGACCAAATTCCTTTACCGCTTTTTCGGAAGCAAGGATGGCCCCCGCCGCTCCGTCATTAAGTCCGGAGGAATTACCTGCCGTAACGCGTCCCTTGACCCTGAAGGGGGTGCGCAAGCTCTTCAAACCCTCCATGGTTGTCTCCGGGCGGGGTTGCTCGTCCTGCGCCGCAACCCTCCATCCATTGGCTGACCAAGCTGTCATCGGCACTATGATCTTCTCGAATTTGCCCGCATCGAGCGCGTTCTTGGCCTTCTTCTGGCACTCGAGGGCGTATTCGTCGCACTCTTCCTTGGTGATATTTGGGTACATGTCGTGAAGGTTCTCGGCGGTCATGCCCATATTGAGGGCGCTGGTGTCGACGATCTTCTCGGCGATGAAGCGCGGGTTCGGATCGGCGCCCTGGCCCATGGGATGGTGACCCATGTGCTCCACACCGCCCGCGATTATGAGATCCGCGTCTCCGGCCTGAATGCAGGAGCCACCCAAAGCGATTGAAGTCATGCCGCCGGCGCACATCCGGTCCAGGGCGCAGCCGGGCACCGTCTCGGGCAGGCCCGCGAGGATGGCGGTCGTGCGCCCGATGGTCAAACCCTGATCGCCCATCTGAGTCGTTGCCGCCCAGAGGTTGTCGTCGATCTTTTCCTTCGGGACTTCGGGATTCCTTTCCATAAGCGCTCTGATGACATGGACTACCATGTCATCCGCTCGTGTCATGCCGAAAATCCCATCTGGTCTCGCCCGCCCGAACGGCGTGCGGCAGGCGTCGATAAGGTAACATTCCTGTAGTTCCCTGGCCATTACTTCCCCTCCTTTAGATTATCTGTCTGGGGCGCCCGGAATCGGCGCCCGGCCCAAGGGAAATTTTCGAAACTGGTTTCGGTAGCCTATATCAAGGGGTGAACAACCCCGGAGCTCGAGGTAAACGGAGGAGGGCACTATATGGATAATTGCTTCATTCATTGCTGCGACCGTTTCTATAGCTCTTACAATCCACCGCTTATTATAATTTTACCCGATCAGGCAAAGCAATATTGGAACTTCATTTACAGTGATCGGGCAAATCGCGATAGGCAAGGATGGGATAAGCTGAGCATATGGAAATTATATTGAAGGATCGAGTTTCTCCCACATTGCACGATTTCCCCTATCGCGGTGAAAGGCGGAAGTGCTACCACCAATGGATAGTGAATGTAACGCCGGCGGGCCGGGAACAATGCATCCATTCATGCCTGTATTGCTATGCTCGAGATGCTGTCTATTCGGTGAAGGATCCGGCGGGCCTGATTATATATAGGAATCTGGCGAGCCTGATCGAGAGAGAACTGGGTAAGCTGGAGCTTTGCCCTCCCCTGTCTATTTCCAATGTTACCGATCCGTGCCAGGAAGTGCCGCAATTGAGACATGCCGTCAAGAAACTGGTTGAGGTTCTCTGCAAATGGGGGGTCGCCTATCACCTGGTAACCAAGGGAGATCCCTCGTTCCTTGATGAGGTAAAGGGCTTCCCCGGCACTGGTAATTTCTTCCTTGCATTGACCATAGAAGGGCCGGAGGAGGTACTGCGGCTGCTCTCTCCCGCCGCACCCCTCTATGAGAAACGATTGCAGGCGCTGCGATGGGCTTCAAGCCGGGGCCTGGCTTGCGAGGTCAGGCTCGATCCCGTCATCGTTCCGATCTGGCGCACTTTCTATGGTCGCGATATGGAGGAGCGCATGCATGTCCTCTTCCACGACTTCGCCGATGCCGGCGCTAAGCACATCGTGAGTTCAACCGGCCGCTTCAGTGCGGCGACACTGACCCGGCTCGATAGCCTGCTCGCCGCTATGCCGGGTTTTAAGGGAGAGACCCTTAGGAGCGACTATTTTTTCGATCGTTCTCGCTGCGCTTCGGGTTACATGCTGAAGCCCCGTTCACGTTCCGATTTTCATTTGGCAGCAAAAAATCTCGCCGAGGGTCTGGGGATGACCTATGCGGTTTGCCAGGAATTGGATGCGGGAGTCGCGGATTCAGTGGGTCTTGAACATTGCGAGCGATTTCATATGCCGTTCTCGAGAAGAACGGCCCCTTTTTCATTCGAACCTATCGCCGGTTGCACCTCGAATTGCCACGTTACCTGCAAGGGCCTGCAAACGCCGCCTTGCGGCCGGCCCGAATTGGCCCTCCCCCAGCCCTACCACCCCGCCATGCTGAGGCCCGGGCGGGTACAGCAAAGCCTACCGGGAACCTGAGAATAGGAGATTAAATCAAAAAAGGAAGCGCCTCGAAAGGCGCTTCCTAAAAAGGGAGCTATTAGCCACCGGCGGATAGGGCTATTTCAGGGGGTGGAATGTGCTGATTCCATCTCATGCTATAGGGCATATGGGGTTGGCCGGCAGCTAATAGCGTAGGGCCTATTAAATTTTTCAATGTTCAAAAAAACATAACCCCAGATGGGGTCACAATAAAAGCGCTAACTTTTTTGTTTTTCGTCCCCACCCGATGTTTAAAAATTAGCAGAGATAAATATCCGTGTCAAGCTAATTAGACAAGCATATCTATTGTCGGTTGCTTGATATCAACCCATCGAGCCTAGTTTCCGTTGATGGTTCTTTCCCGCTCCTTCATCTCTTTTTTCATCATTCTCGCTGCCTTATCGGCCAAGCGCTTTTCTTCCTTATCACGCCTTTGCATCTCCGCTTCCCTCTTCCTGGCCTCCTTGCGATCAAGCTTCGCCAGCTTGCGCCCCTCTTTCGTCGCCTCCAGGAAATGCTCGAGACGATTCTTAACCCGCTTGGATAGCTCCTCCAGTTCCTCTGTTATGCCTTCCCTCGGCGGGATCAGGCGCAGTTGCGTTCCCTCCCGGGGCTCTTCCTTCCTTACAAACGGTAACTTACGGTTATGCAGGGATTCCTCGGGGACCAATACTCTCAAGGCCTGGGGAACTACGGACAGATTTATCACCCGGCCCTGACCGAATTTAAAAACCTCGCCATCTATCTGAACATATGTGTCCGATTTGCACTCAACGCGCATCTTCCGGACCTGATGATAGGAAACTTTGCGAGAAAAGCCGTGCCGGCCCCCCATGCAGGCGAATGCGAAGAGGAGAAGTCCATAGACGTTGGGCACTTCCCTCCCGATAGTCAGGCCGAGAATGCCATCATTCATCTTGGCCTCGGGGTGGATCTTCACATACCTGCCGAAGACCGGCGCGTTGCATAGGATAGAAATAAGAACCCAGTCGTCGAAAGTCTGCCCCTCGTAATCAAAACGGACATGATAGCGCTTGCGGCGATTGAAGAAGCATTTTTTCAAGCCGCTGTAAAAATAGGCGGGGATGCGGAACTTCTTCCATTTGTAAGCGCCGTCCGCTATCTCCGAATCGATTCCCAGGCCGAATGATACGGCCGCGTAGCGGTCATCATAACGTATGAGGTCAATGGTCCGGCAGGTCCTTCCCAGGATGGTTTTGAGCGCTTGCTCCTTGTCTTTGCGATCGTAGCCCATATTGGAGGCGAAGTCATCAGCCGTGCCCGCCGGAAACATGGCCAGTTTGAGATCGGCCGAGGGTACCTTCATGATCCCATTGATTATCTCGTTTGCCGTTCCGTCTCCCGACACCGAGATTACGACGTCGAAATCCTCAGCCCACTTCTGTACCATTTCCTCGGCATGGCCCGCTCGCTCCGTAAAAAGCGCTTCGTAATTCACATTCTGGCGCTTTAGCCGGTTGAGCAGCCACATGCCCTCCGCCTGGGCTTTGCCTCCCCTGGAAACGGGATTTACTATTACGAGGTACCTTCTGTTTTCTCCGTCCCTACTCATAAAAAGCCGCCTTGCCCAGGGTAATTATCGGAGAAATATTATCATGGGGTCTGATGCCCGCACAAATGTGCCGAGGGAATCGGGCATCATCTTCTCTCTTATGTGCTATAAAATCATACATATTAATAAAGCTGACGGAGTTTGAAAGGGACGCAATGCTTGTAAGGGACGCGATGAACAGGAATCCCTTGAAAATAAACGACAATGCCACCGTTAAGGAGGCGGTCGAGATATTAGCACTGCATCAAGCTGTTGATCTTATCATAGTAGGGCAGAGGGAGTGCGTTGTTGGGATGGCCGGCGTGGAAGAAATGCTCCGGCTCCTGATCCCCGAGTTCGATCAACTGCTCGAGGACGATGCCCATCCCATTAAGCTTCAGCCATACAGGCGAACTTCGGATGCCCTGCCCCGGACCAAAGTGAGCGAAGTCATGCGGAAAGCCGAAGTCCTGCTCGACCCGAATCAAACATTACAGAGCGCCCTTCGCCTCCTTCTTAAGGAAGGGGGCCGGACATTGCCCGTCGTCGCAGAGGGCAGGCTAGTCGGAGGGCTCTCGGCATCGGACCTGGTGCGTTCTCTCATGTGGCGCCATCAGGTCGCTCCTTCCATGTTGCGGCCGGCTGAGGAGAGGCGCAAGCGGGGGGTATAATTCTGAACGAATAGTTATCCGAGCTACAGAAAGGCCCATCTTGAAAATAGCGGTTACCGGTAAAGGAGGGGTCGGAAAAACGACCCTGGCGGGAGGTCTGGCCCGCCTGCTCGCGAAGCAGGGATTCAACGTTGTTGCGGTCGATGCCGATCCCGACGCCAATCTCGCTTCAAGCCTGGGAATCCCGGAGGAAGAGATGGCGGGAGTGGTACCGATCGCCGACATGAAAGAACTCATTGCGGAACGCACGGGATCGAAACCGGGTACTTTCGGGAGCTACTTCAAGATGAATCCCAAGGTGGACGATCTGCCGGAAGCGCTCTCCAAACTTCACGATGGAGTCCGTCTGCTGATAATGGGCACAGTAAAAGAGGGCGGCGGCGGTTGCATTTGCCCGGAATCGGTTATGCTGAAAGCCCTGCTGCAGCATCTTCTCATCGCCAGGAAGGATATGGTAATCCTCGATATGGAAGCCGGACTGGAGCACCTGGGGCGGGGCACGGCGGCATCGGTCGATGCCATGATCATCGTGATAGAACCGGGGATGAGGTCGGTTCAAACCGCTAACACTATTCGCAAGCTGGCATCCGACCTCCTGGTCCCCCGGGTTTATGTCGTCATCAATAAGGTGCAGGATCCCGAGGAAGCCGAAATCATAAGCCGCAGGCTGGATGGCTTGCCTCTGCTCGGCTCGATATCTTTCAGCCCTGTCGTGCGCCGCGCTGACATCGAGGGAAAGAGTCCTTACGACCTCGATTCGGCTTTCGTTGAGGAGGTTCGAGAGATCAAGGACCGCCTCTTTGCGGAACTGGGGGTGGAAGAATAATGTTCAAGGTTTTAAAGAGGCAAAACATCGCCGAAGCGGTTTACTCCGTGCACCTGGAAGCACCTCAGATAGCAAGCCGGGCATCGGCCGGGCAATTCGTCATACTTCGCATCGATGAAAAAGGGGAGCGCTTTCCCCTCACCCTCTGCGACTGGTCTCCCGATGAAGGTTGGATCCGGCTGATTTTTCAAGTAGTCGGCGCATCCACTCATAAACTCGGCCGGATCGAAGAAGGTAAAGGCATGCTCGACCTGGTGGGGCCTTTGGGCAGGCCCGCGGAGATAACCACATGCGGTCACGCTGTCTGCGTTGGCGGAGGAGTGGGAATAGCGGCGATACATCCCATATGTAGGGAATTACGCCGGGCCGGCAACCGTGTCACTTCCATCCTGGGAGCGCGAACCGGAGACCTGGTCATCCTCGAGGATGAGATGGCCGCGGTTTCAGATAAAGTGATCGTCGCGACAGATGACGGCTCCAAGGGAATCAAGGGCCGGGTCACTTGGGCACTTGAAGAATTCCTCAAGAGCGAACGAGCCGACCTGGTGATTGCCATCGGACCGGCCATAATGATGAAATACACCTCCGCCGTTACCCGGGAATTCGAAGTGCCCACGCGCGTCAGCCTGAATTCCATCATGCTCGACGGGACCGGAATGTGCGGCACCTGCCGGGTGGAAGTGGGCGGGCAAACCCGCTTCGCCTGTGTCGACGGCCCGGAATTCGACGGCCACCAGGTCGATTGGAACCTGCTCCTCTCCCGCCTCTCCCAATACCTCGGCGAGGAGGAGATCTCACGCCGGCTGGCAAGATAATGCGAGTACTGATAGCCCCGGATAAATTCAAGGGTTCCCTGAGCTCAAGCCAGGCCGCGCATGCCATGGCGCGCGGTTTTATTTCCGGTTTCCCCGATGCCGAGACCATCATTCGCCCCCTTGCTGATGGCGGAGAGGGAACCATGGATGTTCTGGTAGAGGCGACGGGCGGCAGGAAAGTTGCCTGCGAAGTAACCGGTCCCATGGGGGAGCGCCGCCAGGCCGACCTGGGGCTTCTGGGAGATGGAAAGACCGCCGTAGTGGAGATGGCGCAGGCTTCCGGCCTCGAACTGATAACAGAGGATAAGCGAGACCCGAAATGGTCTTCCACACGGGGAACCGGGGACTTGATCAGGTGCGCCCTCGATGAGGGGATGCGTGAAATCATCGTTGCAATCGGAGGCAGCGCGACCAACGACGGGGGCGCGGGCATGGCCCAGGTATTGGGAGCTCGTTTTCTCGATTCGGAAGGATTCGACCTGCAGGCTGGGGGAGGATGCCTGCGAGACCTGGACAAGATCGATCTTACGGGCCTTGACCCGCGAATAAAGGAAGTACGGATTGGCGTCGCCTCTGATGTCGCCAACTGCTTGCTGGGAGACGAGGGAGCGAGCCGGGTATTCGCGCCCCAGAAGGGGGCCGGTCCGGAAGATGTCGAGCTCCTGGAAGCCGGCCTTTCCAGGCTTTCGGAGGTAACAACGAAGTACATCGGTCGCAATCTCGAGGAAAACCCGGGAGCGGGAGCAGCGGGGGGTCTTGGGTTTGGCCTTATGGCCTTTCTAGGCGCGGAGATGAGGCCCGGCATCGAGGTGGTCATGGAATATACCGGGTTTGAAAAGCAGATGGATGGGTGCCGGCTGGTTATAACCGGAGAAGGAAGGCTGGACTCTCAGACCGCCTACGGAAAGACTGTCATAGGCGTTGCGCGGGCCGCCAAGCGCCGGCATATTCCGGTTGTCGCCCTGGCGGGAGAAGTCACGAAAGGGGCCGCCGAGTTGCACCGCCTGGGCGTCTCTTGCATCCTTTCTATAACACCCGGCCCCTTGAGCCTCGCTGATAGCAAGCGCGGGGCGGGGCGCCTGCTCGAGGATTGCGCCCGAGAGATAGCCTCTTTACTCTTCCAATATCAATAGTCGCTCTCTGGCTTGATGTTATAATTACGCTGCAGCAAGAACACTTTGGAGGTCGGGATTTGTCCCTTAGATCCGTAAAGATGATCGTATTATTGTCGCTGACCCTGGTGGCCTCGATCGTCTTTGCCGGTTGTGGAAGCAACACCGATGCCGGCGATGAGACGAGCGGCAAGCCGGCCGTGATTTATTTCTGGCAGCCTGGCTGAGGAGCGTGCGAGGCCATGGAACCGGTGTTGGCCCAGGTAGAGCAGGAATACGGCGATGAGGTCGATTTCAAGTCGTACAATAGTGCGCAAGAAAGAGGCAAAGCCGATAAGTACGGAATCACCGTAGTACCGACCCTATTGTTCATAAATGCGGATGGAGAAATCGTAAAAAAGGTGGTGGGGCAGCAGAGCCTGGCGAATATGAGAACCTATATCGATAGCCTGGTTTCAACGCCCATGTGATGACATCTTTGATAGACCCTTATTCCCGGACCATAGACTATCTGCGCCTGGCAGTTACCGACCGCTGCAATCTCAGATGCCTGTATTGCATGCCCGAAGAAGGGCTCCAGCTGCTCAGGCACGAGGACATACTCAGTTATGAGGAGATCCTGCGTCTCCTCAAGATCTGCATTCAGGCGGGCATCAGCAAGGTGCGCCTTACCGGGGGAGAACCGCTGGTAAGAAAAGATCTCGATTATCTGATAAGCCAGATCTCCAAGTTGCAGCCATCCCTCGATATTTCCCTCACCACCAACGGGCTGCTTCTTTCAAAGCAGGCGGAGTCTCTCGCTGCAGCCGGCTTGAAGAGGGTCAATATCAGTATAGATTCCCTCGACCCCGATACGTATCGCCGCATCACCCGGACTGGTAATCTTTCCCAGGTGCTTTCAGGCCTGGAGGCCGCCATCGCCGCCGGCCTCGAACCGGTCAAGATAAACGTTGTTGTCCTGAAGCATGTGAACGAGGAGCTGGAGGCCTTTGTCGAGCTGGCCAGACGCCTGCCGGTTCATGTGCGATTCATTGAATACATGAGCCCCTGCGGCATCTTCGACGAATCCTTCTATGTCTCGGCAGAGGAAATAAAGCAAGGGCTTGCGGAATTCGGGCGCCTGGAAGTCGCCGAGCCTCCCCTCGGCGCCGGCCCCGCCCGCTACTTTAAACTGGCCGGCGCCAAAGGCCTGATAGGATTCATTTCACCCATAAGTTCTCACTTCTGCCCGAACTGCAATCGGCTGCGTCTCACCGCGGACGGCAAGATGAAAACCTGCCTGTTCTCGCCTGACGAGGACGACATACGGGAAATCCTGCGCAGCGGCAGTGAAGACGGCTACGTTCTGGAGACGATCAAGAGATCGCTCGAGCGCAAACCGCGCGACTATGGGAAGGGGTCTTCGCCGGGAAGGACCATGTCCCAGATCGGAGGTTGACTTGAGTAACGAGGGCAAGGGAGAGCTCAGCCACCTGGATGAATCCGGCCGGGCGAGGATGGCCGATATCTCCGGGAAAGAAGTCACGGAACGGACTGCTACGGCTCGTTCAACCATAACGATGGCTCAATCAACCTTGGATCTTATAATGAATGCCGGCATTGAGAAGGGTGATGTCCTTGCCGTCGCCCAGATAGCGGGGATCATGGGCGCCAAGAAGACCAGCGACCTTATTCCCATGTGCCACCCCATTTCCATTTCTTCCGTGACAATGCGATTCGAGGTTGACCGGGAGGCGTCTTCCATAACAGCTATCGTAACGGCAAAGACGCTTGATAGAACCGGCATCGAGATGGAAGCCCTGACCGGTGCCTCCATCGCCGCCCTGACTATTTACGACATGTGCAAGGCTGTGGACCGATCGATGAGGATCAACCGCATCGAACTCATGGAAAAGAGCGGTGGCAGATCGGGCTCCTATAAAATCGAGGAGTGAAGTACCAGGATGAGTGAGGGAAAAATAGTGGCGGTATGCACCAGTGAGGAAAAGCACACCCAGAAGACGGTAACCGGGGAAGCCATGCTGATTGCGGATGTGGGGATCGAAGGTGACGCCCATGCCGGTTTTGCCCACCGGCAAGTGAGTCTGCTGGGAGACGAGAGTATCGATAAAATGAGGGGGAAGGGTCTCGAGCTTGCTCCCGGCGCCTTTGGAGAGAACCTGGTCACCAGGGGAATCGATCTGATATCAATCCAGGTGGGAGACAGGCTGGAAGTGGGCGACGAAGTGGTGCTCGAGGTGACGCAGATAGGAAAAGAATGTGTGGACAGGTGCGCGATTTACTACCAGGTAGGAGATTGCATCATGCCCCGGGAGGGAATATTCGCACGGGTGATATCCGGCGGACGGATAAAACCCGGAGATGAGATAAGGACTGTGGATAATTGAATGTAAGAGTAGCGATATTGACGGCAAGCGATCTTGGGTCTCGGGGTGAGCGGGAGGATGTCTCGGGCGATACTATCGAAGAGATGATGGCCGGAATGGGATGGGAACTAGCCGTTCGCGATATAGTGCCCGACGACAGCGACGAGATCGTCTCAAGATTGAAGTACTACAGCGACGAGTTGCGCGTGCAACTTGTACTGACGACGGGAGGCACCGGCCTGAGTCCGCGCGATGTAATGCCTGAGGCAACACTCCGTGTGATCGACCGCGAAGCCCCGGGGTTCGCCGAAGCCATGCGGGCTGCCTCGCTCGCCAAAACTCCGCATGCCATGCTCTCCCGCGCGGTTGCCGGCATCCGGTCTTCGACGCTGATTGTCAATCTCCCCGGCAGCCCCCGAGCCGTGAGGGAGAATCTGGAAGTAATCCTTCCCGCGCTGCCTCACGGACTGGAAAAGCTCTGCGGGGACGGGGGCGACTGTGCAACCTAGTTTCTGTTTCTAATAGCATCTACCTGCATATTTGTATTGGCACATATTGTGGAGGCTAAGCAAACGCTTAATTTGAAAAGGTTTTTGAAACAGGTATAATATCCCTATCTTTCGCCCAGCCGAAAGTATCTCGGTGCAGATTCTATCTACAACCGAGATGCAAGGATTGCATTCCTGGAGGTTAACGTGCTGACCAGAAGATTCATCAAGATGATCGAAACCAGGGCGGACAAAGTGGCCAAGCTTTGGCTGAAGGAAGTCCGGCAATCCAAATACACCCCGACATATCATCGTTTTCCCGAAGAATTGCTCTTCGAGCGGGCCATGGCTATATACGAACGATTGGGCTACTGGCTAAGCCCGGAGACCAAAAAAGAGGAGATCCGGCATTTTTATATGAATCTCGGTGCACGCCGCTTTCAAGAGGGATTTAAGCTGGATGAAGTCATTATGGCTATCATTCTGCTTAAGCGCTATTTGTGGTTGGAGGTCCTCTCAGAGGGATTGACATCGACTAACCTCGAGCTCTATCAGGCCCTCGAACTCAACAACCAGGTTGTCCTCTACTTCGACCGGTCCATTTACTACACGACCCAAGGTTTCATGGAGGCGCTGGAGAGCGCCCAGGCCGTCGGCCAGGTCTAGCGCTCCTTTTTGCCCCCGTATCTTCAGGTATCATTGTCCGATCGCCGTCTCTTCTATAATCTTGGAACATGGATCTGATTCTCGTCAGACACGGGGAAACCAAATACAACCGGGCGGACGTCTTTAGAGGTCTTGCGAATCTCGAGCTCGATGAGCGAGGCCGGCTGCAAGCGGCCGCGGCGGCCGATTATCTGGCGACCCTCAGCTTCGAGGCCTTTTATTCCAGCCCGCTTCTGAGGGCTATGGAGACGGCCGAAGCGATTGCCGCTCCACACGGCAGACGGGTGATCGCCTTACCGGATTTTATCGACGTCGATTATGGAGGCTGGAGCGGGAAGAGCGTGGCGGAAGTCCGGGCCGGTTGGCCAAGTGAATTTGAGACTTGGATAAACGATCCCGAAAGGATGACATTCCCGGATGGCGAAGCCATGATCGACGTTCGCGAACGGGTAGCACGCGGGCTCGCGAGCCTCGATGAGGATGGAGATCCGGGCAGAATTTTGCTGGCCGCCCACAAGCTTATCAACCGGGTGATCTTGTGTGTGGTCCTCGGTATGCCGCTCGCAAGGATCTGGAGGATCGAGCAATGCAACGGGGCCATTAACTTGATTTCCAGGGGAGCGCCGGGCTGGATGCTTATGGAGATGAACAACACTTGCCATTTGAGTGGCATCGAGAGTAGTTGCCAGCAAACCTGACCTGCGAACCCCTGGGGTATAATTGATTTAATTTTAGGAGGAAACGTGACATGAAGAGCACGGCCACGAGCGTAGATTATACTTTGCGCAAGAGGTCAGTCCTGCACGATTTTAAGGTAGGCCGGCTCTCCCGCTATGACGTCTGCGATGCGCATCCCGAAATGCAGCGCATTGCCAAGAACGTGGGCGAGGAAACTCGCAGCGACTGTCCTGTTTGCGGCCGGGAGAAGTTGCGCCTGCTCAATTTCGTATTCGGTGACGGATTGGGCAATGACAATGGAAGGGTTTTCTCCAGCAAGGCTATTTTCAACGGCTTGCGCAAGAAGTACCCGGACTTTACCTGTTACGTCGTCGAAGTATGTATCGACTGCAATTGGAACCAGCTCATAAGGAGCATACGTTTCGAACAACGGGGAGGAAGGAAAAATGTGTGAATCCCACGCCTATCTCTTAGAGGGCGATGAGGAACGCCTGATTATGGAGGATGTTATTAGTGTGCGGGAGGAAGGCGGAAAATTGCTACTCTCGAACATCATTGGAGAGGAGAGCAGCCTGGACGCCGAGGTGGTGGCCATTACACTTCTCGATCACCGCATCCTTCTCAAACCACGTGCTTGAGTACTTTCAACGTCAACACATTCCGTCATGAACACATTTCTTAGTCGCATTGCTGGAATGTGTTTATGTTGAGGTAGAATTATCGACTGATGGATGACATGAAAGAACAACCGCAGAAATCGAAGGGTAAGCCGAAGAAGCCGCGCGTACCTATGCGAGAACAGACTCCCGGGAAGCGCGCAGCCAATTTTGACGAAGTGGCTCTAGGCTACGGGGAAAAAGAGGCCCTCGCCGAAGCTTTTCGCTGCCTGCAATGCAAGAAAAAACCTTGTATGGCGGGATGCCCCGTGGAAATCGATATCCCGGCCTTCACTAAAAAGATTGAGGAGGGCGACTTCAAGGGGGCTGCGGCCAAGCTGAAGGAGAGGAACAACCTTCCCGCCATTTGCGGCCGCGTCTGTCCGCAAGAGACACAATGTGAAAAGCTATGCACCCTGGGGAAGAAGGGAGAGCCGGTCGCCATAGGACGTCTAGAGCGTTTCGCCGCCGACTTCGAAGCCGAAAGTGGGGAGGAGGAGGCACCGGAAAGGGCTACCTCAACCGGGAAGAATGTAGCCGTCATAGGCTCCGGTCCTGCCGGACTCACCTGCGCGGGCGACCTTGCTCGTATGGGTCATGACGTAACCATATTCGAAGCGCTGAATGCGCCGGGAGGCGTGCTCACTTATGGTATTCCCGAATTCAGGTTGCCCAAGGCGGTGGTCGAGCGTGAGGTGGATTACATCCGCCGCTTGGGTGCGCGCATCGAGCTCGATCAGGTGATCGGCTGCAGCCGGGGTATGCAAGAACTACTGGATGACGGCTTCGACGCCGCTTTTATAGCCATCGGCGCCGGCCTTCCGATGTTTATGAATATACCGGGGGAGAACTTGAACGGCGTTTTTTCCGCCAATGAATATCTCACCCGTTCCAACCTCATGAAAGCCTATCTATTTCCTGAATACGACACGCCGATAAAGCATGGAAGCAAGGTGGCAGTGGTCGGAGGCGGTAACGTCGCGCTTGATAGTGCCCGGACCGCCCTCAGGCTGGGCGCCGATGAGGTGAGCATTGTATATCGCAGATCGCGGGAGGAGATGCCCGCCCGGGCGGAGGAAGTGGCTCACGCATTGGAGGAAGGAGTCACGATCAAGTTTCTGACGCTGCCGGTTCGCCTACTGGGAAAAGACGGTTGGGTCGCCGGCATGGAATGCCTGGAGATGGAGTTGGGAGAGCCGGACGAGAGCGGCAGGCGCCGCCCGGTCCCGATAAAGGGATCGGAGTTCGAACTCGATGCCGATCTGGTGGTAATGGCCATAGGAACGCGCGCCAATCCTCTGCTGGCAGCGACCCTGCCCGGGCTGCAGCGGGACAAACGGGGTTATATCGACGCGGACCCCGTGACCGGACAGACATCCATCCGGGAAGTTTTTGCAGGCGGGGACATTGTTACGGGGTCAGCGACCGTGATCGAAGCAATGGGCGCAGGCAAGCGATCGGCGGCGGCCATACATAGACTCTTAACCGGCGAACAAGCACCCATTTGATCAACTGCGGCTCGCAGGTACCTGGAACCCGGAATAATCCAGCTACGTCTTCACGACTAAGTATTTGAAATGCATTCCTAATGATGGCGCCCGGCTTTCCTTGGTCTATAATATGGAAAAGACCGGCGGTTATAAGCGAGGTGTGAAATGGGATTCTTAGACAAATTGAAGGAACAGGCAAGCAACTTGGGCGGTCAGATCGATTCGGCCCTGGACAGCACGAAGCAGAAAGGGCAATTGGGTGCCCTGCGTAAGCAGAGGGCTGAACTGATTTCCCAATTAGGAGAGGGCTTGCTCGAGCAATTCCGGCAGGAGAACGTTGACCCGGAGCAGCTACGGCCCCAGATCGACGCCGTTTTCAACCTGGAATGGCAGATCATCGAAGCCGAGAAGCAGATTGAAGCCCAGAAGCAGGCTGCTGCTCAGGCGCAGGCGGGACCGCCTCCGGCGCCCGGCCCGCAGGCTCCGAGCGCGCCGCCCCCGGCACCCCCCGCCCCAACGGCCCAAGATCGGGCGACTTGCCAATCTTGTGGCGGAGAAGTACCCGAGGGGTCCGATTTCTGTCCCAACTGCGGCGCAAAATCGGAGGGGTAGGCAAGAGCCGGCATTGTCAGGTAATGGCAGAATTTGGAATAGTAAAGCCGGCGGCATCTGTTTGGTCTTGGGAATCCTGCTCCTCTCAGTGATTCTTGCGGGTTGCGGAGAGGAAGGACCTGAGTCGACGGTTTACCGATTCCTGGGAGGAGTCCAGGCGCAGGATTTCAAGACGATGGAGTCTTGCATCGACCCTGAAGCGATGAGCAAGGCCGGGAGCGAGCAGGGCGGTCTTGCCAGGCAGTGGGAGGAATTGAACCGGCGCTACAGATTGAAGCCGCTTAATTGGAGGCTGGAATTCGAGGGTATCGAGCTGGAATGCGAATACCCTGAAACGGGTGGAGCGTTAGTGCGGATAGCAAGGGGAACCTGCAAGCTGTACGATCTAAAAGAGGACAAGTGGACCGCGGCAGGGCAAATAGATTTCTCCGCCACCGATTTCGTGCCACTCTACCTCGCGGAATATGACGGCAAGTGGTTTCTTGAAGCACTTGATCTTTATATAGTGAACGCCCTGGATAATAAGGCGAGAAACTGATTCTAGGAGGACAGTCAGTTGGAGTGCCCAGAATGCGGCTATAAGAACCCGCCAGGCCGCCGTCACTGCGAGGAGTGCGGTGAAAGATTGGTTGATATCGAAGCCTTGAAAGCGCGTGCTCGCCGGCGCACTCAGCGGGAAGCGGCACAATACAGGCGGGAGGCGGAGAGAAGCGGGCTTGGTGCGGAAGAGGCGGAAAGACGCAGGCGCCGTTCTCGCCGGCGCGCCAAACCTTGGGTGGGGGCACTGATCCTGGGCGTCCTGATTATTCTCATCGTGGTAATAATAGTGGTCGTTACGTCCGGCGGAATGAGCGCGCCGGAGGATGCGGTCATCGGTTTTTATAAGGCCATAAAAAACAGGGACGTTACGGCTTATATCAAGCATATCGATATGTATATGTATAATGACGTCGTTGCGGGTGTCTACCAACCGGACCTCTATGGCATTGGAATAGATTACGATTCCTACGTGCTCGAGAATCTTAAGACTCGCCTTGTAAAAGAGGATGGAAACATAGCCGAGGTGGAGGTTATCTCAGGTTATTTCGAAGGAATCTATGATGACGGGGCCAGGAGTGGGGGGGTCGATTTCTCGCTGCATCCGCGGCTGGTATCACTGCACAAGGAGGAGGGGTCATGGGTAGTGGACAATTACAATCTGATGAAACTTCCCTACCCGATACCCGAGATAACGCAGGATGAATCGTTATCATCCGAAGGTGATTAACCGGCTGACACGTCGAGGCCGGTAAACTATACTAAGTACCTCGGTTCAAAATCGAGGTACTAAAACTCTGAGTTACGGAGGTTTATTTGTACAAGAACAAAAGACTACTCCCGCTTTATGCGGCGGCGGCCATAGCCCTCCTTCTATTGGCAGGTTGCGGCTGGACGAGCGGCTCGACTTTTCAAGGCGAATATAACCCCGCTACCGCGGATCCCGTTACGGTCGTGCAGAACTGGTTGGAATCGATGCAATTCCGCGAGAGCACCAACGACGAGGGGCAGGTACAGCGGATCGCGGAAAGTGGCAGGGACTTTAATTTATGGCTTTCGGTGATCGACCCGGCCTATCTCACAGATCCGACAACGGGCCGATCGGCGGCCACCGAAGATATCCAGCAACTTGACGCTCAGTGGCAAGCGACTGATTGGGAGGTCGAATTCCGGGACATTCAGCTGCGGGAAATATCGAAAACCGATACTGAGGCAACAGTTGAAATCTTTTCCGGAGCCGTCAGGTATATCGGGAAACAATTCTTTGAGACTGCTGAATACAAGCAAGACAGCTTCGGCGACAAGAAGGCTGAAGTCTACCTCAAGCGGTACGAGAGCGGGCCTAATGATCCATTGAATAACGTGCCGGGCCTCGAGGGCAGAGCCGTTTCGCGTTGGGTCATAACCGGCGGGCTCGATCTGGGCGAGTCGGAAACCTTCGGGGAAACGCCTTAAAATATCTCTATAGGCGGATGATTTCGGGTTCCATCCCTCCGTCATCAATTTTGAGCTCGATGTAAGAGAGCGTATCCGAGAAGCGGGAGTCATCGGGGGTTCCGGGATTCAGTAGAAGAACTCCGTTGTGTTGTTCTATAAGCGGCTTGTGGGTATGGCCGAACACGATGGCGTCGACACCGGAGAACCGCGACATAACCCGCCGCTCGATACCGGTAGGGGCTCCCCAACCATGGATAAGTCCGATCAGCTTTCCCTCCACCTCGATTACCCTTTTATCCGGAAGGACGGCCCTCGCCTCGGGGGGATCCATGTTTCCGGCAACCGCCAGGACCGGTGCAATGGTGCCCAATTCGTCGAGGACCGATATGTCCACTATATCGCCGGCGTGCAGTATCATGTCCGCCCCCTTGAAAGATTCCAGCAGCCCTTGGGGCAAGGCCGCCGCCGCTTTCGGTATATGAGTGTCTGCCAACAATATCAAACGTTTCACGTCTCGACCTCGCTTTGCTTTGTGCTTTGCGACCTATGTTATTATATGCTCGGCCCAGAAAGGAATAACTCATGGTAAACGAAAAGAAGAAAGCGCTGCGCAAAAAGATCCAGGCACTGAGGGACGGGGTAAGTACGGAAGAAAGGGACGCCCTCTCTGCTCGCGTCGCGGACAACCTCTGGTCGCTCCCTGAGTTCGAATCCGCCCGCAGCATCCTCTTCTTCATTTCCTTCCGCAGCGAAGTCAACACCGTTCCAATGATCGAACGGTCGATCGCGGGTGGTAAGATCACCTGCCTCCCCTGCACCGATATGAAGTCAAGGGGCATGATCGCCTCACAGGTCCTCGATTTAGGCAAGGACCTGGTACTGGGAAATTATGACATCATGGAGCCGAGACAGGAAGCGATACGCCCCGTGGCGGCCGAGCGCATCGATATTGTACTCATGCCCGGGGTCGCCTTTGACGAAGGCGGAGGCAGGCTTGGTTACGGCGGCGGCTACTACGATCGTTTCCTGGAAAAATGCAGGCCCGATTGCCGGCTGATCGCACTCGCGTTCGAGCTTCAACTCGTTGACGAAGTGCCACGCGCCGAGCACGACCGCCTCATTCATACGATAGTGACCGAACGGAGAATTATCGCCTGCCCGGTCTCCGCAATCGGACCTGACCAATTCTAGAAAATTAGCGCGCCACCGCCCGGCGATTCTGCAACCGCTCGACCGGATCGGGGCCTTCTATCTCCAGCCTGTAATGCTGCTGCTTCTCGACCCGGCGCCTGGCGTCCACCTCCCAATGCGATATTTTGCCCATCCGATTCTCGAGCTAACGGAGGGAGACGCATATCGCGAGAGACGAACCCGAAAACGGCGGACGGGATGGTATAATCAACCAGAAATACAAGCCAAGCGAGCAGCATTGCAGCGAGCGCAGTTGCGAGGCAAGCGAGCAGCATTGCGGCGAGCGCAGTTGCGAGGCAAGCGAGCAGCATTGCAGCGAGCGCAGTTGCGAGGAACGAAGAGACGAAGCAAACTGGAGAGACGAAGCAAACTGGAGCGTCGAAGCAACCTTCGATCCGCTGGGCGCTTTGACGGAACATGGACCATTACAATCGGGAGTTGAAGTTGGAGGAGAACCATGCCTGGCAGGCAGGCTCAACGAGAGCGGCGGCTGGGACGCAGGGAGATATTGATCTTCCTGACCGTGCTCGGCCCCGGTCTGATAACCGCAATGGTGGACAACGATGCCGGTGGCATCGCCACCTATTCGGTTGCCGGCGCGCGCTTCGGATACGAGCTGCTGTGGGTTCTGGTCTTTACGGCCGTCCTTTTAATCATCGTGCAGGAGATGACGGTTCGTATGGGGATGGTTACCGGCAAAGGCCTGGCGGCATTGATCAGGGAGAGGTTCTCGCTGCGCCTCACCGCCTTTATCATGTTGATTCTCTTGATTACAAACTTCGCCAATACCGTCTCGGATTTCGCCGGCCTGGCGGCCAGTATGCAGCTCTTTCATATACCGGTCTTTGTCGCTATTCCTCCGTTTGCCGGCCTCACACTGTGGCTCGTTGTCAGGGGTACTTACCGCAGGGTTGAAAAAGCTTTCCTGGTCGCCTCTCTGGTCTATATCGCTTATATTGTTTCTGCCGTTATGGCACATCCCAATTGGGGAGAGGTGGGTGGAGGGCTGGCAACTCCTTCCATCCAGTTCAACCCGACATATCTGGCGTTAATGGTCACTATGATCGGAACGACCATAGCCCCGTGGATGCAGTTTTACCAGCAGGCGGCAATCGTAGACAAGGGCCTCGACTCATCGAAGATCGGGTATGAGAGGTTGGATACGATCGCCGGCTCGGTTCTAATGACCGTTGTCGCCATGTTCATCGTGATCGCCTGTTCCGCCGCCTTCTTCAACAATCCTGCGGTCGGGGCCACCACAATAAGCGGCGCCGATCAGGCAGCGGCCGCGCTGGCGCCCGTTGCCGGCAATTATGCCTCGTACCTCTTTGCCTTCGGGCTCCTTGTGGCGTCGCTTTTCGCCGGCACAATCCTACCCCTATCCACTGCCTATACGGTGTGTGAGGCTTTCGGCTGGGAATCTGGCATCAACCGCAGCTACCGGGAAGCTCCCAGATTCTACTTCATCTATACCTTTTTCATCGTGGCCAGCGCCCTGCTGGTAATGATACCTCGCATGCCCCTGATCTTTCTTATGCTCGTCTCTCAGACAATGAATGGCATACTACTCCCGGTAGTCTTGTTTTGCATGCTCATCCTGATCAACGACCGCGATATTATGGGAAGCTACGTCAATCCCCCCTGGCTCAATACGATTATGTGGATCATAACACCCCTGCTTAGTGTCTTGACCTTGATAATGATAGTGTCGGTCTTTTTTCCGTCCGGGTGATAAGGGAGGTGGCCTCTTGAACGAGGGAGAAATGTTACCCATCACGGGCCTGCTGAAGATGGAGGTGCGTGACGCCGAGGACAGGGTGGTCGGGCATCTGGAGGACCTGAGCATCGACCTGGCCTCGCACCCCGCTGCTGTGACCGGTCCGGCAGTGCATCTCGATTGGACGGATCGCATCGCATCCTTTGTGCTCCCACGCCCCACGGAAGATATCGTACTCCTCATGCCCTGGTCCGAGGTGGAAACCATAGATGAAGAGCAAATCTGGTTGCGCCACAGTCACCCCATGTTCGACGTAGTTTCAAGCGCGGAAAAGACTCTTATTCGCAGAGACATATTAAACAAACAAATCGTGGATCAGGAGGGGAACCGGCTGCATCGCGTCGACGATGTCCTTCTGAGGCGAGAGGGCATCCTTCTATTCCTGGAAGGGCTGCAGGTTGGAACGGAATGGCTTCCGGCCGGAGGCCGGGTCGGAAGGCTCGTAAACCGGCTCAGGAGCCGTTACAATCGCGCGGGTGAGACAAACATAATCC
>Ga0154635_128_pt3 | contig 47577 bp, 44 predicted proteins | sample Rifle2008BG13ft_FD_116064 | JGI IMG/M metagenome (GOLD analysis project Ga0154635, IMG submission 116064) | Solincola sediminis RBG_13_55_18
ACCAATTGAGCGGCGTCACAGAGCATCAACCATGCTTCCAATTTTTATCCCCCCTATCATCAAGACGCAACCGATCATAATCTTATTACTTCTTCCGTAATCTGGTCATCATTTACGGTAACCCTCAGGAAGTGATAATACCCTCCCGCCGGCTCGGAGAGATGCAGCGAAGCACCGGCACCGCCGCTTACGATAATCCGTGGCGGCCCGTCGCTAAAGGGAAGGTAGGCATGGATGTGGCCGGAATAAAGAACGGCAGTCCCTGCATCCCTCAGCAAGGCCAGCATTTCACGCGCGCTATCCGCCTCCCGTGACATCGCATCAGCATCGCTCAACGTAACCGGAGCTCCAGCCGGTACATGGGCGAACGCAATGATGACCTTCCCTCCCGCGCCGGATAAATCGCCTTTCAACCAGGTGAGTTCATCCCCCGGGCAACCGATACCCGGCACAGCGTCATCGAGGAAGACCAGGTGGGAATCTTGGACATCCGTTGCGTAGTAGTCGGGCCCGAAGACGCTTTGAAAATTGGAGAGGTTTCCTCCGGGCATATCATTGTCCCCCGGGATCACATGATAAGGCATTGCTTTCGAATCCAGAAAGTCCTTCATCCTCTTCATTTCCTGAATGCCGCTTCCCGTGGTCAGATCCCCTACGATCACCAGGAATTCACTTTCACCTCTCTGGCTTATGATGCGCTCCAGAAGATCGACCCTGCCATCTGGATCCCCGCATACCAGGAAGGAATAATGATTTCCAGGCCCCTTGTCTTCCTGGATCGAGTCTTCACTGCCGCGACTCCCCTTCGAACATGACGACAGAGTAAGCAAAATCAATAGAGCGAACGCTGCGATCAGTAAGAATTTACATTTTCTAAATGTCTTCACCATCTGCTTCTCCCGACCGGTCCCGAAATCGATTCAGCAATAAGTATACCTCCCGTCTAACAATTACTGATGATCGATCGGCCTGGTTTGTTTCTTATTTTGAAAATAAGAACGCCGGCCTTAGCGGCGCCGGCAAGATCCTGTTCCGAGTGCGGCAAAGGCCTGTTCCCCAGCGCCCGATTCTGCAGATCCTGCGGAAAACCGGTCGGAGGCAGCCCTTGATCCTGAATTTTTGATAGAATAACGCTTGCACATGGGGCCGTAGCTCAGTGGGAGAGCGCTGCCTTCGCAAGGCAGAAGTCGTGGGTTCAAATCCCATCGGCTCCACCAATGAATTCGCCCGGGTCTGACGCCTGTTTCCCCGGGCTCTTGTTTTGGCATCAGAAGATGTGCGAGGCCTAAAGGTAGCAGCTTGAGCATCCGATTTGCTTAACTGGCTGCATAAATATCTAAGGCCCGCGAGGTCCGTTTGATTTTAGCAGACGACCCTTTATTATTAAGGGCAACGATCTGCGAGCACGAGGGCAAGGAACATAAGATGGCCGATTTTTTACAGGCTTTGAATGATTACTATATGAGAAGCCGCGGCAAGCGGATCAAGCAAGAATTCCGGGATGTCCTGGATAAAGAGGTCGAGGAGCTCTCGGGCTCGCAGAAGCAAATATATGAGATATACATCGAGCCGAATATAGATCAGTTGCAGGAAACCCTCTACCAAGCCTTTATCGCCGCTGATAAACCCCTCGACGAGTGGCGGACTTCCGTGCTTGAGGCACCGGCCTCCATTATCAATCAGATCGCGAAGAAGATGATAATAAAAGCTATCCGGGATATGGATAGCGGTCAGCTCTAATCAATAAAGGAGCTTATCATGCGGTACTGCATCATTGGTCTCGTCGTGGTTTCCCTCATGTTGCTCGTAGCCGGCTGTGGCGGCAATAGTGCCGAGCAGCTCACTAATCCGACTGAGGGGCCGATAGCCCAAGCAGATAGCGCGGCCTGCGCGGCCAACAGAAAGGTGATCGGCTCCAGTATCCAGCAATATTCGGCAATCGAAGGGAACCCGGCTACATCGCTTCAACAGTTGGTACCCAAGTATCTGCAAAGCATACCTGCATGCCCTGGTGGGGGCAGCTATTCACTGCAAGGCGGAAGCGTTTACTGCTCTATCCACGGTTCCTGACGCTGAACTGGCATATACTTCCATATCTGTTTCAGAGGGGGTTTCGGCTATGAATGAAGTCGAATGGATGTCCGCATCGGAACTGATCAATGCCTACCAGGCGAAAGAGGTATCACCACTCGAGGTGACAAAGCACTTGTTCGATCGAATCGAACAATTGAATCCCGTATTGAATGCCTTTGTGACTCTGCTCGCCGAATCCGCAGAATCGCAAGCCAGGGATGCCGAACAAGCGTATCAGAAAGGAACAGCAAGGGCGATGGAGGGTGTTCCCATCGCGGTCAAGGACAACATCTGGAGCAAAGGCATACGGACCACTTATGGATCGAAACTGTACGAGGACTTCGTGCCGGACGAGGATGCCGTGGCGCTGGAGAGAATGAAAGGGGCGGGGGCCATCGTGTTGGGGAAGACCAACCTGCCCGAATTCGGACTCATAGGGATCACCGAAAATCCCCTCTTCGGAAAAACGGCCAACCCCTGGGATATGAAAAGGGTCTGCGGTGGATCGAGCGGTGGTTCCGCGGTCGCAGTCGCAGCCGGATTCTGCCCTGTAGCCATGGGAAATGACGGCGCCGGTTCCATTCGCATCCCTTCAGCCCTTTGCGGCGTCTTTGGCATCAAGCCACATTTCGGCCGCATTCCCTGGTACCCCCACATACCCGGCTTCGACACCCTCAACCACGAGGGTACCATAACCCGCACGGTCGAGGATGCCGCACTGTTCCTCGATGTTGCAGCCGGTCCTGACCGCCGCGACTTTGCATCCCTTCCGGCCTATCCCGGCAGATTCTCAGACGACATGCAAGGGAGCGTAGAAGGGCTTCGCATTGCATACAGCTCGGATCTGGGGTTCGCCCTTGCCGTCGATTCGGAGGTGCTGGAACTTACGAGGAAAGCGGCCTTCACATTCGCGGAGTTGGGGTGTCAGGTCGAGGAAATAGACGACGTCTTGCCCGCCACATCAGAGATGGATTTCATAATCACCATGCTCTCGGAGGTCGTGGCTTCCAACCAAGAACGGATGCAGGAGATTAGGGAAGTAAGCTATAAGCCATACATGCCGTTTCTGGATCTGGCTGGCTCTTTTACCAATTTCGACATGGCAAAGATCAATTTTCATCGTTATGACCTCTGGAAGGTGGTACGAAAAATCTTCGAAGGATACGACCTGCTTCTCACGCCCTCCACCGCCTGTCCGGCATTCGAGTGCCAGGACATAGGGCCGCTCGGACCGCCTTCGATTGAAGGGGTTGATGTCGGACCGGCCGGCTGGGTGCCTTTTACGATACCGTTCAATTTCACCGGGCAACCTGCCGCTTCCGTTCCCTGCGGCTTCAACTCGGAGGGTCTCCCCGTAGGCCTCCAGATCGTTGGCGACCGTTTTCGGGAAGCCCTCGTATTAAAGGCGGCAGCCGCCCTGGAACGGGCCGTGCCCTGGCGGCAATACAGACCGCCGGTTTAACACAACCCCTAGTTTACAGATTTCCTATATCTTCTCGAACATGTCCTTTTCGGCCCCGCAGCTCGGGCATACCCAATCATCCGGTAGATCCTCGAATGCTACGCCGGGAGCTATCCCGCCTACCGGGTCGCCTACCTCGGGATCATATACCCAGCCACAAACCGTGCACTCGTATTTGTCCATTACCTTATCCCTCCTTATTAAAGCCTTAACCAAACCGATCAAAATATTATCCATAGGTATAATACCCGGCAAGCACTAATAATATCGGGCTTCGGGTATAATGCACGGCAGACACTGCAAGTATGGAGGGCGCCCTTGACACCGGAAAATAAAATATCCTGGTTCTGTACATATACGCCCCTGGAAATATTGGATGCCGCCGGGTGGCATCCGGTACGCCATTTCGGTGACCCCGATTTACTGGAGTCGGCCGATGAGATGTTGCATCCGGCGATATGCCCGTATGCCAGGGCCTGCCTCTCTCAAGAGTTGCGTCAGGAAGGTCCGCACCATGCCTTCTTTGTCAACTCTTGCGACGCCATGAGACGCCTGTATGATGTCTGGAAGGAGGAGTTTCAGCAGGATTTCGTGTACCTTATGGATCTTCCAAGAAACGAAGGGGTCTGGGGCCGAAAGCTCCTTGCAGAGGAGTTCCGCCACTTAATCGGGGTGTTGGAAGATCATTCCGGGGTGAAAATTACAGCCCAGCTTATCCAGGCGGCGGGCATGGCCAGGGAGGAAGCACGCTTGGCGTATCTCGAGTCCGCCAAGGGCTTGAAAGGGCGGGCGCGCCTCGAGGCGGCCATGCGATTTCAGGGCGGCACCGAGCAGCCAGAGCCAAGCAGTCGGAAAGGCCGTCCTGTTGTGCTGACCGGCAATCTGCTGAATCCGACCGGCATAATAACCTCCCTGGAGCAGGCCGGAGCCATGGTAGTCTGGATGGACCTCTGCAACGGCGACCGTAGCTTTGCATCTTCCACTTATGTGGAGGGAGATGACCTCGCACGGCTCCTCGACGCGATGGCCGCTCGTTACCTGGAAAAGCACCCGTGTGCCCGCATGCAGGATAAAGGCAGGCATTACCAATTATTGGTGGATCGGGTCCGCTCCGAGGGAGCGCAGGGAGTGATCTACGCCTCCCTCAAATTCTGCGACTCATACCTCTACGATTTCCCGTTGCTGGAAGAGCGATTGAAGCAGGAAGGGATTCCCTTGCTCCGTTTGGAGAGCGATTACGGAGACGGGCACGTGGGCCAGTTGCTGACCCGCGTCGAAGCTTTCATCGAGATGATATAGATGCCGGAACACGGGGCACACAGAGAGCTTAAGGAGGAAGTAAAGGATCGCTTTCTCGACAAGCTGTCTCCTTCAATGGTGCGCTCGAAGCTCTTCTGGGCTTCGGTCGAGAGGCTCTCCCGCTCGCGGCTAAACCGCCCTCAATGGAAAGCCGATCGCGTCTCCCTCGCCCATTTCCTGCGCAATACCAGGGATGCCTACCTGAAGCGCGCTCCCGTTGTCTGGACAAACCTGCTCGTCCCCAGCGAACTCGTAATCGGCCTCGGCTGCATCCCTTTCTATCCGGAGATGGCGGCAGCCGCTGTCGCCGCAGCCGGTCTTGCTCCCCGCTTTATCGATAGGGCGATCGAGATAGGCTTCTCATCCGACGGCTGCTCATATCACCGCTGCCTGCTCGGGTGTGCGATCGAAGGGTTCCTGCCCGAACCGGACTTGCTGATTTCCCTGAATTATCCCTGCGATTCGGCCCCCCTCTCATTCGGCTACGCAGCCGGCCTCTTCAATGCCGAACAGGTGATAATCGATATACCCATGCCGGGCAGACCTTCTTCCCGGGCGCTCCTGGCGGCCCAGCTCGAGGAAGTCGCCATGAAAATGGCCGGCCTTTCCGGACTCAAGGAAGAGGAAATGATGCGGGGGCTCGCCGAATCGATAGAGCTTTCCAATCAAGCGCTGGGCTATCTATGCAAAGTCGAGGAGCTGCGCAAACGGGACGATTGCATGCTTGACGGCAAGGACGCTATGGGCAATATAAGCGTCCTTTCCGGGTGTCTTGGTTCACAGGCGGGAGCCGAATTTTACCGTCTCCTGTTGCACGAGCTCGAGGAGAGGGGCTCCGTCGGTGAGGATAGCAAACGCCTCATGTGGATGCATCTCAAACCCTGGTATTCGCAGGCTATCTTCGATGTGCTCGACCGCCACGGAGTGCGAGTCGTCTGCGAGGAATATACCCACTCCTGTTGGGAAGCCATGGATGCGGGCGACCCCTTTAATTCTCTCGCCGCCAAAGTCGGTAATCATTTCCTGGTAGGGCCGCTTGAAAGAAGGGCCTCGCACCTCGTCCGGTTGGCTGATAATTATCGGGTGGACGGAGCAATTCATTACAATCACTGGGGATGCCGCCAGAGTTGCGGCGGAGCCGTGCATATAAAACGGGAACTGCGGCGACGGGGTATTCCCACTCTTCTCCTCGACGGTGATTGTGTCGATCACCGTGAATATCAGGAAGGGCAGATAAGTACCCGCCTGGAAGCCTTCCTTGAATCCCTAAACTAAACATTGGGGTCGGGCCTCAACATCAACAAGCTTCAAAGCATTCGCAACTTATATGCTGAACCCTTTCTTTGAAGCTTGTTGATGTTGAGGCCCGACCCCAATGTTAGTCGGATATTTTGACCAGGGTTCTTCCCTTTGATTCCTTATCCAGGAGTTTCCGGATCCTATCCTCCACCTTCTCGAGCGGCACTTCAGTGACCATATCCTCCAGATTGTCGAGCTTCCAATCGGTTGCCAGTTTTTCCCAGACATACAAGCGCGTTTCCTCCATGGGGCACTCGACGGAATCGACACCTATCAGCGTTACCCCCCTCAAGATGAAGGGAAATACATTGAGGTGCAGTTCGGCTCCACCGATATTCCCGCAAGTGGTCACCGCCCCGCAGTAGCTTATTTCCTTGACCACGGTTGAAAGGACGTCTCCGCCGACGGTGTCGATGGCGCCCGGCCATTTTTGATGCAACATAGGCCGGCCCGACGTATCGTTCACTTCGCGCGCCGGTATCACGCGTGAAGCCCCCAGCTCCTTCAGTCTCTTCTCCCACTCCGCAAACTCCTCGTCACTCATGAGACCAGCCGCCGCCACTACCTTATAGCCGATCTTCGCCATAATCCTCATGGCCATGCTCCCCACCCCGCCCGTGGCGCCGGTCACCAACACCTCGCCATCTTCAGGCGCGAGACCCGTCTGGGTCAGTTTGAGAACCGAGAGTCCCGCCGTGAAGCCGGCCGTTCCAAATATCATCGCTTCCTTGAGAGTGAGGTTGGCGGGCAGTCGTACGATCCATCCAGCCGGCACGCGGATGTACTCCTCGAGGCCTCCAGCCGTGTTCATGCCCAGATCGTAGCCGGTCACTATCACCCGGTCCCCGGCCTCGAACTCGGGAACCATGCTGTCTACGACTATTCCGCCGGCATCGATGCCGGGCGTATGCGGGTAGTTCTTGCTGACGCCCTTGTTTCCCGCCGCCGAAAGGGCGTCCTTGTAATTCAAGGAACTATAAAGCACATGAATGGTGACGTCGCCCGGCGGCAAATCTTCGATATGCTTTTCCTCGATCTTGCGGGTAAAGGTCTTATCCTCGCCCTCCCGGACTACCAGTGCTTTAAATGCTTTATTCTCCATATCATTCCTCCATTAACCCGTTCACTGTACAATGTCCCCATTATATCCACTATCAAACTCAGCGATGAAGATGGAGGTAAAAAGATGAGGCCGTTGGAGCCCCCGCAAGAGATCAAGGACCTGGCCGAAACAGGTGAGGTTGAGGTGAAAACAACCCAGCCGCAAGAGGTAGCGTTTACCGTGCACAAGGGGTCGCAAGCCGATCTTCAGGACTCGTTTCTCAAGCTGATGCGCTGGGCCGCAGAAAACGGCTATGAGCTGATGGGACCGGGCCTTGCCATCTTTCATAATGACCTGATCATGGTCACAAGCGAGGATGACTTGATAACGGAGCTGCAATTCCCGGTACACAAGAAGTAGCCCTACACAAAGGTGCCTGACACCTTTGTGTAGCCTTTGAGGTGTACGTTAGAATTTGGAGATGGGGAGGCGCCAATCACGCCCGAAGGCGCGTGAGGTTACCTTGATGCCCACTGGAGCCTGCCTCCGCTTGTACTCGTTGGCGTCCACCCTGAGAACAATGCCCCTAACCAGTTCCTCCGGGTGTCCCTTCGCGGTCATCTCCTCTATGGTCAGCCCGTTCTCGATATAATCCTCCAGTATGGGATCGAGGATATCGTAGGGGGGCAGGGAATCTGTATCCAACTGGTCGGCCCGCAGTTCCGCCGAAGGTTCCCGCTCGATTATCATCTCGGGGATAACTTCTCTTCCCTCCCTTTCGTTCATATACCGCGACAGCCGATAAACTTCGCGCTTCAGCAGATCCTTGAGCACCGCGTAGCCGCCCGCCATATCCCCATAAAGGGTGCAGTAGCCCATCGAAAGCTCGCTCTTGTTACCGGTTGCCAGGACCAGCCATCCGTGACTGTTGGAGATGCTCATCAAGATATTACCTCTGATGCGCGCCTGCAGATTCTCGGCGGCCAAACCTCCGGTCGGTCCTTCCACAGAAGCCGCGGCATTCTGCATATAACCGTCGAATATCTCGTCGATGGCGTAGTCATCCAGAGACACCCCAAGGGATTCAGCCAGTAACTCCGCACCTCGGTAGGAAACATCAGCCGTATAGCGCGAGGGCATGAACACGCAGTGTACATGTGATGGGCCAAGGGCCATGGCGGCTATGGCGGCTGTAAGGGCTGAGTCGATGCCGCCGGAAAGTCCGATCAAGACGTGTTGAAACCTGTTCTTCCTGACATAATCCCGAAGGCCGAGGAGGAGAGCTTCAAGGATTTCGTCCTCGCTTTTCATATCATGCGAGGATGGTGCGGCGAGCTCCGGGTCATTACCCCGCGAAGATCCTTGCGGGATTTCGATTTCGAGCATTCGCGTCGGTATTCTCAGGTTCCCCTGTCTGAAATATCGCTGCAGGGGCATCATCATGCGATGTCCCCAAAGACCGGTCTTCTGTATGTCGTAGAGCAGCGTATGCTCCACGAATCGCGGCGCACACACCAATTTCTTCTCAAGGGGATGCAGCACCATGGAGCCGCCGTCGAAAACCAGCTCGTCCTGGCCCCCGACGCAATTCACATAAGCGAGAATAGCGGTCGAATCGGAGGTTCGCGACTGCAAGAGGCGCTCCCTGTCAAAAAGCTTGCCGCGCTGGAAGGGTGAAGAGGAGAGGTTGACGATGATCTCCGCTCCACCGTAAGTCACCTCCGCTTCCATGGGTCCCCCCGGATACCATATATCCTCACATATGGTGACCCCCACCCTCATGTCTCCCACCTTCAACACCAGGCCTTCTTTTCCGGTGGCGAAATATCTGTATTCGTCAAAAACGCCATAATTCGGAAGGAAGTGCTTATAGTAAAAAGCCACGATTTCCCGGTGGCAAATTACGGCGGCCGCGTTAAAGAGGTCTTCATCAAGATGCGGAGTTCCCACGATAACGATGAGATCATCGATTTCACCCGCTGTTTCACGCAGGCACGAATCACACTTTTCCAGAAAATCCCTTTTCAGGAGAAGGTCTTCGGGAGGATATCCGGATAGAGCAAGCTCAGGGAAGCAGACTATATCCGCTCCCTGAGCTTGCGCCTCGCGCGACGCCTCGAGGATCCTTCTGCAATTGCCTTCGATGTCGCCTACCGAGACGTTTATCTGGGCAAGGGCTAATCTCATGCAATAAGACTAGAGCAAGGGTAAATAATTATCCAGTTCCCATTCCGTTACCTGTGCGCGGTATCGCTCCCACTCTATCTTCTTGTTCTCGATCAACGAGGTGAAGACTTCCTCGCCCAGAGTGTTGCGCAACAGCTCGCTCTGCTCGGCCAGGCCTATCGCCTCCCAGAGGTCCTCCGGCAATTGCTTGATGCCCAGATCCGACCGTTCCTTTTCGGTCATCTTGTAGACGTTTCTCTCCACCGGTTCGCGGATCTCGTATCCCTTTTCTATGCCGTCCAGTCCGGCCGCCAGCATGCAGGCAAAGGCCAGGTACGGGTTGCATGAAGGGTCGGGTGATCGGAATTCGATGCGAGTGGCCTTTTCCATCCCCGGCTTATACTGCGGCACTCTTACCAGGTCGGAGCGATTGCGCACGGCCCAGGTCAGGTACACGGGAGCCTCGTATCCAGGCACCAGCCGCTTGTAGGAATTGACCCACTGATTGCAGACCAGGGTTATCTCCGGAGCATGGCGCAGCAGGCCGGCGATGAACTGCTTGGCGACTTGTGAAAGATGATACTCATCCCCGGCCTCGAAGAAGGCGTTCTTTTCGCCCTTGAAGAGCGACATATGGGTGTGCATTCCACTGCCGTTCTCACCCATCAAGGGCTTGGGCATGAAAGTCGCATAGACATTATTGAGAAGTGCCACCTCCTTGACGACCAGGCGGAAGGTCATGGCATTGTCAGCCATGGTGAGGGCGTCTGTGTAGCGCATGTCTATCTCGTGCTGGCTGGGACCCACCTCGTGGTGGCTGTACTCGACGCCGATTCCCAAGTCCTCCAAAGCAAGCACCGTGTCGCGACGCAGGTCGCTCGCGACATCGAGTGGCGTCAGGTCGAAATAACCGCCGTGGTCAAGTACTTCGGTAGCTTCCGGGCTCTTGAAGTAGAAGAACTCGAGTTCCGGGCCGACGTAATACGTATAGCCCATCTTGGCCGCCCGAGCCAGGTTTTGCTTGAGGATGAATCGCGGATCCTTATTGTACGGTTCACCACCCGGTCTCATAACGTCGCAGAACATACGGGCGACGGCATTGTGTTCCCGGGGACGCCAGGGAAGGATGGCGAAGGTGCTCGGGTCGGGCATGGCGATCATGTCGCTCTCGTCGATTCTCGCATAACCCTCGATGGACGACCCATCGAAGCCCATGCCCTCCTCCAGGGCCTGCTCCAACTCGCTGATGGTTATGGCGAAGCTCTTCAGAATACCCAGGATATCCGTGAACCATAGCCTGATAAAACGAACATCGTTCTCACGCGCCATCTTTAGCACGTATTCCTTATCCTTGGTCATTCCAGTCCTCCTTTGCATTGATCCCAGTTTGTCAAAAGGTTACTCATCGAATGTTTCCCTTTGTTTTCGAAAATGTTACATCTATGTTAAATTGCCTGGAAGCCGGACTCTCCGGTTCTTATTCTAATGGCATCGTCAACGTTGTAAATGAAGATTTTGCCGTCACCGATCGAGCCGGTACGCGCCGACCTCACTACGGCATTCACCACCTTTCCCAGATCCTCATCCAGGACCACTACCTCCAGCTTGATCTTTGGAAGAAACTCGACGCGGTACTCGGATCCCCTCCACATATGGGTCACACCCTTCTGCTTGCCGTGCCCCTTCACCTCGGTGATGGTCACGCCGGGATAACCCAGCTCTCCGAGTTCCTCCATCACCGGCTCCAGGCGTTCCGGACGAAACAGCGCTTCAACCTTTCTCAATTCAACTCACTCCCTTCTCTGATATTGCCGGCTGGAAATCAGGGTAAGCCTCGATGTCGTGCTCGTGCAAATCGAGCCCCACCCTCTGTCCTTCTTCGTCGACCCTGATCCCAATCGTCTTCTTGAGGATGAAGAACATAAGACCGGCCGTTACCGCTACCCAGGCAACAACCGACGCACTACCGAGTAATTGTTTGCCCAGCTGGGCTAATCCGCCTCCGAAGAAGAGCCCATCGACGGCGGCGACGCCATTTGCCTGTCCGAAAGAGGCCTGCGCGAAAAGACCGACGGCTATCGTCCCCCAGATTCCGTTTACCATATGCACCGAGACCGCGCCCACGGGATCATCCACTCTCACCTTGTGGTCGATGAATTCTACCGAGAATACGACCAGGATGCCCGCGACGATGCCGATGATTAATGCACTGACCGGACTCACGTAAGCGCAACCGGCGGTGACGGCGACGAGCCCTGCCAGCGCACCATTGAGCGACATGCTGACATCCGGCTTGCCGTAGCGCCCCCAGGTAATCAACATGGCCATCGTTGCGCCTGCCGCTGCCGACAGGGTCGTGGTCATTGCGATGGTGGCGATAGCCGGAGACGCTTTCAACAAACTCCCCGGGTTGAATCCGTACCAGCCCAGCCAGAGGATGAAGGTCCCCAGTGCGGCCATGGGAATATTGTGCCCGGGTATGGCGTTGGCGCTGCGATCCGGATTATATTTGCCTACTCGCGCTCCCACCATCCAGGCCCCGACGAATGCGCAAACGCCGCCAACCGTATGCACGACCGTCGAGCCGGCGAAGTCCAGCATGCCGAGACGGTTCAGCCAACCGCCCTGCGCCCATATCCAGTGTCCGGCAACCGGGTAAATGAAGCCGGTGATAACCACGGTAGCTATGCAATACGCACTGAACTTGAAGCGCTCCGCCACTCCCCCGGCGAGAATAGTCGCCGCCGCTCCGGCAAAGGCTATCTGAAACAGCAGAAACACATAGAGGGGCAGGCCGTTCCAATCTGCGCTGGCGAGATTTGAAAAGAATCCGCTCGATCCTACGAAGCCGCCCCGGCTCAAGCCGAACATCAGGCCGAAGCCGACCATCCAGAAAATGATTGCTCCCAGACAGAAGTCCATAACCCCCTTGAGCATGGCATTGGCGACGTTCTTGGCCCGCGTCAAGCCGCCTTCAAGGAAGAAGAAACCCGCCTGCATGAAGAAGACAAGAGCCGCGGCCAGAAGCACCCAGACCGTGTCGAGATCGGTCGCTATGCTATCCGGCGTTTTGGCCTCACCGTCCCCTTGGGCGAGAACCGGCGTTGCAAAAAGTGCCAGCAGCAACGCGGTTATCAGGACTACAAGGAGGACTTTTTTCATTCGTCTTTCACCCGCTTTCGTTCGTGCTTGGGCATTACATTGAGTTGTCTACCAAGCCTAGCGAGTGTCTGTTTCAGATACTTTAAATCAATGTTAAATCCGGGTTTCAAGCGCTGCTCCTTGACTTGCGGGGCCTTCTGCCCTCCCATTCGGGTTCCGGATGAGACAGGCCCAGGTGCAACTGAGTACCGGAGTCATAGGCGCTCACTCCCATCTCGTGGACGTCGAGGCCGTCTACTTCCTCCTGGGGAGAGACGCGAATGCCTTGAATACGATCCTGCAGGCGGAAGAAGAGCAGGGACAGCCCGAGGACGAAGGCGGCACACGCAACTGCGCCTATCGCCTGGGCGAGGAACTGTCCCGCATCCCCGAAGAACAAACCCCTCACGGCACCATCCACACCATTCAAGCCGCTGCCGTAAGTACCGTCGGCAAAGAGACCAACAGCGAGAACCCCCCATAGCCCATTGAAACCATGCACTGCGACAGCACCCACCGGATCGTCCAACCGCCAGCGTTCCAGCAGTAAGACACCCCCGCATACAACGAAGCCGGCTATGATCCCGATCACTATCGCCGCCCATGAAGGCACGAAGGCGCAGGGCGCGGTGATGGCCACCAGGCCGGCGAGCATACCGTTGGCGGTCATGGAAGGATCGGGCTTGCCGAATTTCTTCCACATAAAAAACATGGCCGTTAGAGAACCGGCGCAGGCGGCGAGCAGCGTATTGACCGCCACGATGGCAAAGCGTAAGTCCTGCCCGGATAGTGTGCTCGCCGAATTGAAACCGAACCACCCGAAAACAAGGATGATAACACCCACGATAGCTATGGGTATGTTGTGGCCCGGTATCGCCCGCGGCTTGCCCTCCTTGTCGAAACGGCCCATCCGCGGCCCGATCACATAGATACCCGCCAGCGCACAAAGGCCTCCTACTGCGTGCACCACCGACGATCCTGCAAAGTCGACGAAGCCATGCCCGAGATTTACATTGGCCCCCAACTGCGACAGCCATCCTCCGCCCCATACCCAGTGCCCGAAAACGGGGTAGAGGATCGCGGACATGAAGACGCCGTACACCAGAAATGCCTTGAACTTCCAGCGCTCGGCCAGGCCGCCGGTGACAATGGTGGCCGCTGTATCCATGAAGACCACCTGGAAGAGGAAGAACAGAAAAATCCCTACGTCATAGACCCCAGTGCCGGAGAGAGCAAATCCTTTCAAGCCAAAGAGCGACCACCCCTTCGCGACCTCCAGCTTGGCGTTCATTATTTCGGATCCGCCCAGTGTGAGCAGTTGTCCCACGCCCCCGAACATGAGGGCATATCCTACCAGGAAATATCCGAGGGTACCGACAGCGAAGATAGTAAAATTGGTCATCATGACGTGGACCGCGTTGCGTTCCTGGGTGAAGCCGGTCTCAACCATGGCGAAGCCCGCCTGCATAAAGAAGACCAGTATCGCGCCCAGAAAGACCCACATGAAATTGATGGCTATCTTATTGTGGCCCACCTGATCTTCGAGGCTTCCTTCGCCCAGGTCTTGCGACGTTCCCGTCTGCTCGCCCGACGAATCCGCCCTGGCCTTTATCGGCCCTACCATGATTACCAGTAGCACGGCCAGGAGAATCGCCAGCATCACAAGTATTTTCCAGTTTTTGTTAATCGATCCCACAAGCAGACCTCCTTCTCGGGTTCACCTTGGGATCATTGTAGACAGGCTGGATTTCGAGAACTTTATAGCGGAATTAAATGGATGTTAAGAAGTTGTTTCAACACCGTTAACGGGTCCTACAAAGATATCCACCTACACAAAGGTGTCAGGCACCTTTGTGTAGGTGCGCCTTCACAAAGGTGCCTGACACCTTTGTGAAGCCTTTGTTAACCGCACTAGGGTTCGAAGATGTAGCCTACGCCGCGCACTGTCCTTATGTAGACACGGCCTTCGTGTTCGATTTTGGAGCGGATGCGCCTTATGTGCACGTCCACGGTGCGTGCGCCTCCGAAGTAGTCATAACCCCAGAGTTGCTCCAGCAGCATCTCACGCGTGAAAACCTTTCCAGGCCTGGCAGCAAGAAAACGCAGTAATTCGAATTCCTTGAAGGTCAGCTCGATCGGGGCTCCAGCCAATCTTGCCTCATAGCGGTCTTCGTCGATTTCGAGTTCCGGCGGCTCGCCTTCCTGTACCGACTCGGCCGTATGCCAGCGCAACCTGGCCTTCAACTCCTCGGCCGTGCAGCCTTCAACCGCGAAATCATTGAGGAAGCCCGGCTTGCCAAGTGCTCGTAACTGCCGTTTCTCGAGCACACCGACCAAACACACTCCTTCCTGTAAAACACGGCGGAGGATTTCGAGTCTATTGGTCCAATCGGCGCCGTCGTTCACAAAATCTACGAGAACGATGTCTCCAGGGGAAGGCTGCGGCAATTGCTCTCGAGTAAGAGCATGCACGGGGAGGTCTTCCAGAAGATATCGGAAGGCTTCCTCTCTATCGGGCGCGCAATACAAGTAAATTTCCACGCATTGACTTTAAGGCATAAGGACAGCTGTTAGCCAGCTTTTCTTGAACCTATGAGATAATCAGTAGGCGTAGAGTCCCCCGAATGGGCGGTGAGATTTTGGGGATAGCTTCGAGAAGCCGGAGTAGATAATATCCTCGGAATCGCCGCCGAAATAGTCGACGTACTCTTCAATATAAGGGCGAATCAACTCGAGATCCTCTTCCACGGCAGGCTCGATCTTCGCTTCCTTGCCCAGTTGGTAGTCCTCAACGCCACCGTGAAGGAATATCAACCCGCCGTGCATTCCGGTACCTATGTGGTTCGCTTTGTGCCTGTCCCTGCCCTTGAGACCGAGGCCCAGGACGATCACGATTCCACCCGCCATATATTCACCCAGGAAGTCCTGGGCGTCGTCGCCTATAACCAGGACCGGCTTGTGCTCCCCATATTCCTTCATATGGATGGCCGCCCGGTAACCGACGCTGTTTTTGATGAAGATTTTGCCGCCCCTCATGCCCATGGCCACTATATCGCCGGCCCGCCCGTGTACTACGATTTCCCCATTATTCATGGTATTGCCGACGCCGTCTTGGGCATTACGATCGACAGTGATCTTCGGCCCATCCATGAAAGCCCCAAGATCATTTCCAGGGACCCCGTGAATGGTTATCGATACCGGCCGTCTGATTCCGGAACCGATATAGCGCTGCCCGTAGATGTTTTCAAGAATAATTTCCTTGGTACCCTCGGCCGCCACGCTCTTCACCATGTTGTTCAGCTCCCTATAGTGAAGCTGGCGAGCATCGATTTTCACATGCCCATTCTGCCGGACGAAAACGCCGGGCAATCCGGCGCGGTGATCAACCTCGATTCTCATTAACCTCTCACCCTCTTTACCCAAAGCTAACAGGCTCGGATTTTTTCTTCTCCATCCGGGCTCGGTATTCCTTTTCTCTAATCACCTTACGACCATTCTGCCCGGACGATTGTTCCCGAAACTTACTGATAAGAGCTGGGGTGAGAATGATTTCCATATTTTGCATATCCCTGACTTTGTCGCAGTAAAAGCTGCTCCTCGAAGAAATTGTCATGCACCCGCGTGCCTTATTCCCAGAATTCGTAATTCCTCCTCGGAGAGGCCTACGCCCCTCAAGCGCAGCCTGTTGCCGCGAAGGCTCTCGATTGCATTTATTCCCATACCGCCCAGGATCTCCATGATTTCATGGGACCAACCCGTCAGCAGATTCACCAGGCGGCGCGTCCCGATCTCCGGGTTCAGGCGCTTGGTAAGGTAGGGATCCTGAGTGGCTATGCCCCAGTTGCACTTCCCGGTATAGCACTTCTGGCAAACATGACAGCCGAGTGCGACCAGGGCGGCGGTGCCGATATAAACCGCATCAGCTCCCAACGCGACCGCCTTTACGACGTCGGCCGCCGACCTTATGCCTCCGGCTACTACTATGCTGGCCCGATTGCGGATTCCCTCCTCGCGCAGGCGGGTATCCACAGAGGCCAGGGCCAGTTCTATGGGAATACCCACGTTATCCCTGATCATGGTAGGGGCCGCCCCGGTTCCTCCCCTTATGCCGTCGAGAGCGATGATATCGGCCCCGGCGCGCACCATTCCGGATGCAATAGCCGCCGAGTTGTGCACCGCCGCTATTTTCACCGACACCGGCTTCTCCCAATGGGTCGCTTCCTTCAGGGCATATATAAGCTGGGCGAGGTCTTCGATTGAATAAATATCGTGATGGGGCGCCGGTGAGAGTGCATCCGTTCCCTCCGGGATCATCCTGGTATGAGAGATCTCCGCGCTCACCTTCTCGCCCGGCAGGTGCCCGCCGATTCCCGGCTTGGCGCCTTGCCCTATCTTGATCTCCAGTGCGGCCGCCGCTTCAAGATAATCGGCGTGAACGCCGAATCTGCCTGATGCCACCTGGCATATAGTGTGATCCCCGTACTGGTAGAGATCGCGATGAAGGCCCCCCTCCCCGGTGTTGTAATAGGTGCCGAATTCGCTCGCCGCCCGAGCGAGCGATTCGCAAACGTTGTAGCTTATGGCACCGTAGGATAAGGCTGAGAACATGATCGGGGTCTCCAGCCTCAATTGCGGTGAAATCTTGGTGAGAACGGAGGATTTCCCTTTCTTCCGCCCGATTTCGAGGGCGTCAGGCTTTGCTCCCAGGTAGGTCCTTAGTTCCATGGGCTCCCGCAACGGATCGATAGACGGATTGGTCACCTGGCTGGCATCCAGGACTATCCGGTCCCAATAAATCGGGTAATCTTTATCGCAGCCCATTCCGGTGAGCAGCACGCCTCCAGTCTCGGCCTGCTTATAGATGTTATGCAGCACCTCATTCGTCCAGTTGGCGTTCTCCGGGATCTGATTGGGGTTTCGCCGCACGATCAGGGCATTGGTGGGACAAAAGGTCACGCAGCGCAGGCAGCCGGCGCACTTGTCCTCGTCGACGCGAACCTCGTCGTCCTCCTCATCGTACCAATGGGCGTCGAATGCGCACTGCCGCACGCAAACCTCGCATCTTATGCAGCGGTAATCGTCCCTGTCTATCAAAAATTCCGGTAAGATATAACTCTTCAATTAGAAAAACCTCCAAGCGGCTACGAATCCGCGCCGCTCAAACTAAGTAAATTTTCCTCCACCGCCGCTGGTCTGGCAATGTTTTCCAGCTCGGCTATGATCGGCTCGCCCCCGCGCGGGATCCAGGTATCCTCAACGTTGTCGTCTATGAGGTGCATGGGCGCCTCCTCGGAGGATATATACCTGATATCCCCACTTCGTCCCGCCACCAGCGGCCGCAGCCTGATACGATCGGTAAGACCGATCATCTGATTTCGATTGGAGATGATGATACTGAAGGGTCCGTTCATGAGAATGGAGCCGTAGGTTTGCCTCAAGGCCGTATGCAGCTGCTTTCCCTCGGCCGGCATACGGTCTATCTCGTCCCACAGCGGTGCAGCCAGGACCTTTGCCATATCCTCTACAGAAAGGCCGTGGCGCCTTACCAGCAGATCGACCGCATATGCCACCACTTCGGTGTCGGTGAAGAGAGTGCAAACGTAGCCGTACATCTCCAGGTAGCGCTTGTTGATGCCGTATGAGCTTATCTCACCGTTGTGCACCACCGACCAGTCGAGGATGTTGAAGGGATGGGCGCCTCCCCACCAGGCCTGGGTATTGGTCGGGAAACGGCCGTGCGCAACCCAGCTGTACCCCTCATATTCCTCCAGGCGAAAGAACCTTCCGATATCCTCGGGAAAACCGACACCCTTGAAGACCCCCATGTCCTTCCCGCTCGAAAAGACGAAGGCGCCGTCGATTTTTCTATTGATATCCATCACAACCGATACGATGAAACTCTCCACGTCCTCCAGTTCGCAGGTCACCTTCTGCCGCGGCTGCATGAAATAGCGCCAGAGCAAGGGCGATTCCCGGACCCCTTCGCAGGCTCTGGTCGGGATGATTTCCGCCGTTTCTATCTCAAAGGATGCCTCCAGGAATTCCTCGCTCTCCTTGCGGGCTCCCTCGTCGTCGTACATCATTTGGAAACAGTAGAGATCGGCGTACTGCGGATAGATACCATAGGCGGCAAATCCGCCCCCCAATCCGTTACTGCGATCTTTCATGTTGGCGATAGCCGTGATCATGTCCTCGCCGTTGAACTTCTCGCCGCGGACATTCATCATCCCGAATATTGAGCAACCCGAGAAGTCCTTGTCGTCCGGGAATCGTATACCTCTAAGCATCTTTCAGCCTCTCCGGCCTCTTACGGCATCGGCCTTCTTCAGGCCGGCCAGGGCTTCTACTATTCGGTCCTGCCTTATGGCGTGAGGGAAATTGATAAGCCCGAAGCCCTCGTCCAGGAGGCAGCTCTTTATCCTTTTCACGTTGGCTCTTTCCTGAATGAGAGAGGTAAGGATTCCTGCCCTCTCAATCTTTCCGGCCATTAGCATACCGACCAGCGTGTCACCCTTTACGACCACCTTGCGGTACTCGCCGTCGCCATCCTCACGCGTGATAACCTCATAATCCGAACCCTCCGGATTCACTATGCCGGCCGAAAGCACCGGCAGGCCGAAGAACTCCACCGAGTTCATGGAGTTGCAGCCCGGGTAACTAACCTCGTCTCCCGCCATATTTAAACCCGCGTACTTTCCTTGCAGGGCGGCCACCGGCCAGAGGGCATTGAGGGCCGGTTTGCCGAGCACGACGTCCAGGGCGATGGCCGCATCACCCGCCGCATAGATATCCATTTCCGAAGTGCTCTGATATTCATCCACTTCGATGCCCCTGCGGCAGTCGATCCCCGCCGCCTCGGCGAGTTCCGTTCGCGGCCGAACCCCAACCGCCATCACCAGGATATCGAAATCGATTTCCGATCCGTCCGAAAGGAAGGCACGTCCTTTATGGCCTCCCCGGGATTCGACGCCGCTTACGCTCTCCCCGGTTATGATGCCGATACCCTTCGCGCTGCATCTCTCTTCGACCAAGGCCGAAGCCCGCGCGTCCAGGGCGAGCGGAAGCACACGATCCATCTTTTCCACAACCGTTACTTCGGCGCCCCTTGCATGCAGCGCCTCCGCCGCTTTAACTCCGATGAGACCGGCACCTACGACCAGCGCAGCGGCCGGCTTGTTGGTGAGGGCGAGCATTCTGCGCGCATCGTCCCATGAAACGAAGGTGAGGTAATCTGTCTCCTCCACGCCGTTGACAGGCGGTACGAAGGGTAAAAATCCGGTGGCCAGCAGCAGCTTCCGCCATTTGACCTTCTCCTTACCGGCGGTTGTCAGCATCTTCTTGGCCGGGTTTATGGATACCACGCGCGATTCTTTATGAAAATCCACCTTGGCCGAGCGGTAATAATTGGAAGGGCGATAGTACATGCCCTGGGTCGTGATCTCACCGGCTACCAGATAGGAGATCAAGGGACGCGAGTAGCAGCGGTACTTCTCTTCCGAGAAGATCGCGATGCTTCCCACGGCATCCCGGGCGCGAATGGCATCGCAGGCATTTATCGCCGCCGCCGAGTTACCAACTATCGCATAATCGTATATCGCCAATTCAATCCTCCACTATCACCAAGGCTTCATTCGGGCAATTGGCCACGCAGGCCGGTGTCTCGAGGTCTGGACAGAGGTCGCACTTGCCGACCACCTTCCGTTCCGCTTCGTCCCTGCGTACAGCCCCGTAGGGGCAGACCAGGATGCAGGTCCAGCAGCCGACACAGCGTTCGGGATCATTGATCACAGCGCCCGATTCCGCATCCCTCTGCATCGCTCCCGAAAGGCAGGCGGTTATGCAGGGGGCCTCCTCGCAATGGCGGCATTGCAGGGCGAAAGAGACGTGGCCTTCCTCCTCCACTTCCACCCTTTTAATCGGGCGATTCTCTTTTTTATAGGCCTTTACTATGTTCTTGCTCTTCGAATGCTCCACTATGCAGTGGATTTCGCATAGGCGGCACCCAATGCAGAACTCCTCTTTCGGCACAATTCGTATCAAAGCTATCACTCTCGCGGTCGATTACTTATAAGTGCTTGTCATATTATCGGTATTTATAGCAGAAGGCCATGAGCAAGCACAACACGGATAAGACGCTCGAGAGAAGCGCCCGGTGGGGCGAATCGGGCCGAAGAGATGGGCCCCACCGGGGTTATAAATGTTCGTCGGCATTTGAAATGAGGTTGTATGAGCGCCGGAAGTCTTCCTTCCAGCAATGATGTCGCTATCAGGGTCAGCGAGCTTGTGAAGGATTACCCAAGAGCCGGGAAGGGGTTCGTTCCCTTCTTCCTCCCATCCTGGAAAAAGGATGTAGTTCGGGCGCTCGATGGTATCAGTTTCGATGTCCGCCGGGGATCGATCTTCGGCCTCCTCGGGACTAACGGGGCCGGAAAAACCACCCTGATAAAGATCGCCTACAACCTGCTCCTGCCCACATCGGGGTCGGTACTCGTACTAGGGGCGAATCCGATGCAGCAAGGAATAAAGATCCGCAGGCGCATGGGCATGGTAAACAGTGAGGAACGCAGCTTCTACTGGCGTCTGTCCGGCCGGCACAATCTCGAATTCTTTTCATCTCTGCACGGCTTGAATCACAGCTTCGCCGCCAAAAGAATCGATGAGCTCGGCGAACTCCTCGATATGGATTATCTCGATGTCCCCTTCTCCGACTATTCGAGCGGCATGCGACAGAAGGCAGCGATTGCCAGGGCGCTCTTACACGACCCGGAAGTACTTCTGATGGATGAGCCGACACGCTCGCTATCTCCCGAGGCAGCTTACCCACTGCAGGACTTCATTCGCAAGGAACTGGTAGCCGAGAGGGGCAAGGCCGTGCTACTCGCAACCCAGGACATGGCTGAGGCCGAGCGGCTATGTGAAGATGTGGCCATTATCGACAAGGGCAACATGGTCTTTCTTGGCGCCCTGAATGAGTTGATGCGGCAGGGCCGGGACCGGCTCGGGCAGGATGCCGGTCTGGGCGACATTTTCGTGGATCTGGTGGGAAGGGGTCCGGATCTTGGGTAAAGCACTGGGCTTTCTCAAGCGCGACTTCCTTATAGAAGTCAGCTACCGCTTCAATTTCCTCCTCTCCCTGGCGGGAATATTTTTCTCGGCCTCCATTTTTTACTTCCTGGGAAAAATCGTTGACCCTGCGGTCGTGCAAGATACTGCCAACGATTATTTCTCGTTTGTGCTGGTAGGTATGGCCTTCGCCATGTTTCTTCGCACAGGACTTGGTTCCTTTGCCGAGAGCATGCGGGAGGAGCAAATGATGGGGACTCTGGAAGCAATGCTTGCAACTCCTACCTCACTTTCCCTGATTATTCTGTCCTCGTCATTGTGGCGTTTCCTGCTTACCAGCATCTCGGTTGTTGTTTATTTGCTGATCGGGGCCGCCTTCGGCATCTCCTTCGCCGGTGCCAACATCCCGGTTGCTCTCCTGTTGCTCATATTGACCGTACTCGCATATTCCGCACTAGGCATAATCTCGGCGAGCTTCATCATCATTTTTAAGAGGGGCGATCCAATAAATTGGGTAGTCAGCACGGTTTCCATATTCTTAGGCGGCGTTCTCTATCCGATCTCCGTACTCCCGGGGTGGCTGCGCTTTTTCTCCCGCATCCTTCCCATCACCTATTCTTTGGAGGGCATTCGGGGCACTCTGTTAAAAGCGCAGGGCATTTCAGACGTGACGACCGACCTCATAGCGCTGGCCGTAATATCAGTAGTGTTGATCCCCTTGAGCCTGGCCCTGTTCTCCCTGGCCGTTAACCACGCGCGCCGCACCGGCACCCTCGTCAAGTATTAGCTTACACATTGGGGACGGGTTGGTTTGTTAAACCCTTAACAAACGTACCCGTCCCCAATGTGAAGGGGTTGGTTTTCATGGCCGGCACGGGATGACTATAATACACGAGTAAAGCTTGCATTATGCGGCATGGGGAGAGGAGCCGATCATGGAGCGCGAATTCTTCGCAGATGTGTCCCAGCACACAATTGAAATAACGGGGGGTTCGGTCGAGGTACCCATCCTTTATAAAGACATATCCACAATCGCGGCCAACTTCATAGCCCCGGTGCTTCCCTTGAAAAACATCCTGCCCACCAGTAGCTTGGTCCCTCTGGAGATCCTGCCCGGCAAGGGCCTCCTTTCCTTTATGGCCTTCGATTATCGCGACACGAGCATCGGGCCTTACAAAGAACTGGCGATTGCCATACCCGTCCGCTATGAACCTCGTATCAATATTCCACTCTTTCCTGCGCTTCGTATGGCGGCTTCCCTTTCCCTCGAAGTCTATGTCTGGCACCTTCCGCTTGACTCAGAAATCGGTATTCATGCCGGCATCGACATCTGGGGTTTTCCGAAATTCCTGGCGGAAATCGAATTCTCGGAAACGGAGAAATCGATCTCATGCTCGCTTTCGGAGAAAGGCGAACACATCCTCACTCTGGAAGTGGGAATCACTAAGCCAAAGATGAAGAGCTATTTCGATATCAAGCCCTACACGGTAAAGGATGACCGCCTGCTTTTCACCGAGATTAAGGGCTTGTCCGGGGGAGTTGGTAGAAGTTTCCTTCCGGGGACGGCAAACTTGAGCCTGGGCGAACATCCCCTTTCCAGACAGATACGTGAAGTAGCCCCGGGAAAGAACATGAATACGATATATATTCCCCATGGCCAAATGGTATTACCCGAACCGGATAAATCTTTGCCTCTGGACTGAGGCCTGGGAGATCAAAACTTTTTATGCCGCTCAGGCATTCAAGACTTCACATTCTCCGATTTCATAAAACTGGCGTGAAAATCATTTATTGAAAATCGCTACGGGGAAGGAGAGGGAAATGAAAGGGTTCCTTGAGTTCATCAGGAAACAGGGGGTAGTGGGGCTGGCGATTGGTTTTATCGTCGGCCTGGCTACGGCGGCATTGGTTACCGCACTCGTCAGTGATTTTATCAACCCGATCATCGGGGTCGTCGTGGGCAACGCCAATCTCGACACTCTGACTTTTGCAATCGGCGACGCCACGTTCAATTACGGCCATTTTATCTCGGTGTTCATTAACTTCGCCGCCATCCTCGCTGTTGTCTACTTCGGCTTCAAGGCGCTTCGTTTGGAGAGGCTGGATATAGAGGAGGAAGAGGAAAAGGAATCGGCCAAGCTTTCGAAAGCATGAGTCGAGGAATGCCGGTTCTTTATCTCCATCCAAATGGAAACAGGCTGCGTAGTAATCTCGACTCGTAATGTTCCAAAAGCTATGGAGGTCCTATGAAAGGTCTTGTCATCTATCAGAGCCGGTGGGGCAGCTGCAAAAAGTGCGGAATCCATAGCCAAAGGCCTCGAGGCCTCCGGCCATGAGGTTCCGATCGAGGCGGTAGGAGAAGCAGGAGACCCGGATACCGGATTGGATTTCATTGTCATAGGCGGGGCCACCAAATGGCCGGGAGCAACACAGGAAACGAGGGGCGTACTCCCCGAAAGCGAGATCGCAAAGGCCGAGGAGTTCGGCCGCGAACTGGGTACAAAGCTCGTCACGCTTTAAACGATCAAGCCGTTGTTTCCGTGAAGATATCGGACCATATTCCGAGAGCCACCGCCAACTCCTGGTGCTCTTTGGCATAATCATCCAGTGGTATACCCTTCATGACGGCGTCTATCGCCTGCCGGAAGGCACGTGCCCCCGCCGCCGGTCCCATCGGATGAGCATGGATTCCTCCACCCGAGCCTATCATGATGTCATTCCCGAGATCCGCCACGCAGGTTCCGACCATCGACTGCGTAATTCCTCCCGAGGGCATGGGCATGGACGGCTTCAAAGCGTGTAGCGGGTACTTCATGGAGTCCGCGGTCGTGACGAACCGATCCTTAAGATAGGGAGCTTTACCATAGGGTGCCGGGAAGACTATGACGTCGGCGCCGGCCAGGCGGGGAAGCTTCCCGAGAACCAGGTGGGAGGCCACGCCCGAATTGGGCGATTCATACCAGGCACCAGCACAATCCATGTGCGCAAGGATGGGCACGTTTACTTCCGGGTCCTCGGCAAGCGCTTGCAGGGCGGGAAATCCAACCGCGATGTAATTCACCATGATGGCGTTAGCCCCCCCGGCTACCGCCCGCCGTGCCACCTCGAACATTTTGGGAATATTGTCTGAGATATTGACCGTGTACAAGGTGTGCTCGCCGGTCTCTTCGTAAACCCTTTTCTCCATTGCCATATAGGCCTTGACCCGATCTTCGACCCGGTTGAAGGCCATATCCGCGATCAGCTCGTCATCCTTGATGCAGTCGCATCCACCGAGTGCCGCCTCATAGAAGAGATCCCGCCCCACCTCGCATGTATACCCCGTGCATGGTTTGACCATATTGTTAAGGAGCGGCCTATCTTTCACACCCAGGATCTCCTGGACGCCCTCAATGCCGAATCTCGGTCCCGTGAAACCGTCGGTGAAAACTTTTGGAAACCATATATCCAGGAGTTTTATCTTACCCCCCATGGAAATATTTCCCAGCACGGCGGTGAGCATCATCGGGATCTGATTCTCGATATTCCTGTAGGGGAAGGCTATCTGCACAACATAGGTTCGTTCGTCCACATCCCTGGGCACCTCGTATTCGAAATAGGGAGCCTCGTGTATGCCGATCACCTTGGCTACGTGCTTGGCTCTCACCTCCGGCGTCTCACCGGGAACCGGCGTCCAGGTTCCCGTGGATTGTTCAATGGCCAGGAAGGGTGCCAGATAGTACATGATCATGTCTCGGGGCAAGGCGGCGTAATAGGTGGCGATTATGTGATCGCCATAATCTATCCCTTCCGGCAACGCCCTCGGTTGCGCTTCGTAATCCATATCATTCCTCCTTACGCGTTCCATTGAAACGCCTACTCAAACGAGTTTGCAACGTCACTCCAGTTTGCTTCGTCGCTCCGTTCCTGGCAACGGCGCTCGCTTGCCTCGCAACGGCGCTCGTCGCTAGCGACTCGTTTGACTTTCGCAGGCCTGTCCCGGCTGATTCAACCTGCGGCAGACATCCGTCAGGTTACCATGCAGGCAGCGAAACACACCGTACAATTCATCATAAATCGAGCAGCAGTTGGGGTCGGGCTCGAATGATTTACGCACCTTTATGACTTTCTTAAGACTGCGATAGCTGCTGTATTCTCCCAATGCGACCGCTACCGCCAGAGCGCATCCCATGGCGCCGGCCTCCTGGGCATTGGCGACGGCTTCGACTTCCCGCCTGGTGACGTCCGCAAGTATCTGCATCCAGACGTCGCTCCTGGCACCGCCTCCGATCGCCCGCAACTTTTCGCACTTGAAGCCGGCTTTGCCCACCGCGTCCAGCAGCCAGCGGCAATTGTAAGCCACTCCCTCGTATATAGACCTCAGCATGTGATCGCGCTCATGCTCGAGGCTCAGGTTTATAAATGATCCTCGCAAGGTGATGTCAGTAACCGGCGCCCGTTCTCCGAACATCCACGGCGTGAACAGCAGCCTTCCCGAACCCGGTTCCACCCTCGCCACCACTTCATCCATGATCCGGAAGATGGCCATCTCCCCGCCGTTGCTCTCAGCCTGCTCCAATTCTTCCTGCGTCGCCAGATGCTCGGCAAACCATTTCAGGCAGGCGCCGGCGGTCTCCGTCTCCCCGACCATCAGGAACATCTCCGGATCGGCGGAGGCGAGGGAATAGATGCCATTTTTTCCCAGGTTCTTGGCCTTCCCCACCGAGATGCAGAGCCAGCCCGAGGTGCCGAGGCAGATGTGCGCGTCGCCGTTTTCGAGGGCCCCCGACCCGGTTGCCGCGCTCGGCACGTCCCCCATGCCACCGATTATCGGCGTACCCGGGTCGAGGCCCATTTCGGAAGCGGCCTCTCTTGTGAGTACACCCACCACTTCTATGCAACTCTTTATCGGGGGCATCTTCTCCAGGGGCACTCCGATCAGTCTCGCCAGTGTACCCGACCACTGCCTGTTCTTATTATTCAACATACCGGTCGCGCCCGCGGCCGTGTGATCGATGATCACATTTCCCGTCGATTTAAAAACCAGGTAGCCGGTCACATCCACGATCTTATCCGTCCGCTCCCAAACCTCGGGTTCCTCGTCCCTGATCCACAGGATCTTGCATATCACATCCTTACCCGAAGGGATCGCCCCCGCCACCATCATCATCACTTTAGCGCCGCCCAGGCGCCTGACCATACGCGCTGCTTGTTCTACCGCCCGATTATCAAGCCAGATTATCCCGGGACGGAGCGGCCGGCCCCCAGTATCGAGGGGGAGCACTCCCAACATCTGTGTTGCGAATCCCATACCTATTACCTGGCTCGGCTTGACCTTGCTCTGCTCCAAGAGACGCCTGGTGCTCGTCGTGACGGCCCGCCACCAATCTTCGGGGTTCTGTTCCGCCCAGTGCGGCCGGGGGTGGAGCGTCTCATAGGGCTCGAAACTCGATGCGAGTATGGCTCCCGTAATATCGGTGAGAACGGCCTTGCTGCCGCCGGTTCCCACGTCGTGGCTTATGATGAATTTCTCAGCCATAATCCCGCCCTCTCCCTTAGCCGGCTTTTATGATCCTTGTTAACTCTACGGCGCGCTCCACTGTCGATAGCGCACTCGCCATTCCCATACCGTCCCGTAATGCCAGCAGCCTATCTACCCCATCCCGCCGCCCGGCGCCTTCGAGAGAGGATAATACCGAGCCACCGTGAAGACCGGCCTCGGGTGCGGCTATCACCATGTCTACGCCATGGAAAAACTGGTTGATGGAAAGGAGCGCCGTCTCCAGGCCACCGAGGCGGAACCAGCCGACCGCGATCGAGCCTCCTACCTTATTGCGCATGCGGCCGCCCGTCACATTGCCGTGTACATAGATTCTTAAACGATCGATGAAGCATGCCAAGTGGCCTGAAAGGCGCCCGAAATAAACTGGGGTGGCCATGATCAGGGCATCCGCCTCCTCGAGCGCGGGATAAACATTATCCATATCGTCTTCGATGGAGCATCGCTTGTTCTCGTTCTGCTTCTTCAGGCACCAGTTACATTGACGGCAATCGCTTATCTCATGATTCGCGAGCATTATCGTTTCATGGATAACACCGGCCCGGCCTTCCTGACTGCGTAACACCTCCGTGAGCACAGTCTCCACGTTGCCGCCCGATACGGGACTTCCGGATATTCCGAGGAGCTTGACCTGTGGCGTCACAGCCCCTCTCCGATAAACGGAAGAACCCGCAACCTGATGAATGTGGTTGTTCCCTCATCAGGCCTGGTCTTGATGGAGAAATCCCCTCCCATCGCCACAACATATTTGCGGGTGATTACGAGACCCAATGGTCTCTCCTGCTGGCTTTTTTCCTTGGGTCTCCCTTTACTCTTGTCCTCGATTTCCGCCCGCATCACATCTTCGATGATTTCTCCCGCGATTCCCGGCCCCTGGTCCTCGACGCGCAGCAGGACCTCGTCGCCCCACCTCTCGACCCCGAGAATCACCGGAGCGCCGGATGGCGAAAAACGCATGGCATTTTCGAGCAAATGCATGAGGGAATCACGCAGCAGCTTTTTATCGGTATGAAGTTTGGGCAAGTCTTCCTCCAACTCGAGGAATATCTCCCCTTTATGGCCTCGCCTCGAATAATATTCCTTCAGCTCCCATACCAGGGCGGAGACATCGATGCCCTTCGATGAGGGTACCGGCCGATGGCTCGCTTCCTCTTTCCATAATGTAAGGTGATCGGGTGTGCGCTCCGTCCTCTTTGCTTCCCGCGCTACTTCGATCAGATTTCGCGCGACTTCCGCCGCGGCTTCAGGCCCGGTTTCCGGCTCGCCAGTCTCCTTGCCCACTTCTGGGGCCTCCTCGCGCTTACCTTCTGTGGGGGATTCAACACTGCGGGGCCGGGAAAGCTTGAGGTGTTCCAATTCATCTTTAATTCGCGACGAATCCAGTTCCCTTTGCATCAAGGTTGGAAGGACGGAAGCGATTACTTCATTCACACTCCGAAATAAATAGTCATCGACCTGCCCTAGCTTATCGGCATCGTAGTCGATGAGTACGATGCCCCCCTCCATATCGCCGGCCTTAAACGGCACGATGAGTATATTCCGCCATCTCTTCTCTCTGAAAAGCGGCAGCAGTGCGTCTGCCTTATCGAGGATCCGCTGCGTTTCCTTCCAGCCTTTCTTGGGCACTCCCCCATGAATTTCCAGCTTCAGCCTGGTAAAATCACACACCTTCACATAGCCGGGCTTCAAACGCAGTGCCTTCAGCACAGCCCGGTCGCCATGATCGAGCCCGCGAGAAGATTTGAGTAGCGCCTCTCTTTCATTCAAGAGAAAGACAGTCGAAGCCGAACACGCCGTCTCCCGCTCGAGAAGGGCGAGACAATCACCCAAAAACCATTCCAGATTCTGGCTCCTCACCGCCATCTCGAGCAACTCACTTTTTTGCTGCACCGCCAAGAGGCCGGATCGCGCTTTCTCCTTCTCAGAGAGTTCGGCGGTCGCTTCGCGCATCAAAACCATATATTCACGTGGTTTTCCCTCCGTCTTGAAGCCGAGCTTGACATCCACGTTGAATACCCGCTGCCGGTCTTTCGCCTGGCCGAGTTGGATCTCGGCTCCCTTGACCTCTTCTCCTTTCAGGGCCAGGTCCACGAGGTCCGCTATTTCCTTTGTCGCTTCGCCCTGGAACAGTTCGGGCAAGAGGGTGCCGATCGCGCGGTCCCTGGTCGTTCTCAAGAGTTGGCAGGCCGAATCGCTGAGCAGCGTAACTCTCAAGTCGGGGGTGAAACAAGCGACCGCCACTCCTACCCCTTCCATCAAGCTCCATACCCGCCTCAGTTCTTCTTCCCGCTCCTTGCGGATGCGTGCCTCCACCGTGAAATCCCGGCCGATGCCCAGAAGTTTGTCGGACTTGATCGGCTTTCCCTTCGCCTTTTTATTGGCCAAGTCTACCGTGACGATGATATTGACGGTCCCGCCGTCCGAACGGCCGAACTCGATTTCGCCTCTCCACGGCGCGGAGCACGCCGCCTCAACCAGGCTGGCCAGTGATAGCTTCGCTTCTTCTTTATGCATAAAAAATGAAAGTGGCCTTCCGACCATGTCTTCAGGGGAATAACCCATGAGGGAAGACATGACCGGGTTTATGTATGCGAAATTGGCTTCCATATCGAGGAGGAAGGCCGGTTCCGCCAATGGGTGAAGAAACTCCCAGAGGTTTCCTCTCTCCTTCGGCTTCTCGGGAGTGGTAATTATTTCCTTTTTGGCCTCGGGTTTCTCAACGACCCCACGCGCCTCTCCAGTCGAAATGGTTATCATTGAACCGGTCGTACCCAATGCGTCCAGGGGATACGGGGTTATGGAAACGTTCACCCTCATGAGGTGCTTGCCCAATTTATAGGGCAGCGCGTAATCCTCGACACCGCGCCCGCGCTTGGTCTTGGCGATCAAATCCTTGAGTGCTACATACAGGGAGTGATTAGCTTCGGCAAGCCCGGCCTTCCGGACTTCCTCGAATGGTTTCTCGAGGAAAACTTCGGCGTCCCTGTTGGCCTCCAGCAACCGGTCCTCGCCGTCAAGCAGAAGTGAAGCCTTGAGCCCCGCTTCCCCTATATCCATGGTGTCACCTCCGCTCCTCCCGTTCGCTCGCTTGCACGGCCTGCCCCCGCCTGCCGGCCCAATCTGGTAAAAACACCTCGTTCTTACGCATTTAACAGGAAAACTATGATAAGAACCGCCTTAAAACTAATATTCGAGCAGGCTTTACCTGCGACCTTCTCAGCGGCTACACTAATATCCCTACAGCGATATTACTCCTCAATCAAGAGTTGGGGGTGTGAGTGTGAGCATTAGTGTTTTCAGGTTTCCCGTCCAGGTCATTTTTGGTGAAGGATGCCTCTCCGAAGTGGGCACACTGGGAAAGAGCTTTGGAAAGCATGCCCTTCTGGTCACGGGCAGTGGACCTACCTCTCTCCTACCCGCCGTCGATGCAGTTAAGGATATGCTTGCGGCGGCCGGTATTTCTCTCACTCATTTCTCGGAAGTAAAGAGCGACCCTGATGTAGAGGCGGTGGAAAAGGGAACCGGCCTGGCATTGGAGAGCGGCTGCGACTTCGTGATTGGACTGGGCGGAGGTAGCCCGATGGATGCCGCGAAAGTCATCGCGGTCAAGTTAACCAACCGGGGAAAGGTGGCATCCTGGGAAGGTATCGGCCGCATTCCCAATCGGGGGAAACCATTGATTTGCATTCCCACAACGGCCGGGACCGGGAGTGAGGCCACCTCGGTCGCGGTGATAACCGGCGGCAAACGCCGCCAGAAGATGTCGCTCGTAAGTCAGAACCTGTATCCGATACTGGCTATCACAGATCCCGAACTCACTTATGGTATGCCACCCCGACTTACCGCGGCCACGGGAATGGATGCGCTGACGCATGCTGTGGAATCATTTGTAGCCAAAAAGGCTTGGGAGCCGACGCAAGTCCTATCCTTTAAGGCCGCTCAGCTCGGTTTCGGCTTCCTGGAAAGGGCATGCTCCGATGGTTCCGATGCCGAAGCCAGGCGGCAACTTTCCCTCGCTGCTTTAATAGCCGGGATGGGTTTCACAACCTCAGGATTGGGTATTTCCCACGCCCTGTCTTACGGCCTCGGATCCCATTTCGGGATGCCGCATGGAGAGGCGAATGCAATCCTGCTGCCTCACGTCATGCGATTTAATATGGAGGCCTGCCCTGAATCGTACAGGGAATTAGCCGGGGCGATGGGTGTCGATGTCTCCGGGCTGACTGCGGGCAAAGCGGCCGAGGTTGCTTCTGGTGCAGTTGCCGAATTGCTTTCCGCCCTCCCCCTTCCCGCCACACTTGGCGATGCCGGCATCCCTGAAAGCGCGGTAGAGACGCTTGCTTCTGAAGCCTTTCTCCTCACGCGTTTTCGCTCCTCCAATCCTCGGGAGACGGTCCTCGAAGACCTTGTCCAAATCCTCAGGAATGCTTATTAAGAAAACCGGGTCCGAAATCAAGACTAACGTTGGACTATCCGACAACAAAAGGGGGCGGTGTTAAAGGGAGCTGGAACAATGATCGAAGTCAATCTGTGTTCGGAATGTGGGGTGCCGGAACCTTTCAGTGATGCACAGGTATGGTTAAACAACGGCGACATTGTTCAAAAGCTCAATCCGCATGCCCGAATCGGCTTCATTGAATCACAGAGCCTCGATCCGCTGTTCGCAAATATGGCGGAAATAATCGGTGTATCGATCGAGCACTTGATAATAAATATTACGGCCAGGATGACCGAGGCTTATACGGCCCGCCTCATTCCCTCAGGCGTGAGGGATATGATCGTGGCCGGGGAGATAAAGCCAACCACTTTCATTGAACCCTTGATGACTTACTGTCATGCCGTGGGATACGGGAAATATGAGGTAATCGGGCACCGCTACGAAAAAGACGAAGACGATTATCTCACAGTCCGAATCATGAAGCCTTTCTCCATACCTATGTCCGCCGGAGCCCTGGCGGGCGCGTTATCATCGGTGGTAGGCGGCGAGCACGAGGTGACGTATGAAGAAATCTCCCCTGGAGTATATGAATTCACCACCCATTGGACGGAATACCCCAAGGGGTTGCGTGAGAAGCTTGAACTTCAACCTTATTATCATCAGGAGGGAGACATCCAACTTGATCTATGTCCCAAGTGCGGGGTGCCCAGAGCGTTCGCCCGATATAAGTGGAACCTCGAAAAGGGAATTATCGTGAATGAGAGCCTGGGCAGGCGGATGGTGCTTATGGCACCGCAGTCTTTGGATCGATTATTCGAGGAACTCGCAGCGGAATTGGGGAAGACCATAGAAAAAATCGTGGTCGAGGCGCAGAGGCTTTTCACTAAAACCGGCTTCTATTCTCTAAAGAAAATGGGCGGCGAGGAAGAGCTGCGACTGCATCTGGCCTTAAGGGGATTGGGTAACCTGCGGGAGATGAAGATAAGTCCCAAGGGTTTGTTGCTGCGGCTCGAAAATACCGCCACCTATCTAATGACCGTTGGTCTCATGCAGGGGCTTTTCGAGATGTCATTCGGAATGGATTCCCGGGTGGAATGGGAAGTCTCGAAGAAGGGCAATCTGGTGATGGAGGCGGTTCCCCGCTAAGTATCTCATCCCATGAATCCGGCTCATGGAACAGCTCCCGAGAAAAGCCTTATCTCAGCCTATGCCTGCGGAGATCCCCGCAATGTCGCTTATCCTCGGGAGCTGATTTAACCAGCACCTTTTCTATCTCTTAATCTACCACACTTCGGGGTACTCTTAAACCTATTATTTCCTACTCGCTCGTTTAGAACTGCAACGCGATTGCTTCGGAGTTTCCATCTTTATCGATATGCTCTATGTGTATGGGAACGCTGTCCCCTTTCCCCGATGATTTTATGATCTCACCCGCCAATTGGATCATGTCCTTGGGGCTTACCCCCGCCTCGGGTGGAAACGCGCCCTTGCGCTCGATCTTTCCCTCCGACATAGCGATCGCCCCCAAAGCTGCCGGAATCCCCGTACCCTCACCCATTCCCATGCCCTTTGAGGACATGGAGAATATATAGGTGTGCGGCTCGCCGTCCTTGAGGCCCTTGATGACTATCTTCAGGCAACCCATCTGCTCGGTTATTCCCGCCTCCTTGAGCAATTCATTTCTTCTCGAGATGACGAAGGCGACTGCAAACTCTCGGGGGATGACCATTTCCCCCTGGACCTCAATCGGCTCGTCAGAGGTTACGCCCAGCCTCACCATATCCTTGATCAACTCTGCGTATGAGACAGGGAGCACGAGCCCCAGATTGGTAACCCGCTTCACACCCGGTATGTGCTTGGGCAGGGTGATGGTCTCCGGATGGGGATAACCGTAAACGGGATAGGTCCCGACATTCATAAAGTCGGTTTCCTCCTCGAGCGCCCGGCCACTCGCCTCAAAGAGCCTTACCGTTTCGTACTTGCCGTTCAAGAACATCGGAATGTCTATTTCCATAGAATGGAAGCGGTGCTTGATTACCGCCGGTCCTTCCACCGGCTCGCCGCCGTGGGCATGGTATATGTCCACGGACTCGACCTGTGAGAGCAGATCCTCAGCGGTAAATTTTACCAGCAAGTTCGCCATGCCCGGCGAACTGCCCATGCCGACGAGCGCGGATATCCCGGCTTCGCTCGCCGGGCCATCCATATCCAGCATGATCTCGGTGGCGTCCATATCGTCGCAGATATCAACGTAGTCGATGCCGGTATCTATCGCCGCTTTCAATACGGTCGGTCCGTATTTGTAGAAAGGTCCGATGCAATTGAGCACAACCGACGAACCGCTCATCGCATCCTTCAGGCTTTGGGGATCTTCGGCATTCACGTCGACGGCGGAGACCGTCTTGCCCAGCCGAGTAGCCAGGTCGCGGGCCATTTTCGATTCCTTGTCCGCGATGACTATTTCATCGAAATAGCCGCTCGGCGCCAATGTGCCGGCCGCTGTGCTTCCAACCGCTCCGCAGCCACCTAAGATAGTGAGTCTGGACATAAATACCTCCTGGTTGCACCGGTTATTCAGCTCTTACCCATAATAACGCCCCACAATCATGCTCACAACGGATGCGGTTCGCATGAGCCCGCCCTTGATTTAGATCATCATTCTTTGGTGAATCGAAGGGTAGCATAGTAAGGGGTGAGTTTTAATGCGCTCGAGGATGCCATGGATCGACAGGGATAAATGCGATATATCCGAAACCTGCGAGGGATGCAGGGCAGCGAGGACCTGCAAACACAACGCCTTCATGGTGATATCTGACAGCAACGGCTCAGGTGAAGCGTGCAAGGTTGGAATAGATTTCGAGAAGTGCCGCCTTTGCGGCGATTGTTCGCATGCATGTGATCATGGCGCCGTGAAGATGATTTGACCGGAAGCATAAAGGAGAAAAAACGTATGGATAGGGAATTTTTTAAGAAATATCACCGGGCGGTTGTTAAGGCCAATGCCAAAGAACTGGAGAAGCTCAAATCAAAGATAGGTTCGGAATGGGCTGAGGAATTCAAAACCAAGGCCGGCGAGGGTCTCGAGGGAGAGGATTTCCGCCGACAACTACAAGAATACTTGAAAGAAGACTTGCGTTTCTGCAATGAGGTTAAGATAAGGGGCGATGGAAACGAGTTGAACATAGAGGTCCGGGGGTGCGATATCTGTCATGGCAACGAGGAATTAAGGCGGGAAGGCCAACCGACCTTGTGCCCGATAGTACCGACCGGCTTGTTTTCGATATCTCGCGTCGCGGGACGCCGGGCTACACTTCAGGAAGTGCGCAAGCCGGGGGTCGTCGGAGAGTGCGAGATATGCTATAGATTGCAATAGACATAGATTTTGGACTCAAAGGAGGTGCTGAAGTGAAGCGCTACATGGTTCCACGAATTGCTCATTGTTCGGAAGGCTGCAGACCCTAGCCTCCTAAGAGGAGGCCGGCAGCACGGGTTTATATTAAGGGTGCGTTCCCCGCACCCTTTTTGCTATGAATGGTGTTAATATCGGGCCTGACCCCACCATCTTTTCGTGTTAGTATCGAGTATCACGGGCCGGTTCGGGGAATTGGATCATGGGAGGATTGCCTGATGGCTAAGACGCTGTGGGATCACCTGCCAGCCAAACAGTACCTGGCTGCTCAGGACCAGCACCTGGTGCGCTATTTGAGGGAACAAGTTTACCCGTATAGTCCCTACTATCATGAGCTTTTCGATTATCAGAAGATCAAGCCGGGAATCCTCCACAACGTAAAAGATATCTCCTGCCTACCCTTTACCACCAAGGCGGATATCGCTCCACTCGCTGAAAACCCGGATCTTCCCCGATCGCTGATCCTGCAGCCGACTCCGGAGTTGCACAGCCAGACACGTTTCGGACTGCGCGCTAAACAGCGTTTTTTGCAATTGACGCGGGGCAAGGCCGGCTATGGGGACATGATGTATTCGGAGTATCTGCCGGTCCACCTTCATTTCACGATCGGCAGGACTGCGCTTCCCACGCCTATCTCCTATACGCAATTCGACCTCCTTCGCATGCGCGAGGCGGGCCGAAGGCTTTTTGAACTGCTAGAACTGAAAAGGAAGGATATGCTGATAAATGCCTTCCCATTTGGACCCCATCTCGCTTATTGGATGACCTATTTTGCCGCCGAGGGGGCGGGGGTGCCTGCATTGCACAGTGGAGGGGGCCGTATTCTGGGAACCAGCCGGGTGCTGGATGCGATAGAGCTCTTGCAGGGAACCGTGCTTACCGCCACGCCGACCTATGCCTATCACCTCTTGAGGCTCGCCGTGCAGGAAGGTAGGGACCTCTCTACTCTGCACACCGTAATAGTCGGTGGGGAGCGGCTTCCCGGAGGGCTCAAGGAAAGGATGCTCGAGCTGCTTGAAAAGGGCGGCGCTGATGACGTTGCCATCGCTTCGACCTATGGATTTACGGAAGGCAGGGTCGCCTGGAGCGAATGCCGGGCTTCCGCCCTTTCCAGGGAGAAAAGCTCCGGCTATCATCTCTTTCCGGATATGGAAATCATGGAGGTAGTGGACCCGGGTACCGGCAAGAGGATGGGCGAGGGTGAAGATGGCGAGATCGTCTATACCTCTCTCGAATGGAGAGGCAGTGTCCTTTTAAGATTCCGAACCGGAGACTTGGTGAAGGAGGGCATCGATTTCAGTCCCTGCCCCTATTGCGGTCGATCCGTTCCGCGTCTCGCTTCGGAGATTACCCGCAGTTCCGATCACAAGGAGTTCGAGCTTACCAAGCTGAAGGGAACCCTGGTCGACCTCAATGCCTATTACCCGCTTCTTTCCGGACACAAGGACATCCTGGAATGGCAATTGGAGATCCGCAAACACAACGACGACCCATTCGATCTCGATGAGATTGTTCTGCATGTCACACCATCGGAAGGGATTTCCAAAAAATACCTCGAAAAGGAGCTCTCCGACCTTCTTCAGCGCGAAACCGAGGTGGCACCGACGAAGATAGTCTTCCATACCCTGACCAAACTGCTGCAAAGGCTTGGTCTGGAAACGGAAGGTCTGGAGAAGCGCTTCGTCGATGAGAGGCCACCGATACCGGAGGCAAAGATTGTCGTGGAAGAAACTGAAGTCGAGACGACCGAACCCGAAGAGACCGAAGAAACGCCCGAGCGCGAAATCCAAACCGAGACCGCGGGGGAAGAGGAATCCGAGGCGAAAGCAGAGTTGGAAGCGGTTGAGGATGTGGAGAACATAGAATCCGAAGGGCCGGTTCAGACGGAGCTCGAATCTGAGGATGCATCCGAATTGCCCGAACCGGGCGAACCACGACCAATTGATACATCGGATGATACCAAGGATCTGGAATAGCGCATCGCGGGAGCAAACCGATGATAATCCTTGCCATCGATCAGGGCACTACGGGCACCAAATGTATGTGCTTCGATCGCGATCAGAAGCCTCTCTCCACTGCTTCCCTGGAATTCAAGCAATACTACCCTCACCCGGGGTGGGTCGAACATGACCCCGAAGAGATCTGGGAGCGGACGTGCGAGGCCGCCCGAAAGTCCCTTGCCGAGGCCGGAGCGACGGCCGCTGATGTTGCCGCGGTTGGTATTACAAATCAGAGAGAAACAGCGGTCATCTGGGACCGGGCGACCGGTAGATCGATAAGACCGGCAATAGTCTGGCAATGCCGGCGAAGTGCCGATATCTGCAAGCGCTGCCGGGAAGAAGGGATGGAGGAATCGATCCGCCGGAAAACAGGGCTGGTACTCGATCCTTATTTCTCCGGCACCAAACTGACTTGGATAATGGAAAACGAACCGGAAATCGCCAGGCGTGCCCAAGCCGGCGAGTTATGCTTCGGGACCATAGATTCATGGCTTCTGCATCGCCTGACCGCGGGCCGAGTCCACGCGACCGATGTATCCAATGCCAGCCGGACCCTTCTCTTTGATATACATACGATGGCCTGGGACAGCGAGCTGGCCGCAATGCTCGGCGTGCCGGCGAGCCTCCTCCCCGAAGTGAGAGAATCGAGCGGCCTCTTCGGGCAGACGGATCCGGAAGCTTTCCTGGGGATCGAGGCACCCATATCGGGGATCGCGGGGGACCAGCAGGCCGCTCTTTTCGGCCAGGCCTGTTTCCATCCGGGAATGACCAAAAATACTTACGGAACCGGCAGTTTCGTCCTCATGAACATCGGCGATAAACCACGCCTCTCGAGCCATGGACTTCTTACCACTGTGGGTTGGAGCATTGCGGGGAATGTAACCTACGCCATGGAGGGAGCGATTTTTATAACCGGTGCCGCCATACAATGGTTGCGCGACGGGCTCGGCATTATCAGCAAGGCTTCTGAGATCGAAGCCCTTGCATCGCAGGTAGAGGATACGGGCGGAATTTATTTCGTGCCGGCCTTCGTGGGACTGGGTGCTCCTTATTGGGACGCGGAAGCCCGCGCCCTTATAATAGGAATGACTAGGGGAACCGAACGGGCTCACATCGCACGTGCAGTTATAGAATCCATGGCATTGCAGACGGCTGATGTCGTTGAAGTAATGCAGCAGGAGGCGGGAATCCCTTTAAAGGAACTGCGTGTTGACGGCGGTGCGAGCGTTATGGATCTGCTCCTTCAGTATCAAGCGGATCTCTTGCAAGTTCCGGTAAGGCGGCCCGTTATTACCGAGACAACCGCCTTGGGGGCGGCACTCCTCGCCGGCCTCGGAATCGGGTTCTGGAAAGACCTGGAAGAGATTGAGGAGAGGTGGCGGCTGGACCACGAGGCAAGGCCGAATGCCGCGTCGCACGAGCGAATGCTGGCCATGAGGAAGGGTTGGAAGCGAGCCGTGGAGCGCTGCCTGAATTGGGAACAGGCGGATCAAGCCAGTCAATAGTCCGTATTCCGTGTTTATAGGAGGGGAAAGATGGCGGAGCACGTATGGCCGGAAGCCGAAGCGTATTTTATTGAGGGTGGAAAGACCGGTGTACTGGTGCTGCACGGCTTCACCGGCTGCAACCAGAGCATGCGTATTCTGGGAGAAGGCTTGGCCAAAGCCGGATATACGGTGAGCGGACCGCGACTTCCCGGACATGGGACTTCCATCGAGGATATGTCGGCCAGGACCTGGCAGGAATGGACCGGCGAGGCGGAAAGGGCTCTTGATGACCTTTCCCGGCGGTGCGACAAGGTATTCGTTGAAGGCCTGTCGATGGGCGGCACGATCGCCCTCTTTCTCGGCGAACGCCAGGCCGATAAGATATCCGGCATCATGACCATTAACGCTCCGGTAGCCAAGCTCAACCCCCTACTCCCTATCACCCTTATGAACCAGTACATACTGAAAAAACAAACTATCCCCGGAGTGGGCAGTGACGTCAAGGACCCTAACTGTAAGGAAATGGCTTACGAAAAGGTTCCGGCACGGGCCGCCGCGCAGCTTTACAAACTCATGAAGTTGACGAAAAAGGAACTACCGCGGATTCAATCGCCGATCCTGATCTTTGAATCCCGCGAGGACCACGTCGTCCCGACATCCAACGGACCTTTCGTCCTCGAAAAAGTCGCTTCACAAGATAAGGAGCTGGTCTGGCTTGCCGACTCCTACCATGTCGCCACAATCGACAACGATAAGGATGAAATTATCCGGCGGTCGGTTCAATTCATAAACCGCCTGGCCTCGCCCGAAGGCTAGGATTCCATTTGAAGGGAGAGGAGCGCTGCAACTCGCGATAAACGTGAGACCCAGGAGCCTTATGCCCGTTTAAACGCTCGGAGGAGTAATCACCATAAGGAGGATTCCTTCACTTTCTGACAGATTTTCCCTGATGAAGAAATAGAGAGCTTTTTCTCGGGCCGCCACTCATCAAGTCATTGACCGCTCTGACCTTTGCCGCCTGAGCGCGGGAACCCACGTGCAACCGGTCTTGTTTTTACGGGTTTCCTTGCCAAGGTTACTCTGACCGGCTTATGATTACTACCGGTTCCATGAATAAGTTTAATTGCATTGTTATTGTCTTTGATTCGACCCACCAGGCTCTGGCCGGTGAAAAGGCATTGAAGAAAGCGGGAATACGCCACGCCGTGGTTAATACACCGCGGGAATTCAGCTCTCACTGCGGCATTTCGCTACGAATTGACCCGCAATTAAAGGAAAGTGTTCAATCGATCTTCGACGATCAACGGATCTCATACAGTCGCATCGAACCTTACCATTCGCGGTGGATGAAAGGCTGATCGTCGAGCATAATTATTCAGGCCGGAGGCGATGATTTGTCGGTAGGCGGACTCGATATAGGCTCTCGCACCATTGCCCTGATGGAATTGGAACAGGGTGCTATACGATCGAGCGAGGTGGTGGAGACAACCTTCGATCCCATGGCGCAATGCCAGATGCTGCTGGCCGACAGAGAATTCGATGTTTTAGTCGCGACAGGATACGGGAGGCATCTAGCTCAGGCCAATTTTGCCGACAGCGTCATTACCGAGATCAAAGCATTCGGCCTCGGCTGCTACCATTATTTTCCGGGTTGCCGGACGATCCTGGATATAGGCGGGCAGGACACGAAGGCGATTTCACTGGGTACCGGCGGCAAAGTGGCCGATTTTCAGATGAACGACCGCTGTGCGGCCGGCACGGGCAAGTTCCTCGAAGTAATGGCCGCAGCAATGGAACTCTCTCTGGAGGAAATGGGAAGTCTCGCGATGCAAACGCAATCGGAGGTCAAGGTCTCCAGTATGTGCACGGTCTTTGCAGAATCAGAAGTTACCGGGCTGATTGCCCGTGGTATACCGAGACCGGAGATTGCCAGGGGCCTGCATGAAGCGATATGCGATCGTGCCGTCGCGTTGCTCAAGCGGGTCGGGGTCGAAAGAGAGGTTGTTTTCGCCGGAGGAGTTGCGCGAAATCCTTGCCTGAGATCTTTGTTGGAGGATAGGCTCGGGCTATCACTCCTTGTACCCGAAAATCCGCAGATTGTCGGCGCATTAGGTGCCGCCCTCTCCGCCCTCTAAAAAAGGTGGCCTTAACAAAGGGGTTAGAAGACGCCGAGTTCGCGCAAGCGTTCTTCGTCGAGGCCGGCCCTATGGCCCAGCTCATGCAGGACTACATTTCGCACCCTATTGCGTATTTCGGCATCGTTTCTTGAAATTGCGAGAATAGGGAGGCGGTAAATCTTAATCACATCGGGCAGGTGCCCGCTCCATTCCCTTCCCCATTTCGTAAATGGAACCCCGATATACAAACCAAGTAAGTTGATTGGATTTCTGACTCCGGCGGTAGCGGCATCTTGGGGCGTCGCTACTTCTTCTACGATGACGGCCACATTCTGTATGAGTTTGAGGAACTGCTCGGGGAACTCCTCCAGCGCCTCCTCTACCAATTCCTGGAAACGCTCGAGGTCGGGAGCCTCCCTCCCGCCTTCATCCGCGGGCAATATCCCTCCCCAAGAGGTTATGGATCCTGGCCATGAAATCCGCCGGGTCTTCCCGCTCCCATACATTTCGTCCCATGGTCACACCCATGGCGCCCTCATTAACAGCCTTCCCGACCATGTCCAGCACCTCATCATCCCCGGCTTTCTTGCCTCCAAGCACGAGGATGGGAACCGGGCAGCCTTCGGCCACCTCGGCCAAGTTTCCACCCTTCGAAGGATATTTTATTTTTACCATGTCAGCACCCAACTCCGCTGCCGAGCGCGCTGCCACGGCCAAGGCATCGTCCTCGGTAAGCCCGGAACTTGCGCGCAAGCCCACCATGACTTCGATTAACAGCGGCATTTCCCAGCGATCGCAATCATCGGCAATCTTCGACACGGCCTGAATGAATTCTCCCTCCAGTTCATGTCCGAACTTAACGGTGACCGCAACGCCGTCCACTCCCCAGCGCATGGCATCCTCCACGGTACTTATTATGCGGTCTCTGAATTCCTGCGCTCCCTCCAGTATCGTGAAGCCTCCGCTGATTCGCAGTATCAATCCGACTTCCGGAGGAATCGCCCTCCAACCGTGTCTGAGCATGCCCCTGGTCAACAAGAGGGAATCCGGAACGCCTTCGACAACCGCCTCAATGGCGTCCTCGGGATCCTTGAGATATTTCATCGGCCCTCCGATTGCCGCATGATCCATAGCCACCATTAGTACCCTGCCGTCTGGTCCACATATGCGGCCCATCCGGATCTGCTTACCGGTGGACATCCCTAAGCACCTCCAATGGTTTCGAATTCTGTTATGGCTGATTCATCCATGGCGACAATTATCCTGTATAGGGAGGGATCGAGCGAGACCTCCAAGGCCCTCTGCGCCTCATCCAGAACGAAGACTCCTGAAATCAATTGCTCCAACATGAGTCCTCTCGAATTCTGCAAGGAGACCGCCTGGTGGAAATCCTTCTCGGTGCGCCCTTCGCTCCCGGTTATCGTAATCTCCTTGTAGTGAATAAAGTTCGGGTCGAGTTCTATCTTTACCCCTTTGGGATTCGCCGAATACAGCACTATGGTTCCAAGCGTGCCAATCAGTCTGAAGGCTTCCTCGACCGCCTCCTTACCGGGAGCAGTGACTATTGCTATCGAGGCGGCATCGAACCCTGCCCGCTGCACGGCTTCGACAGGATCGTCCTTTGCAGCGTTGATCACACAGTCTGCCCCAAATCGGGAAGCCTTCGCGAGCTTGCTTTCGTTCACATCGCTCACCGCGCAGAACATGCCGTAGTGTTTCACAATTGCGAGATGCAGGAGTCCCATGGTTCCCGCCCCGATCATCAACACTTTCATCTCGGGCGAAAGGTGCGTGCGCATCAAGCTGTGCACGCAATCGGAAAGGGGCTCGGTGAGGGAGGCCCGCAGAAAACCGACCTCGGGATCGATTGCAAAAACTTCCCGCGCCGGGCGGGCAACGAACTGTGCCATCCCGCCCAGGATGGGAAGCCCCGGGTTGAATTTATTGGAACACTGGTTGGAACGGCCCGTGCGGCAATATAGACATTCCCCGCAGCGGTTGAGGAGGTCGAGAACTACCGGGTCGCCGGGTTGGAAATCGCTGAGGACTCCCTTGCCCATTTTTTCCACTACTCCGGAGACCTCGTGTCCGAAAACAATCGGATAAGATATTGCCTGTTCCCCGGTAAAGAGACGCCTTTCAAGGGTGCAAATGGCGCAGGCTTTGATCCGGACCAGTACTTCCCCCTCGCCCGGCTCCGGGCGGTCCTTCTCCACAACCTCGACGCGCCCCGGCCCTATCAGTTCGATTGCCTTCATACCGCATCCGCCGTTTCCGCAATCCTTGGTACGATCAACCAGACTGCAAAGGATTCTATCACAAGGGTGGACCGAGGCAGACGGTTAGCCGCCTGTATATCCCTCGGCGAAGAAGCGGTATTGGGTTGGACCTTGTATGGCCGGGCAGTTGGTGCCGCCCGACCAATCATTGAAGTAGAAATACATGGAACGCTCTGCGAGTAAGGGACGATCGGAATCAATATGGGTTGAGAAGGCGCTTCCCTCCAGGCCTTTTATCGAATTGGCCCTGAGGCTCAAGCGCGAACTGCCGCCGATGTCTACATCAAGCTTTACTTCCGAACCGTCTTCCTTGGCGAAAGTGAGGTGCGCCGTTGTACCCTCCTGATTCGGATTCGCCAGGAGTATCCAGGTGTCGAACCTGCCTCCGGTGTAACCCTCTGCCAGATAAAGGGTCTGGGAGGGCTGATCTACTGCGGCCGAGCAATGGCCGTCCCGCATACCGTTGTAGTTAAAGTACATCGCCCGCTCGGCGATTATTCCTACACCGTTCAATGATTGAATACTCACGCCGAAAGATTGGCCATTTATTTTTTCTCTGGCGTTAATGGTGAGCCGTGACATGGCGGGCACGGTCCTGGTCTCGGTCACGTTCTGACCACCCTGGACAAGGTAGTTCACCTGCACCTCAGCGGCTTGCTGATTGGGATTTGCCAGGAGTATCCAAGTATCGAAGTCCCTTCCCGTGTAACCTTCGGCCAGGTAGAGGTTTTGGGATGTCCGGGTGACAGCCGGCGAGCAGTGCCCTCCCCTCTTGTCATTGTAATTAAAGTACATAGCCCGCTCGGCGGTTATCTTGACCCCGTTGGTCGACCTGTATTTTATGCCGACGTTACCCGCTTTCAGTCCCGGCACTCCGTTGACCAGAATGGTATGACGGCTTGAAGCGGCGAGGGTATAGTTGGCAACGATCGGCGATTCGCCCTCCCGCAAGTAGCTCACCTCCACCTGCGCCTCCTTACTTTCAGGGTTCGCAAACAGCAGCCAGGTATTGAAGTTGCCGCCCGTATATCCCTCAGCGAAGTATCCCTCGAGGCCGGTTTCCTCTGCTCCGGTACTCGCGTGCCCGCCGTCACCCCAGCCCATGTAATTGAAGTACATCGCCCTTTCTGAGACTATGCCCGGTGACGGTGCGCTCACTTCGGTGGAGACCTCATCGGCCGGGTAGAGCTCATCGATATGAATCGTGTAGCGGGTATGTGCTCCCACGCTGTAGCTCTTTGTTTCGGGAGCGTTGTTGGGGCGCATGAATCTCACGTCAACCGGGACCGTCTGCTGCGAGGGGTTATAGAGCAGCAGGTAGGTATCGAAGCGATCGTTATACGGTCCTCCCACCACCCGCCTTCCCCAGGCCAGATGTGTATTCCAGTAATCGTTATTGTCCAGACAATCGATGCTCACCCCGGCATTGGAGCCGGTTGAATGGATAAACAGGCCGTTTCCGACGTACATGCCGGCATGGCCCAGGTAAGACGAAGGGTTGCCGTTAGCCTGGTCATAAAAAAAAATGGCGTCACCGGGCTGCAATACTTCTTTCGGAATAAACAGGTAACGATCGTCACGTCCCTGATCGTCAGCCACTCTCATCATCGGATAGCCCATGCGCATCGACAGGGTGTTGTACACGAAGCCGGAGCAGTCAAACCCTCCCTCCGCCTCGCTCTCTCCCCCATATAGATACGGGCAGCCCAGGCGTTCGAAGCCGAGTTTTACGGCCTTGATTTGATCGGTTGCAACCGAAGGCAAGTTGCAACGCGCCTGCGAAAAAGAATTCCTTATATAGGAGGGTCTCCAACTATCGACGGCATCGAGGCGCTGCAGGCTGAACGCCATTTCCCCACGAGGGTATGGCCTGCCGGGCCAGACCGAGCTGAAGCGGTACTTGCAGTGCAGGTCCATAAATATTGTCATGCACCCGCCATAAGCCGGATTTCCTCCCAACAGATTGTTTATATTCTGTGCCACATCACTCATTCCCATGCCGATGGTAATGCCCGTGGCCACCCTCTCGAAGGGTGTAGGATCATTAGGTTTGAACGAACCGTCCCCCAGCTTGTCCATCAGGCCATACTTGACTGCGAGGTTGGCCCAGCGATAGTTGGCATCCTGGGAAGAAAGGTCGGTGAAAGTGATGGAAGGATCGGGGTTTTCGCCGGCGTGATCGAATATGGAGACCAGGGCACGAGCCGCGTCGATTCTTGTGACGGCATCATTGGGATGGAAGCCGCCGTCCCCGAAGCCCTGCATATATCCGGCATCGGTTACGTAACCGATGGCCTGCTGGATTTCGGCCGGCGATCCTCCTGTATCATTAAAGCTCTGCGCCGTCTCCACCTGGCCGGCGGCCTGCAGCGACGATGAGGCCGCGATCAAGATCAGGGCCAGGAAAAACACGAAGAGGAGACGTGGCCTGTTGTTCTCCATTTGTTTCCCTCTCTCCACGGTGTCTGTATTATTCTCGTCTTGTTTTTTCTCTTCCTTTACTTTGAACGCGTCTCGTCTGGTTTGCTTACATGCAGCCATGCAGGCCAATCACTCCGTGTTATCATTGTTGGCACTTGGGAAAAACAGGGGTAGACGTATCTTGGGAGTTCGAAGTGCAAGATATATACCTGGATAACGGGGCGACAACCTTCCCGAAGCCGGAATCGGTTTATCGGGCCGTCGACCATTTCAATCGTGAGGTGGGCGGAAGTCCGGGGCGCAGCGGGCACGAGCGGGCCCTGGAAGCCGGGCGTGAGGTGCTAAGGGCCCGTGAGGCCCTGGCCGCCCTGCTCGGAGTCGCCGATGCTTCCCGCATAATCTTCACCAAGAATGCCACCGAAGCCTTGAACATGGTTATCCGCAGTGTTCTCAAGCCGGGAACTCATGCCATTATTACCTCTCTCGAGCACAACGCCGTATGGCGGCCTTTGGAAGCGCTGGCCGAAAGGAACGATGTCGCTTATGACATCGTGCAATGTGAAGGGGACGGCTCGCTCGACCTTGTGCGGATGCACGAAGCGCTGCGCCCCAACACCTCTCTCATCGCATGTATCCACGCTTCCAATGTAACAGGCAATCTGCTGCCGATCGAAGATGTCGCCGAGATCGCCGGTGAGAGAAGCATAGCGGTTCTTGTAGATGCGGCCCAGACGGCCGGAAGGGTCGAGCTCCGTCCCGAAGAGCTCGGAATACAGTACTTGGCCTTTACGGGGCACAAAGAGCTCTTCGGGCCCCAGGGAACCGGCGGGCTTTTTATAGCACCGGGTACCGATATCGACCCGCTCCATTTTGGAGGCACCGGCAGCCTCTCGGAGAGCCCCAAGCAGCCCGAATTCCTGCCCGACCGCTGCGAAAGCGGGACCACGAACGGGCCGGGACTCGCCGGCTTGCGCGCCGGCATCGAGTTCATTCTGAAGACGGGCGTAACGCAGATTCGCCGGCACGAGGAAGAACTGACCACACGACTCATCGAAGGGCTGCTGGCTATGGACGGCTTATCGGTCTACGGCCCGCACGACTGGGAGAAACGGGTGGGGATAGTATCTTTCAACCTCGACGGCTTAGCATCCCCTGAGCTTGCCTCGCTCCTGAATGAGAGGTACCACATTGCGGTAAGAGCCGGGTTGCACTGCGCTCCGCTCGCTCATAAGACGATAGGCACGCTTGAGGAGGGAACCCTCCGAGCCAGCTTCAGTTATTTCAACACGAATGAGGATGTTGATAATCTTCTGCAAGCCTTGCGTGAAGCTAAGAAGTGCTGACTCGGAACCGTTCAAGCGATTCTTAGCGCATCGCCTATTATCCGAAGGGACTCTCGTAATGGCGGCGCTCCGAACCACTCTACGCCGGTAAGCTCGTCCGCATAAGCGCGATATAGATCGGCGATTGCTTCCTTCAACTCGGGTGGAAGCAGCGGAATCTCTTCCTTTACCAAGATTTTCCAGTTGACCAGGTCTCGCTGCTTGGCCTCCTCAACCTCACGGTACCATTCGGTTTCGCGATAGAAAATACGGGCGATTTCCTTACTCACGGGCATCCCTTCATATGTAAAACGGCATTCATCCAAGGTGCCCACGGTATCCAGCAACAAGATCCTGCGTTCATCATCGAAACCGAATTCGACCTTGCCATCCTCCTGAACGAGACCTAGCCTTGCGGCCTCGACACTAATCTGATCATCTATTGCCTTGGTAACGCTTTGTATCTCCTCCAGTTCCGCTTCACTCAAGCCGCTGATCCGGCATGCCTCCTCCCAGGTAAGGTAGCGGTCACTCGATTCCAGCTTGGTACTGACATCGAATAAGGTTTCCTCGAGGAGTTGACCGGGCTCCGGCACACCCTCAAGCCCGATATCTTCCAGCTTCAGACTCCCTTCCTTCAATCTCCGGAAGACCGAAGACCCGGCGGGAAGGGAGTTCCTGTAAATGATTTCCAGGGGGATGAGAAAATTGAGGCGCTCTTTATGGAAGGGCGCGTAGTCATAGCCCCCATCGACTACACAAGGCTCGACCACGCGTAGGAGTTGGAATTCCATCGTGCTCGACGCCGCCTTTAGATCCCGGAGTCTCTTGACCGCGCCTTCTTCGATCAGGCCTACATAGTGGGATGCGATTCCTCTTTCCTCGAGCTTCTCGAAATAAAAAGCCGCAGCGATGCAGATCGCTTTGCCCTTATCCGGAATATGGTCGGGCATCTCGCCCCAATCGAACGCCGAATAACGGTCGGAGAAAATAAACCTGCCCCGGCCCGGACTGTTCCCG
>Ga0154635_119_pt1 | contig 46099 bp, 48 predicted proteins | sample Rifle2008BG13ft_FD_116064 | JGI IMG/M metagenome (GOLD analysis project Ga0154635, IMG submission 116064) | Solincola sediminis RBG_13_55_18
TACCAGAAAGATACAGGCATAAAGCACAAGGCGGCGGTTCGAGCCTTCCCTCATGAGCCTCTCCCACCGTCGCCTATCTGTTCGCTATCAAATTGTTGAGGATTTCCTTGAGCGAGGCCGCCTGGATGACGCCCTCACGCCCCTCCCTCACCTGGCCTTTTGCGTCGATGAAGAAGGTCGTCGGAATAATTTCTATCTGGTACTGGTAGCAAAGGTTTTGCTCGGAGCGGTCGTAAACATCGACGATAATGAATTCCACCTTGCCGTCATATTCCGGCTCAACTATCTTGATCTGTTTTTCTATCTCTATACAGGGATAGCATTGCGTGGAATGAAAATTGAGAAGCACCGGCTTGCCGGCTTGCCTGGCCTTATCGAGTGCCGTCTCGGATGCGCTCATGTTGGTTGACTGACTGCCCGTGTTCTGGTTTCCGGCGCTTTGCTCCTCAGCCACTTCCGCCGCTGCGCCCTGCTTTTGTTCCACGGTGCAGCCGCACTCCGTCCACGTGAGGAGGATGATTCCAACCACCGCCATCATAGCAATCAAGAGGATCTTACGGGCCCTCGATCCCCTTCTTCTTTTTCCGTTGGAATCCCCACTTGAAATCATCTTAAACCTTCCTGATTACTCCAACTTCCCCTGCATAACACTCCGGTAATTTCTGCGCTCCCAGAATCTTCATAAAATCCTCATTCAGCGCGCTGACGGCCTCGAACACCAGTGAATAATAGGACGAGGTCGCTTCCTTTCTGACCTCCACCAAGCCCGCTTCGCGCAGTATTCCCAGGTGGTGCGAGGCGAGCGGCTGGGATATGGCCAGTCCTTCCTCGACCTCGCATACGCATTTTTCACCCTGAAATAGCAGGCACATGATACGCAACCGGTTGACGTCACCGAGAATCCTGAGGGCTTCCGCGAGAGCAATCACTTCCTTGCTTACCGCGCACTTCGCGATTCGTTTTTCTTTCACGGTGATATGCCTCCTTGGACGCCGTCGGCGAAAGTTGCATATTTATCAGCCTGATTAGGCTTATAGGACGATTCGAATACGGGCACGCAATGTGGAGTCAACATCAGTTTTATCTCTTTTTCGAAATGTTCCCTCAGGAAGGAAAGGCAGGAAGCTTTATCTCCCGCCTCGATCAGGCTCGATAAATCATCGGCCGCTTTTGCTTCGATCACTATATCGCACCTTTTCGCCGGCCTCTCTCCGTTCGATTGCGATAAGCGGCGGGCGAAAAAGTCCCAGGCGCCTTCGGTGTCATCATCCGCAAGGATCCTGGTGATCCGGATGATATCCTCGTCGCTCAAGACGTAATCCATTCTTCTCATCGCACGCTCCTTGCCGGGTTCTTGCTCCTATTATATTAACGTTGGATTATATAAACAAGTATTTATGGAGTATGCCCTTGACGAAAATCAAATTGCCCCTATAATAACAAATGAAGGTTTTTACAAACGGTCATTTTAGGAGCTGGATGGCCATGAAGAAGTTTAAGTGCGTGACCGACCCGGGGGTTGCCGGGCTGGCTGAGAGCCTGAAAATTATTTCCGATCCCAACCGGCTGCGAATTATCTGCCTGCTCTCAAAGGGGGAGAGATGCGTGTGCGAAGTCGAGAGGGAGCTGGATATTTCGCAGCAGCTCACATCACATCACCTTAACGTACTCAAGGATTCGGGTTTCCTGGAGATGAGGAAAGAGGGGACCTCTTCCTTCTACTCGGTAAACCGCGACCGGCTCAAATGGCTGGATGACGTCTTCATGGAGTATCTCGATTACCGCAAGGTGGCCGGATCGGAGAAGGCAAGAGGGAAGAATCAGGAGCGCCATATATTATGAGGGGATCTTGATAGGGATGTTTAACTGGCTGGAATTCCTTATAGATAAACTGGTATACGGTCTCTTTCACTTGACGGAGGGCACGAAGCTTGGTGATGCCGTACACTTCTTCTTCTACGACACGGTTAAGATATTCATCCTTCTATACGTGATAATTACGGCCGTTGCCATAATTCGCAGCTTCCTTCCTCCCGACAAGATAAGGAAGTGGCTCTCGAGGAAGCGGGAGTACGTCGGAAACGGCATAGCCGCGGGAATCGGCATAGTCACACCCTTCTGAAGCTGCTCGGCAATACCCATGGTCGTGGGCATGATTGAATCGGGAGTCCCCCTCGGGGTCACCTTCAGCTTTCTCATCTCCAGCCCAACCGTAAACGAAGTGGCCCTGGTACTTCTCGCCGGCCTCTATGGCGCCGCCATCGCCGGCATATACATAGGCACCGGCCTGCTTATCGCCATTGTGGCGGGGATAATAATCGGCAGGCTTCACATGGAGAAATACCTCGAATTCCAATATGACGAAAAAGCGGTGGCGGGCCTGGAGAGCGTGAAGCCCTCGTGGGGTGAGCGCATGAGGGGAGCAATCGCCTATACCAACTCGATCATCAGGAAGGTGTGGCTCTACGTCGTTATCGGGGTAGCCATCGGTGCCGCCATACACGGCTGGGTTCCCCAGGACTTCATCCTCCGGGTGGCCGGGCGGGGGAACCCCTTCGCGGTACCCATCGCCGTGATACTCGGCATACCGATGTACGCCAATGCGGCCGGAGTGATCCCGATTATTCAGGCGCTCACCGATAAGGGCTTGCCCATGGGAACCGCGCTCGCCTTCATGATGAGCGTGATCGGTCTGTCGCTTCCGGCACTCATCATCTTGAGGAAAGTGATGAAGGTGCGGCTGCTCATCGCCTTCGTTTCAATAATGTTCGTTGCGTTCACGGTCGTCGGATATGTATTCAACGCTCTCATTGATTAGGAAGGAGGAATCATGGAGGTAAAGATCTATGGCGCGAGTAATTGCTCGCGGTGCAAGGGAGTCTATGAAACGGTTAAGGAAGTGGTGGCGGAGAAGGGTATTTCCGCCGATGTCGAGCACGTAACCGACATCCAGGCAGTGGCGGCAGCGGGGGTAATGGGATCTCCCGCCCTTGCCATAGACGGCAAGATAGTCGCCTCGGGGAGGGTCCCCAAGAAGAAGGAGATCGAGCGATGGCTGGCAAGCTGAATCGGGATGGGGTTCTTCGGGAATGTTGAGGCACTGGCGGCTATCGACATATGCGAGCTGCTCACCGAGTGGGGAGTCAAGGGGAAATTATCGAGATCCCATCCGGGCAAGTTGGAATGAGAGCTGGCCGAGCACGTGGCGGAAGAGATCATAAAGAGATCGACAAGCTGATCGATGACGTCAAGGTGGAAATAGAGAAAGGCTCAGATGATGCTGATTGATAGTTATGAAATAGAGATGTTCTCCCCACCCTGCGACCCGGGATCGCCCATCTGGGGAGCTCGGGTGAGAACCAATACCGACCTGGGAGAGTGCATGCCCTACGTAAACGCCTCGGTGAAGAACGCCTTCTACGACCCCAATACTTCCACATTGGTTTGGCGCGAGGGCTCGCATAAGTATGCACTCAGGGAAAACGTCATCAGCATCAACATGCTCAAGGACCGCGACCACGCGGAAAGGGTCGCCGGGAAGATCACGGCTCGCATCAACGAGATATGGGAGCAGCGGGGCGAGATCACGCCTTTAAATACCGGCCGCGTCATTCCCAAGCTCCTCGATATCTTGAAGCTCTTGCCCCGAACCAACTGCAAGGAATGTGGTTATCCCAGTTGCATGGCGTTCGCCGCTCAATTAGTAGAAGGAGAGAAGAGCGCCGAGGATTGCCCGCCCCTCAATGATGAGGACTGGGGCGATAACCTTCATAAGTTACGCGAGCTGGGGCTTTGAACGGACATGGATTATTTATGATCGATGAGGCTGGCAATAGGCGCCACCTACCCTAACCGGTCCGCCTCCTGCCGATAAAAGAAGCGGCCTTTAGCAGCCGGCTTGAGCGTAATTCTTCAACCGCGTCGCGCATCTCGTCCAAGGATTCGCGCATTTCGAGCCCCATTCGCGTTATGTCCTCGCCGCGAGTCTGCATGCCCTTTACGGTTTCCTGAAACCCTCGGTTGTATTCTCCGAAGCGCTCGATCCAAACCTGCGAGTCCTTCTGCGCGTAACGCGTCGTCCTGTAGATTTCCCGTGCCGCCCAGCCCAGTGCGCCGAGGCAAATAAAAAACACGGCCAGCGAGCAGAGGAAGACGATCAGGGCGATGAAACCCAAGGTTTCTCCTTTTCGGAAGATTCGTTTACACCTCTCAATTATACAACGCTCTCTCAAGGTGCAAAGATTGAGGCCTCGTCAAGAGACACCCATGCAGCCTGGACCTAAATAATTGCGCTATCTTTCACCCATCTTCTTTATAATGATAAAGACTTGCCCAATAGCGGATATAAGGGGAGGATCAAAGCTTGGCTGACGAGACGAGTATAGAGATATCAAAGGCATACGAGCCGGCCGAAGTCGAAGCTCGCTGGTACCGGTTCTGGGAGGAACACAAGTATTTTCACGCCGAAGTGAATCCCGAAAAGCAGCCCTTCTGTATAGTAATACCGCCTCCCAATGTCACCGGTTCCCTGCATCTGGGCCATGCCCTTAATAACTCGCTGCAGGACTTCATCATCAGGCGCAAGCGCATGCAGGGCTACGAGGCGCTATGGCTCCCCGGAACGGATCACGCCGGCATAGCCACGCATGCCGTTGTCGAGCGTATCCTGGCGGAAGAAGGTACCAACCGCTGGGAGATAGGAAGGGAGGCCTTCCTGGACAGGGTATGGAAGTGGGTGGAGCAATACGGCGGCACCATAGTGCGCCAACTCAAGAGCCTGGGTTGTTCCTGCGATTGGGACCGGCTGCGCTTCACCATGGATGAGGGCTGCTCGAAGGCGGTCCGCGAGGTATTCGTGCGCCTCTTCGAGCAAGGATATATTTACCAGGCCTATTACATCGTCAACTGGTGCCCCTATCACCTGACCGCCATATCGGATATCGAGGTGGAATACGAGGACGTCGAGGGTAAGCTATGGTATATCCGCTACGACCTCAAGGACTCGGACGAATATTTCTTCGTGGCTACAACCAGGCCGGAGACAATGCTGGGTGATACGGCGATCGCCGTGAACCCGAGGGATGAACGCTACAAAGACATGGTGGGCAAGACGGCAATCCTGCCCCTGCTCGGCAGAGAGATGCCGGTTATCGCAGATGATTTCGTCGACCCTGAATTCGGAACGGGTATCGTAAAGGTTACTCCCGCGCATGATCCCAACGACTTCGAAATAGGGAAGCGCCACGACCTGCCGGAGATAAACATACTTACACCCGACGCAAAGATAAATGAAAACGGCGGTCCTTATGCGGGTCTCGATCGCTACGAGGCACGGGAAGCCGTGCTGGCGGATCTGGAAAAAATCAGCTACATCCAGAAAGTGGAAAAAAGGGAGCACGCCGTAGGACACTGTTACCGCTGCCACACGGTAATCGAGCCCTACCTCTCCAAACAATGGTTCGTCAGGATGAAGGGGCTCGCGGAGCCGGCCATCAGGGCGGTGGAGGACGGAAGGACGGATTTCGTTCCCGAGCGCTGGAAGAAGATTTATTTCGACTGGATGTACAACATCCGCGACTGGTGCATATCCAGGCAGTTGTGGTGGGGACACCGCATACCGGCCTGGTACTGTAACGGCTGCGGCGAGGTGATGGTGGCGCGGGAGGCGCCCGAGCGCTGCACCTGCGGTGGCGAGCTGGAACAGGACCAGGATGTGCTGGATACCTGGTTCTCATCCGGGCTATGGCCCATGTCCACCCTGGGCTGGCCGGATGACACACCCGACCTGCACTATTTTTACCCCACCTCGGTGCTGGTCACAGCCTTTGATATCATATTCTTCTGGGTGGCCCGTATGATGATGTCCGGACTGCATTTCAAGGACGATGTGCCCTTCCAGCAGGTCTTCGTCACCGCCCTTATCAGGGATGAAATGGGCAAGAAGATGAGCAAGTCTTCCGGAAACGTGATCGATCCCCTGGGGGTGATCGATTTATACGGGGCGGATGCCTTGCGCTTCACGCTGGGGCACATCGCGGTTCCCGGAAGGGATGTCTTCCTTTCAGAAGAACGAATCGCCGGAAGCCGTCATTTCTGCAACAAAATATGGAACGCAGCCCGCTTTACCCTGCTGAATCTCGAAGGCTTCGACCCTTGGGAACTCGACGAATCGCGCTTGCACTACACGCTTGCCGATACCTGGATCCTCTCGACTTTGAACCGGCTGATCTCTGAAATCGACGAGGACTTCGAAGCGTATAATTTCAGCGAGGCGGCGAAGGCGCTCTACGAATTTTTCTGGAGCGACTTCTGCGACTGGTATGTCGAGCTGTCCAAGCTGCGCCTCTATGGTGAAGCCGAGGAAGATCGTGCAACGGCTCAGCACGTGCTCTGGAGGGTGCTCGAGCAATCGCTTCGCCTGTTGCACCCCTTCATGCCTTTCATAACCGAGGAGATCTGGCAGCGGCTTCCTCGCCAGGGTAGATCGATCACGGTGGCGCCATGGCCGGCAGCGGAACCGGCCCTCGTCGATCTCGAGGCGGAGGAACGCATGAATGCACTACGAGTTATCATTACGGCGTTGAGGCGATTGCGGTCGGAATTGAATCTGGCGCCGGGAATCAAAGTAGCAGCGATAATCGTTCCTATGAGCCCCGAGCGTGGGAGTCTGATCCAGGAGCACCGCGATTACTTGATTTCCCAGGCCCGTCTGTCCTCCCTGGAACTGGTCGGTTCGGTCGAAGACCCGTCGGGATATGCGCGAGCGATAGCCGCGGGAGTCGAGGTCTTCTTGCCGCTGACCGGGGAGGATTTTCGCGAGGAGGTCGATAGGATCCGAAAGGAAATCTCCCGCCTGGATCAGGAGGCCGCCCGCTTTGAGGGTAAACTCGCCAACGAACAGTTTATTACCAAGGCGCCGCCGGAAATCGTGGAGAAGGAGAGAGCAAGGCTCGACGACTGCATGCTTAAGATGGAGAAGCTCAGGGAGCAGCTGGAACTGCTGTCGCAAGATTTTACAGAGGGGTCTTCTAACTCTGTGGAACCCCAGGGACCGGGGTAAGGGCGTAGATGAATTTCAAGGCCGCCGAAGACTACCTCGATAAGACGTCGCGTTTCGGAATAAAGCCCAGCCTCGATCGCATCATCCTTTTATGCTCGAAGCTCGGCGATCCCCAGCTCGATTTCCCGTCCATCCATATTACGGGCACCAACGGGAAAACCTCGACGGCTCGCATGGTCTCCTCGATCATGCAAACGGCCGTGACCAGGATCGGCCGCTATACATCGCCCCATATGCAAAGCATCACCGAAAGGATATCGATAAACGGCCGGCCCATCTCGGAATCCGATTTCGCGAGGGTTCTTAAAAACATACAACCGGCGATCGAGGAAACGGACCGTGAGACGGGCGATCCCCTTACCTATTTCGAGATAACCACAGCCATGGCATTCGTCTATTTCGCCGAGCGCAAGGCGGACTTGGGAGTTATAGAGGTCGGCCTGGGAGGCCGCTGGGATGCCACCAATATAATCGATTCGCAAGTGCAGGTAATAACCGGCATAGCCCTAGACCATGTGGCGGAACTGGGAGGCACGCTGCACGATATCGCCATGGAGAAGGCGGGAATCATAAAGCAAGCCAGCGTGGTCATTTCCACGGCAGGCAATCGCGAAGTGCTTGAGGTTCTCGAGGATTCCTGCCGGGACAAGGCTTGCGATCTTAAATTATTGGGGCGCGACTTCGACCTCCTCTACAATATCAGCTACGGAATCGATACCGGCAAAATAGGCCAGGCCGTAGGAATACAGGGACTGCTGCGAGAATACCCCGAAACCTTCCTCCCTCTCCTGGGCGAGCACCAGGCGATAAACGCCGCGTGTGCCGTGGCTGCCTGCGAGGCCCAGGCAGGTTCGATGGAAGAACTCTCCATTCAGCAGGTCGAGAAGGGTTTGAGCCGGGTAACCTCGCCGGGACGGCTTGAGGTCGTCTCCCTCAACCCCCTGGTGCTTCTCGACGGTGCCCACAACCCGGACGGCGCCGTGCGTCTCTCGCATGTTATAAGCAATGATCTCGATTACGAGAAGCTCATATTGGTGATCGGAATTTTGGAGGATAAGGATTTCAACCAGATACTGGAAATCCTTCTCCCCCTGGCTTCAACCGTGATCGCGACCCAGAGTTCCTATGAGAGGGCGACGCCGGCGCGGACCATAGAGGCGGCGGTAAAGAGGATGGGGCGCGATTGCCTGGTGATGGAGCATGTGGACGAAGCCGCGAAATTCGCGCGCACGCTGGCTGGAGTCGCGGATATGGTCTGCATAACAGGTTCGTTATACACTGTCGGCGAAGCCCGCACTGCGCTTGGGCTAAGGCCTCAATAAGAAAGGAAGGTTGCTATGGCACTGCAGCGGACGCTGGTTCTAATAAAGCCGGACGGGGTGAGGAAGGGTCTGGTAGGCGAAGTAATCGGACGTTTCGAGAGGCTGGGCTTGAGGATGGTCGCCATGCAGTTAATGGCTATCGATCAAGCACTGGCGGCGCGTCACTATGGGGAACACAAGGGAAAGGATTTCTACCGGCCGCTCATCGATTTCATAACATCCGGTGACGTTGTAGCCATGGTGCTGGAGGGGGAGGCGGCGATATCCGTCGTCCGCAAGTTAATGGGGCCGACCGATCCCGCTGAGGCTCCGCCCGGCACTATTCGCGGCGACTTTGCTGTCAGCATAGACCACAACATAGTCCACGGTTCGGATGGTCCGGATAGCGCCAAGCGGGAAATAGGCATATTCTTCCCCAACCTCCCACCTGAATGAGGGGGATAACTGACAAGCAGTGTATGATAAAATATTCAGCGAATACAAAAGGCGGCCTTAGGGCCGTTAATAATATGAAAAGGTGAAATATGGCAACTTCCTGGGAAATGTTAGGAAGGGATATGGCCATCGATCTGGGGACGGCCAATACCCTGGTCTATGTAAGGGGCAAGGGAATCGTCCTCAATGAGCCATCCGTCGTCGCCATAAACACCTCAAACGGCGCCATCCTGGCAGTCGGCGCCGAGGCCAAAAGGATGATTGGACGGACCCCCGGGCACATTGTAGCCGTCAGACCTTTGAGGGACGGAGTGATCGCCGACTTCGATGTGACCGAAAAGATGCTCCGCTACTTCATACAAAAGGTGCACAAGAGGCGTTTGTTCGCCAGGCCGCGAGTGGTCGTCTGTGTGCCCTCGGGAACCACCGGGGTCGAGCAGCGGGCGGTGGAGGAGGCCTGCATCCAGGCAGGAGCGCGGGCCGCCTATATAATCGAGGAGCCTATGGCGGCGGCGATAGGCGCAGGTCTGCCGATCCATGAACCGACCGGGAATATGGTCGTGGATATCGGCGGCGGCACCACAGAGGTCGCAGTCATATCGCTGGGGGGAATCGTTACCAGCGAATCGATACGCATAGGCGGTGACGAGTTGGATGAGTCGGTAGTTGCATATATCAAGCGTGAATACAACCTCATGATCGGGGAGAGGACGGCCGAGGAATTGAAGATCTCCATAGGGTCCGCATTCCCCATGGGTGATGAGATAAACGCTGAGATACGGGGACGGGACCTGGTCACCGGTCTTCCCAAGACCATTATGGTCCTGGCTGAAGAAATAAGGGAGGCAATAGAAGAGCCCATATCATCGATAGTCGATGCGGTGAAGACAACCCTGGATAAAACCCCACCGGAACTGGCTTCGGACATTATGGACAGGGGTATAGTGCTTACGGGAGGAGGAGCCCTGCTAACCGGGCTTGACGAACGCTTGAGACACGAGACGGCTATGCCGGTTGATGTTACCAGTTCGCCCCTTTCAGATGTTGCCCTCGGATCCGGCAAATGCCTGGAGGAGTTCGAGATCATGAAGAAGGTCTTGATTTCCTCCTCGAGGCATTAAAGCGCACGCATCAAGCCCGGGCCAATAATCATGATCAATAGAGAAAGCCGCCACCAACGCGTTTTAATAATTACATTGGTCTTCGTATGCATACTGCTGGTTACCGCCTATTCCCGAGAAAGCGAAGGCGGTATTTTCCATAGGCTGCAGAGATTCTCCATGGATGTCGTGTCTCCACTACAGAAAGGGGTGAGCAAGGCTCTTAGCCCCATCAAGAATGCTATAGGCTTCGTGACCGATATCGGAACAGCGCGGAGTGAACGAGACAGGCTGCGGGAACAGGTAAAAAAACTTCAGGACGAGGTTGACGCCGGTAAGGATGCCATACGCGAACTCGAGCAGATAAAAAACATGTTCAAGGTGAAAGAGGAACGCCCGGAATGGGATCTCATGGAAGTGACGGTGATCGGCGCTCCCGCCAATGTATGGGAACAGACTATACAGATAGACGCGGGCTATGATGACGGCCTTCAGCAATATATGGCTGTACTAAGCGAGGACGGCAGCCTGGTCGGCAGGGTTATCGTCTGTGCGTCCAATTCATCCGTCGTGCAGCTCATGACCGATGAGAAGAGCTCCATAGGGGCCAGGCTGCAGACAAATTCGGAGATGGGAATAGTCAAGGGGGCTGGAAACGCAATCCGCATGGAACTTCTAAACCAGGACGCCGAAGTGAATACGGGGGACATGGTGATCACATCGGGTATGGGGGGAACCTGTCCGGAGAACATCCCCATCGGAACCATAACCGAAATAAGCGAGAGAAGAGCCGATCTCTCGATCGGGATCGAGATCCAGCCCAGAGCCAAGTTGAGCCGCCTGGAGAAAGTAATAATCGTGCTCGGTCCGGCGCCAAAGACGTTACCCATTGCCGCAGGGGAAGGGGGATGACGCGAGGGTGCATCGCAGACTATTCTTCTTCGTAACTCTCGTGATCGCCCTGCTGGCGCAACTCACCATCGCGCCTGAGATAAGGATCGGGGTGATCAAGCCCGACATCCTTCTGGTGCTCACCGTTTGCTGGGCTCTTGTTGAAGGGCCGGGACAAGGCGCCATCTTCGGCTTCAGCGCCGGACTTCTCGAAGACATCTTCACCACCGCCACAGTCGGAGTATCCGCTTTCTCGAAGACCCTGATAGGCTATTTCACCGGGGAAGTGCGGCAGCGCATCGTCTCCAAGTCGGTGATCTGGCCGATGCTGATTGTGTTTATCGCAACCATCGTTCAGGAACTGCTGAAGTTCATGACTTGGACTATGGTCGGGGTAGAGGAAATGCCGCCTTTCAACTTTGGGGTGATCGTCGGGCTGGCCCTTTTCGACGCCGCCATAACCCTTCTCATATATCCGATAATCGGTCGTCTCGCAGCTCGTGATGAAAGGGCGCTGATGTTCCAATGAAGATGGACCTGACCCCCATAGAGGGTGATATCGGTGGCCTTTAATCCTCAGCAGAAAAGCGCTATGCTCCACCGCTTTACGCTCTTCGTGATGTTCCTCGTCGTTCTCATTAGCGTGCTCGTGATCAGGTTGTGGTTTCTGCAGGTAGTGCAGGGGGACCACTACAAGGCGATGGCCGAAGGCAACCGTATAAGGGAAGTTTCGCTCGAGGCGCAGAGGGGAAACATCCTCGATCGCAACGACAAGGATATGGTGATCAACCGCCAGGCCCTTTCGATCTTCGTGCAACCGACAGAGTTTCAGAAGCTCGAAAACAAGGAGGAAGAAGTACAGAGGCTGGCCTCCATGCTGGACATGGAACCACTGGAGATAATGCAGAAGCTACAGGGGGATGAGGTACAGCCGCACAAGCCGGTGCTCATCAAGAAGGACGTCGATCCTGAGACGTGGTTCTATATCGCGGAAAGACAGGTGGACTTTCCCTGGGTTAGCGCGGATGAGATGCCGGTGCGCGAATATAAAGAGGGAGAAGAAATGCTGGCTGCGCATGTGCTGGGTTATCTGGGGGAGATCTCGGAGGAGCAGCTGCAAGCTTTGAAGGACAAGGGATATAAAGCGGGCGACATCGTCGGTACTTCCGGGGTGGAAGCCTATTACGAAGATATCTTGAGGGGCATCGACGGCAAGAGGCTGGTGGAAGTTGACGCGCAGGGCATGCCCCTGCAGGTCCTGGGGGAAGAGGAGCGCAACCCCGGGGAGACCGTTGTCCTGACAATCGATAAGGACCTGCAAAAGGTTGTGGAGGAGAGCCTGAGGGCGGGGATATTGGCGTCACGCACCTATTACGATACAGAGAGGGAAAAGAATTTCGCGTCCCCCGCGGGCGCGGCGGTCGTGCTGGATCCGACCAACGGCGAAATACTGGCTATGGCCAGCGAACCGACCTTCAATCTGGAGAACTTCGTGGGAGGCATCGACGAGCTGGAGTGGGTGGACCTGACCGACCCCGAGAACGATTACCCCCTCAACAACCGGGCGATCGTTGGGCAATACCCCCCAGGCTCGACGTTCAAGGTAGTAACCGCCCTGGCCTCACTGAAAGACCTCGGCGTCACCGCCTACTCGCCGTTTTCATGCAACCATACTTTTACCGAGGGCGAATTCGAGGATTTCCCGAAGACCTGCTGGGGAACTCATGGATCGATAGATTTCATGGACGCCATTATCCAGAGCTGCGATACGGTTTTCTACCATCTCGGTTATCAGTTCTACCAAAAACGCGAGCAGAACGGCTGGGTGACCAGGCTGCAGGACTACGCCACGTTATCAGGATTGGGGAAGGCGACGGGGGTAGACCTGCCCAACGAGTTCGAGGGAAGGGTGCCTACGCCGCAGTGGAAATGGGAGTTCAACCAGGGAAACCCGGACTACCAGCAATGGTATCCGGGCGATACGGTGAATATGGCGGTGGGCCAGGGTGATATCTTGTTGACGCCGCTGCAACTCGCCAACGTCTACGCCGCCATCGCCAACGGGGGCCCCTTCTACCGGCCCCACATCGGCAAGGAAACCCTTACCTGGCAGGGGGAAACGGTGGAGATGATACAACCCGTGCAGATAGGTGATTTAACCAGTGCCGCCAATCCGGAAGGGGTTTCGGTGAGCAAAGCCAACTTGGACGTCGTTCAGTCCGCGCTCACCGGGGTCGTTTCGGGAGGTGGAACCGCGGCCGGCGTTTTCCAGGGTTTTCCATTAGGGCAGATCCCGGTGGCGGGAAAGACCGGGACCGCCGAAGTGGCGGGGAAGCAGCCATGCGCCTGGTTCGTCTGTTACGCGCCCGCCAATGATCCGAAATACGTCGTGGTGGTAATGATCGAGGAGGGCGGGCATGGCGGTATGGCCGCCGCGCCCGTCGCCCGTCGCATTCTCGAGCAACTGTTCGGCATACCGTCGCAGCCGGGCGTCGTAACACCGACCGAGTAGGAGAAGCTCATGCCGGAAAGGTTGGGAAGGGTTCTCGCTCCCAAGGTAACCGAGCGCAAGCAAACCGACGAGGTGGCCCGCCGCCTGAGCGGCCTCCCGGTCCGCCATATCGATCTGACACTTCTGGCGATAACCATCTTTCTTATCGCCTTCGGCTTGCTCATCCAATACAGTGCCACCCACGGAGACCACCCGGGAAATCCCACCTATTTCGTCCTGCGCCAGATAATCAGCCTGTTCATCGGACTGATACTCATGGGTGTGCTCCTGAGTTTCGATTACCGCAGGCTAAAGGTGGCGACCCCCTTCATCTACGGCGGATTCCTCTTCGCACTTCTTGTCGTTTTCGTGACTGAAGCGGCTATGGGTTCGCAGCGATGGATATCCCTCGGTCCCATAAATTTCCAGCCATCGGAGTACTGTAAGCTGGTGCTGATTCTGGTTCTCGCCAACTTCTTTTCGGATAACAAGGCCGAACCCGATTCCTTCCGTAGCTTCATCCTGCCCGTCGTCTGGGCCGGGCCCTATCTGTTTCTCGTTTTCCTGCAACCTGATCTGGGAACTACCCTTGTCCTCTCCGCCATCCTCCTGGGCATGCTCTTCCTGGTCGGCTGCCGGATGAGGTACTGGGTTAGCTTCGTGGGGATGGGAGCGGCCAGCTTCGCCATAGGCTTCATATTTCACATATTCCAGCCTTATCAGGTCGACCGCTTCACCGCTTTCCTGAAGCAAAGCTCGAGCATCCAGGGCGTCGGTTACCAGCTCATGCAGTCGAAGATAGCCATCGGCTCAGGTCAATTTGTAGGCAAGGGATTGATGCACGGGACCCAGACCAACCTCAACTTCATACCGGCCCACCACACCGATTTCGTTTTCGCCGTCCTGGGGGAGGAGATGGGTCTGCTCGGAGCTCTGATATTGATAGGGGCTTTCTGTCTCCTGTTATGGAGGGGAGTTCGCATCGCCAACAGCGCCCGCGATTTCTATGGCAGCATGATCGCTTTTGGGATCGTGATCATGTTCGTCTTCCAGTTGGTCGTGAATGTGGGCATGACCATAGGAATCATGCCGATAACCGGCATCCCCTTACCCTTTATAAGCTACGGGGGGTCGAGCCTTATCGTAAATCTGGCCGCAATAGGTCTTCTGACCAACATTTACATGCGACGCTTTTCCCAGATATAACGTAAAATCTACAAAAGCATCACCTACACAAAGGTGTCAGGCACCTTTGTGTAGGCTTACTGAAGAGGAGGTCTGCTTGGAGACCGGGGACGATTATAAATCGGGTTTTGTCGGCATAATCGGCCGGCCCAATGTTGGTAAATCCACTCTTCTCAACAACCTGCTACATCGCAAGTTGGCAATCATTTCCGAAAAACCGCAGACGACACGCAATAAGATACGCGCCATCCTTACGAGGGATGATGCCCAGATGATTTTCGTGGACACGCCCGGTTTTCACAAAGCGAAGAACGCTTTGGGAGAGCGGCTGAACAAAGCGGTACGCGAGACGCTCGATGAAGTCGATGTCACTGTCTTCATCCTGGACGGCACGAAGACGGTGGGAAAGGGTGACCTTTTCATAGCCAAGGAGCTGGCTGAACTGGAAACACCGGCTATCGCGGTGCTCAACAAGATAGATCGTCTGACCGGGGACCAAGTAGAAGCGGAGAAGAAGGTCGTGCAAAACCTGGGGGAATTCAGTGATGTGATAGAGATATCGGCCAAGACATCGGAGAACGTACATGCGCTGATCGAAAGAATCGTAGAGCTTTTGCCACATGGACCCAGGTATTATCCCGAAGATATGGTAATGGAGCAGCCCGAGTCTTTCATAATTGGTGAATTAATCCGCGAAAAGGTCCTGCAGCTCACCCGGGAGGAAGTGCCTCACAGCGTTGCGGTGGTGGTTGACGACATGGAGAAGAGAGAGGACAAGGACCTGGTGGATATCGAGGCCAGCATATATGTAGAGAGGGATTCGCAGAAGGGGATCATTATCGGCAAAGGCGGAAAGATGCTCAAAGAGATAGGCAGCAGGGCCAGGCAGGAGATCGAGCCGCTTCTCGGCGATCAGGTTTTCCTCAGACTGCAGGTTAGAGTGGAAAAGGACTGGTCCAAGCGGCCTGAGATGTTAAAGAGATTGGGTTACTAGATCTTGGAAGAGAGAACGAGGCTGCTGGGCGAAAGCCTGAAGGGTTTGCTCGAGGAGGGCAAGATGAGCGCATCACTCGCCCTGCTTGATGGCCTTCAGCCGGCAGATGCGGCAGAGGTCCTCGAAACGCTTCCTTATGACGACCGTCTGCGTATTTTCAAGGTTTGGGACGTCGAGGAGTCTGCGGACGCTCTTCCGGAGATGTCCGAGGGGGGCCAAGTCGAGGTAATGCAAGGCCTGGCACGCAGCCTCGCAACCAGAATTATCTCCGAGATGCCTCCCGATGATGCCGTAGACCTCCTTGCCGATCTCCCGGATAAAACGTCCGATGGCATTCTTGCTTCCATGAGCCCATTCAAGGCTGGTCAACTGCGGCGACTGATGGCGCATGGAGAGGACACCGCCGGAGGTTTGATGACGCCCGATGCCATGCGCCTTTCCCAGGAGATGCGGGTAGGGCAAGTGCTCGAGAGGTTGAGGGAGGCCCCCGAGAGTGTCGAGATGATCTATTACGTATATTTCCAGGACGAGGCGAGCCGGTTGACCGGTGTGAGCTCGCTCAGGGAATTGATCGTGGCCGATCTCAATCGGCCGGTTAAAGAGATAATGCACGGGCAGCTTATGACGGTCGCCCCCGAAGAGGACCAGGAGAGGGTGGCGGCCCTAATCGATCGTTACGATCTTCTGGCCATTCCGGTAGTAGACGGCGAAGATCGCCTGCTCGGGATTGTCACGGTTGATGATGTGATGGATGTCCTCGAGGAGGAAGCCAAGGAGGATATCTACGGCCTGGCGGGGACTTTCGAAATCGAGGAGCAAAAAGAAAGGCATCCCTTTATCGGTGTCTTGCTGGGACGCCTTCCCTGGGTGCTCATTGCGCTCACCATCGAGCTGCTGGTAGCCGGAGGCATTCTGCGCGCTTTTTCAGGTAGGATACGAGATAATATCGCCCTGGTCTTTTTTATACCTGTCATCCTCACGATAGGTGCCACGGTGTCTCTGCAAAGCGCCACTCGCATGACGGTGGAAATCACCACCGATCCGGGCAAGAGAAGGCGTTTTCGGCGCAGCATCGCCGGGGAGGCATTGATAGGATTGGGCATAGGGGTACTGAGCGGCGTCGTCATATCGCTCTTCGCCTGGTCAATGAAAGGTGATGCCCGGCTCGGTTGGGTCGTGGGACTGGCTCTCGTGATCGCAACTATGTTTTCGGCGCTGGTCGGATCCCTGCTTCCTCTACTGTTGAAGATGTCAGGTCGAGATCCGGCAATGGCCTCGGAACCCTTCCTGACCACGCTCATGGATGTGTTAGGACTAGCCGTATATTTCCTGATCGGAATCGCTCTTCTATAGATAACGGAGGCCCGGACATGACGGATGCCGCTCTGGAAGTTTTTCCCACTCCCGGCCATTTCACCCGCATAATCGACTCCACGATGCTGAAACCGGAAGCGAGTGAGAATGATTATCTCGAATTCTTTCGCGAGGTGGCCGATGCCAAGTTCCGGTGCGCCTTCGTCCCCCTTTATTATGTGGCGATGGCCCGCCTCGAACTCGCCACAAGTGGAGTAATCCCGGGAGCGCCGATCGGATTCCCCTTCGGATTCGTTTCGACCGACGCCAAGAAGAACGAGGCGGTCCTCGCCCTGCAGTACGGAGCGAGGGAACTCGATATGGTAATGAATATTTCCGCCCTTCGTTCCCGACGCTTCGATCGAGTAAGCGAGGATATTGCCGCAGTCGTAGCCATGGCGCGGCGCTTCGACGCCGGAAGAGGCGAGGGTCACGTAGTTGTGAAGGTAATCCTCGAGACCGGATACTTGACCGATGAGCAGATGCGGCGGGCTGCCGGATTGGCGATAGAGGCAGGCGCCGACGCGGTCAAGACCTCCACGGGATTCGGTCCCCGCGGCGCTTCCGTTGAGGACATTGCTTTGCTGCGGGAAGCGGTCGGACCGGGTTTCGGCGTCAAGGCGTCGGGGGGCATTCGCAGGCTCGCCGATGTAGTAGCCATGGTTAAGGCGGGAGCTAGCCGCATAGGCACAAGCTCGGCCATCGAGATATTGCAAGAGTACCTGGGGTTATACAACTGGAAATAAGGCAAAGAAGAAGCCCCAATTAACCTTTGGAGAGCCTTTTCGGTTTACCCTTCGAATCTCGCCTTTCAGCTACTCTCTCCGGATCCACCGTCTGGACTTTCTTCCAGCTCCTTGGGGCCAACTCTTAGAATATCACTTATTTCAGGCCGTGTCTATAGAAACGCAAAAGATTTTCACAAAACCCGCTTCTCCAAATAAACCAGCGTCAGGCCTTCATGTAGCTTCTTTATTCGAAACGGTTTATAATCCCTCTTTTCGTAGATATGAAGCGGCATTTCGCTAGCCTGCCCCGTGAACAATTCGTATCTCTCAACGTACGCAAAGCGGCTTTCTATCTCATCCATAAGGTGCGTGCCTATTCCCCGGTTTTGAAAATCGGGATGCACTATGAGGCGCCCGACATAGCAGGTGCCGTATTTTTCATATGCTCGTACCGAACCGACGATCTCACTGTCGATTACGGCTTTCAGAAAGAGCTGCGTGTCGAAGTCGGCCATTATCTCGTTCAGCGTTTGCAGCAGGGGAGGCAGGGTGAAATCCCCGTAGCGTTCTCCTTCCCCCTGGTAGGCGAGCCGTTGTAGCGCAAGTATCTCTTCCATATCCTGCCTGGTGGCGGTAGCGATTTTCACAAAGCCCCTTTTTCAAGATAATTCAAAACGACGGCGCGCGAGCGAAGCGGGCGCTCCAGAAACGCTTCGGAGAAGCGGAAGGCTATGGATAGTATTTCGACGGCGAGAGCCGGACTCACGCGTGATGATGATATCGCAGCCATGTCGAGCGCCATTAATTGGTTCATGAGAACGAGTGCCGCCGGCGCAAGGGGAATCAGGTCGTCCAAACCCGCACGGCAATTTACGCAAACGACTCCGCCTCCGATCAAATTCAGCCACACCTTCTCGCCGGCAGTTTCCCGGCCGCAATTCAGGCATTGCGCGAGGTGGGGATGGTAACCGATAAGGGCGCAGACCTTCAAATCGAAAGCGGCCAGGAGGAGGGACGGGTCGGCGACCTCACCCTCGAGTACGTCCAATGTTACGCACAAGGCGGGGAAGAGACGCGGAATCGTCTGATTCTCCCGCAGGGATTTCTCGATCATCTCGAGCATGGCTTCCCCGAAGAGGTACTTGCCGTAGTCTGCTCGGATCGGGGCGTGGGCGTTGATTATCTCTGTCTGCACGATAGTGTCGAGATTCCTGCCTTCATGGAGGATCACATCCAATAGGGTGAAGGGTTCCAGGCGGGCTCCGAATTTGCTCCCGGTTCGCTTGATTCCTTTAGCCACCGCTCGCACGGGGCCGCGGCCTTCGGTAAAAAGGGTTACGATGCGGTCGGCTTCGCCGAGATCGTAAGCGCGCAGGACGATCGCTTTTTCCTTATAGGTGGCGGCCACCCGCCCCTACTCCTCTCGAATGCTCCCGAAGCGCCTTTCCCTCGATTGATATTCCTCGATCGCCCTGGCCAGGTGCTCTCGGCGGAAATCGGGCCAAAGGACTTCGGTCATATAGATCTCGCTATAGGCGAGTTCCCATATCATGAAGTTGCTGATGCGCATCTCGCCGGCGGTTCGGATCAGGAGATCGGGATCCGGGACATCGGGAATGTAGAGGTAGTTACGGAACTTCACCTCGTCCATGTCCTCCAGCTTGACCTTGTCGGCCGAGACATCCGCATAGAGTTTCCTTGCCGCATCGACGATCTCGGCCCTGCCGCCGTAATTGAAGGCTATGCACACGGTCGTCCCGGTATTATTCATGGTCTTCTCCATGGCATTGTCGATTGCCTCCAGGGTGGAATCGGGGATAGGATCCCTTCTTCCCAGGTGTTTGATGCGAATGTTACGTTCGTGGAATTCGTCGATGCGGTTGTTTAAGAGGTTGCGGTTGAAACTCATGAGGAACTGGACTTCGTTATCGGGCCGGTCCCAGTTCTCGGTCGAGAAGGCGAAGAGACTGAGCGCGCCGAGCTCCCATTCGGAGGCTACCCTGATGATATCGGTTATGGCTTCTTCTCCGGCCTTGTGTCCGGCCACCCGGGGAAGATTGCGGCCGGTCGCCCAGCGGCCGTTTCCATCCATGATAATTGCGATATGACCTGGCAGGTTGCCAGAAGGTTTCTGCATTTTGGACTCGTCTTTCATATCCACAGTATAGACATGAAGATTTGTCTTGGCTATTCGCGGCTTTGTGGTGGTACGCCCTCGTTTTCTGAAAGCCCTCCGCCGGGCGCGGGCTTATCCGCCCCTTCCTGTTGCTTGAATATTATTCTCTGCAGGGCGTAGACCCCAAGGATGGAGAGGGCGCAGCTTTTCTGGTCGGGCATTTTGCCAGTCGGGATGTAGAGGGCGCATTCATCGTTACACGGGGATAGGGCTCCGGCTATGGCCGATGCCCGAAAGGGACAATAAGAACCGGGAACGTTGCCCATGGCTACCTCCTCTTCGACCTTTTAAATGAATGTACCACACCCATACAGTAACAACCATGCGCATAACGTGTTTATAATAGACGGTTGGAAGAATGGAAATAACCTCGAAGGGAGCAAGCAGCCATATGACTGCAGCTGGTGGTGGGAGCGAGATGACTTTATATGAGGATGGCGCTCTTGTGGCGCAGGCGAAGGAGAAAAGGGAAGCTTTCGATGCCCTTTACCTCAAATACCTCAAGAAAGTGTACACATACATCTACTACAGGGTGGGCAACATCGAAGACGCCGAGGATATAACGGAGAGCGTGTTTCTCCACGCCCTCATCCATCTCGATCGTTACCAGGACCGTGGAATTCCCTTCTCGGCGTGGTTGCTGCGCATCGCGCACAATCTGGTCGCCAACTGGCATCGCAATGCCGGAAGGCGGCGCAGCGTCGTGCTGGATGCCGCCGACAGCATTCAAGATTCCTCTCCAACTCCGGAAGAGGCGGCGGAGAGCCGGGACGACATCCGAGAATTGCGTGAGGCTATGCGGGGGCTCTCGGCCGAGAGGCAACAGGCCCTGATATTACGCTTTGCCGAAGGTATGAAGCACCGGGAGATAGGCGAGGTCATGGGAAAAAGCGCCGGAGCGGTCAAAGTGCTCGTGCATCGATCGCTCGCCGGCCTGCGCAGCAGGCTTTCCGAGAGGGAGGAACGGGAATGAACGGAACAACGAAGCCAAGGGCAGGAAGAGTCGGTTATCGTGAGACCTTGTGGATGCTCAGGCACTTCCTGGTACCCATGGAGCCCGATCCGGTCTTTTCAAAGAAACTGGAGGAGCTCTGCCATGACCTGGGTGGCGACGAGTTTCTCTGGAGTGAATGGGAACCAAAAGCTTATACCAGCGGCAGGAAGGGCATGATTATTGGAGGAGCGATCTTCTCAGCCCTGCCGTTTATGGGTGCCGGCGCTTATTTCCTGGGAAGATATCTGGTTCGGCGCCGGGTCGTGCCGGTGGGAATCTGAGCGGAGCACCTGTGGACAGGGCGCAAGTTCTTGCCAAGGTCCGCGGAGCCCTGGCGGAAGCACTCGAAATATCGGAGGATGATATAGATGAAGAGTCGCGGTTCGCGGAGGACCTGGACGCAGACTCCCTCGATCTGGTTGAACTTCTCCTGGAGATGGAGAGGGAATACGGTTTTAAAGTAAGCGATGAAGAGGCGGCTGAGGTCGAGACGGTTCGAGATGCCGTTGATTTGATTATGAATAAGGCTTCCTGAATCTCTGAGACGTGGGGTGTCAAATGAAGGTTGGAATCCCTGGGGGATTGCTCTATTTTCGTTACGGCCGGCTGTGGAACTCTTTTCTCAATGCATTGGGAGCGGAGGTAGTCGAATCGGGAGAGACTACCCGATCCATACTCACCTCGGGGGTGAGCAAAGCGGAGAATGAGAGCTGCCTGCCGGTGAAGGTATTCTACGGGCACGTTCTTGCCCTGAAGGACAAGGTCGACGCCCTGTTCGTACCGAGGCTGGTCAGCGTGAAGAAGAATACGCACACCTGCCCCAAGATGCTGGGATTGCCGGATATGGCTAAGAGCGCCGTCGGGGAAAAAGTAGACATTATCGCGCCTACCATAGATTTCCATTTCGGCCTGTGGACCAATTATCGCGCCGTTTATTCGACTGGGCGCCGCTTCACCCGTAATCCGGCGAAGATAATCTCATCCGGAATCGAGGCTTGGAAGGAACATGGATCGTATCTGGAAAAATTAACCATGGGAGTCGATCACAAGCAGGCATTGGAGGGCGGATCGGAGCAGCGGCTGTGCGAGGGACGGGAACTGAGGGTGGGTGTTATAGGCCATCATTACAATGTTTATGATACCTTCACCACCATGTCTCTTCTGGAGAGGTTGGGTGCGATGGGCGTAGACGTCATGACCGCCGACATGGTGCCGGAGACGCTGCGAGAGCTCGAACTAAAGAAGCTGCCGCAGGAAATCTACTGGAGCTACGAACAGGAAATCGCGGGTGCGATCCTCGCTTGCGGGCGCTACAAGCTGGTGGATGGGATCATCTTCATGATCTCTTTCCCCTGCGGCCCGGATTCGATAATCCGCGTCCTGTGCGAGCAGGAGATAAGGTCGATGGATACCGTACCCATGATGACTCTGGTTATGGACGAGCATACGGGCGAGGGGGGCTTCCTCACGCGCATCGAAGCCTTCGTCGATATGTTGCGGCGCAAGAAGGACAGGGCCGAAGCCGACAACCGGGTGGTGGTCGCGGTATGAAAATAAGCTGGCCGCATATGGGAAGCCTGGAGGTGGTTCTCGCCAGCGTATTCGAGGAACTGGGGCTGGAATACGTGCCGGCACCGCCAAACTCGGAGCGGACCCTGGAACTCGGCGCGCGCTACGGCCCGGAATTCGCTTGCTTTCCCCTAAAAACGACTTTGGGTAACTTCATCGAGGCCATCGAGGCGGGTGCCGATACACTGATAATGGTCGCCGGCCGAGGGCCTTGTCGTTTCGGGTACTACGCCGAGACCCAGAGACGCATCCTGGAAGATGCCGGCTATGAATTCGAAATGGTACCACTCACTTTTCACCTGGGGAAAATGCCCCTGCTCATGAGGCAATTACGGCGGCTGAAGCAAAGCGCCTCCTGGACTTCGCTCGCCCGCGCGGTAAAAATTGCCCTTTCGAAGGCCTACCTCATAGACCGGCTCGAGCAGCAGGCCTTGCATCAGCGCTACCTCGACAGGGATAAGGGCGCAACCACGTCGGCCCTCAAGGAATGCTACGAGATGGTATTCCAGTGCGATGGCTACGACAGGCTGAGGCGGGTCGAGCGGGAAGGGTTCGAGTTATTGCACTCGGTACCCAAGACGGAGAGGCAGCCGATCAAGATCGGAATCATCGGAGAGTTTTATCTGGTCCTCGAACCGTTTTTCAACCTGCAAGTAGAGGAACAGCTCGGTTATCTGGGAGCTTATGTCGAGCGTAATATCTACCTCACTGACTGGCTGAGGCCGTCGGGAAACAAACCCATCGCCGGCCATCATGACAGCGAGTCCGAGGAAGCAGCGAGACCCTACCTCACCCATGCCGTGGGGGGAGAAGGGCTGCACTCGGTGGGGAACACAGTGCTCTTTCACCGCCACGGTTTTGACGGGGTCGTTCACCTCATGCCCTTCACATGTATGCCGGAAACCATCGCCAAGAGCATCCTTCCCATGGTTTCGCAGGATCTGGGAATACCCGTGCTCTCCCTTGTTATCGATGAAATGACCGGAAAGGCGGGTGTAGCCACCCGGCTCGAAGCTTTTGTCGATCTGGCTCATTTCCGGCGCCGCGCACACAGGCAAGAGCTACCCCTCGCACCGCAGCCAGCCTTCTAAGCGGGCTTGATAAAGATCAATACCGCCTACCTGCTGTTTTGCCTATGCTTGTAAGGGCCTCACAGGTAAGCCGTTATTACCTACATTGTGCCGATAGAATCAGGCTGAGCAGAGGGGAGAGCAACATGAAAGACCCTAATAAGCCCCAGAACAAGGGCCGCCCCTTGATTGCTATTGCCACAGGGATCGCCGTATACCTGATGGCTTTGACCTTGGCTTTCGGATTGGATCCGGATGCGCGACATATGAAGGCGGGCAGCGAGGGTGGTAATTCCGCGGTATCATCCGCTACCCCACAGGCGGGCGAAAATCAGGAAGACTTAACGACCTCTCCGACCCCGGCCAATCCCGAGACGAATCTGGATCCTGATGTCACTCCTTCAGCCAGCCCGGCGGGGACCGGGCCTGCCGGCGCGGCTTCACCTGACATCACAACCGCACCGAGCCCCGGCGGGGCCTCGGCACCGTCGACGCCTCGCACTGCGCCGGATGTCGTAACCGGGCCTTCACCGGGTCAGCCGGGCAATCCGGCACCGTCGACGCCTGGCACTGCGCCGGATGTCGTCACTGCTCCCAGTCCACAGACCCCGACGCCGCCTGATGCAAAACCTCAGTCAAGGGATGAAGACAAAGACGAGGACGATGACGATTAAAGGAATGTCGCTTACTTAACGACTTCCACCGGTGCTGTGGCCGAGGATGTTCTCAAGGGCTTCTTTATTCTTTAAGCTGGTCATCGCCAGGACCCTGTCACCTTTTATCAGCACCGTATCTGCCGTTGGAATTCTCATTGCGTCATTACGGACGATAGTCACGACCAGGGTCTCTCCCGGCAATTCGAGATCCGATAATGTTTGATTCACGGCTCGGCTGTCCTCGGGCACGGTAATCTCCACAAGCCCTATATCGCCCGATTTCAGTTTCATAACCGTTATGACCTCGCCAAGGGTCGTCTCTTCCTCCACTATGGTCGCTATGATATCGGAGGCGCTGACTTCGATATCCACGCCGAAATCCTTCTGGTAGAGCCAGCGATTCTTGGGATTGTTCACCCTGGCGATTATGCGGGGCACTTCGTATTCGAATTTGGACAGGTAAGAGATGACGAGGTTGTCTTCATCGTCGCCGGTAACGCCCAGCACTATATCACTTTCCTTCACGCCGGCGAACTCCAGGACCCAGGGTTCGCAGCCATCCTCGTTGATGATCCTCACGGCATGGGTTCGCTCTATAAGAGCGTGGATCTTTTCGGGATCCTTTTCTACCAGGGTCACTTCGTTCTTGTCGGAGAGAACATTGGCAAGAAAGGATCCGACTATTCCTCCCCCGGTTATCAATATTTTCATTTCAACCTCCGTTCGGATTCAATCCATGAAGAACATCTTTTTGAACTTGGGTATGCTCGATCTCAAAACCATAACATTCAGCAAGTCGTTTTTAATGAGGGCAGTGCCGGGCACCGGGATGAAAGCGGCTCCTTCCCTCTCTATCGAACCTATATGAATCTCTCCGGCCACTTCAAAATCGCGGACCAGCCGGCCGGTAAGGTTGGGCGGGAGTTCGAACTCGATGAGTTCCACCTCTCCGCTGCCGAAGGTATCCCTGGAATAAGATTGCTTCAAGAAGATCAAATCCGATATTTTGGCGGTCGCCCAGGCGACCGGGGCCACAGTTGGTATTCCCATACGACGATAGATCTGCGCCCGCCTCGGATCGTAGATTCGGGCCAGTACCTTCGGTACCCTATAGATGTCCTTGGCGATCTTGCATGAAACAAAATTCGAGTTGTCCCCACTGCTGACCGCCAGAAAGACGTCGGCTTTTTTTATGGCGGCTTTTTCCAGGACATCGGCATCGAACCCTACCCCTTCGACCTTGGTCCCTTTGAAATCCACATCCAACAAATGAAAAGCTCTCGGGTCCTTATCGATCACGGCTACGCTGTGCCCTCGCTTAGTGAGGCGTCTTGCCAGTCGGGACCCCACTCTTCCACACCCCATAATCACGACGTGCATAAACCTCATCTCCTAGTTCGGCTTAACATCTCCAACTTTCCCTAAGTACAGCATTTCATAAATACGGTCGCATTCGACCGCCGCTGCATCCACGCCAGCTTCGTTCCGCTCCCTGCGACATACTCGCAGAGTATGCCTCAGTCGCGCGCCTTGCCGGCGCGGCGCCCCGGCGCTCTCGGTGCGTGACCGTATTTACAAAACGCTGTACTAAGAATCACGGCCTCAGGCCGGCGTTTCCTTGGATAATCCCCCATGGATATCTCCCTTGGGCATGGTTCTCGTTTGCCGGCGCCTGACTATCGCCTTCCTGATCTCATCTGCCACCAATGGAGCGGGGGCGCAGGCGAACATAAACAGCCAGACCCACCCATTCACCGGCGCGAAGCCGAAGAAGCTCGGGAAGGGCGGCACATAAAGGAACATGAGCAGAATTATTATCTCAGAAAGAATGCCCCAGAGGTAAAAAGTATTGGTTGTGAATCCCACCTTGAAGATGGATTCCCTCTCCGTGCGGCAGGCGAAGCCGTTTCCCATCTGAGTTGTGACGATAGTATGGTGGCAGGCCGTAGTCGCCATAACGTAAAGGCTTCCGCTTGCGGCCATGGCGGAGACCCCCATCGAGGGGCGCCAGCCGTTTATAAGGTACACGAAAAAGAAGGCGGCCAGGCTCAAGATTCCTTCTACCATCCCCAAGTAGCCGTATGCCCTGCCGAAAAGCGGCAAGTTTAGTAGCCGCTCGCTTCGGGGTCTTGGTGGTTTTTTCATCAGACCGGGTTCGGGCTTCTCGGTTCCCAGTGCGAGGGCGGGCAGAAGATCGGTTCCAAGATCTACTGCGAGGATCTGCATTACAGTGAGAGGTAGAGGTACCTTGGCGATGACGAAGATAAGGAAGGGCAGGATTTCGGGGATGTTGCTCGCAAGAATGTAAGTGACGAAGCGCCTCAGGTTGGCATAGACAGCCCGGCCTTCCTCGATTGCGCTAACGATAGAGGCGAAATTATCGTCGGTAAGTATCATCTCGGCCGCCTCTTTGGCGACGTCGGTCCCGGTGATGCCCATGGCCACACCGATGTCGGCCGCTTTGAGCGCGGGGGCATCGTTTACCCCGTCTCCGGTCATGGCCACTATCTCTCCCCTGCTCTTCAACACGAGTGCAACCCGCATCTTGTGTTCGGGAGCAACCCGCGCAAAAATAACCTCCGGCTCTTCGAGTGCGGCCAGCAACTCCTCATCGTTCATCTCATCTATGTCGAGACCCGTGACCACCCGGACCGATTTGCCCCGCACGAGCCCGATCCGCCGGGCTACCGATTCAGCCGTCATTCCATAGTCCCCGGTGATCATGATCACTTTAATGCCCGCCGTGCGGCATTCTTCTATGGCTTTCGCGACTTCAGGCCTGGGGGGATCGAGCATTCCGGCCAGGCCGACGAAAACCAGATCCCTCTCGACTTCCTCAACCTCATAATGTTTCTGAACGGGAATATCGTCGCGATAGGCGAAAGCGAGGACCCGTAAAGCCTGCAGCGCGTACTCATCATTCTTGGCGGCGATTTTCCCGCGATCGGACTCTGTAAGATCCCGTACTCCCTGCGGTGTCCATAACTTGTTGCATAACGAGAGGACTTCCATGGGAGCTCCTTTTACCATGGCCTCCATCCCAACAACCACGCTGTGCACGGTCGTCATTCGCTTGCGTCTCGAATCGAAAGGTATTTCGTAATAACGAGGATGCAGGCGCAGCTCCGTCTCGTAATCGTATTTGAATTTCCAGGCGGAAACGAGCAAGGCCGCCTCGGTAGGATCGCCAAGAATGCTCCATTGATCCTCGCCTTCGCCAGGCTGGATCAGGCGTGAATTGTTGCAGAAACTCGCGATGCGCAGCAATTGGGAAAGGCTGCGGTCGTCCTCTTCGTCCAGGGGCTTTCCCCCGATACTGAATTCTCCGCTCGGTTCGTATCCGACACCCTCAACATTTACGTCGCGGTCGGCCACCCATATCTCACGAACCGTCATCTCGTTGGTGGTCAAAGTCCCGGTCTTATCAGTGCAGATAACCGTTGTGCTCCCCAGCGTCTCGACGGACGATAGTTTTTTGATGAGGGCGTGCCTCTTGGCCATTCGTTGAGTTCCCATGGCGAGCGCCAGGGTCACCGTCGGCAGAAGGCCTTCCGGGACATTTGCGACGATAATTCCGATAGCGAACATGAATGAGCTGGCCCTTCCCATATGCATAACAAAAGCCCCGAGGCAGAAAAAGAGGACACCCAGGCCCGTGGCAATACCCCCCAGGATTTTGGTAACCTTTCCCATTTCCTTTTGCAGCGGGCTCAGGTCCTCTTTTACCTCTTGAGTGAGGTAAGCGATCCTTCCCAGTTCAGTATTCATTCCGGTTGCATAGACCACGCCTCTTCCGCTTCCCGCGGTGACACTGGTTCCTGCGAAAACCATATTGGGAAGGTCGGCGAGGGAACTTTTTTCTTCTCCCAGCGCCTCGGATATTCTCATCTGCGGCTCCGACTCACCGGTCAGAGCCGAATTATTTACCCGCATCTCCCGCGATTCTATAAGCCGGGTGTCGGCGCTGATGCTGTTGCCCGCTTCGAAGACCACAAGATCACCCGGAACGAGCTCTTCCGCGTCTATTTCCATTTCCTCGCCCGCGCGTAACACGCGTGCTTTCTTGGGGAGTATCTTCTGCAGGCTCTCGATAGCCTTCTCGGCTTTGAACTCCTGCCAGAAAGTGAAGATGCCGTTAATGATTATGACTGCAATGCAAGCATAGCCGAGTTCAGGCATATCCCCTATGAAGGAGAGTACCGCGGCGAGCCAGAGCATGATCGCGAAAAAGTGTGTGAAGTTGGTAATCATTTTGCGCCAGAGAGGAACGCCGGCTTTTTTCTCGATCACGTTTCTGCCGACTTCCTCCAGGCGCTTCTTTGCATCCTGAAGCGTAAGTCCCGCCTGGTCGGTATGGAGAAGATCGAATATCTCGTTTTCGGAAGTCGTGAAAATGCTGCTATCCATAAATCGGCCTCTTACTGTTTCTTTGCTCCTTATCCATTTATTGCATATTAAGACTCGAGGCGGGTCGATACAATAAGCGGTTCTCATTCCTGCCATCAAATCAGTATTTAACATGCACTGCTCGCGGAGATATAATAAGCGTTTAAGGGCCTGGTCGGCATGCATTATTTATGAGGTTGTAAGAGAGAAGCGGGAGTATCCTGATGCTCGATCTGTTGTTCGCCGTGGTGTTGCTGGCCGCTCTTGCTTCATTTTTTCTCCTGCTTAAAGCGTGTGAAAAACTGTAGGTGTGGGGATGGAAGAATTGGTGGTCGCGTTGATAGCATTGGCGATTCTCGTATATCTCTTCTATGCACTCATCCGGCCGGAGAAATTTTAGGACGGCGAAATGACTTACAGAGGCTGGGCCGAAATCGCAATCGTGGCCGTCATCATCGGCCTCATGATCAAACCGCTCGGGACTTACATTTTTCATGTTTTCGAGGGTGAGCACACCTTCCTCGATCCCATACTCGGACCGGTGGAGCGGTTTATCTTCCGCTTCCTGTCGATCGACAAAGATAAGGAATACAAGTGGACCGGCTACATTCTGCGTATGATCGCCCTCGACTTCGCCATCATTTTCTTCGCCTACCTGATATTCAGGCTGCAGGGGCATTTGCCACTTAACCCGGCACAAGCGCCGGGCATGCGCCCCGATCTGGCCTTCAACTCGGCGGTGAGCTTCGGGACCAATACCAACTGGCAGGCCTATGCCGGGGAAACGCAGGCTTCCAATCTTTCCCAGATGATAGTCATAACCACTTGTATGTTCACTTCGGTCGCTTCCGGCATTGTCATGGCAATAGCATTCATGCGAGGGCTCTCGAGGCGGGCAAATCCCTTCCTGGGTAATTTCTACGCCGATTTCATCCGGGCTATCCTGCGTATACTCCTTCCCCTGGCGCTGCTTTTTACCCTAGTCCTCATTCCACTCGGGGTTCCTCAAACCCTGAAGGGCCCGGCCCGGGTCCTAACACTCGAGGGTGAGCAGCAGGAGATAGCGAGGGGGCCTGTAGCGACATTGGAGGCGATCAAACACATCGGGAATAACGGCGGCGGCTTCTTTAATGCCAACTCCGCCCATCCCTACGAGAACCCCAGCCCGGTTAGCAATATCATCCTCATATTATTGATGCTGCTTGTCCCGGCCTCCATGATATATGTCCTCGGCCTCTACCTGCAGAATCGCCGGCAGGGCTGGGTTATTTTCGCGGCCATAGTTCTTTTATTCATAATCTTCGCCGGCTTGACGATGTGGTTCGAGTCGAGGGCGAGCCCGATCCTGGAGGAGACGGGCGTCGATGTGACAGCGGGCAATATGGAGGGGAAGGAGACACGCTACGGTGTAGATGATTCCGCTTTGTTCGGCGCAAGCACGACATCCGCGGCCACGGGAAGCGTGAACAGCTCGCACGACAGTTATACTCCATTAGGTGGCATGATCCTCATCGGCTGCATGATGCTCAACACCGTTCTCGGCTCCTCCGGCGCCGGCCTCATAAATATTCTGATATATATAATCTTTACGGTTTTTCTGGCCGGCCTGATGGTCGGGCGGACTCCCGAGTTCACGGGCAAGAAGATAGAGTCGCGCGAGGTGAGATTGGGCGTTATCGCCCTCCTCATCCATCCCTTGTGCATCCTTGGCTTTACAACGCTATCCCTGGCCATACCATCCGCCCGAAACGCAATACTAAACAGTGGGCCACATGGCATAACGGAAATGGCCTATGCTTTCACCTCCGCAACCGCCAATAACGGCAGTGCCTTCGGAGGATTGGCCGTCTCTTCCGCCTATTTCAATGTCACTACCGGAGTGGCCATGCTGATAGGCCGTTACGCCATCTTCATCCCTATACTGGCCGTGGCGGGCTCGCTGGCCGAAAAACAGATCTTACCGGAATCGGAGGGGACCTTCCGCACCGATACGCCGCTGTTCGCGGGCTTACTTATCGGAATCATAATAATAATCGGGGCTCTCACATTCTTCCCGGTCCTGGCCCTGGGGCCCCTGGCCGAGCATTTCGCGTTATTCGGATAACCAAAGGAAAAGAAGACCAATATGGCAGGGAACGAGGGCAAAGCCGAAGCGGGCAAGCTGATGGATGCGGCCCTTATAAAGGAGGCCGTCATCAACTCCTTCAAGAAACTCAATCCCATGAATCTTATCCGTAATCCGGTGATGTTCGTCGTGGAAATCGGCGCTGTCATAACCACCTATTTTTTTATCAGGTACGCGATCAACGGAGTTGAGGGAGGGCAAGGAAGCGTCGCTTTCGCCGCCCTCATATCCCTCTGGTTGTGGTTCACGGTCCTTTTCGCCAACTTCGCCGAAGCGGTGGCCGAGGGTCGGGGCAGGGCCCAGGCCGAGACGCTGCGGCGAACCCGGGTGGAAACGACCGCCAAGCTGCTTCAAGACAACGGTGAAATAAAGATGGTCTCGGCGGGCGAGTTGAGGAAAGGCCAGGTTGTAGTAGCCGAAGCGGGCGATGTGATTCCCGGGGACGGCGAGGTGATCGAAGGCATAGCCAGCGTGGACGAATCGGCCATTACCGGGGAGTCGGCCCCGGTGATAAGGGCGGCGGGTGGCGATTTTAGTTCGGTTACCGGCGGGACAATGGTGCTTTCCGACCAGATTAAGATCAAAATCTCTGCCAATCCTGGAGAGAGCTTCCTGGACAAGATGATAAGCCTTGTCGAGGGCGCCCAGCGCCAGAAGACCCCCAACGAAATCGCCCTCTCGATCCTGCTGGTGGCTTTTACCATAATATTCCTGGTAGTGGTTTTCATCTTGAGCCCCTTGGGCGGCTACCTCGAGGCCCGTCCCGACGTCACCTCGCTGGTAGCCCTGCTGGTGTGCCTTATCCCCACCACTATCGGCGGCCTGCTCTCCGCGATAGGTATCGCGGGCATCAACCGCCTTACTCAATACAACGTGCTCGCGATGTCGGGCCGCGCGGTTGAGGCGGCAGGTGATATCAACACCCTCCTTCTCGACAAAACGGGAACCATAACCTTCGGGAACCGTTTCGCCAACGAGTTCAGCCCCTTCGAAGGGCACAACGAGGACGAAGTAGGAGAGGTGGCCATGCTTTCCTCGTTTGGTGACGGCACGCCCGAAGGTCAATCGATACTCACCCTGGGTAAAAAACTCGGCATCGAGGTCACGAAGCCCGAGAACTGCGTCGTAGTCGAATTCACTGCCGAGACGCGTATGAGCGGGTTGGATTGTGCGGATAACAGTTATCGCAAAGGTGCGGCGGACGCCATCGCCAAATACGCAGTCGCGGCCGGCCATGTTCTTCCCTCTCATTACGAGGAATCCGTCCAGTTCATAGCCAGTCAGGGGTCGACGCCGCTGGCCGTTGCCCGCGACGGGGATATAATCGGCCTCGTCGAGTTGAAGGACGTCGTAAAACCGGGTATCAGCGAGCGCTTCGAGCGTTTGCGGGCCATGGGTATCAAGACCATGATGATTACCGGTGACAATCCTTTTACGGCGAAGACCATAGCCGGTGAGGCAGGGGTGGATGATTTCGTAGCGGAGGCGAAACCCGAGGATAAGATGGGCTTAATCCGCAACGAACAGGGGCAGGGCAAGTTGGTGGCTATGACCGGTGACGGCACCAACGACGCTCCTGCTCTCGCCATCGCCGATGTCGGCCTGGCCATGAACAGCGGTACGCAGGCGGCCAAGGAGGCCGGTAACATGGTGGACCTCGATTCCGACCCGGCCAAGCTGATCGAAGTGGTGGAGATAGGGAAGCAACTCCTGATAACCAGGGGCAGCCTTACCACCTTCAGCATTGCCAACGACGTGTCGAAGTACTTCGCGATTATTCCGGCCCTCTTTATGGCCTACATTCCGGGTCTGGCATCGCTTAACATCATGCGCCTCTACAGCCATCACAGCGCTATTCTCTCGGCCGTCATCTTCAATGCCCTCATAATCATTGCCCTGGTGCCTCTGGCTTTGAAAGGGGTCAAGTACAGGCCGCTGGGCGCATCGGCCATCCTGCGGCGAAATATTCTAATATATGGAATCGGAGGCCTCATCGCCCCGTTTATAGGGATAAAGCTGATAGATATGCTGCTGCGGTTGTTTCACTTCGGATAGGAGACCGAGATGGACGACGCCAAGCGAATAGTGAAGATAATAATGCTGGCCGTGCTGCTCCTCGGCCTCGTTTATCCGTTCGCTTTTTCAGGCATAGCCCGCCTGACTCCCTCCAAGGCGGACGGAGATATGATCGAGGTGGATGGCCGGGTCGTTGGGGCGAGGAATATAGGGCAGGAGTTCTCGTCGCCTGAGTACTTTCACGGCCGCCTCTCGGCGGGCGGGTACGATGCCATGGCGAGTGGAGCCTCGAACCTGGGACCCTCCAATCCTGAGCTCGTCTTCCGGGCTGAAGAGAGACTCAACCAGATCCTTCTGGAAAATCCTGGAATAAAGCCGGAAGACGTTCCGGCGGAAATGGTAACCGCATCGGCTTCCGGGCTCGACCCCGAGATAGGATTACGGTCGGCTTACCTGCAGGTGTCGAGGATCGCAGAGAGCACCGGCATTTTGGAGGATGCCTTGAGGGCTTTAATCGCAAAGTACGAAAGAGGCCGTTTCTTATGGGTTTTCGGCGAACCGAGGGTCAATGTGCTTGAATTGAATGTAGAGATTTGGAAGATGCTAGGGGAGGTCCGACAGTGAAGACGGCGATAACCATCTCGCGCCAGATGGGGAGTGGGGGACGCAGAATTGCGGAAATGGTCGCAGAGCGGCTGGAATGGCGGCTGGTGGGTAAGGAATTAATCACGGAGGCGGCCAGGAAGAGCGGCACCGACGAGAGAAAGATCGAACGGGTTTTCGAGCAGCGCTTGAGCCTGCAGGACCGGATAACCTTCAGGGAAAGGTCGGAGAAGTATATCGATTCAATGAGCCATGTGATAAGGGAAGTTGTTGGTGAGGGCCGGGTGGTAATCCTTGGCAGGGGGGCGCATATCATAATGCAGGGCGATTCCAGGATATTCCGCGTACATCTCGTGGCCGAACTTGAGGTGCGCATCCCACGAATCGCGGAGCAATACAAGCTGAAGGGGAAAGCCGGCGGGCATGAAGCGCGGCGCATGGTCATAAATTCCGATTATGCGCGCACCGCCTATCACAATTATCTCTTCGAGGCGGACTGGAACGATCCGCTGCTGCATGATCTGGTGATCAATACGACGTCCATAAGCATTGAGCAAGCGGCTGACACCGTCCTGGAAGCATTTAGAATCATGGGGACGTAGCTTTTGGAAAATAATGCCAAGGGGAAGCTCACCATATTCCTGGGCTCCGCCGCCGGAGTCGGTAAGACCTATACCATGCTTTCCGAAGCCCAACAGCAATTGAAGAGCGGTGTGGATGTCAGGGTGGGATATATCGAGAGTCACGGCCGGGCCGATACCGAACGGATGATCGACGATATCCCGGTGATACCGCGGAAAAATATGGAATATCGGGGCGCGAGTTTCGAGGAGATGGACCTGGACGCCGTGCTCGCCGTCCATTCGCAGTTAGCGCTGGTAGATGAGATGGCCCATACCAACGTACCGGGGTCGGTCCACCGCAAGCGCTACCAGGATATCGAAACCATTCTCGATCATGGAATAGGCGTCTGGACTACCGTAAATATCCAGCATCTCGAGAGCTTGAATGACCTCGTATTTGAACTCACCGGAGTGAAGATACGTGAGACCTTTCCGGACTATTTACTGGAAAGGGCTGAAGAAGTGAGGCTGATAGACATAAGTCCGGAAGCACTGATCGAGAGACTGAAGGGCGGCAAAATATACGCACCGGGCAAGGTGGAAGCGGCACTTGGCAACTTTTTTCAAAAGGCCAATCTCACCGCCTTGAGGGAGCTGGCCCTGCGCGAAGTCGCGGACGAAGTCGAGGAGATAGCAAGCTCGGAGGAACAGTTAGCGGCACCGGTGACAGCCGAGAGGATCATGGTATGCGTGCGGCCGGAGACCAACGCCCAGCGCCTTATCCGCCGAGCCTGGAGGATGACTAAGCGCCTCAATGCTGATCTCGTAGTTGCATATATAAAGAGGCCCTTGACATGGAGGCGTGAGGGCGACGGAGAATATTCAGAAGAGGAGCGCGAGCGGATAAAATCACTCCACGACCTGTCTCAGCTTCTTGGGGCCGATTTTGTAGAACTGTCCTCACCCGATGCGGCATCCGGCATAATTGCTGTCGCCAGGGAGAAGAAAGTGAGCCAGATCTTTATGGGGAGGCCTCGAACACTAAACCCCTTGAGCCGTGGCCGCAATACCCTACTCTACAGGATCATGTCGGAGCTGAAAGAGGTTGATGTGCATGTAATAGGCGAGGACCCGCGTGAAGAGGGCGGTGAGTAATAGTGTTCTGGGCCGGCCTTGGTTCAGGATTGGGAGTCGGTGTGCTGTGCCTGCTTGTGTTGTTCTTTATTAATAAAAGACATGAAGCACGGCACGAGGCCGAAGGAGCTTACGCTAAAGTGCTATTGGCCGTGGTGCAGAGCAACTTCAGTCACCGGGCGGTGAACATGGCGGTGAGGATGGCCGGCCGCAAGGGGATGGTGGAGACCCTGTATGTCATCGAGATAGGGGTGGATCGCCCACTCGAAGTGACGGCCGAGGATGAAGTGGCGGTCGCCTTGCGTGAGCTTGAACTGGCTTCCTACGTCGGGAGGAGATTCGGAAAGAGACTGATCCCGAGGTTGGAGAAAGCACGCATGGCCAGTAAAGTCATCCTGGATACACAGGCGGAACAAGGGTTCGATCTCTTAATCATGGATCTTGGTGCGAGCGGTGCGATGGAGGCCGCAACCCAAAAGATCGCGAGATATGTCAAGGAAAACGCCGATTGTACGGTAGCAATATTATCGGGTAAACAAGGGTCTTAAGGAGCGTGTGATGAACATACTGATCATAGGTTGCGGCAGAGTCGGTTCGGGCCTCGCCCTGCGATATGCCGCGGAAGGGCACACCGTGAACGTTATAGACGAGCTGGAGGAGACCTCGGAGAACCTCGGGCTTGGTTTCAAGGGAAGGTTCCTCAAAGGAGTCGGCCTGGATATCGAGATCCTGAAGCGGGCGGGTATAGAAGATTGCGATATCTGCCTGGTCGCAACCGATGGTGACAACACCAATCTGGTAGTCGCGCAGATAGCCCGTGAACAATTCAAGGTACCCTGCGTCGTGGTGCGGGTTTTCGATCCCAACCGGGCGGATTTCTATGCCGGGCGGGGCTTCGACGTTATATGCCCGGTAAAGCTGACGGTAGAGGCCATGCATGAGGCGATCTGCGAAGGCGACTTGGAGGTATCTTGATGCGGCTCTTCGTTCTCATAGTCGGTGGCGGTAAGATCGGCACCAATCTTGCGCGTTCCATGATTGGAGATGGCTACGAGGTGGCCCTGGTCGAGAGCGAGCGCCACAAGTACGAGGACCTGGACCGGGAATTCGGCTACGCGGCCATCTTCGGTGACGGAACCGAGACCCGGGTGCTGGAGAAAGCCGGAATCACAAGGTCTGATTACGTCATCGCTGTGACCGGGGACGATGAGGATAATATCATCATAAGCCAGCTCGCCAGGGACAAATACGCGGTGCACAATGTTATAGCCAGGGTGAACGACCCTAGAAATCAATCGACCTTCGATATGCTGGGAATCAAGCCGACGGTCAGTAATGTCTCCACGATCCACTCGTTGGTGGAGCACCACCTTCCCCACCATCACTTGCTCAGCCTGCTCGATTTCGAGGAAGAGAACGTGGAGATGGTGGAGCTGGCGATTGCGGAAGGCTCGAAGGTAGTGGGTCGCAAGATAAAGGAGCTGCAGTTTCCGCCGGGACTGCTCCTTGTACTTATTTTTCGTGAACACGAGGTCGTCGTCCCGTCCGGCGACATTGAGCTCAGGGCCGATGACAACTTGATCATCATCAGGGAGAAGGGAAGCGAATCACCGCTCTCCGCCCTGATGGAATAAGGGTTCTACAAAGGGACCTGACCCCCTTCTGGAACCATAAGGAGAAATCTAGGAGTGCATATCATCATAACGGGCTGTGGAAGGGTCGGCGCCCATCTTGCCCAGTTTCTGGCGTACGAAGGACATAATGTAGTCGTTATTGACAGAAACCCCAACTCGTTCAATCGCCTTGGAGGAACTTTCAACGGCATCACCATGCAGGGAGTTGCATTTGATGAGGAATTATTGAAGGAAGCGGGCATCGAAACCGCGGATGCGCTGGCGGCCGTAACCAATTACGACAACACGAACATGATGACCGCCGAGATAGCTTCGAATATTTTTAAAGTCCCTACCGTCATCGCCCGCCTCTACAATCCGGATAAGAAACAGACCTTCCATAAAATGGGAATCGACTATGTTTGCGGAACTACCCTCCTCGCTGAACGAATCATGGATAAGCTCCTGCAAGGAAATCTCATAGTTCTAAACGAAGATCCGGAATTGGGAGTGGAAATCGTTGAACTCACCGTTGATAACGCATCGCGGGACAGAGCGATTTCCAGTGTCCATGATATTAACAAACATAAAGTGCTCAGCCTCTTCAGTGGGAATAAGAACATCGAATGGGATGATGATACTCGGCTTAATCCCGGCGATAGATTGGTGATGGCCGTCAAGGAAGGAACGACACGAATTCTATCTTTCTTCTGGGGTGTAAAGGATACCGGAGATAAGCAGCTATCGAGCCAGGTCAGCGAAGGAGCCAAGGTTGTAATCGCGGGTTGCGGCAGGGTCGGCGCCCAACTGGCGGATATGCTATCGCAGGATGGATATGGCGTGACTGTCATAGATAAAGACGAGTCCTCCTTCCACAGACTCTCGAAGACATTCAGCGGGGAGGCAATAGCCGGTTATTCCTTCGATGAGGAAACCCTGAACCGAGCGGGAATAAACGAAGCGGATATGTTCGCCTCCGTAACCAACTACGACAACACCAACTTGATGACAGCGGAGGTGGTGAAGCATATCTTCCGCGTGCCAAAGGTCATTGCCAGGCTCTATAATCCCGATAAAACGGAAACATTCGAGGCCTTGGGCATGGACTATGTCTGCGGCACGGCGCTTGTAACGCGAGGAATGTTGGAAAAGATCCTCAGGCCAAAAGCAAGAGTCCTGGCGGCCTGCTGCAACAACACGCGGAGCCTCGTAGATTTCATTTGTCCGGAGAAACTGGTTGGAAAAAAAGTAGCCTGGGGTGAGGAAAATCTCAGGATGAGAGTGGGTTATTTAGAAAGAGACGGGAAGCTCGTCTTTCCCTCGAGGGATGAACGGTTCCAAAAGGACGACCGGATTATCGCTCTTGCGGCTCCAGGCAGGCTGCAGAAGATCGAGCGATACGCAAGGGGCCGTTCCGGAAACGGGAGGTGAGGAATATTTACATAGTAATCAGTGGGGGAGGCAAAGTAGGTTCTTTCCTGGCTGGCAACCTGCTGGAGAAGGGTCACGCGGTGGCCATCATCGAAAAGAACCCGGCGATCTGTGAAAGCATCTCGACTTCCATCAATGCCCTGGTTATAAACGGCGACGCCTGTGACTTGCGCTATCAGGAGGAAGCCCATGTGGAACGGGCGGATGTTTTCGCGGCGGTAACCGGAGATGACGACGATAATCTGGTAGCCTGCCAGCTTGCCAAAATCTCCTTCGATATTCCCCGAGCGGTTGCCAGGGTGAATAATCCCAAGAACGAGCGCATCTTCAACCTGATGGGAATCGACGCCATCTCCAGCACCACTGTAATCGGCGAACTCGTCGAGAGGGAAACGACCTTAGGCGATATCATGACCCTGTATACCTTGCAGAAGGGAAAGCTGGCGATAATCGAGTTGGATATACCGGAGGCGGGCAGCAAGGCCTGTTGTATTCCCATCAAGGACTTGGGTCTGCCCAAGGGTTGTGTGCTGGTATCGGTAATAAGGGGTGAGGAGGCGATAGTCCCGCATGGCGGCGACAGCCTGGAGCCTTGCGATTCGGTGATAGCCATAACTTCGGTCGAGCAGGAAGACAAGTTGAAGGATATCCTGACCTCAAAATAAGGAGCGAAGATGTTTACGTTCCGGGAAGAGAAGAAGGAGAGGGGCCGGAGCCTCTGGCGCAACTATCTTGATTATTCCCTGGGAATAGTCATCGAATCGGCGGCTGTCGGCGCTATTTCCGTGGCGGTACTGGGGATCATGTACCTCATTATATTGATGGTCAAATGATACTCAGACCGGCTCGCGAAGACGTAAAGCTTATAGGTTGGGGCATAGGTCGGGTCATCCTCGGCGTCGGTTTGATTATGACCGTCCCCCTGGTCGTGGCTCTACTTTCGACCGAATGGGATACGGCTCTCGACTTCCTGATCGGCATCCTCGCCTGCGTGGCCTTCTGGCTCTTCATGGAGATAACCTGTCACGTCAAGAAGGACTTGACCTGGCTTCACGGCCTGATCGTTGCTTCCGGCGGCTGGCTCGCTGCCATGATTTTCGGGGCCATCCCTCACATTCTATCAGGGCATTTCAAGTCGTTTCTGGATGCCTGCTTCGATCTCATGAGCGGTTACACGACAACCGGCCTGTTCCTTTTGCAGGACCTCGACCATGCATCCCACGGTCTCAACATGTGGAGGCACCTGCTCACCTATGCCGGTGGACAGGGAATTATTGTCATCGCGCTCACCTTCCTTTTCGCGGGGACAGCCGGCGCTTTCAAAATCTATGCGAGCGAGGGCAAGGAGGAGAAGCTTCTCCCCAACGTGATTAATACAGCACGCGCCATCTGGATGATAAGCCTCACCTACCTGGTCGTGGGGAGCTTGTTCATCTGGCTCGCGCTTCTGAAGGAGGGGATGCCCGTAGCTCGTGGCGGCCTTCATTCCGTCTGGCTCTTCATGGGAGCCTGGTCGACCGGAGGCTTCGCCCCCCAGAGCCTTAACCTCCTCTATTACCACAGTTTCTGGGTGCAAATTCTGACCCTGGTTATCTTCGTCATAGGTTCCTTCAATTTCGTGCTGCACTATGAAGTATGGACGGGCAACAGGCGCGAGATATACCGCAACGTCGAGACCCGCTCTTTCACAACGACCATGCTACTCGGTACCGTCATGCTCTCCTTAGGATTCGGAAAAATAGGACTATTTACCAATTTTGGCGAGTTTTTCAGCAAAGGTCTGTACAACCTGGCTTCAGCCCATACGACTACGGGAAACGGCACCGTATTTTCCATCTCCTTCGTTAACGAGTTCGGGCTGATTGCGATGTGGGCACTGATACTGGTGATGGCCATAGGGGCCAGCGCCGCGTCGACGGGCGGCGGATTCAAGGGGCTCCGCATGGGGATTGTATTCAAGTACATAAGAGGGGAGATAAGGAGGCTCGCTTCTCCGGAGTCGGCTGTGGTGGCGGAGAAAGTTCATCATGTGCATGATGTATGGCTCGATGATGCGCTGGTAAAAGGGGTCCTGTTCGTGCTGGTTTGCTATGTCGTGATCTATGCCCTGGGTGGTGTAATCGGTATCATGTATGGCTACGATCCGTCGGTTGCCATCTTCGATTCCGTATCAGCCGGTAGCAATACCGGCCTCTCGGCCGGGTTGACCGGCCCCCTGATGCCCGCCTTGATGAAAGTCTACTACATATTCATGATGTGGGCCGGCCGCCTGGAATTTATCTCGGTGATAGCCCTATTCAGCTTCGGCGGCGCTATCTTACGCGGCAGGGGCGCGAGGAGGAAAAAGCGATGAGCCGCCGAGTTGCCTCGATAGTGCTTGTATTGGCGGGCCTTGCGGCGGCCTTCCTGATGATGTCCGGCTCCGCCCTTGCAGCTCATGAGGTCAGCGTGGAAGAGCTGGTCGCGAACATGGAGCAATACGACGGCCAGGAAGTGGTGATAACCGGGGAAGCCGTCGGCGACCTTCTAGTGCAAGGTGACTACGGCTGGGTGACCGTGAATGATGATGCCTACAGCGTAAAGAGCCTGGAGGAGGGCGGGGATTTCGCCGGCTACTCTAACTGGGGCATAGGGGTATGGGCGCCGGCCGGAGAATTGCGGCAGATACATATCCTGGGAGGGTACAAAAACAAGGGCGACACGGTGCGGGTAACAGGCATCTTCAATAGGGCCGATCCCGAACATGAAGGCGATACGGATATCAGGGCGACATCTATCGAACTGCTGGAAGCGGGCCACCCTATACCCCACCCGTTTCAATACGGCAAGCTGCTTATCGTTGTCATACTGCTGGCGTTGGTCGCCATTCTCTGGGTCGATAGAAGGAGCAGAATCCGCCGCGCCCGCCGCAAACAATAACATGCCCATACAAGGCCCCTACCTACACAAAGGTGTCAGGCACCTTTGTGTAGGGCTATATCTCTGGTCCCGTGATGCCCGAATCAAAGAGCCTACACAAAGGTGCCTGACACCTTTGTGTAGGGGTTGGGTTATACTTTTAGTGTTGAACCTCGTTAAAGGTGGTCTCGCTAGATGCTGAGAGAGATATCGGGGCAGCTATCCCTGAAGATCGGCACACTCGTAAAAGAGATGCAAGATGCCTTTGAGAAAAACCTGCCGACTTATGCGGGCATCTCGGAGGACGCCAAGAAAGACATCCGTGATTTATTGGAGAACCTTGCTCTCCGGATCACGGGTTTCCTGGCCGGCGAATCGGTCGACCGCCAGGAATTCTATGCCTTCGGGCGCCTGCTCGGCCGCAATCGTTCATTGCAGACTATCCCTTTCGGTGACCTTGTTCGCGCGGTTTTTCTGGTCGAAGTCATCATTTGGAACCGCATCATTCCGCAGATAAGCGATCGTGACCTCTCATCCCAGGATTGGGCGAACGTTATCAGTATGCTGAGTGATCTGAATGCCAATCTCATCGCCGCACTGAGCGCCTCTTATATCGAAACAAAGGATGAGATGATCAGGCGCCAACTGCAGGAGCTGCACGGCTTACTGGAGGTAGGACTCACAATAACCTCGACCATGGATCTCGATCGCGTCTTCCATGAGATACTCGAAGTAGCGTCGGGAATCATGCAGACCCCGATGGGAGCAGTCTACTTGATTGAGAAGACGGGAAACGAGTTGGAACTGGTATCGCAATTGGGGCTCAATCCGCCATGGGTTAAGGGTCGAAAAGTTGAATTGTCCCGTTCCCTCCTGGCTGAAGCCATAACAGAGAAGGCTCCGGTGACAGCGGTGGACGAGCGCCTGCGCGGTTTCTCCCTGCCGGCCGCCGTAACGGGAAGGGTGAGGTCAGTATTATCCTGCCCGATCATGAAGGACGAGAAATCCATAGGTGGGCTTGAGCTGTATGACGTCGAAGCACGTACTTACAACCGCTTGGACATGGCCCTCCTTGCGGCCTTCGCACCCCAAGCGGGAGTTGCCATCGAAAATGCGCGGCTGTTCGGCCTGGAGAGGATGAGAAGGCGCCAGGCTCAAGTCATGAAGGAGCTGGCCGAGGAAGCAGCCGCCGCACTTAACTTAAACCAGGCTTCGGCTGTTGTGGTTAAGAAGATGGCCGAGGTGGCCGAGGCCGACCGCGTGCTGCTCTTCTCATATGAGAGGGAGAAAAACGAGCTCAAATTCGAGTGGGGCCAGGGGGTCTCGATGAAATCGAACCGGCGGCTGCGGGAGCTCCGGCAGCACCCGGAAGAGATCGATGAAATCACGAGAAGAACCGTCCTTGACGGCGAAATAAGCATTGTGGAGGATGCTCAATCAGATCCGAGGGTGAATCATGAAAATGCGCGCGTTCTTCATATACTCTCCGGCTTACTAGTTCCCATCGCTTCCAAGGGCCAGGTGATCGGGATGATAATCCTCGGGGACTCGAAGCGAAAGAGGACCTTCAGCCCCGAAGATCTCGAGATGATAAAAGCCGTCGCCGATCAAGCGGCAGTAGCGATCGAACAGACCAGGCTTCGTCAGAGAATCAGGGATCGTGAAAGGCGGCTGCAGGAACTGGAGGCGAGTGAGCGGGTCTTCGTGGAGCGTGAGAGGAGCGAGACCATAATCTCCGCGAACCCGGAAGCCATTTTCCTCGTAGATCGCGATCGCACTATCAATCTGTTTAATCCGGCCGCGGAGGATCTCTTCGGCTGGAAGGAAGACGAGGCACTGGGCAGGCATGCCCATGAAATACTTTTTGGTGAGACGTCGGTTGAGGCGGGGGTATGCGGGCGAGAAGGATGTCCTATTGATCGGGCCTTCAGGGGTGACCGGATAGGGCGTTGGGAAATGGAGTATGCCCGTCCGGACGAGAGTAGTGTTTGGATAAGCGGTTCCTTCTCGGTAATAAGGAACAAGAAACGCCAGATAGAAAACGTGATATGTGTTTTCCGCGACACCACGGAACAGAAGAGGCTCCAACACCTGGATCTTGTCGATAAGGAACTGGATATTGCGGCTCATATTCAGAGCGCCCTGCTGCCGCAGGGGTTCCTCGAAAACAAGACGGTCCGGATTCTTGCACATCAGGAGCAGGCGCGTCTGGTCGGGGGCGACTGGTACGATTTTTGGGAGGAAGACGGCCAGCTGGCCCTGGTAATCGGGGATGCGGCGGGCAGCGGGGTACCTGCGGCTCTTCTTGCAACCCTGGCCATGAGTGCTATCAGGGCGGAGGCTGCCTACCGAATCGACGTCGCCGAGGTATTGCGCCGGGCTAATCGTGCCATAGTCCCTCATCGCATGGAGGACAGATTCCTGACCGTCTTCTTCAGCCAGTTGGATCTAAATACCTTCAAAATACGCTACGTGAATGCGGGCCATTACGACCCCATTTTGATAAGGGGAGGAAGCAACCTGCTTACTCTCGGTTCGAAAAAGAGGACTATCCTGGGCGCTTTCGAGGATCCGGACCTCGATGTGGAGGAATTCCAGCTGGAGCCGGGTGACCGCCTTTTCATCTACACCGACGGGGTCATCGAATGCCGCGATTCGAGACGCCGCACCTTCGGCGAGAACCGCTTGCGTCGTTATTTGAAGAGTGCCGGTTCGAGAACAGCGGGTGCATTTATGGAGGACCTTGTGGACGTGCTCAACCATTTCTGCGGCAAGAGGATGGAGGATGACTTTACCTTCTTAATTTGCGACATTAAGAAATGATTAGGGGCATATAATAAGGGTATGGAAGATGCAATCGACCCCGAGGCTGTCAAAAACCAGTTAGCGGGCATAAAGGGCGTGGTCGAATACCAGTTGGTTGTCCAAAAAGAAGACCGCGACAATCCATCAAGCCCCGATATGCTAATCATCCGCCTTTCGGTGGCCGGACGTACGCGCAAGGATGTCGAAAACGAAGTGATCGAACGAGTCCGGCAGTCAGCGGGGATCACACCGAAGGTCGAGTGGGTGCAATCCCCGGATATCTATGACCCCTCGTCCCGCTTAAAAGCCACCCGCTTCCTCGACCACCGCTAAACCTACACAAAGGTGCCTGACACCTTTGTGTAGGTTTTATTGCATGGCGCCGATCGAGCAGGTGCCGCCGGCGCGTTCCTGAAAGTACATGGCCCTTTCGGCGACGACGGGCAGGTCCGAGGCAAGCTTCAGGCTTACCTCGGTGGCACCAACGATTCCGCCCACGTTGAGAGTGAATCGGGAACGGCCGGGGACCGTGACAACTATGTTCTTGGTGGAGCCGCCGGGGAACATGAAATGAATGCTGACGGAAGCCGGAGTTGAGGCGGGGTTCTGGATGAGAAGCCATTCCTCATAGCCTTCCGCGGTATAACCCTCGGCGAAGAACCAATCGTATTCGGGACACGGAGTGCCGATGGTGTCATGGCCGTCACTGCGATCCTTCCAGTACATCGCACGTTCGGCGACAACGGGAACGCTCGAGGTGAACCTGGCCGAGACCTGGGCCTCGGGGAGATACTGGTCAACCGGCACGGTATAACGGCTGCGGGGCGGAACCGTGAACTGCACTCCGCTGTTGGTGCCGTCCAGCTGCATGAAGGCGAGGTCGACGAGCGCCGTCGTATCCTGAGGATTCTGCACGAGTAGCCATTCCTCGAATCCATCCGAGGTATAACCTTCGGCAAAGTACCAACTGTAAGAGGGCGACGCCGCCCCGATACTGCAGGTGCCGCTTCGCATATCATTTAAGTATTGCGCTCTCTCAACCACTACCTGCTGATCCGACTCGATATAGGTGCTCACCTGGGCGTCGGGCAGGATATCATCTACATGGATGGTGAAACGCGCATGGGGATCGATTCCGTACTGTCTGTCTACAACGCCCGCTTCCTGGGTCTGGAACTGCACGCCGACAGTTGCCGGCACATCCGCCGGGTTCTGTATCAAAACCCATTCGTCGAAGTTGCCACCGGTGTAGCCCTCGGCCAGATACCATTTGTTGGAAGGCTGGTTTACGCCTACGCTGTCATGGCCGGCCTTCTTTCCGTTGAAATACATCGCCCTCTCCGCTATCACCGGAAGATCGGCGTCGATTCTGGTTGAAACCTCCGCATACGAGAGGAGGTCATCGACGTGGATGGTAAAGCGGGCATGGGCCGCGATCCCGTAAGCTCGCTGGATACTGGAGCCTCCGGGTTGCATGAAGGTAGCAACGATATTCGCCGGCTGGTCATTGGGATTTTCTACCAGCACCCATGTATCGAATTCGCCGCCGCTCGCGTTACTCCCCGTATATCCCTCCGCCAGATACCAGGTTCTGGCAGGGGAGGGGACATCCGTATTTACGCCCACGTCTACAATATCGGGCGGCGTCAGGACGGCGGGGTCAGCCGATTGGGTCTGAAGGTACATTCTGTATACTCCGTCGGGCGCCCGCTGTCCCAGGTTATTCAGTCCGTTCCATTGAAAACCGGATGGGGCAGGGGTGATCGACTTTACCGATGTGGTTCCCTGAAGGACCTGAGCTCCGGTTACCGAACCGGAAGGTGCGCTATAGGTCAAAGTGACTTTCTCACGGTTGCCGCTTCCCGGCGAACAGGAGAAAGGCTCCGCTTTCACATTCGATATCGGATTATAGGAACTGCGGTTTCTATATGCGGGCAAAGTAGCCGTAGGATTGTCTATCCCCTGCAGGTTTCCGGCCGAGTCGAAGACCATAACCGGGACGGTCTGCGTCGACCAATCGGCACATGAAAAAACCGGAATACGGCCGGCTTGGCCCGGGTCGTACAAAAGGAAGTCCGAGGGACGGTCGAGCCGCAGGCGTCCCAGTGCGCTGATAAGGCTGAAGGCCGCGGTCCCGCGTGGATAGTATCCAAGCGATTGCTGGTAAGCGGAATCGAGAGAATAAGCGCCTCGCATGCCGCCCGCCTCCATTTGTGCCTGGCTGAGGTAATCGGCGGCGGCATTGGAATCGCCGAAGCCAAGGCCGCTGGCTTCGCTGGTTCCCAGGAAATAGTAGTCGTTATAGGCGCAGACGTCCCAGAAGCCTCCGTTTTTCTTTTGGGCATAGTAGCGCTCCAGGTTCATGTACTGGTCCAGGCGGGTCTGCAGCCCGGCGTTCCAACCGTCCACTCCCAACCAGTAGCCCAAGGCGTCGCGCCACAGGTTCTGCGAGACCCATTGGTTTTCATTATCGATGCTGGTGTGAACGAAACCGTAACGGC
>Ga0154635_109_pt1 | contig 44007 bp, 36 predicted proteins | sample Rifle2008BG13ft_FD_116064 | JGI IMG/M metagenome (GOLD analysis project Ga0154635, IMG submission 116064) | Solincola sediminis RBG_13_55_18
GGGAGCATTGAGGTGAAAAAATTATTGACGGCGATCTTTATATTCAGCCTAGCCGCTGCTTTGCTTGCAGGTTGCGGTCGTGATGAACCTGCGACAAAGGAAGAAGGCAATTATATAGTCTCGGAAGAAGCTCCAACAGAAGAGCAACTGGGAGTCCCTATCTATCCCGGAGCGAAATTGGTTCCGGGGAGTGGCGGCATGACGGGATCAGGCGGTGGCGCAGGAGATGTCACAAATGTAGGAGGCATTTACGAAACCGATGACGGCTTCGATCGGGTTGTCGTTTGGTACACAGACAAATTGGGCCAGCCTTTCAGCGAGATACCGGGCGAGGCAAAGGAAACCACTTGGATGATCGGGCAGGGCTCGGACGATATCATAGTCGTCAGCATTATTAAGAAAGGGGGCAGAGCAAGCATCAGCATCAATCGTATGAGCGGCAGGCTGGGGCAGTGAGGAATCCACTAATCCAGTTTTTCAATAAGCCCTAAGTAATGCGACTTATTGACTTGGATTTGGAAATTATTCTATATTTATGACATGTCAGTACCGAAAAAGGCTGAGAAGCTAATTTCCTTTTTATGGGGGTTTTGCACAATCATCTAAGGAAGCGGGGGGTCTTAGGCGGTTAAAGCCGGCGAATATTAATCTTGTTATCCTGTAACTCCGGCTTCTTTAAATCTAGTAGAGAATCGTTGTTGCAACTCTTAAGTTGCATATCTTGAAGGGGGTAGAGATGGAATATCCTTGGTTTGAAGAGTACAGAGTCTGCAGCATCCCCAAAACCCTGGAACCTTATCCCGATGAACCAACACATTTTTTCCTGGATAGGGCTGCGGAAAAATACCCGAAAATGGGCTGCGTGCAGTTGGGACTGGAGATCAGCTATCGGGAACTAAGAGAGCATGCCGATAAGCTGGCGAATGCTTTTGCCGCCATGGGCGTGGAAAAGGGAGACCGGATAGCGACACTGTTACCCACCTCTATCCAGTTCCTACTGGCGGACACCGCGATTTCTAAAGCCGGAGCTATTCATGTGCCATGCAGTTTTCTGGAGGCGCAAGAAACACTGGCTGAGAAATTCACGGAGAGTTCGCCGAAAATCCTGATTCACCTTGATGAACACATTCAGATGGCGGAATCTTTGAAGGAATTCTTGGCTGCGCCTAACACCATAGTCACCAAACTCGATGATTATTCATGCGGAGCTTCTTCACACGTGATGCAGGGCAGCATCCAGTGGTTGACGGAAATTATCGATCAAGCTAAAGCGGAAGCGCCCAGAGTAAACATAGATGCGGCAAAGGATGTAGAAACGCTGCTGTTTACGGGCGGAACAACGGGAATTCCCAAGGGATGCATGCTTACGCATCGCAATATCATAGCTAACTCCCTCCAGAACACCGCCATGCTCGGCCCTATACACAAACTATTTGACGGTAATATGTCGGTGCTCCTCGGACTCCCCTTCTTTCACAGCTACGGCCACTCCTTGATGCATACAATGCTCAACAACAGCGCGACCCTCCTCCTGGTTATCGATCCAAGGGACAACAAGACTATGCTGGAGATGATCACCAAGTACCATCCGGAAATGCAGGTTGGGGTACCGACCCAATTTATGAAGATGCTGGGCGAGAACCTGAAAAAGATCAAACTGATAGGCCTCTCGGGCTCTGCGGCCTTACCGCCGAATGTGCAGGACAAGTTCGAACAATCGAGCGGTGGCTTTATAGCCGAGGGATATGGGCTCTCGGAACTTTCGCCGGTCACTCATTTTAATGTATCTACCTTGATACGGGTTTTTGGAGGCGCGAAGATGATGATGTTCATGAACAAAGCCCTCTTCAACCCCGTGAGCAATACAATAAACAGATCGTTCGCGAAACTGGTGGGATACAAGAACTTCGGCGCAATCTTTACCAACATCCTCTCGCTTATGGCCAAGAGGTCGCGTAAATCCAGCAAGTTGAAAGGTCTGGAGAAGAGAGCGAATATCGGGGTACCGGTGCCCGATACGAAGGTAAAAGTCGTGGAGGTGGATACCGGGATCGAGATACCCTATAACGAATTGATAAGCGGCCAAAAAGTGGGGGAGATGCTCCTCGATGGGCCTCAGAGGATGCTCGGTTACTGGCCGGAACCGGGCAAGGGCCTGGACGAGGATGGCTATATCCATACGGGCGACGTCGTCAAAATGGACGAAAAGGGATATTTCTCTATCGTCGATCGTACCAAAGATATGGTTATCGTATCCGGCTACAAGGTATATACCCGCGAGATAGACGACCTGCTGTACGAACACCCGGCAACGGAGATGGCGGCTGCAATAGGGGTGCCGGACCCGAATATTCCGGGGAGCGAGCGGGTATTGGTCTTCGTGCAGTTGAAGGACGAATTTAGGGGCAAGATCGGTGAGGAAGACTTCATGAATTTCTTAACTGAAAAGGTCGCGAAATATGCAGTTCCACGAGGCATTATCTTTGTCGATCAAATGCCCTTGACCGAAGTCTACAAGGTAAACAAGAAGCTCCTGCGGGAGATGGAGGCGGCTAAGCTAACTCCCAACTGAGAAGAATGCGTAAATAAAGGGCGGCCATGTAAGGCTGACCGCGAATAGGTCAGGGTCGAGCCTGCAACACAAACATTCTTCTTGATTGTTGTTGCACTATTCCGAACTGGAAAAATGTTGATGTTGAGGCGTCGACCCCTCGGTTACTGTCCGAGAATACCTCCCAGTATGCCTCCCGCGGGGCCGCTGCCGCCAGTCTTCGGGTTCTGCAAACTGGTGGTCGGTGCTAATTCACTCGGCTGGATGACCACGAATCCGTTCCCCTGAAAAGCCAGTTGGAACAATTCGCCGTGTCTCGATCCCAGGATCCCGCCCAGGCTCTTGAGGTTGGCATCCATATGTACCTGCGGATCCAGGCTTTGCGACCACGCGATAGTCGCATTGGGATCGGTATAGGTCGGCTGGTCGGGAGTCACCTTCATGGTCATGGGCTCGCCCTTGCTGATCAATGCCAGGTACCCGGTTCCCTGCAACTCCACGGTCCAGAGACCGCCGCTCATCATGCCGGCAACACCTTTGATCATTTTTATATCCCAGCTGATGCTGGTGCTGAAAGCCAGCAGGTTCAAAGCTTCGACGGTTATAGCCTCATTATTCAAATAAACGAGGACGATATCGTTGGAAGCATCGGCCAGGAAGAGATCGCCGGTCCCCTGGCACATCATCAACGTGAACGCTTCACCGGAGACCTGCTTCTTGACCCACTTGGCGGCACCGCCCGCTCCCTGCCGTGCGAAACCTATCTGGCCCTGGTAAGCGACCATCGATCCTGCCTTGGCAAGCACCTGGCCGCCGGATGCAGCCATATTCACGCGGAGCAACTTTTTATTTTGGAGATTGAATGCATTCTGGCTTTCGACTTCCAGGGAGGATTGCATTAAACCAGCCAGGCTGGTCGGAGCCAGTTCTTCGGAAAAAGGGACCGAAGCACCACTCGCAGCGGCTGCCACGGGGGCCTGCGGGGCCTGAGCCTGCGGTGGTGGAGCGGCGGCGGCGGGAGCGGCCTCAGCACTTCCCGCTGCTTGCACCGGGGCACCGCAGAACCGGCAGAAGGCGGTTCCCTCGACCTCATTACCACATTGGCTGCACTTCATTTTTCCTCCTTATCGAATTCCCGGAGATTGGTACCTCGATTCATAGAGGCACACGGAATGTGTTTATTCTATTCCTCAATCGGCTCATACACATATTTCTTAAGGCTCCTGCTGAGTAAGAAATCGAGAATGGTAATTAATGGCAGGTTCCATGATCGAGTTTAGCGTATCTAAATCTGCGCCGGTTCCTGTGACAGGCTGATGTCCTTTTGATCGACAAAGGTAAAATTCAGGCGGCCGCGTGGATCGAAGCTCGATCTCTCCGCTTTAACCAGGTGGTAGGGACTTGTAAGCATCTGCACGTTGATGCTTCCCGGTTCCGGTTCTACTATGTCTACCTCGACCCTTACTTCTGTTTCATCTTGGGATGCATGCATGATCGAGATGGCGAATCCACCGGTGTTCTTAGTGCCTTGCATTGCGGCGATTACGATATATTGCCCGAAATCGACGGCCGGCATCTCTTCAGAGAATGACGCGAGAGATTGCAGCCTCTGATAGTCTTCGTTTTCGGTGATTATGATGCATTCCGGCGGCGAATCACCCGGAATAGTACCCTCGTCGAATCGACCGTATTGGCTGGAAACACCCTGTGCTATTGTGCTGAATCCGACATCATGGGGAGCAGCCTCATCCATTAAGGTCCCATTATCCGTGCCGCATCCCGACTGCAGCGCAGCGACGGGGACTAACAACACAAGGACGGCGAGGAGGCCTGCCGCGAAGTATCGTCTGTGAGCCCGAACGCGCATACAAATACCTCCTCTCGCACTCGGCGATATTTTCGTTACTCCAGTCTCTTATGAATCGTGTCCTTATTAATCTTATTACATGACAATGACCCGGTGAATTCAATCCCGGCTTTTATTCTCTGTAGCTCCATTCCTTAATAGCCAGGTATCAAAAGATCATGGTAATATCTTAACGCAATTTCTTATGTGCGCTTGTCTCAAACAAGTCAACCAGAAGAGGATCACGTTCTTTGGTATGCAATCGACTGAGATAAATACGACTGCAAACGATTCAAGAAGGGAGTCCACTCCCGAAAAAAGGAAAGGAGAGGGTTCATGGCAGAGGTAAGATTCGATGACCGCATCGCAGTAGTGACCGGGGCCGGCGGCGGCCTGGGTAGGGAGTATGCCCTGCTCCTCGCGAACCGCGGTGCCAAGCTGGTTATAAACGACCTTGGCGGCGCTATGGATGGGACCGGAGCGGGAACGACCGCGGCGGAAAAAGTATGCCAGGAGATCAAGGATGCGGGCGGCGAGGCTGTGCCGAATTATGATAGCGTGGCCGATCTCGAAGGTGCGCAGAATATCATCAAAACCGCAATAGATGCGTTCGGAAAGGTCGACATCCTCGTCAACAATGCCGGAATACTGCGCGATAAGAGCTTCGTGAAAATGGAGATGGAGGATTACGACAAGGTCATAGCCGTGCATTTGAACGGGACGTTCTACTGCTGCAAGGCGGCATTTCCCCACATGAGGGACAACGCTTATGGTCGTATTGTCTCTGCCGCTTCCGGTGCCGGCGTCTACGGCAACTTCGGCCAGGCGAATTATGCGGCCGCCAAGATGGGCATCGTGGGCCTGACGCATGTGCTCAAGCAGGAGGGAGCCAAATACAACATCATGGCCAATGTGATTGTACCCATAGCCGGCACACGCATGACGGCGACCGTTATGCCCCCCAATCTTTTGGAACTGTTCAAACCTGAGTTCGTCGCCCCGATGGTCGCCTGGGCTTGCTCCGAAAAATGCGCTTTCTCCGGCTACACATTCGTTGCGGGCGCCGGCTACTATTCGAGAACGGCCTTCATGGAAGGGCCCGGTGTCTTCTTCAGTCCGGATGAGCCGATCACGCTGGAAATGGTTGATGGGAATATCGACAAGATAACTTCACTCGAGGGCGCAGCAACCTACGATAATGCCACTGCGCAGACTGCCCACGCCCTGTCTCATCTGAACCTGGGTTAGACCGCGGGCCGGTCGAGAAGATCAAGGAGATGATTAAATGTCCATCGATTTGTCAGTAGTAGGAAAGGAAATGGCGCCTCTCGAGTATGTCTATCAACCACGCGATGTTATGCTCTATGCCCTTGGAATAGGCGCGGGATGGCAGCCGGAAGAACTAAAGTTCGTCTATGAAAACGGCCTGCAGGTATTGCCCATGTTCGGTGTCATTCCACCCTTCCCGGCCCTCATTGGCCTGGTCGGCGTAGAAGGAGTGGACATCAACTTGGTCATGCTGGTCCACGGCGAACAGTATCTTGAAGTGAGGAAGCCGATTCCCACGCAAGGAAAGCTGGTCTCGAAACCGAAGATATCCCACGTTTATGACAAGACCAAGGGGGCCATAATCGAGATCGACGTAGATACCGTCGACGAATCCGGCGAGCTGGTCTTCTTTAACTGCTTCTCAAGCTTCATTCGGGGCGAGGGCGGTTTCGGCGGAGAACGGGGGCCGGAGCCGGGCAACGAGCCCCCGGACCGGGAGCCGGACAAGGTGGTCGAGCAGGCGACCCTTCCCATTCAGGCTATGATCTATCGCCTCTCGGGGGACTACAACCCGCTGCACGTCGACCCGGCTATCGCCAATATGGCCGGATTCGACAGGCCGATCCTGCATGGCCTATGCACTTTCGGTTTCGCGGGCAGAGCCGTTCTCGGCGCATTCTGCGATAATGATCCCGGCAAGTTCAAAGCGATCAAGGTACGTTTCAGCCGCCCGGTCTTTCCCGGCGATACCATTGTGACCGAAATGTGGAAGGTAGCAGACGATCAAGTCATTGTTCGCGCTTTCACAAAAGAACGCCCGGACCAATACTGCCTCACGAATTCAGCGGTTTGGCTGAACGTGTAAGAGAAGCAGGCAAAAACGGAAGAAAAGCTCTAATAGAAGAAACTGTTCGGTGCAGCAGCCATCGAACAGTTTCTTCTTGTGTCGCTGAGCTTCAGTCCTGCATGACACGTTCTGCGACGGCTCTGCCCAGTGCTTCAAGCTGCTCGAGATGCTCTTCGGTAGCGTGTGACTTAAAGGGCACTTCCGGTTCGACCACTTCCCATTTCAGCTCGTCAACTATCCCCCGCATCTTCCTCATTGCGCCACCGCTCCAGGTGAAGGAGCCGAATAGGCCGCAGATACGGTTCTTGAGGCGCTTGTGGTGCAGGCTGCTCAGTAGATTATCCATGGGGATGAAGATTCCGGTGTCGTAGGTCGGCGCTCCCAGGATGACACCTTTCCAGTGCCAGCATTCCTGCAGCAGGATGCTGAAAGAGGTGCGCGAGACATCATAGATGCGCAGAGTGGGACATCCACCGCTTATAACCCCTCGGCCCACCGCCTCCATGGCTTCTATGGTGTTGCCGTACATTGAACCGTAGATCAGTGCTACTCCCTTTTCGCCTTCCCAGTGGCTCCAACGGTCGTATAGCCCGATTACCCGGCCTATATCTTGACGCCAGATGGGCCCATGGGCGGGTGCTATTACGTCCATGGACAACCCTCCCAGTTTGGACAGGGCATTCTGCACCGGTATGCTGTACATGCCGATGATATTCGCATAATAGCGGAGCATCTCATCGATGTAATAATCAACGTCCACCTGGTCATCGAAGAACCCTCCGTCAAGGGCGCCGTAGGTGCCGAAGGCGTCGCCTGAGAAGAGTACCTTCTCCTCCATCAGGTAGGTAACCATAGTCTCCGGCCAGTGAACATAGGGAATTTCGTGGAAACGCAAGGTTCTCTCACCCAGGCTTATCTCATCGCCGTCCCCCACTGTTTGCACGTTCTCCCGGATGCCGTAGAAATCATTCAGCATCTCCCGCGCCTTCTCACTGAGGACGATAGTAGCCTCAGGCACCATTCGCCTGATAAATGGGAGGGAACCGCTGTGATCCGGTTCCATGTGGTTGGATATTACGTAATCTATCTTGGACGGATCAATCAGCCGTTCGATGTTCTCATACCATTCCTGAGAGAAGCCTTCCTCAACTCCATCTATCACGGCCACTTTTTCATCGATCACCAGATAGGAGTTGTAGCTGATCCCGCGAGGCAACGGCCAGATGCCTTCGAAGAGATCCTTTACCCTGTCGTTTACGCCGATCCAGTAAATGCCCGGTTTTATTTCAACCTTGAGACCGTCCATGACGTACCCTCCCTGTTCTTCCGAATTCAGGACGCATGATTACAAGTATTGCCGAAAGCGGCGCATTCCAAACAGCAGGACAACCAAATAGGATAGCTCAGGTATTTCAGGAAGGAATGAAGTCTTTTTTACGGACTTCGACCATGCTAATGGCTTCTTCAGGGCAGGTAACCACGCACAGACCACACCCCATGCATTTGTCGGCTGCAACACTCGATACGTTGCCTGCTTCTTCATCGCTTATCCCTATTGCTGCAAAGAAGCACCTGTCCGCGCAGGTTCCACAGCCACTGCATTTGTCCTTGTCGACAACGGCTTGAAAACGGCTGGGGTCGCACAGTACAAATCCGAACTTGGCCGCCAGTCCCAGGGTAATACAGCAGTCTTCGCAGCAGTTGCAGATGAAATGGCTGTCATCGGACTTGTTCATAACGACGTGTACGAGACCCGCTTCCTCCGATCGCCGGATTATTTCCATGGCTTCTTCCTGGTTTACTTCACGTCCGGTGCCCCTCTCCAGGGTATACTTGGCGCCCTTGCCTATCTGCAGGCAGACCTCCACCGGTTTACCGCATTTGCCGTCCACCAGGCGGCACGTGCAATTAACTACCGCCAGGCTTGTGGCCTTCATAACAATGTCCTCCACGTCTTCATAGCCGAGAATCCTGCTCCTTGCATCAACCGGCTGCTGCACGGTTACTACTCTTGCAAATGGTTTGGGGAGGATTTGAGAGATCATCTTGGCATATTCCGGCCATTCTACTTGAGTGTAGAGTTTCCATAGTTCAAGAAATTCCCGTGGTGCTTCCGGCCAGAGGATCGATGCATCATGAAATTGAGCGATATCACGGCACAGCCTGTAGCGCATTCCATCCGGTTTGTGCGACTTGAATATTACCCCTCGGTGGAAAAGGGTCTCCAGATTCGCTTCAGCTTCCGCAGCTGAACAGCCCACCTGCTCCGCCAGCTCGGCAGCCGTACCCGGTGCTGCGAGCATCAGTGCTGCTTGCTTCTCATCCGCCACCATGCGGAAAAGCTCACAAACCCGGGCGCTTTCCTTACAAAATATGCGTTCTGCCAGTTGCTCATAAAGGTTGGGGCTCATCCTCTTCCTCCTCCTTATTAAGCGAATGTGATGCTGCAGAAGCCACAGCAATTATATCCGGAACAGGCGATAAGGAGGGCTTCCTTCCCTGCCTGATGATAGACGACTCTAAAATGCTGCGAACACGATGTTTAGGAAGACAATATAGAGGAATTATAGTGGTAAAACTTCCGAGAAAAGAAAGGGGGATCGTAATGGATCCGAAGATGGTTCAAAGGATGTTGATCGAGGGGATGCGGACGAGCATGCGCATTTCGTTCGATCTCATGGAGTCGTGGCAAGGTCAGGTGGAGAAGTTGTGGAGGGTGTCCCTCGAGCAGGGAGGCGACCTGGAGCGTGAAGGTGAGAGGATTCTCAACGAGTGGCTGGCGAATATGCGCAAGGGCATGGAGGACTTCCGCCGCAACCTGGAAAGCGGTCTGGTACAGATGGAGCAACTGACGCTGCAGCAGGCCTCTTGAAAGAAGGTAGATTGAATGCCACCTATGCAGAATCCGGCAAGCGATCTTAGCGGAGAATGGGGCAAGCAGTGGAAAACATGGCAAGAGATGCAGGCCGGTATCTTCAAGCCATGGATGGACTTCTGGGGGCAGGCCTTGAAGGGAAGTGCCGGCCAGGCACCAGGCAACCTTGAGGAAGCGGCTTCCGGCGGGCAGCAATTATACCAACGCTGGTTCGATTACATGCAGGAGATGATGTCCGGATTCGGTCTCCCCCGCGAGGGGTTGGGACCTGATGCCTTCCAGAGGCTTTTTGAGAGCGCCGGGATAATTCAGAAGCTGTATTCCCTCCTCGGGGACTTATATCAGACCTACAGCACCGTCGTTCAGGAGGATGGGCAATACAGCTTCGATGCCATGACCGATAAGCTGGGAGCTTGGGCGGACGAGTACAGGAGACTGGTCAGCGAGGTAATCGCGCCTCTCTTTCCCGAGCAGATACGTTGGGTTCCGGAGCTCTATTCCGGCGAGTTCCCGCTCATGTATACGGGTCTTACGATGCGCCTCTCAGCGCCGTGGCTGGATCTCGCGCGCCGTCTGGCCGACAGACAGATAAAAGGTGAATTAATGGCTCCCCAGCCCGCCATTCATATCTACGAGGAATGGCGACAGGCTTGGGACGACAGCTTTGGCCGCGTATTGCGGGCTCCGATGCTTGGTTACTATCGCGAGGCCGTCGAGAAATTGAGCCACGCCGTTAATTCTTATGCCGAGTTCAATATCATTCAGGCCGAATTCTATTCCTCAATCGAAGAGGCCGCCATGCAAGCTTTGCAGACAATGCAGGAACGGTTGGGACAGATGCAGTCGGAGAAGGGTCCGGAACCGCTTTCTTTCCGGGATGTATACAGCCTGTGGTGGCAAAGCAACGAGCGGGTATACGAGGAACTCTTCCAGACCGAGGAATTCGGCCGCCTGCTGGGGCAGGTCGTTGACAGGGGAATGCAGTTCAGGGCTGACTTCCAATCTTATATCGAGGAAACGACAAAGGAACTCCCCTTCCCCAATCGAAGCGAAATGGATCACCTATATAAAGCGGTATATCAAATGAAGCATGACATAAGGGCCATGTCTAAGGAATTATCAGAACTCAGGGGCCAGCCAGCCGAGCAAGGAAAGCCCCAGAGGTTAAAGGGTGTGAGTTGAATATGATACGTGAATTTATGGACCCCACCTTCTTCTTCGAGGAGATGGAGGAGTTCAACAGGAAGCTGATCAAGGGAGCCGAGATACTGACCAACATGACGGATGTGCAAGTGGAGTCGACACCCAAGGAGTTGGTGTTCGAAGCGGATAAAATGAAGCTGTATCATTACATCAATCCAACCGAACTCACATGTGACGTACCCCTCCTCATCTGCTATGCGCTGGTCAATAGACAGTACATGATGGACCTGCAATCGGACCGCAGTCTTATTCGCAACCTCCTTGGCAGCGGGTTGGATATATACATCATCGATTGGGGTTATCCGGACCTCGGGGACCGTTTCATCACCATGGAAGATTACATCGATATATATCTGAACGATTGTGTCGATACGGTTCGTGAGAGGTCGGGCTGCGACAAGATAAATCTTCTCGGCGTCTGCCAGGGAGGTACTTTCGTGTCCATATATGCCGCACTCTATCCCGAGAAACTCTCCAGCCTGGTTACCATGGTCGCTCCCATAGATTTCAATGTGACAGATGGTCTCCTGAATATATGGAGCAGATACATGGACATCGATAAGATGGTGGACACTTTGGGGATAATACCCGGAGATTTCATGAATGTCGGCTTCCTGATGCTCAAGCCCTTCCAGCTTATGGTTGATAAATATGTCGGCCTTATGGAGAATCTCGATGATCCGGTGACGGTGACCAACTTCATACGTATGGAAAAATGGATTTACGATAGTCCCGCCCAAACGGGCGAGGCGTACCGAAAGTTCATGAAGGACCTTTACCAGGATAATAAGCTGGTGAAAGGGGAAATGGAGCTTGGGGGCAGGCGAGTTGAACTTAAGAATATAACCATGCCCCTCCTCAATATTTACGCCACCGAGGATCACCTCGTGCCGCCTGATTCGACTACACCCTTGAATGACTTGGTGTCGAGCGACGACAAGACACTTTATGCGTTTCCGGGTGGGCATATCGGATTGTATGTAAGCTCCAGATCCCAGAAGGAACTCGCCCCGGCCGTTTCGCAATGGTTGGGTGAGCGTTGTATGCCTCAGAAGATGGAAGGGGCTGCAAAGGGATCTTCGGGGAAAAAAGCCTCAGAGCCCGCTTCCGGCTCGGGGCCATCGGAAGGCGGTTCTTCCACAGCAACCCAGGCGAGTACCGAACCCGAAGAGGTGCGCCTTGAAGCGGCGGTATCGCAGGATGAACCTCTACCCGGCTCGCACCCTTCCCGGATAAGCAAAGGCCCATCCCCTTTGAAAACCAAGCCATCAGAGGAAGAAGGGGACTCGCCCTAAGATGCTTTTCGGCAAGGCTGGTAAGAAGCGGGCTTCATGACCGGAGCGGCCTAATATGGTAGATAATGGCAAGCATGCGGGCCGGCGCTTCCTGGGCGTTCCCGTGATAAATTCAGGACGGGGATTTCGTTGGGGAATCGTAGCCAGCGGAGATAAGGCTGTGGGAGTCGTTGCATCGGGAAAGACCGCCGTCGGCATATTCTCGCAAGGAGCTGTATCGGTGGGAATATTTTCGATGGGCGCGATATCAATAGGGCTTTTCGCTATGGGTGCGATCGCGGTGGGCATGAGAGCAATGGGATCTGTCGCTCTGGGCGCAAAGGCCATGGGAGCAATCGCCATCGGACGGGGGGCCATGGGAGCGATTGCTATAGGTCGCAAGGCGAAAGGCGCTATAGCGATAGGAAGAAATACCGAAGGAGCGATCGAATACCGCCTTCGCAGGCCGGCAAAAGATGAAACTTGAGTCCTGCAATAGCAATATAAATTCCCTACCAGCACATTCAAGGAATCTGTATAAACATCGGACCGGACTCGGTTGCTTGTATTCCATAAACTATTCCCGGCAGACGGTCGAATAAGAAAGCGACATCAATGAGGCGGATTAGGAGGCCTGTCAAATGGGAGAAAAAATCCTCATTGTTGATGATGATGCGACTATGGTCAATCTGTTATCAACAATTCTTGAAATCGATGGCTTCCAGGCTAATTCCGCATTATCCGGAAAAGAAGCCTTCGAAGTCCTCATAGAAGATTTACCCGATCTGGTCTTATTGGACATAATGATGCCGGAGATGGATGGTTTCGAGGTGCTGGCCCGGCTTCGTGCGGACCCAGCCACCAAGAAGCTTCCTATCATAATGCTTACGGCGAGGACGGATGATAAAGACATCTTCGAAGGCTGGAAGAGAGGCGCGGACGAGTATGTGACCAAGCCCTTCGATCCCAGGCTGCTTGTTGATACCATCAGGGCGGTTTTGGCGAGGTCGATGGAGGAGCGCATCGAGGAGAGATCACACCATATCGAATCTCTACTCGAGATATTACAGAACGTTGAGGGAGACGGCGCCGAATCATATAACGACGGCGGATAGGAATACCGTGGGGGAACCGATCCAAAAAGTCTGCCTTCGCTGTGGAAAACTCGTATCAAGCGAAGACCGTTACTGTATCTCATGCGGCTCCGACTTGCATACGCCCACTATGACCGGCGAGCCGGGAACCGTCCCGGCAACCACTTTTCGGGATCATAATACATTCCCTCAACAAACCCCGACGAATGTGCCTTTCGCATACCCTTATTACAGGCTGAGAAAGACCGATGATATGGCCGTAATATCCCTGATCTGCGCTCTGGCTAGCTTCCTCGTTTTTCCATTCATTCCGGCCATAGCCGCCACAATCCTGGGATTCAAGTCGCGGGATCGCATTCGCAAAGATCCCTCGGGCCTGGAAGGCGAAGGCCTTGCCTTAGCGGGAATCATAATAGGATCCATCAATATTTTTCTTGCGGTCTTGGTCTTCATCTTGGTAATAATGTTGCCGTAAGCGAGGCAAGCGTCATTTTGAAATAGGCCTCTTCAAAGTGGGTGTCATTACGAGGTCTTCCGAAACAATCCCTACTCTCTCGGGGTCAGCTCTGGCGTCCTTCAACATCGGTCATGAGTTTCGGGTCTTCCGCCAGTTCACGCAGAGCCCTCAATTCGTGAACCCCTTGCTTATCGGCGAAGAGACGGATATGGGCGAGCGATTGCTCCTTTACCTTCCTGAACGTTTGTGGATACAACTCGCGAGTTGCCATTTCGAGGGAATCCTCCAGCGAGAAACCTGCCTGCCGCTTGCGTTGAGCCAGAGAGAAGACCTTGGGATAATCGGCGATAGCCTCCGGCACCGATTGAGAACCCTTTGAATCGGCAAAAGTAGCTTCAATTTTCTGGCCGCGTATCGTTTCCGCCAGCCCGGGGTTTTCAGCCAATTCCCTTAAAGCACGAACCGACCCCCAACCCTTTTCCTGCTTGAGAGAATCGAGTATCCACTCGGTTTCAATGTTAATGTCCCTGTAGGTCAGGGGATAGTGCTGCTTGAGTGACGCTTCGATGGCCTCCGACACACTCATGCCCTTTGCCAATAGCGAGAGCCCATCGCTGAATATCAGGTCGTAATCAACGAAATCGACAGGCTTCAGTTCGTCTTCCATGATACGATTCTAACATTCTCAGGCGGCTTTCAATCTACTCAATGGCTTTCTTGTCATATAGTAGTAATGATGACGGCCGGAATGATAGGCACGGAAAACTTCGTGAAAGAGAAAATGATGGAAAGACGCGCATTGGTTTTGCTCTCGGGCGGACTCGATTCGATCCTCGCAACGGCGCTTCTCAAGCGTCTAAATTTCGAGGTAATCGGCATTTCCTTCATTACGCCCTTCTTTGGTTCGGCAAAGGCGGAAAAAGCGGCGAATACCCTGGGCATCGAGCTCATCGTGGAGGATATAGGCGAGCCGCATTTGAAGATGCTGAAAAACCCGCGCTACGGCTATGGAAAGAATATGAATCCCTGCATCGATTGCCATGCCCTGATGATAAGCCAGGCGGCGCTGAAACTCGAGGAAGTGAACGGCGATTTCATTGCGACCGGAGAGGTATTGGGCGAGCGGCCGAAGTCCCAGAATCGCCAGGCCTTGGAAATCGTTGCTTCCCTCTCCGGTGCGGATGATTTGCTGCTGCGTCCGCTCTCCGGCCGTCTCTTACCTCCAACCCGACCGGAGATGCTGGGTTTGGTGAGGAGGGAAGAGCTTCTCGACATGCGGGGGCGGTCGCGGCGGCGTCAGATACAATTGGCGGAGGAGTGGGGTATAAGCGATTACGAGAGCCCGGCCGGGGGTTGCTTGCTCACGGATGCGAATACCAGCTTGCGTTTGAAGCAATTGATGCAAGTAGATCCGGATTTCGATATTAGGGACGCCAGGCTGGCAACGGTGGGCCGGCAGTTATGGACGGGCAAGACATTGATTGTGTTGGGGCGGAATCATGACGAGAACGAGCGACTACAATATATTTCGTTGCCTTCGGACCTGTTGATGCGGGAGGATGATGTTCCCGGTCCACTGGCATTACTGAGGACTTATCCACGTGGCGACCCGCCGGATAACACCGCCAGGCAGGAAGCAGCCCGTATGCTGGGAATTTATGGCAAGGGCAAGAAAGCGTTACGGCTGGATCAGACAATCGAGGTGCTGTTACAAACGCCGGAAACGGGTTGAAGCAAGTTGAATAAGATATACATATAGTATAATATATCTTCTGACTCTACGGTGGAGTTTACGATTTGCCTAAACCGCACAGTCGGCGGTAATGTAAATCCAATTGTATCGGCTTCTTATGAGGTTTAAGGTTTGGGCGGAGCATGGAAGAAAAATATGATTTCAAGGCGATAGAAGAAAAATGGAGGCGCCACTGGGCGCACTCTGAAATATATCGCTCTGATGAGGAAGAAGGGGCGCAAAAAAAATACGTGCTCGTCATGTTCCCTTATCCTTCCGGCCCGGCTCATATCGGGCATGTCGCCAATTACAATCTGGGCGATGTATTGGCGCGATACCTAAAACGCAAAGGGGTCAATGTCCTGCATCCGATGGGATGGGACGGCTTCGGCCTGCCGGCCGAAAATGCGGCGATCAGGGAGGGTATTCATCCAGCCAAATATACCGGCGAGAATATAGCGTTGCTCAGAAACAGCCTGGAGAGACTGGGCTATGCGTACGACTGGGGTCGGGAACTGGCCACCTGCGACCCGGAGTATTACCGCTGGACGCAATGGTTCTTCCTTAAATTCCTCGAAAGGGACCTCGCTTACAAGGCACAGGCATGGGCTAACTGGTGCCCGTCGTGCCTCACGGTTCTCGCAAATGAGCAGGTTATTAATGGACACTGCGAGCGTTGCGACACGCTGGTCATTCAAAAAGCCCTTCAGCAGTGGTTCTTTCGCATTACCGAATACGCCGAGCGGCTGCTTGCGGATATGGAACAGCTAGGCGGGTGGCCGGAGAGCGTGCTCACCATGCAGCGAAACTGGATAGGACGTTCGGAAGGCTGCGAAGTTATCTTCCGGCTGGCCGACAGCGATAAAGAAATGCCAATATTTACCACACGCCCCGATACGCTGTGGGGGGTTACTTTTTTTCTGCTTGCCCCGGAGCACCCCCTGGTAGATGAACTGACGCAGGGGACACCCTATGAATCGGATGTCGCCGCCTTCCATGAGAGGATGAGGGGAGTATCGAATATAGAGCGCACTTCCATGGAGACGGAAAAGGATGGCGTTTTCCTCGGTGCCTATGTCGTGAATCCCGTAAATGGAGAGAAGGTGCCCGTATGGACCGCCAACTTCGTGCTCATGGAGTACGGGACGGGTGCGGTCATGGCGGTCCCTGCCCACGACCAGAGGGATTTCGAGTTCGCCCGCAAATACGGGCTGCCAATAAGGGTAGTTATTCAGCCGCGGGATGGAAGTCTCGAGCCGGATGAAATGACCGAAGCCTACGTTGATGCGGGGACCATGGTGAACTCGGCCGGCTTTGACGGTGAAGACGGTGAAGCGGGCCGAAAGCAGTCGGTGCCGGATCTTCTTGAGGAGAAAGGCTGGGGCAGCCGCACCATAAACTACCGCCTGCGCGATTGGCTCATCTCCCGCCAGAGGTACTGGGGAGCGCCTATTCCGATCATATATTGCGAGCGCTGCGGCATGGTGCCGGTGCCCGAGGAGGATCTACCGGTACTTCTACCGGAGGATGTCCGCTTCGAGTTCAAAGGCCCGTCTCCATTGGAGAGCTCCGATGATTTCCGCAATACGGCCTGCCCTCGTTGTGGAGGCGAGGCTAAACGGGAGACCGATACGATGGATACCTTCGTTGATTCCTCCTGGTACTATATCCGCTATGCCAGCCCTCGCTTCGACTCGGCTCCCTTTGATGATAAGGCGGTGGCGTACTGGCTTCCCGTCGACCAGTACATTGGAGGCATCGAGCACGCAATTCTGCATCTGCTTTATTCTAGGTTCTTTACCAAAGTCCTGAAGGATCTGGAATTGATAGATTTCGATGAGCCATTTGCCAATCTGTTATGCCAGGGAATGGTAGTCATGGGCGGGGCCAAGATGAGCAAATCGAAGGGAAATGTCATAATCCCCGATCAATTCATAGACTCTTTCGGAGCCGATACGCTAAGACTCTTTATCCTGTTCCTGGGCCCCCCTGAGGCCGACAAGGAGTGGAGCGAATCAGGCATAGAAGGCGCTCATCGCTTCCTGAACCGAGTCTGGCGATTGGTGGGTCGTTATTTGGACGTGCTTACCTTCAAGACCCAACCCGTGCCGCAGGATTCGCACGCTTTGCGAAGAATAGGGCATATAACACATCGAACCATTAAAAAGGTCAGCGAGGACATCGAGCGCTTTGCTTTCAATACGGCTATCGCTGCCATCATGGAATTTACAAATAGTCTCTATAAAGAGATCGAGGAGTGCGCTGATGCCTTCAACACTTATGAGGGACACGAGGCGATACGCAACCTGATCCTCCTCCTTGCCCCCTTCGCTCCCTTTATAACCGAGGAGTTGTGGGAAGAGTTGGGCGGCGAATTCAGCGTGCATCAGCAACACTGGCCTGAATACGATACTGCTCTGGTAAAGTCAGAGCGCATTATGCTCGTAGCCCAGATAAACGGCAAGGTCAGGGAGCGCATCGAAGTCGACGCCGGCATATCCGAGGAAGAGATGCGCCGCACGGTATTGGAATCCAGCCGAATCAAACAACTTCTGGAAGGGAAAACGGTGAATAAAATCATCGTCGTTCCCGGAAAACTCGTGAACATCGTCGTTCGTTAACCTCTGAACAACGACATCCAATGACGCTCTCCCACCAAGGGCGGAATACCATGTTGGCAAAATTAACCAGGTATCTGGAAAAGCTGAACAAACTCCCGTATTGGCAACTGGGCCTTCTGGGAATCCTTGCTTTATGCGTAGCGGTAGGCGGCTATTTGATTCTCAGGCCGCCGGCGCGTCCCGCGCCTGATTTTCATGCCAAGCAGGAGGAGGTATGCGAGGAGCCGAGACAGCTCACGGTTCATGTGGCGGGAGCGGTAAGCCACCCGGGTGTGGTCTGTATAAAGGAGGGAGAACGCGTCATAGATGCCATCGAAGCGGCGGGAGGCCCTCTTCCCGAGGCCGATCTCAATGCCCTCAATCTCGCGCAACCGGCGCAAGACGGCCAGAGAATAAGCGTTCCTCGCCAGGGGGAAGCGGCCGCTGAGGGGGGCGGCGACGGGGAAAAGCAGGGCCGTAGGGTAAATATAAACCTGGCGGGCCAGGCCGAGTTGGAGGCACTTCCCGGCATCGGACCTGCGCTTGCCGAACGCATTATCGCATACCGCGAGAAAAAGGGAGGCTTCAAAAACGTGGATGAGTTGAAACAGGTCTCCGGCATCGGTGAGAAAAAATTCGAGGAGCTGCGCGATTATATAGAGGTATAGGCTGTCATGGCCGGCGTCCTCTGGTACCGCAGCCGGCTTTTCGTATATTCGGTAATGGCAGCGGTGGGGGGCGCAGCAGGCGCCTGCGGCCAGCCGCTCTGGCCTTGGCTGACATTTCCTTTCATCATAGCTTTAATCACGGTTGTGTTTCTGCATAAACGGGATAAGAAATACCTCCCGATTGTCTTGTGTCTGATATTCCTCTATAGCGGTCTCTTGTTCGGTATAATCCATGACCGGAGCTGGCAGGGCAGGGGCGGCGCTCAGGGTGAGGTGGTGCTGGAAGGCCGCATCGAGGTTGGTTGCCGGGGAGACCAGGACAATATAATCGACCTCTTCAAAGTGAATCGGATCCTCGAAGGTGAAGGCTCGAAGGCCGGAGATTGCTATCTTCTGAGAACTCAGGGGGACAGGCCGGACATCAAGTGGGGGGATACCCTTGAAGTCAGAGGCCACCTATTTCTTTTCGATAAAGAAAAAGGAGGCGTGGGAGGAAGCCTCATCGTGGGCGAGACGAGGGTGCTCGGGCATACCCGCAACCCGCTGCTCCGTCTCGCCGTCTCCTATCGCGAAGGGCTGCGGCAGCAGGTAGAAGGTAGCCTTGACCAGGATGTGGCCGGGTTGATCGAAGGCATGCTGCTGGGGGATTATCGTTTGTTGAACAGCCGCGACCAGAGGGCTTTTCGGCTTTCCGGGCTCATCCACCTGTGCGCGGCCTCCGGCCTCAACGTGGCCATACTTGCAGCCTTCATCCTTTGGATCGGTAATCGATTTCGTCTGTCGCGCCGTACAATCTTGCTCTGCCAGGCGCCGTTACTCCTTACCTACGCCCTCGCAGTCGGCCTTTCGGTTCCGATCGAACGTGCCACCGTGGTCGCACTACTCGCCGCAGTCGCCTTCTTCACCGGACGGGATTTCGATTTCATGTCCGCCATGGGAGCGTCGGTATTCTATCTGATTATAAGCGACCCGGCGGCGGCAACGGGAGTAAGCTTTCAACTCTGTTTCGCCTCAGCGCTGGGCATGGTATTGCTCTACCGTCCCTTATGCGATCTACTCGGCGCACGTACATCTAAAATCACGATTCTTCTTGCTGCAACCCTTGCCGCCCAATTGGCGGTCGCTCCGCTGCTGCTCTTCCATTTCGGCGAAGTATCGCTGCTGGCGCCGCTGGCAAACCTACTGGCACTGCCGCTGGTCCCACCAGCCATGGTGTTTGCCATGCTGTCATCGCTCTTATGGATGGCGGGCCTTCCCCTTGCCGGCCCGCTGATGGCGGCCGCTGTTATTCCAACCAGGCTGATCCTTGCCGTCGCACGCACAATCGCAGCTCCCAGCTGGTCGGCCCTCCGCATATTCCCCTTTTCGCCTGTGTGGATGGCTCTTTTCTACCCGGCCCTCGCAGTTTCGCTTCTAGGAGCAGGTAAATGGAAGAAAATAACACGATACATGGTTGTAGGGCTGCTGGTCAGCGGCGTTCTAGCCGGGGGGATCCTTCCGTTTAGCGCATTCGGTGCCAGCTCGGACATTCGCATCACCTTCATGGACGTCGGCCAGGGGGACGCAGTCCTTATACAGACAAGTGGTACCAACATACTAATCGATGGGGGCGTGGATGAAGGAATTCTTGCCCGCAAAATCCGATCGCATGGCTTGCGATATCTCGATGCAATAGTGGTGAGTCACGGCGAATCGGATCATATCGGTGGTCTTCCGGCCGCGCTCGACGATTGCGAGGTCGCTTTGCTCGTTCATCCCGGCACCAGATCGAGCGGGATGGCCGGTAAACTGCTCGGTCAGGCACAAGAACTGGAGATACCCACCCACATAATGCGGAGCGGCGACAGCCTGAAGGTAGGGGAGATCGAATTCGAGGCCCTCGGCCCGCCCCAGGAGGTCCCGGAGGGCTCTCCCGTAAACGATTATGCGCTCGTCATTCGAGCTGAAGGGCCGGGATTCAGCCTGTTGCTAACCGGGGATGTGGAGGAGGAAGGCCAGGAATTGCTGCTGGGAGATCCGGACTCACTGGATACGGACATTTTAAAAGTGCCCCATCATGGAGGCTTCTCGCAGGGAGCTGAGGAGTTCTTTGCCGCCATTACTCCGGAAATCGCCGTGATCAGCGTCGGCAAGGATAACTCCTATGGTCACCCCTCAACCCGCACTCTGAGTTCGCTTGAGCGTTGCTGTCCTTCAATTTACAGGACCGACTTGAATGGAGACGTGGTGATCGAGGTGCGGCAGGGAGGCTATCAAGTCGAATGCGAGCAAAACCCGTGATCGAGCAGGTGGCACAGTGATATAGTCATGCCATTGGAAAAGCGACAAGGAGGAACGAATGCCGTCCGGCAAGCGGGGGGTGCTTCTGATCCATGGCAATCAGAGACTCCTGGTGGAAGACGAATTGAAGAAGATGCAATCGAAGATCTCCGCGGAAGACGAGGATTTCAACCTGGATGTCTTCGAGGCGGGAGAAGATAAGATCGAGGACGTGCTGCAGGCGGCTGACACCCTTCCCCTGGGGTCGGAGGGCCGTTTCGTAATCATGAAGGAAGCGCACAAGCTTTCGGCATCCGACGTAAAAACGCTGGGCAAATACACTGAAAACCCTGCCGAGAGGTGCCTGCTCATCCTCACCGCCGTCGGTCTCAAACAATCGGCCCCATTGCTTCGCCTTATAGAAAAGAGCGGCCGCGTAAAAGAGGTCAGCAAGAGGAGGGATCAAATCCCCGGTTGGATCCGTAGCCGCTTCACGGAAAGGGGTGCCAAAGTCACCGGGAAAGCAATAGCCTACTTGCACGATGCACTGGGTGACGATTTGCTGGCCATCGAATCAGCGGTCGAAAAAACCGTCCTTTACAATGAAGGGATCGAGGAAATCGATCTCGATCACGTTGTACCCCTTGTGAAGCCCACCGCAGAGCGTTCGGTTTTCGAACTGGTGGATAGGGTCGCTATCGGTGATTCCGATCAGGCGGTAAAGCTGTTGCGGGCACTGACTCAGCAAGGCGAAAAGGCGAGCTATCTGCTATTCGCGCTCTCCCGGCATTTTCGTAACCTCTTGTTATATAAGGCGCTGCGTGAAGAGGGGCGGCAAGAGCCGGATATCGCCGCCCGTATGAAGATGTCCAAGCAGCAGCAGTGGACGCTTGCTAAAAAGCTCAAGCCGCAGGCCGCCCGTTTCAACGAGGAGGGCCTGAGGAAAGCCCTGTCCATTCTGGTCAGGGTTGAAATGGGCATCAAGTCCGGGGAAATGGACGAAGACTTCGGGCTGGAACTCGCCATATCATCGCTTTCCCGTCTCCCCAGATAGATGAAAAGAAAAAGGGTATTGAGGTCGAAGGCATAATTATGCAATAATACGCATATATATTAATTTAACCGGGAGAGCGTAATGAGAATCGGAATAGTCGGAGCCTCGGGATATACGGGAGTTGAACTGCTGCGGTTACTCCACTGCCACCCCCATGCCCAGGTGACCTACATCACTGCCCACACCTACGCAGGCAAGCCGGTTGGAGAGGTATATCCGCACTTACATCCCTATGCAAATTCTGTTTTCCGGAAATTCTCGGTTAGCGAAGCCCTCGAGGAAGCCGACTTCTTTTTTATAGCCCTGCCACACGGAGAGGCGATGGTCGCCGTCTCATCGTTACTCGAGGGCGATTGCAGGGTTTGCGATCTCTCAGCCGATTACCGGTTTTCCGATCCAAAAACCTATGAGAACTGGTACCAAGTAGAACACAGTTCTCCCAAGCTGTTGCAGGAAGCTGTTTACGGCCTTGCGGAGATCAATCGGGATGCAATCAGAGACACGCGCCTGGTAGCGGTCCCCGGTTGTTACCCGACCGCCTCCATACTGGCATTAGCGCCGGTTATGAATCAGATACCGGCTAACGGGACTTCCATTATCATCGACGCAAAGTCAGGCCTCTCCGGGGCAGGAAGAGCTCTATCGCTGCCGACCCACTTCGCTCAGGCCGACGAAAATATGAAACCCTACAATGTCGGCTCTCATCGTCATACGCCGGAAATCGAAGAAGTGCTGTCATCCCTGAGAGGGGAAAAGGCGAGTGTCGTTTTCACGCCCCATCTCATACCCATGAACCGGGGCATCCTGGCGACTTGTTATGCCAAGCTTGGCGAAGGGATCTCGACTGACGCAATTGAACCCCTTTACCGCTCTTGCTACAAAGGAAGCGAATTCATCGTGATCCGGGGCGAAGGTGATTTTCCGGAAACGAAAGCGGTTTCGGGCACAAACTATTGTCATATCGGATGGCATTTTGATGATGACAGCCGTCTGCTCATCGTGGCTTCAGCCATAGACAACCTGGTAAAGGGAGCCTCCGGGCAGGCGATCCAGTGCATGAACATCATGAACGATTGGGATGAGGCGGCCGGCCTCGGGTCTTTAGGTATCTTCCCGTAGGAGGAAGTCATGAACGGCAAGATGATTTACGGAGGGATTTGCGCTCCACCCGGTTTCAAGGCGAGCGGGGTTGCTTGCGGATTGAAAGAGAGCGGGGAGCTCGATCTATGTGTACTGGCATCGGACGCGGAATGTTCAGCGGCCGGCACCTTCACTTCCAACGCTTTTCGGGCGGCACCGGTGGCAGTAACTATCGAGCATCTCGAGGATGGACGGTTGCAGGCGGCAGTTATAAATAGCGGCAATGCCAACGCCTGTACCGGTGAGCGCGGGTTGGCGGATGCAAGAGCCATGGCGCATAGTGTGGCCATCGAACTCGGGATAGATGATTCGCAGGTAGCCGTGGCATCGACGGGACTGATAGGCGGCTACCTCCCGATGCAAAAGCTCGAAGAAGGAATCAAGCATGCAATTGGGGCTCTTCATGAGGGCGGAGCCGGTGAGGCGGCGCGGGCCATAATGACCACGGATACCTATCCCAAAGAGCTTTCATTCGACTTCGGGGATTTTTCTATAGGGGGCATGGCCAAGGGAGCCGGCATGATGAAGCCCAATATGGCGACCATGCTTGCTTTTCTTACGAGCGATGCGCAAATCGACCCGCGAGATCTTTCAGCAGCTCTTCGCATAGCGGTCGATGCGAGCTTCAATCTCGTCAATATCGACGGATGTACGAGCACCAACGATATGGTTCTGGCACTGGCTAGCGGGACATCCCGGGCGAAGGTCAAGGCCGAGGATTTCGCAGCGGCTCTATTACAGGTATGCTCACCGCTTGCACATATGTTGGTCGAGGATGCGGAGGGATCGACGCGCCTGATCAAAATACGAATCGGCGGAGCTTTCGATCACGCCGAGGCCAAGAAGCTGGCGACCGCGGTTGCGGAGTCGCCCCTGGTCAAGACCGCTTTCTTCGGAGGCGATCCTAATTGGGGACGGATAGTACAGGCACTGGGGGCTGCGGAGCCTCGCCTGGATCCGTCCAAGGTTTCCGTAAAGATAGGCGGACTCGCGGTTGCCGAGCGCGGAGAGAGCGGCATGGTCGATCCTGCTTCTTTGGAAGGTATCATGGCTGTGAAGGAGATAGAGATCGATATCGATCTCAGCAGAGGAGACTCTGTAATAGAGCTCCTGACCAGCGATTTGAGCTACGAGTACGTGAGAATCAACGCTGAATATCATACATAGGACGTGGATTCATAAACCCAAGCCCTAAGGAGTACGCATGGAAAAAGCTATAGATAAAGCACGCGTTCTTATGGAGGCCTTGCCGTATATAAAGGATTATTACGGCAAAACGGTTGTTGTGAAGTTCGGCGGCAACGCCATGGAGAACGGTGACCTCAAGGAGAAGTTCGCGTCGGATGTAGTGCTCATGCGTTATGTGGGGATGAACCCGGTGATCGTGCACGGGGGTGGACCGCAGGTCACGGAATATATGGAGCGTATGTCGCTTGAAGTGCGTTTCGTGGACGGGCATCGAGTGACTGATGCCTCCACCATGGATGTGGCCAAGATGGTCCTGGTAGGCAAGGTGAACAAGGAAATCGTATCCATGATAAACAGGCATGGTACGCTGGCGGTCGGCCTCTCCGGCGAGGACGGCAACCTTTTGATCGCGCGAAAGAAAGGCCAAGCCACGGGAAAGGGACAGATCGATCTCGGTTTTGTCGGAGAGGTGGCAGCAGTCAACACAAGGATTCTCACCAACCTGATGAAAGAAGAATTCATTCCGGTTGTGGCGAGCATTGGCGCTGACGAATCGGGCCAAAGCTATAATATCAACGCCGATTTTGTAGCTGGTGCCTTGGCTTCCGCGCTCAGAGCGGATAAATTGATCTATCTCACTGATGTAGATGGTATTTATCGGGATATGGAAGACCCTTCCAGCCTGATTCCCGAGTTGAACAGCCGGGAGGCCGTGCGGCTCATTGGTAGCGGCGGATTGGGAAGCGGCATGCTTCCCAAGGTCGAGAGTTGTATCGAAGCGTTGCGCGGCGGAGTCCGGCGAGCACACATCATAAACGGAACCGTCGATCATGCACTGCTGCTCGAGCTATATACGGACGCCGGTGTCGGAACAATGGTGGTAGCCTAGGCACCAAGGGAGATGAAATGGATTACGATCTCGAAATAGCAAAAAGCCAGGACAATGATTATCTCATGGCGAATTATGCTCGCCTGCCCGTCCTTTTCGTAAGGGGACACGGCACCCGTCTCTGGGACGATACCGGCAAGGAATACGTGGATTTCGTATCAGGATTGGGAGCATGCGTGGCCGGGCATTGCCATCCCGAAATCATAGCGGGCATTGTACGGCAGGCCTCCCAGCTCATACACGTCTCCAATCTCTACTACAATCGGCCACAAGGCGAGCTTGCCGAGATGCTCGTGCGTTTCACCTTCGCCGATAAGATCTTCTTTTGCAATAGCGGGACGGAGGCGATAGAAGCGGGATTAAAATTGGCGCGGAAGTACATGCGAACCGTGCGGGGAGAGGAGCGCTATATCATCGTCTCAGCCTTGCGCTCGTTTCATGGCCGTGGTTATGGAGCGATGGCGGCCACCGGACAGCCGGAGAAATCCAAGCTATTCGGCCCGATGCCCGAGGGCTTCATCCACGTTCCATTCAACGACCTATCGGCACTGGAAGAATCGGTTAGTGATGATACCTGCGCTGTCCTGTTAGAGCCTATCCAGGGCGAGGGCGGTGTCTATGTTGCCGATCCCGGTTACTTGAAGGGCGCGCGGGAGCTCTGCCGGGAAAAGGGAGCCCTCCTGATACTGGATGAGGTGCAGAGCGGCATGGGACGGACTGGAGCTCTCTTCGCGCACGAGCATTACGGTATATCGCCTGACATGATGACTATCGCCAAGGGTCTGGCGGGAGGAGTCCCGATCGGGGCTTTGCTTGCCACGGCAGAAGTAGCCAAAGGTTTTATCCCGGGAGACTACGGGACCACGTTCGGTGGGAATCCGCTCGTATGCTCGGCGGCCCTCGCTACCATGATCGTGCTCAGGGAGGAACAACTGGTGGAAAACGCGGCCCGGGTGGGAACCTATTTCAAGGAAAAGCTGGAGGCCCTGCAACAATCTACCGGTGCTATCGCAGAGGTGCGGGGAATCGGGCTTATGCTCGCGGCAGAGCTCAAGAGGGACGATGCGCGGGAAATCGTCGAGCGGTGTCTCGAACGCGGATACGTCGTTAACAATATCGGACCGACCATATTGCGCTTCCTTCCGCCGCTATCAATATCCACGCGTGAGGTAGATGAACTGCTTGCCACGCTGGAAGAATTGCTATCCGGCGGGATCGTCTGACTTCCGGGAAGAAGGAAGATTATGGAAATCAAGGGAAGGGACTTTATAAGTATTTCCGACTTGAACGCCGGTGAGCTTCTCGGTGTCCTCGAGCGGGCGGTGCATTTCAAGCGGGAATTAGGCGCATGGAGGGTGAAGCCAAGCCTGACAGGCCAACTGGTGGGGCTCATCTTCCAGAAACCGTCGACACGCACACGGGTCTCATTCGAGGCGGCCATCTATCATCTGGGGGGAAGGCCTATCACCCTGAATAGCTCCGAGCTCCAGATTGGCCGTGGCGAGAGCATACTGGATACGGGAAGGGTACTTTCGCGATATGTGCAGGCAATGGCGCTGAGAACTTTCGGTCACTGGGAAGTGGAAGAGTTGGCAAAGGCGGCCGATGTCCCGGTCATAAATGCTTTGACCGACCTCGAGCATCCTTGTCAGGTTCTAGCCGACCTGATGACCATAAGAGAGCATTTCGGCGATCTCTCGGGAATCAAGCTGGCATATGTGGGAGACGGTAATAACGTCGCCAATTCGCTGGCTTTGGGATGCGCCATTGCAGGCATGGACTGTACCATTGGTTGCCCGAAGGGATATGAGCCTGATGCGGGCATCCTCGGCCAGGCACGCAGTATGGTTGGTCGGGATTCAATCCGAATTGTTCACAATGCCCGAGACGCGGTCGAGGGAGCCCAGGTCGTATACACTGATGTCTGGACCTCCATGGGTCAGAAAGAAGAACATCGCAGGAAGCGGGATCTCAGGCATTACCAGTTGAACAGCGATTTGTTGACGGTTGCCGATGCAGAGGCGATAGTCCTGCACTGCCTTCCCGCTCATCGTGGCGAGGAAATAACGGATGAAGTAATAGACGGGCCGCGCTCGGCGGTCTGGGATCAGGCGGAGAACAGGATGCATGCGCAAGCGGCACTCCTCGACCTTCTCATCGGGCTGGACTGATGGATAAGCGACACCGCCGGGATGTCATAAGGGAACTGGTGAGCAGCAAGCCGCTATCAAGCCAGTCGGATGTGGTTAAGGAATTGGCGGCGCATGGAATAGAGGCGGATCAGTCGACAATTTCCAGGGACTTGCGCGAAATGGGACTGGTCAGGCTACCGGGTCCGGATGGCGTGCATATCTACGGCTTTCCGGGAGAGCAGGCGCCCGCAGTGGCCCCGGGTGATCTGGAACGAGGTCTGAGGGAGTTTGTAACGGGCCTTGAGGCAAGTGGAAATATTCTTATCGTTCACACTGCACCAGGTAATGCACACGCACTTGCCGCTGTCTTCGATAGAGCCAGGCTTGATGGAGTAGCGGGAACGGTGGCCGGGGATGATACGATCATCATGGTGGCAAGAGAAAAGTACAGTGCGAAGAGGCTGGCGCAGAAGCTGAGCCTGATGACTTAAAACAGGAGTGAGAACATGAAGGAGACGGTAATTCTCGCATATTCCGGAGGGCTGGATACCTCCGTAGCCATAAAATGGCTGGAGGACAAATACGATCTGCAGGTAGTTGCCTTGGCGGCGGACTTGGGGCAGCCGGGCGACCTGGAGATGATACGCCGTAAGGCGATAGATACAGGGGCGATCGACGCCATCGTGCTCGATCTCAAGGAAACCTTCGCCGAGGAATTCATTCTGCCCGCGCTTAAGGCAAATGCGCTCTACGAAGGCAAATACCCCCTGGCGACATCGCTTGGCCGCCCGTTGATCGCTTCGGTCATGGTGGAGGAAGCGAGACGGCGGGGCGCTTCAGCCGTAGCACATGGCTGCACCGGCAAGGGGAACGACCAGGTGCGATTCGATGTAACGACCATGGCTCTCGGACCTGATCTCAAGATCATCGCTCCCTTGCGCGAATGGGTAATGTCCCGGGAGGAGGAGATCGAATACGCGCGGGAACATGGCATCCCGGTTCCGGTTACCCTAAGCAGTCCCTATTCGGTCGATGAGAATCTCTGGGGGCGTAGCTGTGAGGCGGGGATACTCGAAGATCCTATGATAGAGCCACCGGAAGATTCCCATGAATGGACGATCTCACCGGAAAAAGCACCCGATGCTCCCGTTTATACCGAGATCGCATTCGAATCTGGACGACCGGTCGAGCTGGACGGTGAAGACCTGAAATTAGTGGATATGATCAAGCGGCTCAACCAACTGGGTGGATCTCATGGTATCGGCCGCATCGATATGATCGAAAATCGCCTTGTCGGTATCAAGTCGCGCGAAACCTATGAGGCGCCGGCGGCGACAATACTGATCGAAGCTCATAAGGCTTTGGAGTCGATGACCTTGACTAGGGAGACACTTCACTTCAAACCGATTCTCGAACAAAAATTTGCTGACCTGGTGTACTACGGACTCTGGTACGAGCCTCTACGTTCAAGCCTGCAGACTGCGATTGAGGCAACCCAGGAAAAAGTGAGCGGCAAGGTGCGGCTGAAGCTTTTCAAGGGCAACTGCATGGTAGTGGGACGGGAGTCGAAATACTCCCTTTACGATTATTCGCTCGCTACCTACGATCGCGCCGATACCTTCAGCCATCAGGCAAGCGAAGGCTTTATAGAGCTGTGGGGATTGCCGCTCAAGGTGTGGGGAATAAGGCAAAGCGGTAAAGGAGACTGAAATGAAACTCTGGGGAGGACGGTTCGAAAAAGACATCGATGCCTTAATGAAGACCTTCAGCTCATCGCTGTCATTCGATCGGCGCCTCGCCCTATATGACCTCCGGGTAAGCGAAGCCCATGCCTTGGCGCTGGAAGAATGCGGAGTCATCAGCGCTGAGGAGAGAGAGCTGATAGGCAATGGCCTGAAGAGAATGAAAGAAGAATTCGAGCTGGGAAAATTTCCCTTCGCCGACGATGAAGATATACATACGGCCGTCGAAAGGGTACTGGTCGAACGCCTGGGCGAGACGGGGGCCAAACTTCGGGCGGGCCGCTCCCGGAACGATCAGGTGGCGGCTGACTTGAAACTGTATCTCATGGATACCTGCGGCCAAATATGCCAAGCGCTGATGAGCCTCATGCGGGCACTCGCCGATCAGGCCGACGCCAATATGGGAGCGGTGATGCCGGGGCTGACCCACTTGCAGCCGGCGCAACCGGTTCTTTTGAGCCATCACTTTCTCGCTTTCTTCGAAATGTTCAAGCGGGACGTGGAGCGGCTTGGGGAGGCTAAGCAGAGAATGTCTTACTGCCCTCTGGGCAGCGGAGCCCTTGCCGGAGTCACTTTTTCGCTTGACCGTGGTCTTTTGGCCGAAGAGTTGGGTTTCAAGGGCATAACGGCAAACTCGATCGACGCCGTTTCCGAAAGGGACTTCGCCTGCGATTTCTTGTATTGCGCGGCCATCCTGGCTATACACCTGAGCCGGCTCAGCGATGAGATCGTTCTTTGGTCGAATCCGGAATTCGGGTTTATACGCCTGGACGAGGCCTATGCCACCGGCTCATCCATGATGCCGCAGAAGGCGAACCCCGATGTCGCTGAGTTGGTACGAGGCAAGACCGGCAGAATCACCGGGCATTTGATGTCCCTGCTGATGATGCTCAAGGGCTTGCCGCTCGCCTACAATCGCGATCTGCAGGAGGACAAGGAAGCGATTTTCGATACCATAGACAATCTGGACGCGATGATCCAGGTGCTTGCCGGTGCCCTTGCTTCCGCTACTTTTGATGCCGGAAAATTAAAGGACGCGGCAGGTGAGGGTTTCACTAACGCGACCGATCTAGCCGACTACCTGGTGCGAAAAGGGCTTCCTTTCCTTGAAGCGCATGAGAAGGCGGGCAGGTTGGTGCGGATGTGCATCGATAAGGGTTTGAAGCTGGAGGAACTTCCTCTGGAGGACTACCGCGAGGTGGAACCACGTATCGATGAAGACCTTAGGGAATTGCTAACCATTGACGCCTGTATTCGTGCGAGGGACCTCCCGGGGGGAACGGCACCGGGCAGGGTCGAAAAAGCCCTTAGCCAAGCTCGCCAATACCTCAACAAATGGGGTCGTGCCTAAACATAAACATGGTGCCAGGCCTAAACATGGGGTCGTGCCTAAACATAAACATGGATGATCCTTCGCCATATGGCAGCGACTATTCACTTATTCTGAGCCAGGATTTAGTAATATTATCCGTATGAATAAGATCGATGAACTTGCACAGGCCTTCACCTACCTGGCGGAGCTCTTGGAAATAAAGGGCGAGGTTCGCTTCAAAGTAAATGCGTACGAAAGAGCGGCTGAGCTGATCCGCGCCATCGGCGATGAAATATTCGAAAAGGACAACGTAAAAGAGCTCAGGCAGTTTCCGGGGATAGGCGAGGGCATCGCTAAGAAGATTCTGGAATTCAAGGAAACAGGTACAATCTCCAAGCTGGAGGAGCTAAAGACCGAGGTCCCGATCGCTCTCATTAGTCTGCTGCAGGTACCCAATCTCGGTCCCAAACGGGCCAAGCTGATTTATGAAGAGCTCGGCGTTCAGAACATCGACGAGTTGCGTGAGGCGGCTGAGACAGGCAAGTTAGCGGAACTGCGCGGCCTGGGGCCAAAAGCGGAACAGAACATCCTCGAAGGAATCGATCATATCGAAAACATCTCCGGGCGTATGCTGCTGCACAAAGCCTATGAGATACAGCGAGATATCTGCTCCCTGATGTCTGAAGCTTTGCCCGGTCTGCTGATCAATCCTGCGGGGAGCTTGAGGCGTATGAAGGAGACCATCGGGGATATCGATCTGCTGGTCGGCTGCGAGAATAGCCGGCTGGTAATGGAAACTTTCCTGTCCCTACCGATTACCAGGCGAGTGATTGCGAAGGGTGATACCAAGAGCTCGATCATGACAGCCGCGGGTCTGCAGGTGGACCTGCGCGTTGTTAAGCCGGAGCAGTACGGGGCTGCGCTGCAATACTTCACGGGGTCTCAGGCTCACAATATAAGGGTGAGGGAAATCGCGAGGAAGTCCGGTCTAAAGGTGAACGAGTATGGAGTCTTCACAGTAAAGGACAACCGGTGTATTGCTGCTGAAGATGAGGCAGGCGTGTATGCCGCGCTGGACATGGCCTTTCCCAAACCCGAGATGCGCGAGAATCAAGGTGAAATCGAGGCCGCAATCGAGGATAGACTTCCCGCATTGCTGGAACTCGCTGACATTAAGGGAGACTTACATTCACATAGCGATTGGAGTGACGGCCGGGATGATCTGGAAGGCATGAGGGCGGCCGCGGAGGCGCGGGGTTACCGCTACCTGGCGATAACGGATCATGCCATGAAATTGAAAATCGCAGGGGGCCTGGAGAGGGAGCGTCTGATTGAGCAGGTTCATGCCATAAGGGAGCTGAATGCACGGGGCGATTCCCCGGTGGTGTTGCTGACGGGAAGCGAACTGAATATCGATAACGATGGCGATGTAGATTATGACGAGGAGCTTCTTTCCCTGCTCGACGTGACCATAGCCTCGATTCATGGTGGATTGCGCCAGCCTCGTGAAAAGATAACCAAACGCATAATAAAGGCGATTCGCAATCCCGATGTAAAGATAATAGGACATCCCACCGGCCGGTTAATCGGGCAGAGGGCGCCTTATGATATCGACCTGCGAGCTATTATGCGGGCAGCGGCCGAGACAGGAACCGCACTCGAGCTAAATTCCTTCCCTGACCGCCTCGATCTCAAAGATGAAAACCTGCGGCAGGCGCGAGACCTTGGTGCAAAGGTTTCACTGGGCACCGATTCGCATCGCAGCAATCAGCTGGAGTTCATGTTTTATGGCGTCGCTATGGCGAGAAGGGCATGGCTCGAAATAGATGATGTACTGAACACCATGGGACTCGACGGATTACTCGAATGGCTTTGGGCGGGCCGCAAGAAGGCCTGAATTCATGGAGAAACGCCAAAGCTATATAATAATGCCCTGGATGACAGCCCGCAGTCTTTATGAGGGAAGGGGTGGCGCATGGAAGTCAGGCGTAACGAAATTGTGGCCTTAGGATATGGTAAATATTACCGCTCAGACAAGATAGTAGGCCTGGAACCAATATACGAGGAAAGGGGACCGGCCAGGCGCACCTTCGTCTACGTGGAGGGAAGACCCGATCCGGTTGTGGCTTCGAGAGCCGAGGGCACAATACTCAGGGATATGGTCATGTCTCTGCAGGAGGTTGAAGCGTCGGTTGCCTTCGACCTCATGGAGCGAGTCCTGCATGAGATGGAAAGAGTCAGCCCGATGCTGCGGGCGAGTATTCGCAAGGAGACCGGCCTGGACATGGATGATCTCATGAGCAGGATAAGACGCATGCTTTCGAGGGAGGAAGATCCGGACGATTTCGATCAGGAGTCGCTATTCACTTCGTGAGATAAGAAAACGCCGGGGTCTGATACGGCAAGGAGGTCAGATTTGAAAATCGAGGAAATCTATCAGATGGCCGTGAAAATGGGGATCGAGAAAGACCCGCGCGGCAAGGCCGAAATAAAGCGTATTCTGACGGGGAATAAGAAGAAGTACGAAAAGCTGCCGGAAGAGGAAAAGCAATATTTCGACACCGACAGTCTTACCAATCCTTTCGCCGATACCCGCATTCTGGTGGGCGATCCCGGCACAAATGTGAAGTCGGTGATTGCGGGCATAGACATGGAAGTCCCCGAAGTAATACTAACCGATCGCCTGCGCGAAAAGGGCGAAAAGATAGACATGATAATTGCGCACCATCCCGAGGGCAAAGCCCTGGTCAACTTGGATAAGGTTATGGCGCTGCAGGCGGACGAATGGAACAACTTTGGAGTGCCCATAAACGTCGCTGAAGCATTGATAGGTAAGAGAATGCAGGAGATATATCGAGCCCTGCTGCCACGCAATCATGAGAGGGCTCTTGATGCCGCCCGCTTGCTGGGAATCCCTTTTATGACCATGCACACTGTTGCCGACAATCAGGTCAACGCCTTCCTCACCGATTATCTTGCCGCCAAGAAGCCGCGCGCGGTTGGCGAAGTCATGGACCTGCTGCTCGATATCCCGGAGTACCAGGCGGCGGCGCGGCTGCAGGCGGGGCCGGCGGTCATATGCGGCAGCAAAGATAATCGCGCCGGAAAAATTATGGTTGATATGACGGGCGGCACGGAAGGCCCGAAGGAAGTACTGGAGAAACTGGCGGCCGCCGGAGTAGGAACAATCGTTGCGATGCACTATTCCGAGGGGCATAAAGAGGAAGCCGAAAAGCAGAAAATGAACGTGATAATTGCCGGCCATATCTCCTCCGACTCCATAGGCATGAACCTGATCCTCGATCAGGTGCAGCAGCGAGGGGTGAGCGTCATGGCCACATCCGGTCTTATCAGGGTACCTAGGACTGCCGCCAAGAAAGGGCGCTCGAAATCTTAACCCAAGACGGAAGAACCCCCTTCTTTCAGGAGGGGGTTCTTCCGCTTAAAGCCTCTAAATATTACTTTGCGAAAGTAGCATCAAAATCCCATACAAATTCATCATCGACTTTTCCGCTGCTTCTGACCCTGATCTCGTTGTCGTTGACGAAATCTACTTCCGCAAGCTCCACGTATTTTTTGCCATCCTGCCGGCCCTCGTAGACCAACTCCATCTTATCGGGGTGCACTAAACTACCGCTAAGGTCATGGGCTTCCGCGAAGTTGTCCACATAGAAATAGTGATACTCATCGGATGCGGGATCATAACCCCAGAGATCGGTTGCCAGATATTCGGGGTTACCCTCGGGGTCCAACATGCTTTGGCGACCCGTGGTCCCGAATCCTCCCGCTGTCGCAGACACCGACCAGGCGCCGTTCGCCTTCATTTCTTGGTCTCCCATATGGCCCACCGCAGTCATCTTCCACTCACCGATGAGCTTATGCAGCACCTTCGCTTTTTCAGGCAATTCAATCCTCTTTCCGTCAGGTCCGATCGCACCCTCAGTTTTTATCTCTTCTTGTGCCATTGCTCTCACCTCCTAAGTTTTATGCTAACCGCACGGAAGGCCAACGCACTGATGCACATCACAAAGCCGCCTCCTCGATCAAACCGAAAGACGGCATATTGTTCGTCTTGCTTGAAAAAGATTAATAAATCCTTTATGCGTAAAGGGAAAAAGTGTAACCTATATTGAGATGCCGGTTATTCATGGAGGGCGAAATGAACGAGGGGTACCAACTTCTCGATCAGGGGGAGCGTCTCCTGGCCGAGAATAGGATCGACGAAGCAATTGAGCGCTTTCGCCGTTTTCTTGACGATTATCCCGACGATGCCGAAGGGCAGTATAAGCTCGGGATTGCACTCTACGAAAGAGGAGACCTCGACGAAGCTTTGCTGAGGTTTCAGCGCGTCAAGTCCCTTAACCATATGGATGCTAGGGCTTATGACGGTTTGGCGCTTGTCATGATGGAAAGGGGCGAGTTTCAGACTGCGGTGCGCTGCTATCTCGAGGCCCTGGAGAGGGATCCGGAGAATGTGGATCTCTTGAATGAATTGGGAATCGCTTACCAGGAGTTGGGAGACGAGGAGGCGGCTCTGGCCATTTATGAAAAGGCATTGGAGCTTGAGCCCAATTTCGGCTATCCCTATTACAATAAGGCCCGCCTGCTGGCCCGGGAGGGTCGATTCGAGGATGCCATATCCAATCTGGAGACCGCCGTGAGCCTCTACAAGGCGGAGAAGGAAAAACTGGTTGACGTCCTCTTCGAACTGGCCGCGATCTATGAAGAGCTCCTCGATGACGCCAAGGCAATGGAAGCCTATGCCGAGATCCTCATGCTCGACCTGGACAATGTGGAGGCGCTTACCAGCTTGGGATCTTTGCACCTGGATAATTGCGAATACGAGAGGGCAGCAGCCTATTTCGACCGCATAATAAGCATAGATCCGGAAAATGACAATGCGTACCTTGAGAAGGGATATGCCCTGGGCTGCATGGGCAATATGGAGATGGAGATCGAGTACCTCGAGAAATGTCTCAACATAAATCCGAAGAATAAATATGCTTTGAGCAACAAGGGCGCCGCATTGATGGAAAGGGGGATGTTTTCAGAAGCGGAGAACTTGTTTCACAGGGCAATCGAGGTGGACGGAGCTTATTCCTGGCCTTACTACAACCTGGCTTGCCTGTGCGCCGTCCGTGGGCAGAAAGAACTATGTATTGCCTATTTACGAATGGCCCTCGAACTGGACCCCGCTCTTAGAGAAGATGCAATAAGAGATACCTGCCTGGAAAACCTGAGGCGCAATGGAGCGTTTCGCCAGCTACTCGAATAACCCTTAACAAACGTACCCGTCCCCTTTGTTGACCCCTACTTACCTACGGTTATTATCACTTGTGAACCTGGTGCTGCGGATACCCCACCTGCTGGAAATTGGCTTATCACATTACCGATACCAGCTTGATCCGACGGACTGTAGACCACCCGGTAGGTAAAACCGGCGCTGGACAACGACTGCTTGGCCGAAGTCTCGCTCATTCCGATGACATTCGGAACGCCTTGTTGTGGCCGCGACCCCGTGCTCACGGTTATGATTACCGTTGATCCGGGGCTGGCCGTGGTTCCGCCAATCGGCGTCTGGCTTATTACATGGCCGGCGGGGACTGAGCTGGAGTAAGCATAAGAGACAGAGGAAACAAGCCCGGCCGCCCGAATGGCCGCGGATGCCGCATATTCCTCCATCCCGATTATCGAAGGAACATTGTTCTTACGGGCCTTGCTGTGAATCTGGCATTTCTCGGTGGGTTCGTCACCCGGCCGGAAGTACCGCGTTTCGGTGCTGGGGCAGTATGGGGTGGCGAGCAGGCCGGTTTCCGTGCAAATATTGGAGGAAACCCATTCCCCGTCGTCTTCCTCCTCCTCACCAAAGGTCGCCTGCTGGAATTGACTGGGCGGGATATTAGCCATGGCGTTCTTCATGAATCTCGCCCATATCTGGGCCGGGAAAGTCCCTCCGTAAACGGTAATCCCGTGTACGCTTCGCATGGGAACAAGTCCCTGAGGATAGCCGACCCACACGGCCGCCGACAGCTCCGGCGTGTATCCTACAAACCATGCATCCGCGTAATTGTCCGTAGTTCCCGTCTTTCCCGCCTGCGGACGTCCGATGCGGGCGGAACGGCCGGTGCCGTGCCGAACCACGTCCTCAAGGATCGAGTTGACAACCGCGGCCACGTCTTCCCTGACCACACGCTTGCCGGCCGGCTGGTTTTCAATGAGTACGTTACCTTCCGCGTCGGTTACTTTTGTCACGCAAATAGGAGGCACATAAATCCCACCGTTTGCAAGCGTCCCTGAGGCACTCGCTATTTCCAGAGGATTAACGCCATTGGTCAGGGCTCCCAGGGCGATGGACGGATAGGGATCTATAGGGGTTGTAATGCCCATCTGCTGCGCCATCGAAGCCACCTTCTGGGCACCGAGATCTTTTATAATGCGGGCGAATACGACATTTACAGATCTAACAGTCGCGGTATATACGTCTATCTCTCCGTAGCTGCTGCCCTCGGCGTTACTGACTTTCCACTTCGTTCCATCCGGGAATTGAAGGGTCGTGGGCGAGGAGTCATAGTACTTATAGGGAGAAATACCGTTGCTGATGGCGGTTGTCAAAACGAATATTTTGAAGGCGGAACCTGGTTGGCGGCCTCCCTGGGCTGCTATGTTGTATTGCTGCTCTGTATAGTCCTTACCTCCCACCATGGCTTTTATTTCGCCACTGCGCGGGTCAACTGCACAGAGCGCGGCGCTGGGATCCCCCGGCTCGTCCAGTGTGGATCTGACCGCATCCTCGGCAAACTGCTGCAGTCTGGGATCGAGTGTCGTATAAACCCGCAGACCGCCCCGGAAAATAATATCGTCAGGAGAAAGGTCACCGAACTTTGCGCGCAGTGCGGGGTCAGCGGCGAAGGCACCATAGAGATATTTTTTAACGTACTCGACGAAATATGGAGCCATCTGGCTTGGTGCTACCTCGGGTATCTCCTTGACCTGGACGGGTTTGGCCTTGGCCTCCTCCGCCTGGTTCACAGTTATATAATCCAACTCCTGCATCTTATCCAAGACCACGTTTCGGCGTTGAACCGCGCGGTCCGGATAAAGGTACGGCGAGTAGTAATTGGGAATTCGGATAATGGCGGCGAGGAGTGCGGATTCATCAAGCGTAAGCTCGGAGGGCTTCTTGCCAAAGAAGGTTTCGGATGCCTTCTTGACGCCATAGCAACCCTGGCCTAAATAGATGTCGTTGAGATACATTTCTAGAATCTTATCCTTGGAATACTTTCTCTCCATCTGGCTGGCAAGGCTCGCCTCTTCGACCTTCCTCCAATAAGTACGCTCCGAACTGGTCAAGTTGTTCTTGATGTATTGCTGGGTGATGGTGGAAGCTCCCTGCACTACCTTTCCTTGCACGACATTCGTCCAAAAGGCTCGTATTATGCCCTCCCAATCGACGCCTCCATGGTGATAGAAGCGCTCGTCTTCGATTGAGATAACCGCATGCTGCAGGTCGGGACAGATCTCGCCCAGTGAAACCATTTCGCGGTTTTGCTCTCCGTGGAGCTCGGTAATCAGAGTTCCGTCCGCCGCCACGACCTTCGATGTCTGGGCCATGACGTGTGCTTCGAGATCTTCAATATTGGGTAGACCGAAGCCTGAATAAAACCAGAGGAAGAATCCGCCGGCCATTATGCCGAAACAAAGGATCAGTATCAGAAAAATCCTAAAAAGTATTCTCATTCGGTGCCCTTCCGAGTCTGAATCCCGTTTGTAAGCGCCTCTAAAGAATTGTAGCCGATATTATGACCTTGAAAACAGCTGGATTTGTTCCGTCAGCTGGGTTTTTTCTTCGCCGTTAGCCATCGATTTACCTTTTGAAAAAACCTGCGTGGGTGAGATAAGCGAGGGAAAAATAAAGGACGATGGAAGCGAGCGGCGGGCGGCTGGGTGAAGTTTTACACGAATTCGGCGGATAGGGCTGGACAATGACTTGGAAATCATGGTTTAAGATTTTCCTTTATCCGGTTCTCGGTTTCTCCCGCGCGGGCCCTTTCGTCCTGTACTTTGCCGTTTCCCAAAATTATCTCATTCTTACAATGAATAACGACAGCATGAAACCCACGTTACGAAAGGGCGACCTCGTCCTACTCGATACCAAGAAAGCCGGCCGAATAGAGCCGGGTGACGGCGGTTACGGCCCAGTTCTTGAGAATCGTAAGAACCAGGAAAGGGGGCTCTATAGAAGAACAACCGGAAACGCCTTGAAGGGTCTCCTTATCTCGGCAACAGCGGGTTAAATTGATGGTTATTGATGCGATTACAGGCGGAGGGAAGGGGTTTAATGATAGGCTTCCTGGGTATAATGATCGGGATGAATCCTTGAAGAATCCAATATATTTCGGGGGCATTGTCCAACGGGAATTTTGGGCTAAACGATAGATCTGTTAAGAGGGCACCAGGGTAGGGTGAACACGGTGAGATCAGCCCGTCGATTGAGCGAGCGGGCTTTATTTGCAGCGAAGAGAAGGAGGGCCAAAGGCAACAAAAACCCTGAATGGGCAGGTGTGGGGGTAAACTCTTCTTAAAATTCCTTTGTCGCCGGATCTCCGGCTATTGATCAAGAGCCGATACCCCTATTTGAGGCCAACAGTGGCGGAGCGCTGCATTCGGGACGAAAGAATCTAGGGGCGGGGGTAGCGGTAACTACCCCCTAAGGTACACGTCGAACCCGGTCAGGCCTTTGCATACCCTACTGCTAATTATAGCCCGGTCGTTCTAGACACGGTAGGGAACCGCGAGGAACTTTGGATGTCATGAAGAAAGATGGTAGTGAATGGTTATAGTCGAGATAGGGTGGGGCCAAGCGTTTCCGGGGAATCGGGGGGGTAAATGTGCCTAAACCGATAAAGAAAGCATTTCGCCTTTTTATTGCGAAAAACATAAATAGATGGGCTCTTTTCGTATTCGCGATATATCTGGTTCTGGTCTTCATGGCCATAACGACCAGGCAGCTGAAGAACTCCATGCTTCTGGCCACCTATGGAATCATAGTTACCGGCTATATACTCTCTCGTTTCCTGCTTTCATATTTCTACGAGGCTATCCCCGATAACGATTATGAACCTTCCGTCACTTTTGTAGTGCCGGCCATGAATGAAGGAGGCGCCATAAAGAAGACGCTTGAATATATATATCAAGCGGATTACCCCAGGGAAAAAATCGAGGTTATCACTATAAATGATGGATCGACGGACAATACCCTGGACAAGATGCGGGAAGTCAAGCGCGAGCACCCCGAGCTGATCGTCGTCAACTGGAGGAAGAACAAGGGCAAGAAACGCGGGATGGCCAAAGGGGTGAGGCTCGCCCGGGGTGAAATAATAGTCTTTATCGATTCCGACAGCTTTATCCATCGCGATTCGATAAAACCGCTTGTGAAATATTTCCAAGACCGGGAAGTCGGAGCCGTTACCGGTCATACCGATGTCTACAATTGGAAAGAGAATTATCTTACCAAGATGCAGGCGGCCCGATATTTCATATCTTTTGACGTTGAGAAGAGTGCTGAAGGATTGTTTGGCTGCGTCACCTGTTGCGCCGGTTGCTTTTCGGCTTACAGAAGGGAATACGTCCTCGAGGTTCTCGATGATTGGGTTATGCAGAAAACGCTCGGAGTCGATTGCCATTATGGAGATGACAGGAGCCTCACCAACTACCTCCTCAGGAAATACAAGATGAAATATGCCCCGGAGGCAAGGGCTTCGACCATCGCGCCGCACACAACCAAGCAATTCTTCAAGCAGCAATTGCGATGGAAAAAGTCCTGGGTAGCGGAGAGCTTTCGGGCAATGCTTTTTATCTGGAAAAAGAACCCGCTGATGGCCCTCAGTTTCTACGCCGAGATACTCCTGACCTTCTTGAGCCCCATCGTATTGATCAAGGCTTTCTTCTGGGATCCGGCGATCCACCAAACGGTTCCTTTTTTATACCTGATGGGATTGATCCTCATATCCTTCGTTTATGCCTTGTTTTATTACATAAAAACGGGAAATAAATCGTGGTGGTGGGGGGCGGCCGCCGCCTGGTTCTACGCAATCGTTATGATCTGGCAGTTGCCATACGCGATCCTGACCCTCCGAGACGCAAAATGGGGGACCAGGTGATTACCAAGAGGAAGAGGAAATGGATTTTAATATTCATCCTGGTGCTGGCATGGTCGGCAGGCCTTATTGGATTCTTCCGCGTTGAGAAAGCCATTCAGGTAAAGGCAAAGAGAATCGAAGCGGCGGCGATAAATCCGGTGATCGGAGTCGCATCCGAGGTATCCGTCCCTATTCTTTGTTATCACGGCTTGGTAGATGAGGATGACGGCGTCAATGTGACGGTCGATAACTTCCGGGAACAGATGATAGCCCTGAACGAAAACAATTATACGACGATCGATACCCATGATTTGTTTGCCTATTACGAGTATGGAGCGAGGCTGCCGGATAAATCCGTGATGATATCTTTTGATGATGGTCGAAAAGACAGTTATTACAATGCCGAGCCCATCTTCGAAGAACTTGGATTCAAAGCGGTTATGTTCGATGTCACCGGCAAGCAGGATGAGCAGGATCCTTTCTTCCTCAATTGGGACGAACTGCGCCGGATGCATGATAGCGGTCGCTGGGACATACAGGCACACGCCTGGCAAGGGCATGACGAGATATCCATAGGGCCCAACGGAGAGACCGGATATTTTGCCAGCAATAAGATGTGGCTGGTTGCTGAGAATAGACTCGAGACGAGCGAGGAGTACAAGGGCCGGCTATCTGAGGAACTTCTGAGAATAAGGCAGGACTTGGAGAATAACATTCCGGGTATTAATGTCGATGCTCTCGCTTTCCCATGGGGCGACTACGGCCAGTGGGCCGCCAATATCGATAAGAAGGAAGCGATTCCCACCTACCTGAATGTCGTTAAAAGCATTTATGGATTATCATTTGAGTTGAACAGCAGCGGTTCGGATTTCAACAACTTCCAGGATTCGGACTGCGCCCTTCTCCGCCGCTTCGAGGTTACGAGTTACATCACCGCCGAGGACTTGATCAAGAAACTGAAGCAATCCAAGTTGACGAAACTCCCATATGTAATTCCGGAATTCGGGCCCGACCAGTTGAGCGGTTGGTTCTGCAACTGGGGCCAGGCCTACATCGAAGACGGCGCGATAAAGCTCGCCAGCGAAAAGAACCAATCCGGAGCCGAAATCGCCCTCTATGGGGCGCATTACTGGCACGACTACACCCTGAAAGCCCGCATAGCCATCGAGTCGGGCGCGGCACACATAATAGGGCGTTATGTTAACGATAACAACTTCGCTTTTTGCCACATTACAGACGGTGAGATCGTATTGGGCCAAAAGGTAGGGGGCAATAACTATATCCTGAAGTCCATACCACTGAAACACCAGGGCGAATATCTGATTGAGCTCGATTTCAAGGGCAACGCCATTCAGTGCAGAGTCGATGATAAATCTATCTCGGAGCCGATAGCCATTGATCCTTCTCTGGCGAAGGGCGGAGTGGGTTTTCAAGCCTGGAATGCTGAGAATGGCGCTGCCAGAATCGCGATCAGAATGGTGGCCGTCTTCGATAATATCGAGAAGGAAGATCGAACGATTTAATAACTTCGGTTATCCCCTTGCCTTGAACTGCCTTTACCCCTTGTTATCCGTGTTGTATTCTTTCCAACTGGAGGAGGATATCTTAGTGGCATTGATAAAAGACATTGATCACCAGATGAAGGTAATCGCAGCCGGGACGGCGGAATGCCTTCCCGAAGGCGATATGCGTGCCAAGGTTGAGAGGGCGATCGCGAAAGACAAGCCCCTCAAGATCAAATTCGGGGTCGATCCCACCCGTCCCGACCTTCACTTGGGTCACGCCGTCCCCCTACGCAAACTGCGCCAGTTCCAGGAATTGGGGCATACAGCTATTCTGCTCATCGGCGATTTCACCGCGCTTGTTGGCGACCCTTCGGCGCGGGACATCACGAGGCCGCAACTCTCGGTCGAGGAAGTAAGAGAAAACGCGGAGACTTACGCCGAGCAAGCCTTCCACATATTAGACAAGGACAAAACGGTACTGGATTATAACAGCAGGTGGCTGGCGCCACTGACCTTCGAGGAGTTACTGAGATTGACAGCGTATTTTACCGTAGCCAGACTCCTGGAGCGCGAGGATTTTTCGAAACGTTATAGCGAATGCGCTTCGATCGGTCTGCATGAATTCCTCTACCCGGTGATGCAGGCGTACGATTCGGTGGCTCTAGAGGCGGATGTTGAAATAGGGGGGACCGACCAGATATTCAACCTGCTTGCGGGCAGGGAACTGCAAAAGGCTCTGGGCCAGGAACCGCAGACGGTGCTCACGCTTCCTATCCTGGTCGGGTTGGACGGTGAAAAGAAGATGTCCAAGAGCCTTGGGAATCACATAGGATTGACAGATCCCCCGGAGGAAATGTTCGGCAAGCTGATGTCTCTAGCGGATGAATTGATGCCCGAATACTTTCGCTTGGCAAGCGGTGAAGGACCATACGAGATCGAAGAAATACTTCGCAATATTGAATCCGCCGATTTACATCCCGCCCGGGCCAAAAGACGCCTGGCCGGCGATGTCGTAAAGCTATATTGGGACGAGAAATCGGCCAAGGCCGCGGAGGAAAGGTTCGACCGCGTACATAAGGAACGTGAACGGCCCGACGATATTCCCGATATACAAGTGCCCGCGGCTGAGTTTGTTGATGGTAAAATATGGATTCCCCGACTATTAGTACTGGCCAACCTTGCGGCTTCCACCAGTGAAGGCCGGCGCTTGATTAATCAGAAGGGCATAAGAATCGCGGAGGAGATAGTCGAGAATCCGGATCTCGAACTACCTGCGGATTACCTGGATGGCGAAGTGATTCAAAAGGGAAAACGCCATTTTCGCCGCATAAAACTGTCTTAAATAGTAATAATGACTTGACCATATGGCAATATATGGTATTCCTGCAAGACGAATAGACGAGCAAGGGACTGGCGGGGTACAAACAATTTACTAAAATACCCCTTCTGAGCTGCGAAAACAGGCTTGACATGCCTGAACCGCAGTGATACTATGATCTAGCGGGTTCAGACCCGATTTGATAAGAGGAGGCGGTAATCCGGAAAGAGGGCGAAATTTTGACGAAGATTTTGGCTCTTGGATGCCGCCGCAAAAGGCGGTTTTTTTGATTGCCGCCGCATTGACAGCAAAAATTGCGCGTGCTACCTTTTAGCATTGTTCGGTGCTTGAATCACGTTCCTTGAAAACTAAACAGTGCATCAGAGAGAGAGTGAATTAAGCTCCAATCAATTCCGTACAGGTATACCGAAAGGTAAACCAGCCGAATTTGGAGCCAAGACGAACTTCGAAAGTATGTAAGTCCGCAAGGACTGCATTTTAATCGGAGAGTTTGATCCTGGCTCAGGACGAACGCTGGCGGCGTGCTTAACACATGCAAGTCGAGCGGACCGACGCCGTCTCTTCGGAGACGGGATAGGTTAGCGGCGAACGGGTGAGTAACACGTGGGTAATCTGCCCCAAAGATTGGGATAACTCCGGGAAACCGGGGCTAATACCGGATCCCTTGCCGGGACCGCATGATCCTGGCAAGAAAGGTCGTCTTCGGACTTCCGCTTTGGGATGAGCCCGCGGCCCATTAGCTTGTTGGTGAGGTAACGGCTCACCAAGGCGACGATGGGTAGCCGGCCTGAGAGGGTGTCCGGCCACACTGGGACTGAGATACGGCCCAGACTCCTACGGGAGGCAGCAGTGAGGAATATTGCGCAATGGGCGAAAGCCTGACGCAGCGACG
>Ga0154635_111_pt1 | contig 43853 bp, 47 predicted proteins | sample Rifle2008BG13ft_FD_116064 | JGI IMG/M metagenome (GOLD analysis project Ga0154635, IMG submission 116064) | Solincola sediminis RBG_13_55_18
GGTTATTTTCTCACCGATTCCCGGTATGAAGAGCAATCGGCGCGAGAGGTGAAGGGTCTTGAAATAGCGATCTATAAGGCCGGCCTGGGAGAAGCATTAGCCAACCTGTTTAAGAAGCGATCGGGTATGGAGATAGGCTTCGATCCAACAACCCTTTCATATGCGGATGCAATGCAATTGAGAAGGAGCTTGCGCGGAATCGCCCGGGTCAAACCCATCAAATTCTCGCCGGCTTTGCTCAGGGCGAAGAAGAGCAAAGAGGAGCTCGAGATAATGAAACAGGCGGTCACGCTGGCCGAGAAGAGTCTAATCAAGAGCCTGGCCTTTATGAATCCGGAGGCGAGGGAAGTGGACCTCGCAATGGATTTGGATATGCAACTGCGGCGTCATGGGGGCGAACGGCAGTCTTTCGAGACGATAGTAGCGAGCGGTTCGAGGGGGTCGATGACCCATGCTCAGCCTTCACAAAAGAAGCTCAGGGGCGCCACGGTCATAGATTGGGGCATCCTATACCAAGGGTACTGCACGGATTTGACGCGAACGATAAGCTTCGGCAGGCCGGCTCCCGGGATAAAAAAGATATACGACGTGGTTTTAAGAGCGCAAGAGGCGGCAATAAGGGAGATACGGCCGGGGGTTGAGGCAAGGGATATCGATCTCGCCGCCCGCAGATCTATCGAACATGCCGGATATGGCGAGTATTTCGGGCACAGTCTCGGCCATGGAGTCGGTCTCGAGGTTCATGAGAGGCCTTTTATTGCGAGGACCAGCCGTGACGTGTTGGAAGAGGGCATGGTTTTCACCGTAGAGCCGGGCATATATATTCCCGGAAAGGGCGGGGTAAGAATAGAAGACATGGTGCAGGTGACGGCACAGGGTCCTGAATTGCTTTCAAACCTTACTCGAAGTCTGGAACTCGAAGCCTATATCTAAAGACCACGGCGGCTGTGCTAAAATAAGTGTCGCTCCGAGCAGCGTTAACCTGAGAAATGAGCACTATGGCAACCACTGCGGATTTCAGAAACGGAATAACGATAGAGATGGATTCCATACTATACACCATCGTATATTTCCAGCATGTGAAACCGGGCAAGGGAGGCGCGTTCGTTCGCACCAGGTTGAAAAACCTGAAGACGGGGGCGGTTATGGAGAAGACCTTCCGAGCAGGCGAAAAGGTGGAGCTTGCCATCCTCGACAATCGCCGGATGCAGTACCTCTACCGAGAGGGAGATGATTTCGTCTTTATGGATAACGAGACCTATGAACAGTTGCCGATACCGGAGCCGGAAGTGGCCGATGCGGCTAAGTACTTGAAGGAGGGCATCACGGTTGATATACCACTTTACGAGGGCAAACCGGTGGGGGTCGAACCCCCGGTCTTCGTAGAGATGGAGGTAACCGAGACCATGCCGGGCGTGAAGGGGGATACGGCCAGCGGCGGGAGCAAGCCGGCGGTTATGGAAACGGGACTGGTTGTTAACGTCCCCCTTTTCATAGAAGTGGGAAACATAATCAAAGTGGATACCAGAAGCGGCGAATACTTGGAGAGGGTGAAATAAGCAAGGATGCTGGATGCGGGTTCTTATAAATTGAAATCAGGCGTTCTCGAGCTGATAGCGGGAATTGCATTGTCATGCGTCGATGGTGTATCGGGGACTGGGATCCGCGGCGACCATCCGGAGGATGCCAAGAGACGCAAGCATATCACCAAGGGCATCAAAGCTGAGTTGAATGAGGGCACAGTGCTTGTGAATCTCGATGTCAACATGGATTACGGAAGGGATTTCCGCGAGGTGGGCAGGAACGTGCAACGCGAGGCGAAGGATGCCATCGAAGTTATGACGGACTGGCCGGTAGAGGCGGTCAATGTCAACGTGGTGGGGGTGAACGCCCTCTAATGGGACACTAGGTGACTGATTCTCCCCTTTTCAGCCGTCGAACGCTAGCCAGGAAGGTGGCGGGAGACGTCCTGTATCAGATGGACCTCACTGGAGATGATCTCGAAAAAGTACTCTCCGCATATAACCGAATGCTGCGGGAAGGGATAGAGGAATCGGATATTCCTTCAGGAGAGATATCGGAATTTGCCCTCGATTTGATATATCTTTATATGCAGCATAAGGCGGAAATAGATTCGCTGATAGATTCCTACGCCGATCGCTGGTCGCTCGAACGCATGCCCATGATCGATCGTAATCTCTTGAGATTGGGCTTCGTCGAACTCCTCTACCTGCAAGATATACCCACCAATGTAACGATTAATGAATACCTTGAATTGGCAAAAAAGTTCTCCACCGAGGATTCAGGCAAGTTCATCAACGGGATAATGGGAAAGCTCGTGAGGGACAAGGCCATTGAAGAAGCTGGTAATTAGCACCTCGCTTAGCCCGGTGACGAAAGGAATTGCCGTGGCGGCCATTGAATCATTGAATATCGATAACAGGTTTGTTATGCTGAAATGGACCTTTAAATCAGTCCGGAGAGGCTGGCAAGGAATGATCGAACCAAGGTTTTACATAGCCTTCCTGCCGGCTCGCAGGGAGGCTTTTTAATACTGGAGGTGAGGATGGCCTTCCGGGAACGAAGCAAGATAATGGAAGCTTCGGATGTGAGGAGAGCTATTCAACGTATTTCCCACGAGATCGTTGAACGCAACAAGGGGGCGACCGACCTGGTAATTGTCGGTATCAGGACCCGCGGAGTACCTTTATCAGTACGCATAGCCGAAGCGATATCGGGAATAGAAGGGATTGAAGTCCCAACCGGCAGGTTGGACATCACGCTTTACCGCGATGATATTCATATACGCCAGCCGGTTGTGAAGGAAACCCACCTTCCGGGGGATATCAGCGGCAAAAACGTAGTGATGGTGGACGATGTTCTCTACACCGGACGCAGCGTACGCTCCGCATTGGATGCCATCATCGACTATGGCCGCCCGGATACCATCCAGCTGGCGGTCCTGGTCGACCGGGGCCACCGCGAACTACCTATCCGGGCGGATTATGTCGGAAGAAACATCCCGACATCGGCAGGTGAGAAGGTACGGGTTGCTCTCAAGGAGGTGGATGGCGAGGATGCCGTCTACATCGGTTATGAAGACGAATGAACCCGCCCCACAAGGGCGGGATTTTTTTATGAAATCAACCGTCGCCGGGAGAGGAGGGATGCTTTGAACGAAATAAAGCACCTTCTCGATGTTGACCAGCTGACAAAGGATGACATCGAGAAGGTTCTGGAGACTGCTAAATCTTTCTCGGAAGTCCTGCAACGCCCAATAAAGAAAGTGCCTTCATTGCGAGGAAAGACGGTAGTGAATCTGTTTTATGAGCCCTCGACGCGTACCCGTATATCCTTTGAGGTAGCCGCCAAGCGGCTGAGCGCCGATGTCCTCAACTTTTCGGTTTCCACTTCGAGCGTGGAAAAGGGTGAGAGCCTCAAGGATACGGCATTGACCTTGGAGGCCATGGGTGTTGATGCCGTTGTGGTTCGGCATTCCGCGTCCGGCGTCCCCTGGCTGCTGAAACGATGGTTGCAGGCTTCCATATTGAACGCCGGCGATGGCATGCACGCCCATCCGACCCAAGCCCTGCTCGATCTCTTCACGATGACCGAGAGGATCGGAGACCTGCAAGGAAAAACAATTGCTTATGTCGGGGACATCCTGCATTCCCGGGTCGCTCGCTCCGGCATCAAGGCCTGCGGCATTATGGGAATGAAGGTTGTGGCAGTCGCACCGCCGACCCTCCGCCCGCCGGCTATGCCGCCCGTGGTTGAGATAAGCAACGATTTCGATTCGGTGATACCCGATTGTGACGTTATTTACATGCTGCGAATTCAAAGGGAGCGGCAAAAGGAGGGAAGGTTTCCCTCGGTGGAGGAATACACCCGGCTCTACCAGTTGGACATGGCAAGGCTGGGGCGAGCGAGGCCGGAGGTCATCGTTATGCACCCGGGCCCGATGAACAGGGGAATCGAAATCGCTTCCGAAGTCGCCGATGCGCCGCATTCGGTAATTACCGCGCAAGTAGCGGCAGGCGTTGCCCTCCGTATGGCGGTGCTCTTTCTGCTACTCGGCGGGTCCGAGGGCGGTGAGAGAGTTGCCTGATCTGCTGATAAAAGGTGCCGGAATAGTAGACCCCTTCAACCGGCTATATGAGACCCGGGATGTCCTCATATCGAGGGGACGGGTGGCCGAGGTAGGTAAAGCAATAAAGGCTGGAGGCCGCCAGGTCATTGAGGCGGGCGGGAGAATCCTGGCCCCCGGTTTTCTCGATTTACATGCGCATCTCAGGGAACCGGGCAGGGAGGACGCCGAGACCTTGGAGAGCGGCCTCAATGCGGCCCTTAGGGGCGGCTACACGGCAGTTTGTTGTATGCCGAATACCAACCCCCCTCTCGACAATGCACCTTTGATAGAGGGTATCTACAACCGGGCACAGGCCTTAGGCCTGGCGGACCTCTTTCCTATCGGCTGCCTGTCCGCCCGTCGCAAAGGCCGGGAACTGGCCGAGATGGCGCTGATGCATATGAGCCGGGCGGCGGTATCGGCTTTCTCTGATGACGGAGACGGTATTCAGGATGCCGGTCTAATGCGGCGGGCCTTGGAATATGCCTCCGGTTTTGGGGGGATAATCATTTCCCATGAGGAGGACTCGGTCCTCTCCAATGGCGGCCAGATCAATGAAGGAGCCATGTCGAATGAACTGGGGCTCAGGGGAATGCCGGCGGCGGCTGAGGAAGTAATGGTCGCCCGGGATCTGCTGCTGTGCGCGTTAACGGGATGCAGGCTGCATATAGCTCATGTCAGTACTGCGGGCTCCGTTGGTATGATCCGGGAGGCAAAATCGCGCGGCGTGCCGGTAACGGCCGAGGCTACTCCTCACCATTTGCTACTCTCCGAGAATGATATGGTCCCCTACGATACCGTATTCAAGGTCAACCCGCCCCTGCGCACCCCTGAAGATGTGCGCGGTCTTAGGGAGGGGCTGTTAGACGGCACCATCGATGCCATCGCCACCGATCATGCGCCGCACACGATTGAAGACAAAGAGCGGGAATTCGACAATGCTCCCTTTGGTGTAATCGGCTTGGAAAGTGCTTTTACGGTTCTTTATACGGAGCTTGTCAAGCCAGGCGACTTATCGCTCGAAAGGTTGATCGAACTCCTTACTCTCGGGCCCTCTACGGTTATGAATCTAAACCCCCCTTTTTATGGCGGGGGATTGTGCGAAGGATCGCGAGCGGACCTCGTCCTCCTCGACATGGATGAAGAATATTCAATCGACGCTTTTTCATTTGCCTCCAAAGGACGCAATTGTCCTTTTCATGGCCGCCGCGTTTTCGGCAGGGTGGTTTGCACCCTTAAAAACGGAAAGATCGCTTATATGGTAAACGTATCCGGGAAGGGGAGGTTGATGTGACCTCGCGAGAGGACTTGACCCTGATGATCGGTCCGGGCCCCGTTGCCATCGGCGAAGGAGGCTATCGACAATATATCGCAGCTAGGGCCTGCACAATCTTGCGACAGTCGGGGTTGCGAGTAATGGTTCTCGAAAACGATCCTGCGACTCTGATGGATGTGGGAGGCGAGAGAGAAGACTTGTATATGGAACCGGCTATGGCCGCGGTTGTGAAGCGAATAGTCAAAGAGGCGGGGGTAGGGACCATCTGGTATGGATTTGCGGGCAATAGAGGTCTGCTGCTGGGTTCGGAGCTGGAGGAAGAGGGCTGGCACCATGACTTGTGCTTACAAACGCCGGATCTCGCGGCCGGCAGGCTATGCTCCAATCGCTATCTACTGAGCCAGATCCTTAAAGAGCATGATTTGGACAACCGGGAGTTGCGCCCGGCCAGGAATCTGCGTGAAGGACAGGATGCGAGCCAGGAATTGGGTTTTCCACTGGCGGTGAGGCCGGATTCCTCAAGCGCCGGTTGGGGTTCGGGGTTGGCATATAACCTCGAAGAATATCCTGCTCTTCTCGGCGACGCTTTGCGGGACAGCCCGACCGGAAGGATCACAATCGAGGCCGCTTTCGAGAATTGGCGAAAATACATCGTCCTCCTCTTGAGGGATCGCGAGGGGAGAACGGTTTGTCCGGGAATCGTCGAGCAGGTGGAGGCTTTACCCAAGCATGACGGCGATTCGATCCTTGCATGCCCTCCCATCTCTCTCACGAAACGACAGGGTGAAAGCTTGCGCGAAATGGCAATAAAGGCCGGGGAAGCGTTTAACCTCTCGGGGCTTTGTGAGTTCAAGCTTTGTCTCGGCTCCCAGGCGGATCGGGTGAAGTTGCTCGATCTCGATTTTGGGCCCGGGCGCCATACTCCGATTGTGGAGATGCTCTCCGGTGCCGACTTGGTACGAATTCATTTGGACCTGGTGACGGGCAAGACACTGATCGGGGAACACCGGCTCGAGATCAAAAAAACGATGCTGGTGGTGCCGAGAATTCTCAATAAACCGGTGGCAGACGAGGGTTACCTCGGTCTGGGTTCTCATGCGGTTGGAAGAACCTGTTTCGTCGGTGAAAACCTGCGGGAAGCAAGTATGAACGCGATTGAGGACTTGGCCGAAGGCACGGAAGACGATAACCAACGCCAACTCAAGATGATTGAAGATATTCTTCAGGCCGCCGGAGAACGGCGTAATCGGCATTCAACAAAACCGGGCGCCGGATGCAGGCAGGTGCTCTACCTCTCACGGCAAGTCGATGCTGATAGCGATTGCACTCTCGTCATTGCACCGGAAGGCTGGGGGCCGCACGGGTGCGAGCAGGAGGCAAATTGCTTCCATGCCCTGCAAGGCCTGAAGGAGAACAACCAGGGAGCGGCCCTCTATACGCCCAGCATCGATTTCGCCCTGTTCTCACTGGATTGGGCGGATTCTGTCTTTCTCGGTCCTCTCAAGGCTTCCGCCATCAAGGAAAGTGCGGAAAGGCAGGGCTTGAAGGAAGTTGTCCTTCATTTTGGTGGCCAAAAAAGCCTATCCCTGGCAAATGAACTTCGCAGCTCAGAAATGGAGGTCCTGGGATGCGAGAGTCCCGATCATGTTTTAGGGGCTGAAGCCCGGGACGTCTTGAAACGCGGCGGATTACCGCTCGTCGATTCCCTGAACAGCCGCGGCTTTGAAGCCGGAATCGAGGTGCTTCAAAGAATCGCGTATCCGGTGCATGCCATTTTGGAGGACAATGCGGGACAAGGAACCGAGCGCCTGCTGTATGGCCGGGAAGACGCAGAATTATTTCTGCGGGAGCTCCGGGAGGATCGGGCCGTCATCTGGCGAGCCGTTCCGGAAGACGTTCAAGAAATTCAATTGGAGGCCGTGGCGGGGGTTGAACCGGACGATCTTATCCTCTTTTGGGAGCAGCTTGATGAAATCGGCATTTCTTCGAGCGACGGATTGGGAGTTTACCCTCCCTTCTATATGACATCGCAACAAAAAAAGAGAGCGACAGATCTCACCCGAAAAGCGATAGCGGCACTGGGCTCAAGGGGCAACCTCAGCATGAAGTTATTTTTGAGAAACGGGGACGCCTGGATCGAGGACGTCGATCTCGGTGCCTCGGCGAACCTCCCATTCCTCGAAAGGGCGTCCGGACTGCCGCTGGCATCCCTGGGAATATCGGTCCTGAAAAAAGGGCGAGTACCTTTCGATGACGCAGCGAGCAGGTGCAGTGTTGTGCGCATGCCGACCATACCATACGGAGTTATTGCCGAATCCGACATCCTGCCTTCTCCCCAGAGACGATCAACCGGGTCGCTTATCGCCATCGCATCCAATCCAGCGGCCGCCTTGGCCAAGGCGTTGTGGAGCCAGGGGATACGGCCTCAGGCGAGCAGGATAGCGTTCCTCAGCGTCGCCAACCGGGAAAAACGGCGGGTGGTACTGCTGGCACGGGAATTGCGCGCCGCCGGATATTTTCTGATGGCGACGCGGGGGACGGCCCATGCCCTCGAGGCGGCGGGCATCAAAGTCGAGACCGTCAATAAGTTAAAGGAAGGGCGGCCGAATATAGTCGATCATATCCGGAATGGGGAGGTAGGCTTGGTCATAAATATCCCGAGGGGAAAATTCCCGCATAGCGACGGCTTCTATATTCGCGCCGCCTCCGCCCGCCACCACATCCCCTGCATCACCAATATCGAATTCGCACTGGCCCTTACCCGGGGTCTGCGCCACTCCGAGCCGGATGATTGGGAAATAATGCCAATTGCAGGATATAGAGGCCTCAAGCAAGAGATCATGGAAGGTTGAACTTGGGCTCGAAATTCAGCGCTCCGATAATCGAAAAAAGCGTCTACGGCTGCCTGACGAGAGTCGTTTTCGGAGTGGATCAGGCCTACCTGGCCGAACCCGGGCAATTCCTCCACGTGCTTTGTGGAAGCGAAGACGGAAGAATACTGCGCCGGCCCTACAGTCTTTTTGACACCGCATCCGGCACGGCTTCGATTCTTGTAAAAGAGGCGGGGCCAGGGTCGGCCTGGCTTGCGCGCCGGGAAGTAGGAGAGGAAATCGATTGTATGGGACCTTTAGGAAGGCCTTTTTCCTTTTCTATATTCGATCGACCCGCCCTTATAGCGGGTGGAGCGGGGATTGCGCCACTGATATTTCTCTATAAGAATATGTGCTCTGAGGGGATGGAGCCGTCACTCTTCTGGGGTATCGAGAGAAGCGGAGATTATGGTGATATGCCTGAATCGATATTGGCAGAATTTCAGGTGCGTATCGCTTCAGAAGACGGCAGGGTGGGATTCAAAGGGACAGCTCTTGAATTGTTCACGTCGCAACAGCCGGAGGATTTTAGCGCGATTTATGCCTGTGGTCCCAGAGGAATGCTTATAGAGCTCACAGAAATCATGATTGGAGACCGAAGGGCAAGGCTTCAGCTTTCATTTGAAGAGCGCATGGCCTGCGGCGTAGGGGCTTGCAAGGGATGCGTCGTTCCGGCAAGCGATCCTGCAGGGAGCTATTTGACCGTCTGCAAGGACGGGCCTGTATTTGAAGGAAAGGAACTGGATTGGGCACGCCTCAAGAGCCGCGTCTGGCAGTAGAGATAAGCGGAATCAATCTCAGGAATCCCCTCCTGGTAAGCTCCGGCACTTTCGGCAATGGCAGGGAATATTCCGAATGGCTCGACCTGGGGATGGTGGGTGGAATCATCACCAAGGCGGTGACCTTATTACCATGTAACGGAAATCCCCCGCCGCGCCTGTGGGAGGTTCCTTGCGGGCTTCTTAATTCAATAGGGCTGGAAAACAAGGGTGTCGAAGCTTTCCTGGCGGAGGATCTAGCTTGGTTGAACCGTTTTGATGTTCCGGTCTGGGTGAACGTTGCCGGTTTCTCCGACGAGGAGTACGTAGCTGTTGCCGGCATGATATCCGATTCGGGGATGGCCGATGCCATCGAGCTCAATATCTCATGCCCCAATGTAAAGCAGGGAGGGTTGCATTACTCCTCATCGCCGAGAGAGGCGGCCCGACTCACTGCCATGGTCCAGAAAGCTGTTAACCTGCCTCTTTACGTGAAGCTATCTGCAAGGACCGCCGATATTAAAGAAATGGCCGTAGAGGTGCAGAAGGCAGGGGCTGACGGTCTCAGCCTGATCAATACCTTTCCAGCCATGGCGATAGACGTAGAAACCGGTAGAGCTCGCCTGGCAAACGTAAGCGGCGGTCTTTCCGGACCGGCGTTGCATCCCATCGCGGTCCTGGCGGTATGGGAAGTTGCGCAGGTCGTTGACATCCCGATAATAGGTATGGGGGGTGTCTGGAGTTGGAAGGATGCCGCGGAATTGATGATGGCTGGAGCTGACGCCGTCGCGGTCGGAACCCTTAATTTTGTCGATCCCGAGGCTGCGTTTCGGATTGCGGAAGACCTGGGGTCTTTTGCGGCGCGAAAAGGATTTGAGAGCGTGTCTGAACTGGTCGGCCTGACCCGGCGAGGAGGGATTGTGTGAGTCTCCAGGCGGTAGGTGGGGAGGGTGGCCCAGCGGAACGGGATCCCGATCTGGTTTCCATGCTCGAATCCGACGAGGATTCCATAAGGATAAGCGCGCTGGGAACGGTTGCGGGATTGCATGAATCGTCGTATCTACCCCATATAGTCGCCTGCCTTTATCATCCAAATCCGGAAGTGCGAAGCAAGGCGGCCATCGCCATGAGGGGCGTAAAGGATACAATAATTGCGGATATCGCGCTTCTCGCCCTGGTAACGGAAAAGGATCCGGATGTCATCTTCGACCTTATCCTTATCTTCTTATACCGCCCCAAGAAAGAGGCCGTTGACGAGCTGTTGACATATCTTGATTACCCGGATTATCGGGTACGATCCGCAGCTGTCGATGTATTAGGGGCATTAGGCGGCGTCTTCGCCCGCTACGACATAATAAAGCCGCTCCTGCCGCTTCTGGATGACGCAAGGCCTTCGGTGGTCATGGTTACTCTGCGCAGCCTGGTCCACGTGGCCGAATCGCTTCTCGACCGCCAGCTGCTGGAGCAGATCGTGACATCGACTCTCAAGCTGGATAACAATCCGAACCGAATGGTTGCGGACCTTGCCGTGACGGTGCGGCGGCAGATAAGGGAGTCTCTCTCCATGCTGGGGAAAGACTGATATGAAAAGAGAACACGATCCTCTCATAATCGCCTGCGATCTTGACAATTGGGAAGATGTGCACAGCCTGGCTGCTGCGCTCGAGGGTCTTGTCGAAACAGTGAAGATCGGCTTGGAGGCGTATTTGAATCTGGGCCCTCAGGTCATCACGGAAATGAGAGAAAGAGGCTTCAGGGTATTCGGAGACCTGAAGTTCAACGACATCCCCAACACCGTCAGCAAGGCGGCGAGGGCGCTTACGAGAAGCGGCGTTAATATGATGACTCTCCATGCTTCAGGGGGAAGGGAGATGCTGAGGGCGGCTGTGCGGGCTTCAAAAGAAGAGGCATCCTTACTTGGAGTCTCTGCCCCTATTATGCTCGGAGTTACGGTGCTTACCAGTTGCGATGAAGCAACGGCCCGCGAGGTCGGTTGGACGAGGCCGATCCGAGAACAGGTCCTATCCCTTGCAGGTCTGGCGATCGAGTGCGGGCTGGAGGGAGTGGTCGCTTCTGCAAGAGAAGCTTTGCTTTTGAGACAGGAACTGGGTGAAGAGCCGATCATCGTTACCCCCGGCATACGGCCCGCCGGAAGCGCGGTTGGAGACCAGGTGAGGACGGCGACGCCTCAAGAAGCCTTGAATGCCGGTGCCGATTATCTGGTGATAGGTCGGGCAGTGACGGATGCGGATGTTCCAAGGGCGGCTTTGGAGTCGATCAGGATTGCGCTTGGCGCCTCGCGGCGTGAGGGGAAAAGGAAGGCGTGATTATATGAACCAATGGGAAGTATTGGAAATATTCAAGAGAGAAGGAGCGGTGGAGAAAGGCCATTTTTTGTTATCCTCCGGCCTGCACAGCGACACCTATATACAATGCGCTAAGGTGCTTCAGTATCCCCACCTGGCGGAGAGTCTGGCTGATGAATTGGCTAAGGGTTTCCATAAGGAAAATATCGATGTCGTACTCAGTCCGGCTTTGGGCGGAATTATAATCGGTTACATGGTAGCCATGGCCATGGGAAAGCGAATGTTGTATACAGAGCGGGCGGGGGATAAGCTGCTTCTTCGGCGTGGACAATCATTTGCGAAAGGAGAACGAGGCTTGCTTGTTGAAGATGTGATAACAACAGGCGGGTCAGTTGAGGAATTGCTGGAACTCGCAACCGGAAACGGAGCCGTCGTATGTGGAGTGGCTGCCTTGATTGAAAGGGGTGAAGCAAGGGATTTCGGGGTGGCGAAAAAAGTGTTGCTGCGGATAGATGCTATCACCTGGAAGGCGGAGGATTGCCCCCTATGCAAGGAAGAAACCGCTTTGAAGGCACCGGGCAGCAGGAGATCATCGTGAGTTCGAGGTTGCAAGGCGAGCCACGTAAGTGATTTCTATCATGTAGATGATTGACAAATCGGTTGTATGCAGGTAAAAGGAAGTCTATACTAATTTAGACTGTGGCTGTAGGGTAAGCTGAGCTGTGATTCGAGGAGGGGAAGTAATGGCTAAGCAAAAGCTACCGGAATTGACAGCGGAACAGCGTAAGGCGGCCCTTGAGAAGGCGGCACGAATCAGAAAGGAGAGGGCCGACGTCAAGAAGAAATTGAAGGCGGGAGACTTAAAAGTTGGCGACATCCTCAGCCGGCCGACCGATGAGATATACGGAAAGATGACCGTCAAGTCGGTTATCGAGTCGGTGCCGGGTGTCGGCAAGCTCAGGGCGGCGAAGGTAATGGAAGATATTGGCATCAGCCCATCGCGCCGCATCAAAGGCCTGGGTCCTAAGCAAGTGCAAGCCCTCAAGGAAAGGTTTGCATAAGCCTTAAGGAAACCGAAAGCCGGACATCATCTTCAAATAATCTAATAGGTGAGGCAATTGCCCCAAGGACGTCTTTTCGTCGTGTCGGGTCCTTCCGGTGCGGGGAAAGGGACCCTTATCATAGAGTTATCGCGCAGCTATCCGGATTCCACCTGGTTGTCGGTATCTGCCACGACTCGTAAGCCCAGACCTGGAGAGATTGAGGGCACCCACTACTGCTTTATGGATGAGCATGATTTCAGAGAGATGATCGCCCGGGGGGAGTTCCTGGAATGGGCTGAGGTGCATGGCAACCTGTATGGGACTCCGGCTTCAGCAGTGAGAGAAAAACTTTCGCAGGGTCTCGACGTGATATTGGAAATAGATGTCAAAGGTGCCAGGCAGGTCAGGGCAAAGGAACCTGAAGCGGTTGCCATTTTCGTGGTCCCCCCCTCGGAGGAGATCCTGGAAAATCGGCTACGGGGGCGAGCGACGGAACAGGAAGAGGAGCTCAGGCGGCGGCTTGAGAATGCGCTTGAGGAAAGCAGCGAAAAAGACGATTTTGATTACGAAATAATAAACGACGACCTGGATGGAGCGGCGCGCGAATTATATTCGATATATGAGAGGGAAAGTAGAAGAAGGGTAACGGGAGGTTAGAGAAAAAGTGTTGATGCAGACAAAGATCGATGATTTGTTGAGTTTTCATGATAACTCGAGATTTGGATTGACCGTTTCGGCGGCAAAACGGGCCCGCCAAATCAATAATTACTTTCGTCATTTGGGCGAAGGATTGGGTCATGAGGTGGGTCCCCAGGTTAGATCGGCCTCGAACAAATCACTCACCCTCGCCTTGGAAGAGATTGCCGCTGATAAGCTTGAATACGAACAGCCCGATGAGGGCGTGAAGTAAGCCCGGGTTATTAATGTCATGTATTGTAGTTGGCGTGACGGGAGGGATTGCCGCTTATAAGGCGGTAGAAATTGTTCGCCAACTGAACCTGCTTGGTTTCCAGGTAAAAGTGATAATGACCGAACATGCCACAAGGCTGGTCGGACCTGCTACCTTCAGGGCGATAAGCGGAAACCCGGTCGCCCTTTCTCTATTCGAGGAAGAGTTCGGTGCTATGCAGCACATCTCGTTGTCCCATGAAGCCGACCTCATAATTGTCGCCCCCGCAACAGCTAATATTCTCGCCAAGATGGCCAACGGGCTGGCCGATGACCTGCTGTCGACGACATTGCTCGCAAGCAGGGCGCCGGTACTCGCAGCGCCGGCAATGAACGACTACATGTATGCGCATCCGGCTACGGAAGCGAATCTCAAGATCCTGAAGCAGCGGGGAGTTCAGATCGTCGGCCCGGGATGCGGTTTCCTGGCTTGCGGGGGAAAAGGCGAGGGCCGGATGGCTGAGCCATCCGAGATAGTGGACGCCGCTCTCGAGATTCTTGGCCTTTATCGTAAGCTGGACGGAGTCAATGTACTGGTCGCGTCCGGTGGTACCCGCGAGCCGATCGATCCGGTTCGGTTCATCGGAAATCGCTCAAGCGGCAAAATGGGATATGCGCTTGCTGAAGCAGCGAAGGGAATGGGAGCCGAGGTTTTGCTGATAAGCGCTCCAACCACGATGGAACAGCCGATAGGTGTAGAGAGGGTAATGGTCGAGACCGCCGAGGAGATGGAGAAGGAGGTGAAGACGCGAGCGCCGCATTGTAAGGCGATTGTAATGGCAGCCGCGGTTGCCGACTTCACCCCGATAGAAATCAGCGGTAAAAAGATTAAGAAACTGGAGAAAGGCGGCCTTTATCTCGAGCTCAAACACACGCCGGACATCCTTAAAGAATTAGGGGAAAACAAGCCGGTGGGGCAGATCCTGGTAGGATTTGCCGCCGAAACCGAAGATCTCTTGGAGCATGCCCGGCAAAAATTGAAGGGAAAGAACCTGGATCTGATCGTCGCGAATGATGTTTCCAGGGAGGATTCCGGTTTCGAATCCGATTACAACAAAGCCTTCCTGCTTTTCAGGGACGGCCGCGAAGTCGAATTGAGCCTGATGCCGAAACGAGATCTCGCCTCGCTTATATGGTTGGAAATTGCCGGATTGCTGGAAAGGGCTTGAGCGGGCTTTTCTCAAGCCGCACCTGGCCACAGTCGATAAAATACTGGCGAATGAGCCCTCTGGTGGGAGGGATCTGAGAGGGCGTTGGAGGACCCAAATTGGCTAAGGTCGTCAAGAAAGGAATAATTCTCAACGTCTCTACATATCCCCTGCCCACGTTGCTACCCAAAAAGACCGATCGCAAGTCGAAAACGCTTACCTTCGATATAAATTTTGACCTCGTTGATGAAAACGGCAAGAGCATCAAGGTATGGTTTAACCGAGGTTTTCGTTTTCCGCCGCCTATTAATGACGGTGACAAAGTGGAAGTTATTGGAAGATTCGGCTATGTTTCAAAGGGTGTTTTATTTGCTTCAAAGATAATAGACCGCAGGAGGGAGAGGGTTTATACTGGTTTCCGGAACCGCAGAATAAAGGGCGAGGAGGCCGAAAAGGCCATCGAGAATCCCCAATAGGTCGGAGTGGCGGAATCGGTAGACGCGCTAGGTTGAGGGCCTAGTGAGGATTTCCTCATGGGGGTTCAAGTCCCCCCTCCGACACCAGGAATTCAAACCCCGTTCGCGGGGTTTTTTCTTTTAGAAACGGATGAGCGAATAGAATTATAGGCAATACTAATATGCATTTCGATTTGACGGCATGGGATCGGGAGAGAGAGTGTAGGCATGAAAGACGTTGACCGGGAGGGATCACGGGGCAAGATCGTACCGGCGCCCGAAGAGACCGAGACGGGGGTCCATAGCGGGGTTCTCTCCGCCTTCGGGTCAAAAGACTTCGCGCTTTTTTGGACAGGCGCCTTTATTTCGAATACCGGAACCTGGATACAAACCACGGTATTGCTCTGGTTCGTTCTCGAGATAACCGGATCCAATGCCTGGGTGGGCGCAGTAAACTTTGCGAATTACGCGCCGGTGCTTCTCTTTGTCATAGTGGCTGGTTCCCTTGCCGACTACCTGAATCGAAAAACACTGATACTCATCACTCAAGCCATAATGATGTTCGCAGCATTGGGATTGGCGATAGCCGCCCAAGCAGGCGTCGCCGATCTTCCGGTGATCTTCGTGCTGACAATCGTAATGGGCAGCGCTTTTATCTTTAATTTCCCGGCCTGGAGAGCGGTCATCCCCGATCTGGTTCCTAAAGAGGATATGCTCAACGGCATCGCCCTTGACGCCGCGCAGTACAATCTGGCGCGCTTTGTCGGCCCCTTTCTCGGAGCCGTTATTCTCGCAGTCTGGAGTGTGCAGGCGGCCTTTTATATAAATGCGGCGAGTTTTCTCGCCGTAATCTTCGCCCTCCTGCTGATGAAAACCACGACGCCCGCCATTTCGAGAGGGACAGAGCGCGGCCGCGATCATATCTATGAAGGAATGAGGTATGCCTGGGGCAATAAGTGGTCCCGGAATCTCTTGGGTTGCCTGGCAATATTCGCCTTTTTCGGACTCTCCTTCATCGTCGCTTTGCCCGGCTTTTCGGAGCATGTTTTGAATAAGGGATCAAGCGCGTATGGAGCCCTGCTCGCCTTTGTGGGCCTGGGGGCCGTGCTGGGCGCCCCACTGGTCACCCTCCTCCGCCGCTCTTTCAAGGAAGCGGACATCATACGGTACTGCATTCTCGGCTTCGGACTGCTCCTGCTGCTGTTCTCATTTATCAGTCTCTTATGGCTATCGCTGCTCGTAGCTCTCGGGCTTGGCACTGCGGCGTTGATGACGGCGGCGACAGTCAATACCGTGCTGCAATCAAGAGTGGAACGAAAGATGCGAGGCCGAATCATGAGTTTCTATATACTGGTATTTCAAGGCCTTTATCCGCTGGGCGGCCTGGCCCTCGGGTATATCTCGGATAAGTTTTCCGAACCGGTCGCATTGCGCTTGTGGGGGCTGGCATGCATTGCAGAAGCCATCATCGTGATCTTCTTCACACCCCTGCTTAGAGATGCTGTTTCTTCGCTCTATGGTTCTTCTGACTGAAAATCTTCCCGGCCTTGATTTGATCGCATCGCTTAACCCGAACGCCGGTGGGGAAAAATCATAGTGTTTATAAAAGCCTTGATGCCGAAGTCTTGATTGGTAGTGATATGAGAACTTTTCTTGCCGTGCTGGGAGTGCTTGGTTCCCCCCTTCTAGGCTCTTTGAATTCGACTTGCTTTATCGGCCATAATCCTCGATCCCAATCCATAACATAAAAATCCGGCCGCATAACTAGAAATGTATCCTTATTATTGCCATCACCTGACGCTAGTAACTGATTCTCATCTCAAGATTCGTGTAGGAGCGAACGGTGCCGACCTTATATACTAATTCATATGAACGATCATGAAGACAGGGGCCCGCTGGTGATCAAAATGACCCTGAGACAGGCATCGCAGCGGTTGCGGCAGGAGGTTGAGGCCGTGTCGCAAATGGAAGCGCTTGCAGCGAATCTCGGTTGGGACCGGGTTGCGGAGTGCGCCGGCGCGGCAAAGCAGGCGCTTAGGGGTGCCTTGACAGGTATCGAACATGCAGTCCAGGCGGCAGCCGAGGTGCAGGAAGAAGCCAAGCGCAATCATGTTCAGGGCCACCAGCAGGGACATAGACACAGCCATTAAGCGGCCTGAAGAATAATCATTATTCGTTGCCCCTTTGAACGAAGCGAGGGAGGAAACGTGGTTCAAAGCCTGGCTCGCTGCAGATCCTGTGGAGTCCCACGGGAGCTGGCCGAGAACTGCATCTGGACCGGGGCCGGCGGCATCGCATTAAGGTCTTTCCGGGGGAACCGTGTTGCCATGATCGGCGATCGGGCTATCGATATCTTTTGGGAAAAGCTGGTATCTTCGGGCGTGAACGAGGCCTTGCTTTCTCGGGAAAAAAATGTGATGCGCCACTTTTCCGCAGATAGCATGGCGGGAATAAGAGGCAAAGTCACGAGATTCGGCGCCGTGAAGAAGAGGGCCCTGGAAGCAATCGAGGGACTATGCGCGGTTCTGGGGCTGGGAAAGGTAGAAGTCGAGCGCTTCTCACCGGGAGAGATGGCCTCGATTCTTCTCGTCAAGCCTTTGAACCCCTGGCTTCTGGCAGCCGGAATCGTCGGAATACTGGAAGGATTAGACAACATTTCTTATGACTATCGCCTTTTGGAAGCCGGAAAGGGCGATCAGCGCCTTATTCTCGAATACTCCGGCGAGGATAATCGCAATGCGGATGACATTAATGATAGACCGGACCTGCCGGAATATATACCCGGTACCGTCCTCGATACCTGCGATTGCTGCGGCTTGCCGTTAGATCTCGAAGAATTCAAGTGGGATGAGCTATATGGAACCATCAAGACGGCGAATGGAGTGCACCGCATGGCATTTCTACCCCGGCCGGTTTTGCAGATAATGGCAAATGCTCCCAATGATGGGTCGGGCGAGTCGGGTTTACTGGAGGAGGCGATCTACCTTTCCACAGTTGAGCAATCCGGGCAGAGGATTCCGGATGAAGATATCGCAAGGATCCTTGCTTTGAGGGGTTGGGGTAGAATCGATGAAGCTCATCGCAAAGATAGGAGCTGGCGAATAAGTATTTTCCAGCCGGTAGATACAAGCATGATCGCCGGGTGGCTGCGGGGGTTATATACTATTGAGGTAGGGAAGGAGCCTCATCTTTCCCTTGTTTTTCGCTATGAGGCAGCGTTCTATGAATTGGATTGATTATGTCGCCTGAGGACGATAGGTGGTTACCTAAGGAGGTAGGAGCATTGTACAAGGAAATGTTTTCCCTCGAAGGAAAAGTAGCCCTGGTGACGGGAGCGAGCAGGGGCATAGGCCGCTGCATAGCGGAAGGTTTCGCCGAAATGGGGGCCAAGGTTGTACTGGCCAGCCGCACTCTGGAAGCGCTGGAAGAAGTTAAGAAGGGGATTGAGACCGCGGGGGGTGACGCTCTTGTTGTTCCCACGCATGCAGCCCGGATGGATCAGATAGAAAATCTCGTCATACAGTCGGTTGATCGCTACGGGACGATCGATATCCTTGTAAACAATGCCGCGACCAACCCCGTCTTTTGCAGCAGCATCGACGTGGAGGAATTGGCTTGGGACAAGATCAACAATCTGAATCTCAAGGGCATGTTTTTTCTTACGCGAGAAGTGGGGAAAATCATGTTGGAGAAGGGGTCGGGCTCGGTGATCAATGTTTCCAGCGAGGCCGGTTTCAGCCCGGTGCCTTTCCTCGGAGTCTATTCCATTACCAAGGCCGCCGTTAATATGCTGACCAAGGTTTTCGCCCAGGAATGGGCGACGATGGGCGTGAGGGTAAACGGATTCGCGCCCGGCCTGGTGAAGACTCACTTCAGCCAGTACCTCTGGGATAACGAGGAAATATACAAAGCTGCAATGGCCACCACACCGATGGGAAGGATGGCCGAGCCGGAGGAAATGGTAGGGCTCGCCCTTTACCTGGCCTCCGATGCATCTAAATACCTTACAGGACAGATGATCCTGATCGACGGCGGCCGGGATATCGCATATTGAGGATTGTTTGAAGCAGGCGATGAATTGACTCTGTGGGATCCGATTGACGTAGGGGCGCTCAGACTGCGAAACCGTGCAGTCATGCCGGCTATGGGAACAGGCTATGCTTCCCGCAAAGGCGAGGTCACCGATCAGCTAAGAGCTTATCTCGAGGCAAGGGCTGAGGGTGGGGCAGGACTGATAATAACTGAAGTCACAGCCGTAGATGCTCTGGGAAAAGGATACCAAAGAGAGCTGGGAGTCTACCATGACTCGTTCCTGCCGGGACTGGAAACCTTAGCCAAATCCATAAAAGCCGGAGGGGCGGCGGCTGCACTACAATTGCATCACGCCGGGCGGGAGACCTTTGAAATTGTTATAGGGGGACAGCCAGTGGGCCCCTCGGCGGTGGCGGGCAAGGCTCTTCGCCAGATGCCGAGAGTTCTTGATATAGGGGAGATAAACCACTTGGTCGAAGCCTATGCCGAAGCGGCGAGACGAGCCCGGAATGCCGGTTTTGATGCGGTTGAAATCCATGGAGCCCACGGCTATCTCATCAACCAGTTCCTTTCCCCATATTCGAACTTGAGAGACGATGAATACGGTGGCGATGCGACAGGCAGGTTCCGCTTTGCCAGGGAAATAGTTCGTGCCGTGAAGGAGGCGGCGGGCAGCCGGTATCCGGTCATATTCAGATTCTCCTCAACGGAAGCGGTCGAAGGGGGCTATGATCTCGACTATATCTTGCCCCTGCTTCCCTTATTGGAGAAAGACGGAGTGGACGCCTTCCACGTCTCCTGCGGCGTCTACGATTCCCCCGGCAATCCCATATGTCCGGGTATACATTTCCAGCCCGCTATAAACGCGGAAAGGGCGGCCAGGGTAAAGGAAACGGTAAACGTACCCGTCATCGTGGTTGGAAAGATACAAGATCCCCGGATGGCTGAAAATATCCTGGCCGAGGGAAAAGCGGATATGGTGGCTTTCGGCAGGCAGCATCTGGCCGATCCAACATTTATTGAAAAAGCCGGGGAGGAGAGGTACGGCGATATCCGCTTCTGTCTGTCCTGTAATCAAGGTTGCATCGAGCGCATGATGTTTGAATTGAAGCCGGTCCGTTGTGCGATAAATCCCGAGTGCGGCGAGGAGTGGAGAGGGCAAAGGGCTCCGGTGAATCGAGGTCCCTTCCTGATCATAGGAGCCGGTCCGGCGGGCCTGCAGGCGGCACTGACTCTGAGAGCGGCGGGGGCCGAGGTCAAAATTATGGAGCGGGAAGCGGATCCAGGCGGCCAGTTGAAGGTTGCCTGTAGACCACCCGGGAAGGAAGCTTTCAAGGGTTGGGTCGACTGGGCGCAGAGGCGATTAGCTATGTTTGAAGCGACGGTTGAGCTGCAGAAATCCGCCGTGGCTGAAACCATGGGGGAAGGCGGCTGGGCGGGGATCATCATCGCAACAGGGTCCGGGGCGGTTATCCCCGATATTCCGGGAACCACCCTCAGCATAAACTTGGAAGCTCGGGAAGTATTATCAGGTTTTCACGAAACTGGAAACAGAGTTCTGATTGTTGGGGCGGGACCGGTTGGCATGGAAACGGCCGATTACCTGATTGATAGGGGATGCCGGGTGACGGTAGTGGAAGCGCGGGATGCCTCGCCCGTCCTGAGCCTCACTTCGCATGGATATTTCCTGCATAAGCGGCTGCGGGAGAATGGAGAATTGTCGCTGGGAACAACGGTAATAGAGGTAAATGAGCGAGGCGCCGAGGTATCGAGGCGGGGGGAGAGGATGCAGATCGAAGCCGATAGTATCGTCTGGGCCGTGGGGTCCCGAGCGGAAAGGGATCTCATAGATGCGGTTGCGGGAACCGGGATTGCGGTACGGGTTGCGGGTGATGCCGTCTCGCCTCGAAGGCTTATCGAGGCAATTCACGAAGGAGCCGGAGCAGCCGAAGAGCTGCTCTATCAAGATAAAGGCGATGAGCCTTCCATGAAGGAGGTTGGAGAATGAAGGAATTCATGGAAGGAAGGGTTGCCGTTACCCAGGCGGATATTACGAAATTAGGGGTGGACGCGATTGTCAATGCCGCCAATAAGAGCCTGCTCGGAGGCGGCGGTGTAGACGGTGCAATACACCGTGCGGCCGGCCCCGAATTACTGGAGGAATGCCGCACTCTGGGGGGAGCCGAAACCGGGGAGGCCAAGATTACCAAGGGCTACCGGCTTCCGGCAAAGCATGTAATCCATACCGCAGGACCGGTCTGGCGCGGAGGCGACAGGGATGAGGAAAGGCTGCTTGCAAGCTGTTACGAGAACAGTCTGCTGCTGGCAGTCAAACACGATCTCAAGACCATCGCCTTTCCCTCCATCAGTACCGGAGTTTACGGCTTCCCCATCGAAAAAGCGACTCCAATCGCCCTCAAGACCGTAAAGCGGATATTGCAGAGCGAGCCGGCACTCGAACGGGTAATTTTTGTTTGTTTTTCGCAAAGAGATCTCGATATCTATCTCGCGCAGGCGGAGGAAATATTTTCTTGAATATCCTTTATCTATGCACGGGCAATATATGCCGTAGCGCCATGGCGGAGGCCTTCACCCTGCAGGCGCTCTCAACTGTCGGAAGCGTTGAAGCGAAAATTAAATCGGCGGGGCTGGAAGCGGAGGAAGGCCAGACTCCTCCTGCGGAGGTGGTGTCGGTCATGGGGGAGCACGGGCTGGATATCTCGGATCACCATGCTCACCGGCTCGAGGCGCGGGAAGTAGAAGACGCGGATATCATCCTCGCGATGGCCAAGCATAACAGCCAGCGGCTGCTGACCGGTCATCAGGAGGCAGTCCAAAAAGTATTCACGCTTAAGGAATTCATAATCCAGGGTAAGAAGCGGGCATCCGGATTGGAGGAGACTGATCCCGAGAAGCGGCTTGTGGAGCTGAAATCGCTTATCAGGCGAGTTGACGGATCAACTCTTCGAAAGGGCGAGAAAGGTTTAAACCACCACCTGGGCTTGTTCTTCCTGCATTATTACCAGATCTACGATCACCGCTTTACCATCGATGACCCGCTGGGCCAATCGATGGATTTTATGCGCAGGACAGCAGAGGAGATAAGGCATTGCGTCGAGGAGCTTCTTGGACCCGCTCTCCTCGGGCTGCATAACGGATAGCTTGGAGGTAGCAATGGATCAGGTACTTTTTGAACGCGAGGGACAGGTCGAAATCATCACGCTGAACAGGCCGGAAATCCTCAACTCCTTCACAGCCGAGATGCTGCACAGCCTTTCGATTAGATTCGAGGAATTGCAGCAGGATGATGATACCCGGGCGGTCCTCGTGACCGGCACCGGCCGCGCTTTTTGCGCGGGAGCCGATCTGGCGGGTGCAGGAGGGCGAGATGATGTGCAGACACCGGCGGGAATGCGCCTTTCTACGCAACTCTATTCCCGGGTGATAAGGGCTATTGCCGGCCTGGAAAAACCGGTCATCGCGGCCGTGAACGGCGATGCGGCCGGGGCGGGCTGCAATTTCGCTTTAGCCTGCGATCTAATTGTCGCCTCTCGAAATGCCCGATTCATTCAGATTTTTGTACGAAGGGGCTTGGTGGCGGATGCAGGCGGCACATACTTCCTGCCCAGACTCATCGGCCTCTCAAAAGCCAAGGAGCTAATGTTTTCGGGTGAGGCGATAGGGGGGGAGCAGGCCTTCGCATTAGGCCTCGCGAACAAGCTGGTGGAGCCCGAAAAGCTTATGGAAGAGAGCATGGAACTGGCGCATAAACTGGCCTGCGGACCGACAAGGGCTCTGGGCATGATCAAAAAGATGCTCAACCGGTCCTTCGAATCGGATCTGGATACGGCGCTCGAAATGGAGGCGGCGATGCAGGGAATAGCGGTAAGCACACAAGACGTCGTGGAAGGGATTACCTGTTTTCTTCAAAAGCGACGCCCCGAATTCAAAGGGCGGTAGGATGAAGAGCACAAAACCGGCTCCCATTGCCTTTTTCGATCTCGACCATACGCTTCTGGATGGGGCCAATGGAAACCTGGTAGTCAAATATATGGTCAAGACCAGGCGTTTGGGGATCGAAGCCATATGGAAAGCAGTCAAGTTTACGACTCTGTACCGCATGAACCGCCTGCCACGTGAAGAGGTCTATAGATGGACCTTTCAGGAATGTGGCAAGTATGATATCGAGGATTTGATCCGGATACTGGACGAAGCCTACGAACTTTATGTTATGCCGCGTCTCTTCAAGGAAGGAGAGGAGCGCGTCCGCGAGCATAAACTGCAGGGCCACCGGACCGTAATCGCGACTGCCGCCGGTGAATATATGTCGGAGAAGGTACGTGTACAACTCGGCGCCGACGATAAGATCGCGGCGATGGCTCCGGTACGCGACGGGCGCCTTACCGACGAATTATGCAGGCCATTGCCCTTCGGCGAGGGCAAGGAAACACTGGCGAGGCGCTATGCTACGGAGCGAGGAGTCGAATTATCGGATTGCTTTTTTTATTCGGACAGTATGGCCGATCTGCCCTTGCTCCAATCGGTCGGCAATCCCGTGGTAGTAAATCCCCAAAGAAAACTTAAAATATTGGCTTCCGAGAAGGGCTGGCCCGTGCTCTTCTGGAAAACACCCGCCGGCTATAAGGAACCGAGCCGCCCGCAGTTGTTAACTTTTGATCCGTCGGGTCTTGAACCGGATGGGGATCAAGACCGACCCGATAAGCTTCCCTGTTAAATTATGGTTGCGAAGCTTGATCTGCTGGCCGGCCAGGCCCTCAGCACAGAGGAGGCCGAACGTCGCCTGAAGGAGGAAGGACCCAATGACATCGCCTCCGGCAGGAGGCGTACCATCCCGGCTGCCGCCTTTGAAACGATCAGAGAACCAATGCTTCTGCTCCTGGTTGTCGCCGGTGGCATCTATCTAGTACTGGGTGATCTCCAGGAAGCGCTTATCTTGCTAAGCTTCGTGCTTGTGGTTATGGGTATCACATTTTTCCAACGCCGTAGGACCGATAAGGCTCTGGATGCGTTACGGGATCTTTCAAGTCCGCGTGCGCTGGTGATAAGAGATGGGAAACAGCAACGCATTGCGGGCATCGAGGTTGTTCGAGACGACGTTCTCATTCTGGCCGAGGGCGACCGCGTTCCGGCCGACAGCGCCATTCTCGAATGCTCGAATCTAATGATCGATGAATCAATGCTGACAGGTGAATCGGTCCCCGTTCAAAAAATACCTTGCGCCGGATCGATAGAAGCGGGAAAACGGGGCGGTGATGAGCAACCTCGGATATTTGCGGGGACGCTGGTGGTAAAGGGGCATGGGGTTGCGAAGGTAACGGCCACTGGATCCCGGACCGAGATGGGAAAAATCGGCAAATCGCTGGAGGATATCGAGCCGGAAACCACGCTGTTGCAAAGCGAAACGAGGCGTGCCGTCCGCAATATCGCATTCTTCAGCCTCGCCGTGTGTTTTCTGGTGGTTATCGCATATGGGGCATCCAGGGATGACTGGCTGAAGGGATTGCTCGTGGGCATAACGCTGGCCATGGCCGTGCTGCCGGAGGAGTTCCCGGTGGTGCTCACCGTCTTCCTGACTTTGGGAGGCTGGAGGATGGCCAAGAACCAGGTTCTTACCCGCGACACGGCGGCGATTGAAACGCTTGGAGCGGCCACCGTCCTTTGCGTCGACAAGACCGGAACGTTGACCCTCAACCAGATGAAGGTCCGCAAAATAGTGAGCGATGCGGCTTTCTATGATCTTGCGAGATCCTCGTCGGATATCCTGCCGGAAAGATTCCACGAGCTTGTGGAGTTCAGCATCCTCGCTTCGCAAAAGGATCCCTTCGATCCGGTGGAAATGGCAATAGCGCATCTCGGTGAGCGAACGCTGAACAATACCGAGCACCTCCATAATGATTGGCTGCTGGCTCGCGAGTATCCCCTCTCGGCAGAACTTATGGCGCTCTCCCACGTATGGCGATCGCCCGACGGGGTGGACTATATAATCGCGGCAAAAGGGGCGCCGGAGGCGATCGCCGACCTATGTCATTTAGATAAAGCGCGAAAGGAAACACTCGTCAAACAGATAGAAGGGCTGGCTTCCGAGGGATTGAGGGTGCTGGGTGTCGCAAAAGCCTCCTTCTCACCGGCCAATCTCCCTCCCGATCAGCATGACTTCAAGTTCGACTTTCTGGGCCTCGTCGCTCTCGAAGATCCGGTTCGCCCGACCGTGGCGAGATCGGTTCAGGAATGCTACGAGGCCGGGATAAGGGTGATCATGATTACCGGCGATTATCCGGGAACGGCTCAAAACGTGGCCCGGCAGATAGGATTGAAACCGGCCGATCGGTTTATGACCGGAAGCGAGATGGAGCACCTCGGTGAATCGGAGTTGAAGGAGCGGATCAAGGAGACGAATATTTTTGCTCGGGTTGTTCCCGAGCAGAAACTTCGCATCGTTAATGCGCTGAAATCGAACGATGAGATAGTCGCCATGACGGGAGACGGGGTGAATGACGCACCGGCGTTAAAAGCGGCGAATATCGGTGTCGCCATGGGGGCCAGAGGAACCGACGTCGCTCGCGAAGCAGCTTCGCTCGTCCTTTTGGACGACGATTTTTCGTCAATTGAGAAAGCCGTAAGGATGGGAAGGAGGATCTACGACAACCTCAAGAAAGCAATCTCCTATGTTATTGCCATTCACGTTCCTATCGCGGGTATGTCCCTCGTCCCCGTGATCTTCAGGCTGCCCCTGGTGTTCGCACCGGTGCACATAGCCTTCCTGGAGATAATCATCGATCCCGCCAGTTCTTTGATTTTTGAGGCTGAGCCGGAGGAGGCGGACATCATGCGCCGGCCTCCGCGTGGAAAGAACGAGCGCATCTTCAATCGTAGAAATATCACTATAAGCTTGATACAGGGAATGAGCGTCTTGTTGATCGTTGCGGCGGTATTCGGCGTCTCTCATGCCAGGGGACTGGACGAGGATGAAATCAGAGCGATGACGTTCACCACCCTGGTGATTGCCAATCTCGCCCTCATACTTACCAACCGCTCTTGGGAGCGCACGATAAGAGAAGTACTGGGATCCTCCAATATGGCGTTATGGTGGATACTTGGGGGCACGATAACAATCTTAGGCATAGGCCTCTATACCCCCTTCGGCCGCGATTTCTTCCAGTTCGGATTCCTCTCCGCTCTCGAACTTGGAGTCTGTATCGTAGCCGGCACTTTGACAGTCGCCTGGTTTGAAGTCTTAAAAATGCTCAGCCGGAGGAGAAAGAGATTGCCCTAGGCGCCTGAAAAGGCGCATGATTTGACTAACAGACGCCCCGAGATTAATGTAATGACATGTCAGTTCCAAAGAAAAGAATGCCCGCGCTTGAAAGACGGGAATACATCCTCGAAAAGGCGGCCGAGGTATTCGCGAGAAAGGGATACCGAATGGCCTCGGTTTCGGATATCGTTGAAGAGTCAGGGATAGGTCGGGGCACCTTCTATCTTTATTTTGAGAGCAAGAAAGATATCTTCGGCGAACTTATCGAGATCTTTTTCAAAGGATTTGCGGTTCAGCTGAAAGAAAACCATGCTTACCTGGAAGAAGCCTTCAAAGGTGGTGACATCCTCAAGACATGGCGAGACAATATAATGCGCATCCTAGAGTACCATAATGAAAAACCTTCCCTTACGGCCATCGCCTATAAAGAGGCCATGGGGCGCGATGAGGACTTTTCGGCCAAGATGGATCGGCTGTCAGGAATTGCCAGGGAATATCTTGAAGAAGAATTCCGCATGATGTACGAGCGGGGGATGATGCGCGCGTCGGATATAAGCGTCGTCGTCAGCATGGTTATGGGTTCCACGATCAATGTGATAATGGAGCATCTGATCAAGGAGGGCCAGCCCAACCTCGAAGGCCTGGTAGATGACATCATAGAATACAATATTCGCGCTTTGATTCCAGTCGAAGGGGATGTCGCGAGGTCCATAGACAGCACCCTCGCCGAAGACATGTAAAAGGGAGAATCAAAAGGGCGGGGAGAATATTATTTTATGCCTTGGACAAGGGAACGCCAGATGCCGGAAGCTTTGTTACGGAGCTCCATCGATGATAATCGGACGAGAGGAGGTAGCATCGATATACACTTGAACGTACAGAGGAGCCCATAGTACCTGGTTTCATATTTTAAGAGGTGAATCTTATGATTTCGTTTGAGTTGAGCGATGAACAGAAACTAGTCAAGGATACAGTCGCTTCATTCGCTGCCGATCAAATCGAACCGATTATGCGAGAGAGTGATGATTCGGAAAATGTTCGGCAGGATATTATCTCCAAGGGGTGGGGACTTGGCCTGCTGGGGGGTTCGATACCGGAGGAATATGAGGGTTTCGGTGAAGAGATATCGGCCCTGACAGGTGTGATCGCTATTGAAGAATTGGCCTGGGGAGATCTTTCGACCGCGTTGTATCTGACGGCTCCCGCTGCTCTGGCACTCTCCGTTCTGGATCAGGGAAATGAGGAGCAGAAGAAAGAGATATTACCCGCCTTTACTGGTGAAGAATATAGGCCGGCTTCCTGCGCCCTTGTCGAGCCCTACTTCAATTTCTGCCCGTCGGCATTGAAGGCGGTTGCGGTAAGAGATGGCGACGAGTATGTCCTTAACGGCAAGAAATGCCTGGTGCCCCTTGCTCAGGAATCGGAATCGATGATCATCTTTGCCGCCACCCAGCCCGGAATGGGATTTTCGAGCGTCGATGCATTTGTGGTCCCGGCCGCCGGACAGGGAGTTACCGTCAGTGAGCGCGAGCGGAATATGGGCATCAAAGCGCTGCCGACTTATCAATTGGAGTTGAAGGACCGCCGCGTTCCAGCCGCTTCTAGGCTGGGAGGCGAGTCGGGTAGTGATTTTCTGCGGTTGCTCTCGCGGTCCAGGCTTGCACTGGCCGCCCTTGCCGTAGGAATGAGTCGCCGCTGCGTTGAGTATAGCCGTGACTATTCCATACAGCGGGTGGCTTTCGGGGACCCGATAGCCTCGCGTCAGGCAATAGCTTTCATGGTGGCCGAGATGGCAATAGAGGTGGATGCCGCACGCCTCCTCACATGGGAAGCGGCTTGGCGTTGTGACAAGGGAATGGATTTCGAAAAGGACGCGGCCCTGGCTAAAAACTATGCGGCCGAGATGGCCATGATGGTTTGCGACCGTGGGGTACAGATCATGGGAGGCCATGGTTATATCAACGAAAATCCTGTCGAATTGTGGTTCCGGAACGCCCGGGGTTTTGCCACTTTCGAAGGCATGGTAATGGTGTAGGGAGGTGGCATGATGATAGACTTCGAACTTTCACCGCGCATAAAAGGCACCAAGAATATGATTCATATGTTCGCGGAGAGCGCATTACGTCCAATTGCCCGTGAATATGACACCAACGAACACAAGAAGCCGCAGGATCTCCTCAAAATGGTGCAGAAGGTGATGGGAGGCGGCATCAGTGGTGCGTTCGGGACCGAAGAGAAGAAGAAAGAGGGAGAAGAGCCGAAGGAGAAGAAGCGGCGCGAAACGAACCTGGCCGGAGGGGTAACAGTAGAGGAAATCTTCTGGGGGGACGCCGGGCTCGCACTCTCTTTTCCAGGCCCCGGCCTTGGTGGCGCGGCTGTTCAGGCGAGCGGAACCCCCGAGCAAAAGGAGAAGTTCCTGGCGCGCTTCGCGGGCGAGGAGCCGGTTTGGGGCGCCATGGCCATAACCGAGGCGGAGGCAGGCTCGGATACCGCCAACATCAGGACAACCGCCGTCTTGGATGGAGACGAATACATCTTAAATGGAGAGAAGATCTTTGTAACCTCGGGAAAGAGCGCATTGGTGGAATCGCAGGGATTCGTGGTTGTCTGGGCGACGTTGGATCGCAAGGCAGGACGTGCCGGCATCAAGCCTTTCGTCGTTGAACACGGGACCCCGGGTATGGAGGTAACGAAGATAGAGGACAAACTGGGCATACGCTGTTCGGATACGGTTTCCCTAGCCTTTATGGATTGCCGCGTACCCAAAGAGAATCTCCTAGGTAACCCGGAGGTGGTGGACAAGAGCAAGACGGAGGGTTTCAAGAAAGTCATGGCCACCTTTGATGCTACCCGCCCGCTGGTCGCCGCCATGGCGATTGGAGTGGGCAGCGCGGCGCTCGATTTGTTGAAGAAAACCCTCGCGGAAGAGGGCGTCGAGATACGTTATGGCATAAGCCCGTGCCGAATGACGGCTCTCGAACGCGACATAATGAAAATGGACGCTGACCTGAAGGCTGCTCGCCTCCTGACTTGGAGGGCATTGTGGATGTTGGACAACGGTCAGCGCAACGACCTGCAATCATCAATGGCCAAAGCCAAAGCGGGCTCCGCCGTCACCTGGATCACCCAGAAAGCGGTTGAGATAATGGGGCCGCTTGGATACTCGCAAGACCTGTTGCTAGAAAAATGGATGAGAGATTCCAAGATCAACGATATTTTCGAGGGGACCGGTCAGATACAATTGCTGGTGACGGCGAGAAGGTTGCTCGGTTTCTCGAGGGAACAGTTAAAGTAGAGCCGGAGAGAGAGAAAAAGGGGGGTTTGTACCCCCCTTTTTTTACTGCCATTCTCCAAGCACTGCTTGTTAAGCCGACAGTACGGCACGGCCGATAGGATTAAAAGCAAACTGGAGCATTCCAATATAAGGGAAACTCATGATGCAGGAAGCAAGGGAAATAATAACGGAGCAAGCCGCTGCGAAGATCGAAGGCGGCGGCAAACGGCGGGTAATATCCGGCAAAGGGTTATCCCGGCATAGCCTGTTCCTCCGCACCTGTAAAGAATGCGGCGTGCCTTTCGCGGTCTCCAAGAATCATTTGTGGGAGGAACATGGCAGGATACTCAGTCTAGATTCCGCCCAGCGCCTGGTCATCGTCGAGAGGCAAATCATTGCCGGTATTCTGGATAAAGTGGCCGCGAAGATAGGCGGCGAAATCAGCTCTCTCTATACTCGCAGTAAGGCTTTGGACGCCAGCCAGTATGTGCGATCGATAATGGTTGGATGGAAGAAGCTGGCAGCAGGCTATCCGGCCTTCAAGCGGCCTTTTTATGAGCTGCTGTGTGATCACTCACGCATTCTCGGTTTGGCGGATGCGAGCGTAATCGAATATCATCGGGGCCGCCGACTTACTATCGCCTGCACCCGCTGTTACAGCAGCGCACTCTTTGCGGGAGACATACTGGGGGCTATTTATGCGGGGGAGCACCGGGCGGCGGATATCGAGGTCGAGCAGACTGGCGGACATATTTTCTTCAGAGCCAGATTCCTTGAAGGCGACCCCCCTCCCGACATGAATGGACATTCTTTTTCGTGGGAAGTGCCTCTGCCCGGCCACATAACCTACAGGCGCTGCAATCGCTGCGGCATCCCTTTTTCAGTAAGCTTTTTTTCCTGGAACCTCGATCAAGGTACCATGATCGATACCCATAACGGGCAACCGGTCGCATTGATTAACGTTGCCGGCATCAACAGAGTTCACGATCAAATACTCTCCACGGAAGGCGACTGGGTGGACGGTTATCTGCTGGAGACGATAAAAGAAATGGTAGATGGGATTCTACCCGGTCTCGAGTGGAAACATCGCCGGCCGGAGGAGAGAATACGCGATCTTTTCTTCCTTGCCTACAGGGGGATGGGCAACCCGATCTTTACCGAAAAAATAAATGACGGCATAAAGGCACGGGTGGAAAATCCTTTTAACTACCCGCTCGTGGCCGGAATAGCCGCCTCATTCCTTGCCCGGGGAAAACCGGTCAAGGTAGAGTGGGAAAGATCAATGCCCGGCAGGCTCGAGATCTACGTGCATTTTATGTGAGAATCGATTATCAGCCACTATGCTGGAATTGGTCGCCCCATTCCTCTTTCAAGTGATTGAAGAGTTCGCGGACCTCGCCCTTAATCTCCAGCTTGCGTTCTTCCTCTTTAGTTTGCCGGCGCGTCTTGAAGGTCGGATCATGAAATACCTTGGCAATCAACTCGGTGGCATCCGCTTGGTCGAAGTCGCCGCTCAAAAAAATAGCTTGGCGGTTTTCTTCCTGATCCTTGTGCCATTTCTCGACTGCTATTCCGTAGTAGCGGCAAAGAATATTCTTGGCTTTGATCAATTCGAAGTCATCAATGGAAAACACGGCCTTGATGTCCTCATCGTACAGGTGGCCTCTTTCCAAGAGGAGGTAAGCGATTTTTTCCGCCAGCTCTCGTGGAGTCAAATCCGACACCCCTTTTTGTGGTAAACAAAGAGTACGATAATATTTTATCGGCGAGACGGTTCAAGTATTTGAGACTCATTGTGAGAGGGGTATCGTGGCTCGGGTGAAAAAGGGATAGCGTTTTTCATTGCCACGGCGTCAGCTGTCGCTGAAAGTGCATGGAAATGGAATAGGCGAGCCCTCCCGCCTATAGGCAGTGAGCTGCAATTACCCGGGCTTGAGCGGGGCGTAGAACTGACATTAGACGGCTTCGGGCGACATAGCCGAGATAGCGTAATCAATACTAAAGCTGATTCCTGCAATCGGAAGGTGATGATAGCCGCTGTCGATGTTGAGTCTCGGCGCTATCGCTTGGCCGCCAGGTTGGTTATAAAGCCTCGGCTTCCGGTTTCCTCGCGCAGGTATTCATCAAAATCCTCTTCGGAAACATCAATACCGGAATGGAGGAAAAGGGTATAGAGGTAGTAACTCATATAGGTCCACTCCCGCTGTAACTCCTCCGTAAACTTCTCGCGCTTGCTTTTAATGGGGATGAGCCTTTCCCCTTCATACTCCAACTCGGTTATCTTGCGTCGCAGATCTCTACAGGTGCGGATGGCGTCCCTGGTCTCATACTCCAAGTCTGTCTTGCTCATATTGTTGATATTCCTGATCCAGGGGGGAACGACCTCGGATACCTTGCCGTGTTTAGACAGGTTATAGTACGCGGAGAGCTTCTTGAGTATCTCTTCCGGTACATTTACCATCTTTTCCCTCCCATCAGGTTTGTGAAGTTTTAACCGGTGATTTTATCGGCGCCGGCTCGAGGGTGAGGATCTTGCGAGCCAGCTCCGGGTAACGGGCTATGAAAAGCAGCTCGTCTTCTACCAGAGGTTTCTGTGTGCTGACGTTGGCATAGCGAACTAATTCCAGGATGTTCCGGGCCTCTTCCTCCGACTGGAATTCGACCTCTAGCTTTTCATAGACGTTTCGGAAGCCCTTGATTCCCGAGTACTCACCCGCCGTGATGCTTCGCCCGGTTTCAATGACATCCGGCTCTCCCCGGCCCAACTCCTCGTAATCGTACAGTTCGTAGTTGCGCCTGTCCTTGAGGGCGCCGTCGGCATGTATACCGGATTCGTGGGCGAAGGCGTTGTCACCCACGCCGGGATGGTTAACCGGGATCGGTACGCCGAAAGCATACGCCGCATATTTTGCAATCTTCCAGGACATCATCAGGTTTAAGGAATCGTCGAGGACATCCTGTCCTGCGAATAACGATGATTTCAAGATAGCCAGGATGGTAGAGACCAGATCCGCGTTACCCGCGCGCTCGCCCATGCCGTTGATGGTTGTATTAATAAAAGCGTTTACCCCACCATCGAGCGCTCCCTTGGCCCCTGCAACCGATGAGGCAACTCCCATTCCCAGGTCGTTGTGGCAATGCAGCTCGATGTCAATGCCGGTTTCTTCGGCCATGAGCCTTATGCGGTCATATAGCGTGAAGGGATCGTTGTATCCAAGCGTGTCGCAATATCTGACACGGGTCGCTCCATGCTCTTTGGCAGCAAGTGCAAACTGGATCAATCGCTCATCCGAGGTGCGTGAGGCGTCCTCGGAATTTATTCCTATCGATTCGAATCCCAGCTCGCGAGCTCTATCCAGTGCTGCACACATCTTTTTTACTACATCGTCAAAGGAGAGCTTACCCTGCCATTTACCTATGATCATTTGATCGGATGTCGAGATGGAGAGATTGATGAATTTGAGCCGCAGCATCATTTCTCGGGCCGTCTCGACATCGGAAGCCATTGCTCTAAGCCAACCGCTAAGGCGCATACGGTTTATGGCTCCCAGTTCTACCAGATCCAGGTTCGCCCGCAGATAATTCACCTCATGCAGGGTGGCCGGGAAGCCGAATTCGCTTTGCCAAACCCCCATCTCATCAAGCAGGAGGTTAATTATTGTCTTCTGCAGTTTTGCCAAGCCAAGTCGCGATGTTTGTACGCCATCGCGATTGGTCACGTCAACTATGTAGATTTTGGGAGATTTTTCAGCATCGACCGTAATGTCGATTCCATCCTTCATGGATTCTCTCATCTTGCCTTACCTCCGCCTTTAGTCGTCGTACTTCAAATCCTCGACGGCCTTATAAAGTATATCAAAGAGGTCTCTTACCTGCTCTCTTTCCAGACATGAAAAGGCGATCCGCAAATCGCGCTCGTTTATGGATATCACACCTACCCCGTAATCCCTCAGCAGATGAAGCCGTACTTTCTCCGCGCCCGGGCCCTTGACCTCGACGCACATGAAATAGCCGGAGTTGAAAGGATGGGGGGAGAATGCGTGGGCATAGCGGGAGTCGTTGACAACCGCTTTTACCTCTTCGTAGCGTTCCTTGAGAAGGCGGCAACGCTCCTCCTTCTGTTGTCTGTAACCCGGTGACTTCATGGCTTTTATCAAAAGGGATTGCGCCGGCATGGAGCAATTGGAGATAGTACCTCTTATCAGGCCGCCCACCTTTTTCTCAATGGCCCCATGGACCGATTCAGCCTCCCCATCCGCAGCCGGGGAGAAGGTTATAAAACCGATGCGGAAGCCCCAGACGTAGTCTTCCTTGGTCGCACCGTCGAGCTTGACCGCCGTAAGGCGAGGATGAGAACCGGCCAGCCGCCCGAAGAGCGATTCCTTGAGAATTCCCTCCTCGTATACCAGGCCGAAATAAGCGTCATCAATCACCGCGACGATGTTTGCGCCTGACTCAGCGGCTTCAATCAGGCAATCGGCCATCTCGCGCGCTTCCTCCAGCGTCGGCGTATAACCGGTAGGGTTGTTGGGGTAATTGAGTATAGCCAGTACCTTTCGGCCATCGGCGCAACCCATCAACGCCCTCCTAAAAGCCTCTACATTCATGCCTCCGCCGTCGTTAAAAAGCTTATATTGCCTGATGTCTGCTCCCCGGCGGACGCCGTAAATCATTCGATAATTGCCCCACATCATGTCGGGAAGGAGGAGGAGATCTCCGGCATCGCAGAAGAGGTCGGCACAGATGCTCAAACCGTGCGTCAAACCGGATGTGACGACAGGCAAGGAGCAGACTTTGCCCTCCATCTCGGAGTTTACTTCCAGTTGGTGATCCCTCCACAGGCTCCGCAATTCCGGGAGGCCCGTTGCCGGGGCGTAGGGGAAAATTTCCCCGGGTTTCATATCATCAAGCAATTCCATCAACGCCGGGAGGTATATAGGCTGTCCTCCTGACGTTGCGATACCGATAGTAGCGTTGTATTTGTGGGCGTCCCGCTTGGCCTCGGCAGTCTGGGTTAGAATGCCTTTTGGGAAATAGAGTTCACGCCCGAGGGCTGAAAGCGCAGCGTAGAACACAGGAGCATCTTGCCTGATAATTTCGTTTGATTCTATAGCCAAGGGATTGATTATGCTCACCTCCCGGATTCAGACGTTTGATTTCGGAGTAATGCGGCTATTCGAAATATCGGATTGTGCTCAATTATAGCTGAACCATAGGTGCGAGCATATATCTAGGGCTGCGTGTTCTACTGAAACGCATTTCTCAATCGAGATTGCTTCGTCTCTCCAGTTTGCTTCGTCACTCCAGTTTGCTTCGTCTCTCCGTTCCTCGCAACTGCGCTCGCTTGCCTCGCAATACGCCTTTAGGCTTCGCCAGAAGGCTACCCCTTACCTACCCGCATTTTGGCCAGGTCCCAGGCATATTCATATAGGTGCATTCCTTTTGAAACGGCGATCGTCTCACCGGGTTCAACTCCAATCTCTGCCGCCATGTATTCCTTTAAGAGCTGGATGCCGGCAAGATTTGAGGGGAAGCCCGCCCATAGATCCCAGGAACGGAAATAGACCACGAAATGCAATTTGCCCTCGTCGGGATAGATGCGTGTATCTATCTGGCGAAGACAGGGCGGATCTTCCAGGTAGATTGACTTGGCGTCGCAGACCGCCATGCAGGCCTGATTGGTAGCATAGCCGTCCTCGCGATATATTCGGATTACTTCCTGTATCTGATCTTCGAGATACATGCCATAGGTATAGTCCTCATTCTCAGCCCTGGAGGCGGATGAGCAGAGCTTATCCAGGTATTCGTGCACGTATTCCATATCCGTCGGGGGAGGCAGTCCGATACCCGGGGGGATATCCGGGATGAGGGGTCTCGCCTCCGGGTAGGCTATTTTGATTATGACGAAATCGTACTCCATGCGCTTGTTTCCCTGGAAGCTTCCCCTGTCGATCGTATACTCGCGTCCATTCTGAAAGATATTGTAGATACATTGGAACCAGGCATCCGGCAAATCCCTTGCCTCTATGAAAGTAATGTCCATCGCCGTTCCTCCAAGAATCATGAATCCAATAACTATCGCAAATACTAACATTAGACAGTGACAGATTCCCGGGTACGGTTAAGGCCAATAGCGCAGGCCGGGGGCGGGTGTCTGATAAAATATTGCCCATGATGAAACTATATGCCGGTTGCGATATAGGTTCGACCACTGGCAAGGCGCTTATTATGCGTGGTGGTGAGGTCCTCGGATATTCGATAATACCATGCGCGGTCCGTCCCGAAACCACTGCGGTTCAGGCCCTGGAAAAAGCATTCGATGCGGCCGGCCTGCCTCTTCAGGAGCTTGCTTATATGGTCGCGACCGGATACGGCAGGGTGCGTATATCCTCGGCTGATGAAAACGTATCTGAGATAACCTGCCATGCGGTGGGCAGCTTTTACCTCGATCCCGGCAGTAGAACATTAATCGATATTGGGGGGCAGGACTGCAAAGTAATCAAAATGAACCCCAAGGGGAAAGTCGTGGATTTCGCCATGAACGACAAATGCGCGGCTGGGACGGGAAGATTCTTCGAGGCTATGGCCAGGGTAATGGAAATCGGCCTTGAAGATATCGCAGCTTATTCGATCCAATCCTCCAATCCGGCTCAGATTACCAGCCAGTGCAGCGTATTTGCGGAATCGGAAGTAATAACGCTGCTGAACGAAGGCGTCGATATCCGGGATATATCCGCCGGGATCAACGAGGCAATAGCCGCAAGGCTGGCTTCGCTGGTGAGGAAAGTGGGCGTCGAGGAACGAGTCTCGGTGTCAGGGGGTTGCGCCAAGAATATCGGGCTCATCCTCGCCCTGGGAAAGAAGCTCGGTATCGAGGTGAAAAGCCTCAGTATGGATCCCCAGGTCATAGGGGCCCTGGGAGCCGCAATCATCGCCGGACGCAGGCTGGAAGCAGACGTGATTGAGAAATGACCTCGAAAGAAGCGACGAGCTAGCCTTTACTCTCGAAGTACGCGCGCCGAATATTAAGTAGATAATTCCGGAGTTGAAAGTGGGCACGAGAGGATCGCAGTGGAAGGTCATTTGGGGCCGGGAGAAGAGCATTACCTCAAGAAGATAAAAGAGCTGGATATGATCTGGCGGATCAACGAGCAGATCATGTCCTTCGAAAACATCGAGGCCTTACTGGAAAGCGTCTTGAAGGGGGCCGTCGAGGTAATGGAGGCGACGTCGGGGTCGATCATGCTCATAGACCCCCCGGGTAGCGATACGCTGATCATCAAGGCAAGCCGTGGGCTGCGAAAAGAAGTAGTGAAGAAGGCCCAGTGCAAAGTGGGCGAGGGCATTGCCGGCATGGTGGCCGAGCGGCGGGAAGGGATGCTGCTCCTCGATGATCTCATGGATTCTCGCCTGCGCAGCAAGCGGAAGATCTCGGATGCGCTCAGCGTCCCTATTATCAGCGAGGGAAATCTACTCGGCGTACTCAACTTGAACACCAAAAAAGATCATGCTTTCGGCGAATTCGATCTCTTTCTCCTCAACACCCTGACCAAGCAAGTTGCCTCGGCAATCGAACGCGGGAACCGTATGGAAAATATCAGGCTGCGTCTGAAAATGCTCGAAAAATCGGAGCGGCGGGCCATGGATGAGATGCATCGCTTGACCAAGGAACTGGACGAGCAACGACGCCAGTACCAGCGTATTCGCCAGGAGCATGACAAACTCTTCCGGGATCTGGAAAACCTCTCCGGTCCGGTGGCTTAGCGGGCTGCTTTTACACCCTGAAGAAACAGCTTATCCTTATAGGAAGTTATCATTCTAATAGACTCAGGAGGAGCGTTTGGCACAACAGGACTACCTGCTCGCCCTCTATGCCAGTCCGCGCAAGAAAGGAAACACCGCAATACTTCTGGATGAGTTGGTGGCCGGAGCGGGCGAGGCCGGATTAGAGGCGACCGTTTTTCATGTCGCGAGTATGGATATCAGGCCATGCCGCGAGTGTAATGCCTGTTATGAAGACGGCAAATGCGTTCAGAACGATGATATGCAGCAGATATATCCGCATCTGGCAGCGGCACGGGTAGTGGCAATGGCGGCGCCGGTTTTTTCTATGAACATTTGTGCGCAGGCAAAAGCGTTGATTGACCGCTGCCAGTGTTTATGGTCGGCGCGATACGTGCTCAAGCAAACGCCTGTCGATCCCGCTTTCGAAGCCGTAAGGGGCGGCTTTTTCATTTCCTGCTGCGGGCGTGATGCCCCCGAGACCTTCGATTGCACCAGGCCGACTATGGCTTATTTCTTCTATATAATTCAGGTGGGCGGCTGGGAGTCGCTCACATTCGCCGCCGTCGATGAAGCGGGCGCCATCCGCCGGGTGCCGGGAGCGCTCGAATCCGCACATGATTCAGGAAGATCCATTGAATCCTGATTACAGCATCGTCCCCGTTTATTCCCTCACGGCCCAACTCTATGATCGCATGGTGGGGATCTATGCCTTCGAGCAATGGCGGGAAAATTTTGAGCGCCTTCAGAAGAGATACGATTTCGACCTTTCACTTTGCGGTGACGTCGCTTGCGGCACGGGTCTAGCATGCTCGTATCTCCTGGACAGGGGAGCCGGGGTGATAGGTTTCGATCGCTCAGCCGAAATGCTCGCGGCGGCACGCAAAAGGATGGCCGGGAAGGGCGCCAGGCTATTGCGGCAGGACATGCGCTACCTCTTGCCACCCTCCAGGTTGAGCCTCATCATATGCGCGACCGACTCCCTCAACTATCTCCTTTCGGAGTCGGACGTCAGGCGCACCCTGAGGTCCTTCTATGCCGCTTTGAGGACTGGCGGATATGCCCTTTTCGATATGAATACGGCCTGGCAATTGCGGGAGGGGAGCGATAGCGAGCCCTGGGATTTCGAAATCGACGGTGTGGCGATGCATTGGCTGAGTGAATGGAGCGAGAGCGATCAGACCGCCCGCCTCGGGCTGATCTTTCCCGCCCTGATCGATGAGAATGGAGCACCAAAGGTCGAAATCCATTGCGAACGCGCCTATCCAACCCAGAGGATCGTGGAAGAATCGGGGAGTGCGGGCTTCAGCCATGTGGATGTTCTCGATGCGGCCGGTCTGGGAAAGGTCGGCGACAGGACCAGGCGGCTGCAATTCATTGCCGGGAAATGATTCCCCTACCGCACAGGGCACGTTTACTCATGGTCAGCATCCTCGTTCTCCATAGACTCGCAGCCGGGCGGCAGAAGATCTAGAATCTTTTCGCGCATCAGCTTGGTTATCTCGGGAAGCACTTTATGAGGTCTCCCTTTGATTTCCGGCACCCGGAAGGGCTCCCCTATATTGATATGGTAATCCTTGCCCTTCGTTTCGGTGATGCCGACCGGAAGCACTTTCACTCCGGTCTTCCAGGCGAAGTAGGCGGCACCATTTGTAAAGGTATGCAATTTGCCATCTTGATGCCTGGTCCCCTCGGGAAAGATACCGACACATTCATTATTTTCGAGATAAGCTATGGTGCGCCTTATGGAATCCGGTCCCGGGCGTTCGCGGTCGACGGGATAGGCGAAGAAGATGCGGACCATAAGGCATTCAAAGATGCTGTTCCTCCATTCGAAAGCCTCCTTCTTGGCCATAAAGCGTACCGGCCTTCTCAGTGCGAGGTTGATTCCCACCGGATCTTTGCGGCTTATATGGTTGGAAACAACCAGCAACGGTTCCTTGCGGGGGACATTTTGATAGCCAGAATAACCGTAATGGTAGGGAATAGCGACGACACGAAATATTGGCCACCCGATTAAAAAGCGGATCAAAAAACCACCTCCCGCCATCATTCGTCTTTTGACGATAATACAAGGTATCTGGAGCTTAACCAAGAAGAATTTAGCGTTAGAGGGCTTCTCGCCAAAGCGAGGAGAAGCCTGCAGCATGGACGAAGGGAGAGGTAAGAGCTGGTCAAGCAAAAAGCTTTCTTCTATTACTATAAGGGAAACCCCGGCCTGGGAATTCTTGCCAAGCACGAGTTCGAGGGCTGGGAGAGGATCAACTTTTACGCGTTCGGGATAGATATGGACGCTTTCCAGAAAGCCCTGGAAGAGGAGAGCGAGGACATACTGTTAAGAGAGAATGTGATTGCCTCGCGTCCGGCGCAATCGAAGGTGATAATTGCGGGAGGCGTAGTATTTAAGGGACTCACCTGTCTGGCGGTGGAAGGCATTAACACCGCGCAGGTGATGGAGAGAATGGAAACCGGAGTAGAAGGTTTCCGCATAGTTAATCAGCCGAAGATAGAGGAATCACAGTCGATCACCCCTCTCAATATTTATAGTTACACCTATAAGAAAAAGGTGATTGGCATCTCTCGCGTGGTGTTTTTTGAGTATGCGACCCAGATGTCCTTCGCCGGCATATATCGCGACCAGGACCGCAACCTGGTAGAAGAACTCGTCTCTGACCTCTCTCACATGAGTGCTTATATGACCGTCCCCAGCCCTTTGCGTACGGATGAGCGGGACGCCCGGGTTGAGACCAACATGTTTCTGATTCGAATGCCGCTCAAGGAGGAGCTGCAGTCCGACTTCGTGAATGCGTTGATCAAGGTTCCGGGATTGGCGTTTTTTTCCGCGTGACGCCGGGGACTGCTACAGATCTCTTCCTATCGCGGCAGCCAGCTTGCGCAATTTATGCATGAGGTTGGTGAAGGTCTCGAAATCCAGCGATTGCGGCCCGTCGCAGAGTGCGGCATTGGGATTGGGATGAATCTCCACCAGCAATCCATCGGCTCCGGCGGCTATTGAGGCCATGGACATGGCGGGAATGAGATTTGCCACACCTACCGAATGGCTGGGATCGACGACCACCGGCAGGTGGGAGAGCTGTTTTAAGGCCGCCACCGCGGAAAGGTCGAGCGTATTCCGTGTATACGTCTCGAAGGTGCTGATGCCCCTCTCGCACAGGATGATATTGAGGTTGCCTTCCTTGATGATGTATTCGGCAGCCAGCAGAAGGTCCTCGATCTTGGAGCTTGGCCCCCTCTTGAGGAGCGCGGGATGGCCGCTTCTTCCGATTTCGGTAAGGAGCACGAAGTTCTGCATATTACGTGCACCGACCTGGATAATGTCGGTGTATTCGCAGAAGAGGTCGATGTTGCGTGGATCGGTGAGTTCGGTGATCACCGGGAGACCGGTTTCTTCCCTGGCCTCTGCGAGGTACTTCAAGCCCTCTTCGCCCAGTCCTTGAAAGCTATACGGGGAAGTCCTCGGTTTATAAGCCCCGCCCCGCAGGATGCATCCTCCGGCCATCTTCACCAGGCGAGCCGTATTCAATATCTGTTCCCTGCTTTCCACGGCGCAGGGCCCGGCCATGATGGCTATCTTGTCGCCGCCTATTGCGATTCCCGAGACATCGATCACCGTGTTCTGGGGATGGGTCTCCCGGGAGGCAAATTTATAAGGCTTCAGGATGGGGATTATCTGCTCGATGCCGGAGTACCCCGCCATGGTCTCAACGACCTTTGTCTTGTCGTCACCGATAACGCCGATCACCGTCTTCTGCACCCCATAAATAGGATGTGTTTGCAGGCCGAAACTCTCGATCTTGCGGAGAACCGCTTCTATCTGTTCGGGCGTCGCCTCCTGGGACATTACAACAATCATGTACACACCTCGCTTCAGTGGTTAGAGAAGAACGTATCACCGGCCTCTGGGGGTGTCAATGCGTCACGCCCGTGACTACCATAATTATCCATGTCACTCCGCCCCCCAGAAGCGCTCCGGTTATGATCTGCGGAATGGTATGAGCTTTCACCACAAATCGCGAAGCGGCAACGGCAAGAAGGTAGAAGGCCATTATGAATACGGCTGGGCTGAGCGGATGCAGCCTGAAGCCCCAATAAAGGATGACTGCAAGGGAGCTATTACCAAGGAGATGCAGGCTGACCTTCCAGAAATAGGTGATGGCAAGGACCAGGGCGCTCATGGCGAGGCCGGCGAGGAGAGAAGCCTGGAGGATAAGCGGAGCCGAAAGCACCCGGAAAACGGAGAAGCCGGCTCCTGCGTAAATCATGCCGAAGACGAGGGGCCAGACTCGCTCCTCCCTGTTAGAAATATGCCAGTCGGTTATGCGGCCGCTCTTCCGCCTCCAGATAAGATCTGCAATCGGCACGAGGGCCGAGAATACGAGATACAGGCCCCACCAGTAAAAACCGGCGGCGATTCCCTCCGACGAGCGAAGGGATACGGCAAGGATGGCCGGCGGCGCGACATATAGGGGGTGAGAGATGCTGGAAACAACACCAGCTGCCTTTTGGCGGGTGCCTATTTTCAGATTTTCCATTCCGGCCTTAAGAGGAGGACGGTCGTTTCAACATCTCGGTAAGTGTTCGTATCAAGTCAGTTTCGGTTATCATCCCGACCAAACGTTCATTCTCCAGGACCGGAAGCCCCCCGATCTTATTTTCCAGGATTATCCCTGCCGCCTCGGTCAAGGGAGTATCCGGATGGACGGTGATGGGGTTGGGAGTCATGATGCCTCCAACCAGTACATGGTCGAGAATGTAGTCCTCGTATCTCTTCTCTTGTACGACCGCACAACTGATGTCGGCGGCGCGGATATCGCGGTCCGTTACGATGCCCACCAGGACTCCATTATCGAGAACCGGGAAGCGGCGCAAGCCCCGCTCTTCCATGAGCCGCCTTGCTTTGCGCAGATTATCCTCCGGTGCCAGAACAACCGGCTGGCGAGTCATTCGATCTCGAACCTTCAACATTCCTCCTTGTCTCGACGTACTAGCACCTTGATTCATAAATACGATCGCATTCGAGCACCGCCGCATTCATTGCCGCCGCGGCGCTCTTGGTGCATTACCGTATTTATAAACCAAGGTACTTAGTATACCGAATCGGGAAACGTGCAGACATCCGCTTTCCGATCCATGGCCCTGTACATTTCGATGTCTTTCCAGGGCTCTCCCAGGACTCCGTCATGTATAGCCCAGCTCCTGCCCCGAATCGTACGTCCCGCCCCAGTCTGCCTGAAAGGGGAACTGCCATCCAGTTTCGAATATAGTTCTCCTCCTGGCTGGAAACTGCGGTCAATCTTTTCCATTATTCTCCTACCCTGAATGTATTTGAATCCATGTCTTTCGAAGATTATGGCATCATGATAAGTAAGGGGCTCGGCCACCAGCATGTCCTGCCCCATCGCCGAGAGGCATCGTAGAGCACGAGGAAGAAAATCCTTGAGCAGCCCGAGGCCTTTCCTTATCTGGCCGGGCGCCAGCCCGGCCTCCATCGCCCGGACTTCTTCTGCTATATTGCGTCTCGCGGTGCCAAATTTGGTTCGACGTCCCGAATCGTCCAGGTCGATACCGAAGCGGGGGGAGCGGGGATCGTTGACGATGAGAAACGTTATCTCCAACTTGAAAAACGGAGTATCCGCAAGCTCGAGGAAGAATACGCAATCCCTATCCGTCGGCGATTCTTTCAATTCTATGGTGGCGAATCCGGCGCGCTTCGGGGCGATGAGTTCAACTACCCGTTCGCCATCATTATTGCGGAAAGTCCCCCTGTCTATATTGAAGGTGTTGAATAATCTATCCGGGATGAAGAGCGAATAGACTCTCTCCTTGAGTTCGGGTTCAAGCTGGTTGAGGGCATGGATATTGTGATGGGCAAGGTCGCCCACAAGCGTTTTGAATTCCAGTTTGACCTTACGAGCCTCAGTGCTGCTCATTAATGCTCCGTCCCGTCCCGCAGGTCTGACACGCGAGTTATATTATATACAGATTGCAATATCACAGAAGTATTGCGCATGAGATGATAAGGCATCCCTTTGCGAAAGGAGAATGTTTGAACCCCGGAACAGGTGATGACCATATCGATACCACGAAAGGCAGGGTCTGGATCAAGGCCAAAGCGATGCCTGATTTTATAAGCTCCCTCGAGTTGGATGAGGGCATGGGCGCGTTTGCTGCGCCCAATTACCCGGGCAGGCGGGAGAAAAAAGCGTTGGAACGAATCGCGCAGAATCAAGAGAGCAATATAATACTGGCCTTCAGCGAAGAAGGGGCAATAGTAGGCTTCGTAGCTATCGCACCTCCCAGCCAGGCTGAAAGGTGGGGAAAACACGGGGGCAAGGGTTTGATAGAAGCAATGGCTATCGAGGTCAGCCGGAACTGGCGCTCGATGGGAATAGCCAACAAGATGATGGAATCGGGAGTCGGAGACCCCTTTTTCGAAGATAAGATATTGATGTGCACGGGCTACAGCTGGCATTGGGACCTTGCTTCGACCGGTCTGCATAAACAGGAATACCGCTCTATGCTCCTGCGTTATCTG